>ERZ1292623.18-Hain-H51-01um-R1-18-length-183447-cov-10_pt1 | contig 183447 bp, 253 predicted proteins | sample MGYA00564398_ERZ1292623 | MGnify/ENA primary metagenome ERZ1292623 (study PRJEB36523, sample SAMEA6512633) | groundwater metagenome | collected 2019-01-07 | study: AquaDiva: Metagenomics assemblies of 32 groundwater samples
CGCCGGCGTAGCCCCCCTTCACGACGAACACCTTCGCGATGCCGCCGTGGTGGATGTACTTCGCGCACATCTGGCAAGGCTCGCCCGTGACGATGAGCCAGGCACCCTCGGTGGCGATCCCTCGGCGCATCGCGTTTGCGAGTACGTTTGCCTCGGCGTGGTGGCAGCCGATCTCCATGTGCGTGCCGGACTTCACGGGGTGGTACTCGCGGAGCAGGCGAATGCGCTCCATGTCGAACCGGCCGTCGTCCTCCCCCCATTCCATGACGACGTGCGAGGGCTGTCCAGGCGACTGGATGCGCAGGCGCACGCCGCAGAAGCCTGAGTCGCGCTCCTCCACGGTGGTGATCATCGAGGGCTGGATGCCTTCGCGTTCGCAGAAGGCGCCCGCGCAGAGCCCGTCCTCGCCTCTGGGTGGGCCGTTGTAGCCGTCGCCCAGGATGCTGTTCGTCACTGGGTCGACGAGCATCGCCCCGAACTTCCGGCGCGGGCAGCGAGAGAGCTCGGCGTTGCGCAGGCACTGGTCGATGCGTGCCTTGAGGTGCTTCTCCTTCACGAGGTCCTCCGGTTGTCGACGATGCCCGAGTCCTTCGACAGGCAGCGGCTGTTGTACTCCGAGGTGTGGCCCTCGACCGTCTTCTCGACCGCGAATGCCTTGCCGCACGGGCAGTCGAAGGTGGTTCCCTTCGCGGGTGCAGGTGCACCGACGAGCAGGGTGGTGTGACCGTCCACGCCGATCACGATGATGCTTGGATTCATTCCAGGTCCTCCAGTTTCTCTATTCGCGTACCCCGCGGGAACCTGTCCCACGAGTTGCAGCTGCGTGACCATTCCTCCGCGCAGGCCTGCGAGCAGAACTCCATCTCTGGTTCTGCGCGGTCGCCAGAGACGAGGTAGTACCACGCCTTGGCCTGCTTCCCACAGTTGTTCACGCAGCGCGGCCTGTCTGCCTTACTCACGCGGGTCAAAGCTCGCCCGGTACGCGAGGCCTTCCTCGCGGTCGCGCGTGCCGTCCTTGAAGCCCTTGCGGAGTCCCCGGGCCATGGGCCCCGTGCGCGGGCACTGCTCGGGCCAGGGCTTCAGCGGGCGGCCGTACCACCCGCGCTCGTAGGCGACCTCGTAGGCGTACTCGGCATCCGTGCTCATACGGGCGGACCTGGTAGCGCGTCGTCCTTCGCCTTCTCCCGGTCGATTGGGAAGAGCGTGAGCACGCAGTCGAGGCGGTCGTGCCAGTCCAGCACGATGCCCACGCCGAGCACGACCGAGATCGAGCCGTCCGCGTTCTGCCACCCGGCGCCGACCTCGTTGTACGCCTTCGTGCTCTTCTGGAGCATCTTCAGCTTGTGCGTTGGTTTCACGTGTCCTCCTCGTCCTCCCAGACAAGTGGAAAAGGCGCCCCGGGGTCGAACTGGCGCGCGGTGAAGTCGATCCAGAACCGGCCGACCTTCACGACGGTGTGCCCACCGTACCCGTTGTCGTAGTACAGCTTGTGCGGGAAGCGCTCGATGTCCTCTGGGAAGAAGAGGTCCACGAGGATGCCCTCCAAGCCCTCGTGCGTGGTGCGCGTGAGGAACCTGCAGGACGCGTCCACGCACGCACCATCAGCGCGTGCGGGGTCCTCGTACATCGAGAAGTCCCTCGCGAAGTCGGACACGAGGATGAACAGCGCGGGCGGGAGCTCAGGCATCCTCGACCAGCGCCCTGCACGCGGCTGCTCGTGTCGGGCGGTCCCCGACCTCGGTGCTGTCCACCCGGAAGGCCGTCCACGTGCCGACCTTCTTATTCCGCCGCACGGTGCCGATATCGTCGGCACCGTGCTTCACCGCGTAGCGCCCGAGGTCGACGGCGGTGGCGTACACGTCCCCGTGCTCGGTGGTGATCGTCACGTGCGCTTTCTGCGGCATCAGGCCCTCCTGTACGGTTCGAGCGCGGCAAGGATCGCGTCCGCCCCCTTGCGCCCGATGTTCTTGACGCGCAGGAGGTCGTTCCTGGAGAGCGGGAGAAGTTCACCGACGGTGACCACGCGCCACCCGACGCCGGTCGTGTACTCCGAGAACCGGTTGTAGAGTGCGCTGAGCGTCTTCGTGGGCAAGCCGAGGTCATCGACGTGCGTGTCCAGCCTGCGCAGGACGATCACTTCCTTCTCCCACTCCCAGTCGAGGTTCTCGGTGTGCGGCGCGTTTCGGTGGAGGTCGAAGGTCACGTAGGTGTCCTCGAGCTTCGCGTGGTCGTCCTCCCAGCACACGCCGTGCCCGAGGCAGCTCATCACCGCGTAGTGGCCCCACGTGCACAGGTCCTTGTCCCCGTCGCGCTTCCCCATCGTATTGAACTGGGCGTGGTCGGTGTACCGCTGCACGAGAATCCACGGCTCTGCGAACCACGCCTGCTTGATGCGGCCGTAGAGCACCGCGGCCTCGATGAGCGCGGCCTCCCGGCACGCTGCACTCATCTCTGGCGCGGTGTTCATCCAGTTCTGCTGGGGACCTGCGCGGCCTGGGATCTCCTTGCCGCGCTGCTCCTCCTCGTCACACCAGTCCGCGAAGGAGGTGACGACGAGGGTGCGTGCCATCGAGCGGATCACCTGTTCACGCGGATGCATTGGCTTCCTTGGAGGCCTCGTGGTCCTTCGCCTGCTTCCACGTCTTCTCCTCGTTGCGCAACCACTTCAGCGCGGCTGCCTTGGCGAGGCTGCATGTGGCCGCGCGTCCGTTCGGCCTGTTCGTGTAGATGTCTCGTGGGAGGCCGAGGATGTACCACTCGTACGTGGTCTCTCCTGGCGGGCCCCTGCGGTTCACCCACAAGGTCAGCGTGCAGTCGTTGTACAGGACCGCGTCCAGCTCGAGGACCCACTGGGTGGCTGTCCACGCGGAGTTGGGAACGCGCCCCTTCGCGCGGATGGTCTCGTTCAGGTCGATGATGCGCTCGCGCTGGAACGCGACCAGGTCCTTGTAGTCCGTGTTCTGCGTGCGCAGGTCGCGGATGGCGTCCTTCGCCTCGCGCAGCTCCACGCGCGTACTGGCGTTGTAGTTCTGCTCCGCGTACAGCCTCCTGCGCAGCTTGCAGATCTCCTGCACGCAGGCGTCCGGGTTCTTCCCGTGCTCGCACTTGTAGTCGTCCATCACTCCAATCCTCCTGGGTCTTTGTAGTTTCCGTGGCGCTCGAAGCGGACCTGGTACTTCGACACCGAGCTGGTCATGTTGGCGATCGTGGCCACGCGCTCGCCGTGGGTCGTCTTCTCGGCGAAGGCCTTCCACGCAGGGATCAGCCTGATGTACGGCTTCCTCAGCGCACCCTCGACGGGTGGAGGGCTCTGCGGGAGATCGTCGCTCTTCGCGTGCAGGAGGAGCTGTCCGAGCAGCAGCACCTCGACATCGAACGCGAGCTTCAAGTCGATGACGGCAGACGCGAATACCCCTGCTGTGGCGCGGACATCGGCCTCGCGCGGGTGCATCTTCGGAAGGTTGTCGAAGCTCATTTCTGCTTTTCCGCCAGCTTGCGATCTTCTTCCGCGGCCTCAGCCACGCTGCGCAGCCACCGCTGGCCGCGCTCCCCGGCCAGAGACGCGAGCTTCTTCAGGGCCTCGAAGTCCTCGTCCGTGTCCCAGCTGCCTTCCGCCATCCCGAGGATCGTGGCAGCCTGCTCGTTCGTCAGGCACAACGCTCTTGCTTCCGCGATCTCTGCGCGGATCTCGTCCATGCCCTTGTCCTTCTCCATCGCGACGGCGATCTTCTCCAACGCTCGCGCAATCCTTGGCAGCGTCCCGTCGAAGAACGTCCTGCCCAGCTGTGTGAACGGCCATTCAGTAGACACTAGTTCCTCCTCGGTTTGATGATCTCGACTTCCTCGATCACGCTGAAGCGCACGAGGCGCACGTCCAGTCCGGACTCGTCGGCTACCCGCTGCGCGTGTCCCCTAATGGAGTCCACGCGCGTCATGTCAGCGCCGACCAGGGGCATCCAGCCACGCTCGGTGTGGACAGCGGGGATGCCCTCCTCGCCCGGACTTTCCTCGACGACGAAGGCGAACATCTCGGTGATCAGAGGCATCAGAGACGCGGCGCCCTGCGGGGTGGTTCTTCGATGCGGACGTAGATGTTAGGCCACGACCAGTGGCCGAATCGGTAGACCTCCGAACCTTCCTGGTCGGGCAAGTCTACATTGCTCATGTCTACGACGACCCAGCCCTGACGATCGTGCGGCAGGAACACGCCGATCGGCGCGTCCAGCGGCGTAATGCAGAAGTCGCGGACGGCGATGATCTTGTTTGGAACAACCACTTCACTCCTCGATCGGTTCATCGACGTCGGCCTGCGTGTACCCCGAGAGGATCTCGGGACGATAGCGTGCCAGCTTCTCTTCCTTGCAGAGGTCGCAGACGCGACAGAGCTCGATGCCCTGCGCGTCCTTCGCCCACCACGAAGGCTCAGAAGACGGGACACCGCCGACGCAGCTGTGCATGCGCTCGGCCATCACCCCCTCCTGTCTGCCTGTAGTCGAGTCACGGTTTGCACAGTTCTGAGCTTCTCCGGCGGGGTGGCGTCGGTGCCGGCGATGACATCGCCCTCAATGAGATCGCAGACGCGCTTCCACCGCCCGTCTACCCAGGCTCGCTGGGTAGCGGTCAAGCGCAGCGGCCCCTTGTCCGTGTCGATTCTGTAGGGATCTCTCATCATTCCTCCCCGTCACGCCAGTGACAGTCCTGCAGGGTCCATGTGGCCCGCGCGAACGCGAAGATCACGCGCCGCTCGAGTCCACCGAAGTCGAAGTCACGCGGAGGCACCACGGGCATCCTCGACCTCCAGGTCGCCGCCTCGACCTCGTTCATCGGACCTGGGAAGTCGTACCAGGCCGGGAGGTCGAGGATGTGCGTGGGTGCGCTCACTGTTCCGAGGGGTAGACGAGCAGGACGTAGTGGCCCTCGAAGCCGGGCACGTCGATGGTGGCGAACGCGCACTCGTCGACGTGGACCATCGCCTGGTGCCACCACGTGTTGCAGAGGCTCTCGGAGTCGTCGCACCACGGCACCTGCTCGCCGTCGCCGTCCTCGTTGTAGGCCTGCGGCTCGGGGCCGATGTACGGGATCCCGGCGAGTTCTCCGCCGCGGTACTCCGAGTACTTCACGCGGATGAACTGCGCGTGGAAGAGCGTGCCCAGGATGTACAGGGTGCCCTTGAGGAACCCAGGCTCGACCTGCCGGATCGCCCTGATCTGCCCAGCAGGAACCTCGCAGGTCATCTCGCCTGTACCGGTGCTCATCGCGCTGCCTGTCCACGGATTCATCGCGTCGGCTGCTCCAATCCACACGGTGAAGCCTGGTGCGTGCTCCATGATGATGTCGCGCGCCTCGGAGACCAGGGCGCGCAATTGCGCAATGTCCCTCGCGCTCACGACCTCGTAGTCACCCGGCGCATAGCCCAGCACGCGCCGCTCGAGCGCGGCGTAGTCCACAGGGCTGATCTTCTCGGCGCGCAGGTCCGTGGCACCGGAGTGGATCCGGTTGCGCAGGTCCTGCATCTCGGGCTCGCTGGTCTTCATCCGCCCCGTGACCGCGCGGCTGGACTGCACGTGGTAGTTCATGGCCCCTTGGTTGATCTCCTCGGCGGTAAGCATCCTGTTCGGGTTCGGGTGGAAGGCGTGCATCCGCGCCCGCCGCCAACATTCCAGCAGCTCGGGCACCCAACAGTGGTACACCGACGGCCGCTCCTTTCCTGCGTCGAGCGCGGCGAGGCTCTCGTCCCAGAGCACGTCCTCCAGCGTCATCGACACGTACTCGGATCCCTTGTCCCCGAACCGGGCGACGCAGCAGGTGCTCGAGTCACTGACGCTGATCTCCTTCGGGCAGGTGTAGAAGTCGTGGCTGTGCCCGATGGCCTCCCCGCTGCCGAGGAAGGTGCAGGCATCGCAGTCGTGGGCGTAGATCGGCTTCATCTTCTCTCCTTTCAACGGTTGTACCAGCAGACGTGCGTGGCGCCGGTCTCCGCGACTCGCTTCTCGTACTCGCCGGATTCGAGGTCGGAGGGGCTCACACACACTCCGAGTTTGTACGAGTCCCGCACGAGCTCGCCGTAACCGTCGTAGTCGATGAACCCGCCGTCGCGCACGCACTCGACCCACCCTGCGAGGGGCATGACGTGGTCGTCGGCGCGCACGGCCTCGTGCCTCTGCAACTTGTTGACCTGGTCGTCCATCAAAAAGCCTCCAGGGTGAATCACCCGTCGAAGTGGCCTACTCCATCGGGTCTCGGCCTGTCGATCCCCTTATGCGTGAAATCCGGTAGAACCGGTAGCACGAGAGACGAAAAGTAGGTCGATCTCGGACGTACTTTCCACGGAAGTAGGCGAAAAAATGGCACGTTCACGAAGCGGTGCCGGGTTGTTGGCGTTGCATGGGCGTAGATCGAATATGCGTCTACATCGCACTTCGTCCCAGGATGAGATATGCTGCAAGCTCCCAGATCGACGAGGCTGAGTCAAAAGAGCGTGTTCGTATCGCGACACGCTATCCACATGGAGAAGAAGATGTCCGATCCAAAGTCCACGATTCCGAGTCGTCTCGCTCGACAGGTCGCGCAAGGCGCCGGACCCCTCCGCGGGGTCGGATCGGGCTACGCGCAGAATCAACGGGTCGCGGGAGCGCAGGATCCGGAGATGGCCGCGCAGATGGCCACCCTCGATCCCGCCCGCATGCAGGAGATGGCCGAGCAGATGGAGCGGGAGAACGCCGAGCTCGAGGAGATGCGCGAGGAGCTCGTGCAGGCTCTCTCCGCCTCGTCGTGGAAGCCGGCGAGGGACGCGAAGGCGGGAGACACCACGACCGACGAGCAGTACATCCGTGGCCTCGATCCTGGCAACCTGCGCAAGGAGCACAAGGCATGGCTGGACCGCGTCGAGAAGGGAACGGAGGAGGAGGGCACGCAGGCCCTGGACAACCCCTTCGCGCTGACCCCCGACCACCCCGCGTACCAGCCGATCATGGACGTGGGACGCCGGAAAGCCATCGAGAAGGGACTCCCCGCGATGGACTTCGGCGAGATCATCTTCAAGGGCTACAGCGAGCAGAAGGTCGAGATCCGGCAGGGCTTTCCCGTCGTCTTCCGCTCGATCTCCACGACGCACGGGCTCTGGCTGGAACAGCGCGCGAACGGAGAATCCAGCTACGACCGGCATGTCTTCAGCCTCCAGCAGCTTGCCGTGGGCCTCCACACCGCCGGCGAGAAGGCGCTCGGCGTGGACATCGCGGCACTGACCGACGACAAGGAGGCGTTCTACGCCGAGGTCGACAAGCGCATGAAGACCATCGGGAAGTGGCCGCTGGAGTTCAGCAGCGACCTCATCGTCCACTACATCTGGTTCACGGGGCGGGTGCGCAAGCTCCTCCACGGCAACCTCATGGAGCGCGTGGGAAACTAATCGAGCAGCCCCTGGGGTGGGCCCGTGCAGAGATGCTGTACGACGAGCTCAAGGGCTGCCGGAAGAATCCCCTCCAAGAACGACTCTGCCTCCTGGTGCACGTGCGGCGCCAGGTCCTCGACGTGCAACGCCTCGAAGTCCTCGCCATCGCGGGCATAGACGAGAACAACGCGAAGACCGTGGAGGCCGCGCTGGAGTCCTACCGGCGCAAGGTCTTTGGCCGCATTCCGAAGAAGCAGGACGACTGGATCGACACCGCGAAGAAGGCCCTCGCCGACGAGGCGAAGAAGGTCTACCTCGTCTCTCCGAAGGCAGGGAACAAGGCCATGAACGACTTGCACACGGCCGCGAAGTCGCAGAATGCTGACGTGGCGCGCATGGCCCAGATGCTCCTGCGCGAGGAGCAGAAGGCCATGGCCAGCCTGCACGCGCGGAAGAAGCCCGCGAAGCCGTTGCCCCCGGGCGTCGTCGAGGAGAAACGCTGATGCAAGGCAAGAAGCCCTACGTGTACGGCGGCCGCTCCTTCTCGTCCCTGAAGGAGCTCGGAGAGTACCTGAAGAGGGTCATCAACTTCGGGCACCGCGTCGTCGGCGCGCGGTTCTTCGACGACGTGCTCGCTGACGTCGTCGTCGACAGGCACTACAGGTGGAGGCACCGCGGCGTCCGGCCCACGTCGTTCTGCTTCATCGAGAACGACGTGGACGACGGGCGCACGTGGTGTGATTCCCTGGCAGGTGAGTTCCCTGGCTGGGGCTGGCAGCGCTTCAGCTATCGAAAGTGCCTCCACACGAGAGACCCGACGATGGAGCAGGAATTCACGCGCATGTGCAGGGAGCGCTGGGTGTGCACGTGGAGGCCTCACCTCCGGGAACGCCTCGGGCACCAGTGCGCGTTCCCCGGGTGCAGGGGGCGAGCCACGGACGTAGACCACGTGTCTCCACAGCATGATGAGATCGTGGCGAGGTGCTGGGCGATCCTGCCAGCCCACGAGCGCGAGGCGTGGTGGCACGTCCTCCTCTACGAGGATTGCAGCGAGCGTCACCTCGTACTCATGGACGGTCACCCCGTCACGGAGGAGTACGACCGCGTCACGCGCGCAGGGACATACCAGGCGCTCTGCAAAGACCACCACTACGCGACTACATCGTCTCGAAAACACTGACGGGGTCACCGGTGGGCGTCCTCGTCCAGGAAGTCGTCCTCGTCCACGCCCTCAATCTCCTCCAGGCAGATCGAGAGGGTACGGAGGTAGCGGTCAACCTGCTTCCAGGTGTCCTCCTTCAGCGCCTCCACACGAGTTGCGACGCAACGGTTCTACCTGCATTTCGATCCCGTTCTGCCGGGGGAGCATGCGTAGGCGCGGCCGAAGTGTTTGTGATAGGACTACGCGGTGACCCGGACCCACGGCGACGTCTTCATCCAGGAGGTCGACCACAGGCCCACCGCGCTCGGCGAGGCCCTGCGCATCCAGGTCGAGCGCATCGACGGCCAGCGGATGGGCTTCCGCGAGCTGTGGGACGCCTTCGAGGCGCGCTACCCTGGCAAGTACGCCGTCCAGGTCTTTCCACCCCGCGCGCACTTCTTCGACCAGGCGAACAAGTACCACCTGTTCGTGCTCGAACAAGCACCCGTGGGCATGGACATCTTCGAGGAACCACCAGCCGGAACGCGGCGCGCGTAGCGCCTACCCGACGGAGATGGCGAGCAGCTCCGGCACCAAGGCGATGGCCTCCGCGGTGTGCCCCAGCTGGATCGCACCCTTCACGACGACCACGACGACGGTCATGGCCATGACTGCGTCCTGCTTCGTCGCTGCATCCTGGGCCACGCGCTCCGCCTCGCGCGTGGCATGCTCGGCTTCCCACTTCGCCTTCTCCGCGGCGATCTCCGCCTGCTTCTCGTCCGAGGCATCGCTCATCGAGGCCGCGAACTCCTGCATCTTCCCGGTGAACTCCTTCATGGACTCGGCGTACGCGATCATCTCCCTGAAGGATTTCTTGTCGCCTGGACGCTTGGAGCTCTTGAGCTTCTTGCGCAGCGTGGTGATCTGTTCATCGACGGCGTCGGCGACCTCGTCCGCCTCCTCCTCGCTCTCGTCGATCTCCTCCTCGTCTTCCTCTTCCTCTTCCTCGTCCTCGCTGAGGTCGGCGGCTTCCTCCTCTGCGTCCTCGACGGAGTCTTCGAGGTCCTCGATGGCGTGGTGCTTGCCCTCCCCGCCCATGAATGACGGGAGCGCTGAGAGCTCCGTGCCGATGGCCGCGAGTGCGGGGTCCAGGCACAGGGGGAAGAAGACGCGGATCATGCGGTCGATGCAGGTGAACGCGCGACGGTCCTGCACGTCGGCATTCGGCGCCTTGTCCGCGGCGAGCGCGACGAGGTACTGCTTCAGCTCCTGCCGCGGCGTGTCCCCGAGGGCGTCGTTGATCGCCTTGATGTAGGCGTGGAGGACGGGGCAACCATCGCCGACGTCGTTGGAGAACAGCGCATCGTTGCTGGCGAGTAGGTTGCGGGCCTCCCACGCAGAGATGCCCTCCGCCTGGCTGGTGTGGGTACCGGTGGCGAGGGTCAGCGTGTTGAGGTCGAGGGGCATGGGGTATCCTCCGCCGCCGAGTATACCGCGCTAGCAACCAGAGCGAACGGCAGGAAAGTAGGTACTATTTACACCTATTTTGCCAGGAGAGGCCGGAGCTTGCACGCCCCGGTGGACGCGTGTAGGCTGCCGGCTCACCCAGGAATCCCATGCTCCTCCTCGTCACCCTGCTCGCCCTCGCCCAGGACCCGGCACCGGTCGCTCCTGCCGAGCCCGTCCCTGCCGCTGCACCCGCGGCTCCCGTGGAAGTGCCTGCACCTGCACCGCCCGCAGCACCCGTGGTCGAGGCGGTCGTCGCTCCCGCGCAGGTTGACGAGGACCACCTGTGGTCCACCGCCATCGCCGGCGTCGTCGGCCTGGTCGTCGGCCTCCTGTCCCTCCGGCTGCGGTCGTTCGTCGAGCGCTTCCTCCCGAGAAAGTAGCAGCACGCTTGACGCCGCCATCCCCCGTGAGTACGCTGCACCCGTGATGACCTCATCTTCGCGCACCTGGTCCTATTCCTCGAGCTTCCTGCTCGCGGGCGGGGCCCTCGTGTAAGCGTCCGACGACGACTCACACAGAGGCCCCCTCCCCGGCAACGTGGAGGGGGCTTCGTCGTTCTGGCTCCTTGAAATCGCGATTCTCGATCAAGCCCCCGTGGTGAAGTAGAGCCACACCTCCCTCAAGAGGAGGCGCGACGCGAGTCGCATCCTCGGTGCAACTCCGAGCGGGGGCACCATTCCTGGGGGTGTAGACCGCTAAAGAGACGGGCCTGACTGTAGACCAGGCGCTTCGGCCAACTCGGGGCAGTACCGAGCATCCCCACCACTTCGGTGTTCGCGCCAGGTTGTACGCCTGGTAGCAGCGGCAAGCGGCCTTCTCGTAAAGGCGTACCCGTCAACAGAGCCCATCCCCGCAAGGGGCCAAGGGGACGAAGGACACCGATTCACGGAGGACAAGGCAGCCTGGTGTTGCCGGCAGCTTGGAAAGCTGAACGGGCTGGAAACGGCCTGGAGGGTTCGACCCCCTCGTCCTCCGCCACTTCATGCCTCGGTGGATAAATAGCAAAATCGCCGCGTTCAGACCGCGGAATCCGAAAGGTCGTGTGGGTGCAAGTCCCACCCGAGGCACCACTTCATACCGACATGGTGGAAGAGTAGACACACCGCGCTGAGAACGCGGGACCGCGAGGTCGTCCGGGTGCGAGTCCCGGTGTCGGTACCATCTCGTAGGGGTCGTACAAGGTACGGGCAGGCCTCCAAAACCAGCCTCGGAGAGTGCGAGTCTCTCGACCCCTGCCACTTCACGGAGAGCGAAGCTGCGAAGCGCAGCCACCGGTTGCTACCCGGTCGGGCCGTCCTCGATGGCTGCGGTGCGAGCCCGCCACTCTCCTCCACCCATGGCCAGGTAGCTGAGGTAGTTCAAGCGCGCGCCTGAAGAGCGCGAGGAGCCCGGTGCGAGCCCGGGACTGGCCACCACCTTGGAGAGTGAAGCGTCGAAGCGACGCCCCCAGCTCGAACCTGGGTGGGACCCCGCGAGGGTCTGGGAGGCAGGATCTCCACTCTCCGCCACCTTGGAGGCTGCCGCCGAGAGGTCGGCAACCGGCCTTGAACGCCGGGGCGTCGTCCGCGACGGGGGTTCGACTCCTCCAGCCTCCGCCATCGAGAACGCGATTTTCCACTTGACGTCCGCCGTGACGTGCGTAAGGGTGGTCCCGTGATGTTCACCCGCGCCACCGAAGCCGCCCGAGACGAGCAAGTCGTCGCGGGGCAGGCGTGCGCGCAGGGTACGATCAAGCGCCACAACCCCACCAGGCCGGGAGGCCCCACGGAGTAGCACCACCAGGCGCACCCCGAGGAACCCCCGGCCCAGCGATGGTCCCGGGGGTTTCGCGTTTCTGGCGCCCTCTTCTTCACGCATCCATAGCTCAGTCACACAGAGCGCCCGGCTACGAACTGGGAGGTCGGGGGTGGAACTCCTCCTGGGTGCACCACTTCTTCTTTGAAATCACAAGTTCGTATGGTCGTTCATCGAGGGAGGCCGGCGCAAGCTGGCCCCCTCCCAACGTCCTCGTGGTGAAACAGAGATCACGCGACCCTCCGAAGGTCGAGCTCTGGGTGCGACTCCCAGCGAGGACACCATCTGCCCCGGGCGCGTGGACTGCGGAAAGCGCGTCGCCGGGCAACCACTGTGGTCGAGGCCGAAGTCATGGAGGCAGGAGGTTGTGACCCTCCGAAAGCGAGTGAAACTCTCGCCGATCACCCCACCTGGAGCGTAGGTCGAGAAGTCGAGACGCCTGCCTGTCACGCAGGAAACGACGGGTGCGAGTCCCGTACGCTCCGCCACTTTGTGCCGCTTCCTCCAGTAGTGAAGGCTCCGACTCTTAATCGGATGACGGTGGGTGCGATCCCCACGCGGCACACCACCTTGCAGTCGTCGCTCACGCTGGCCGAGCACCTCCCTTTTAAGGAGAACTACGGGGGTTCGATTCCCTTCGGCTGCACCACCTGGGCGTGGGGAAACAGCATCCCGCCTGCCTTGGGAGCAGGAGACAGCCGGGGCAGCACCGGCCGCCCAGACCACTTTCGCTCGCGTCGGCTACCGGTCAGGCTGCCAGGCCCTCAACCTGGAGAAGGCGGGTTCAACTCCCCCCGCGAGCACCACTTACATTGGCCCGAAGCTGAGACAGTCCGAGCGCCGCGCTGTTACCGCGGAGGGTGCGGGTGCAAGTTCCCGCCGGGCCAGCCATTCACGCACGTGGAACCGGAAAGTTGAGGTGCCACCCTGATAAGGTGGAGATAGCAGGCGCGATACCTGCCACGTGCACCATTGGGGTATGGGCTAACTGGTAAGCCAACGGTCTCTGAAGCCGTCCATCATGAGGGTTCGACTCCTTCTACCCCAACCACTTCGTCGACGTAGCCAAGAAGCGAGGCACTGAGCTGCAACCTCAGCCACGCCGGTGCGAATCCGGCCGTCGACTCCACTGGGGGCTCCGGAAGCTCCGCGGCGAGCAACCGCGCCGGGTCCCCGACCATCGAGGTGTAGCTCAGGAGAAGAGCGCCTGGTTCGGGACCAGGAGGCCGGGATCGCAAAACTCCCCACCTCGACCACTCCACTGGCGTGACGCCGACGGTCAGGCCCGCTGGCTTTGAACCAGCGAGTACCGAGGGGCTCGACACCTCCCACGCCAACCACTTTCGAGCTGTAGCTCAGCGAGGAGAGCGCCTGCATGGGGTGCAGGAGGCCGCAGGAGCAAAGCCTGTCAGCTCGACCACTGTCCCGCGAGGGATAGGGCTCAGCCCCAGCCGGGTGAAAGACCGGCGCCATGCAGCCAGGGTCCGTGTGGCAGGACGTCGCCTTGCCAGGGCGAAAGTGCGGATTCGACTTCCGCTGGCTGCTCCACTATGTGCTGCACCGCTTCGGCGGTCTCGACGGCGCAGAGCACGACACCTGTGAGGCTCCTGCAGTAGTCAGTGGTGTGACGGGTGGGAGAGGCCACCACTTGCCCCGAGAGCTATCGTAGTGCAGCGCTCGTTTCGTAAGCGAGAGAACCGAGCGCAAGTCTCGGTCGGGGCTCCATCTTCGCCCGCGAAGTTCATGCAGCTGAACGCCCGGTTGGTATCCGGGAGGAAGCGAGTGCAAGTCTCGCCGTGGGCTCCATCTTGCGCGATTGGCCGAGCACTTCAGGCACCTGCCTTCCAAGCAGGACAGGTCGGTGGGACTCCGACATCGCGCTCCACTTCGCCCTCGAAGCGTAGACATCGACGCGCGCGCGCCTTGTAAGCGCGAGAGCCGAGTGAGAGCATCGGCGGGGGCTCCAGTTACTGGGGGACGTGCAGGGCACAGGCATCCCTTGCAAGGAAGCACAGGCGAGTTCGAGTCTCGCGTCCTCCACCACTACGCAGCGCGCGCCGAGACGCGGGCACGCCTTCTAAGCGAGCCGACAGCCTGGGTAAGCACCAGGGCGCTGCACCACCTTCGCACGTTGGCCGAGCAGAGAGGCAGCTGGTCCATACCCAGCGCAGCCCGGCGCGACTCCGGGACGTGCGACCACACTCATTGCGGGAATAGAGCAACAGATCGCTCGCTGGGTTCATACCCCGGTGCCTCGGCAAGCTCGGTGCGATTCCGAGTCCCGCAACCATCACGCTCGCGTGGCCGAACAGCTAGGCAGCAGTCTTACAAACTGCCCAAAGTAGGTGCAAGTCCTACCGCGAGTACCACCATGGACCGGAGCACGAGCAGCCGAGTGCCCTGCCTTTCAAGCAGGTGAGAGCGGGGGCAGCACCCGTCCGGTCTACCACTACGTGCCCGTCGTCCAACAAGATAGGGCCTCGGACTCCTAAGCCGATGATGCAGGCGCACCTCCTGCCGGGCACACCACCTCGAAGAACGACCTGAACTTGTGATCTCATGCGCCAGTCCCTCCTCCTCAACGCCGACCTGTCCCCGCTGCGCGTCGTCCCGTGGACGAACGCCGTCGAGCTCCTGTTCGAGCAGAAGGTGTACACGGTCGAGGCCTACGCCGGCGAGCACGTGCGCAGCGAGCGCCTGGCCATCCCGTGGCCTGCCGTCGTCGCGCTCAAGCGGTACACGCAGGTACGGCCGCGCGTCAAGTTCAGCCCGAGGGCGGTCATCCTGCGCGACGGGGCGAGCTGCTCGTACTGCGGCGTCCGCCCTCGCCGCGTCGACGGCTCCGCGGACCTGCGCGCGCTCACGCTCGACCACGTCGTGCCACGTGCCCACGCGAAGAACGGGCAGGTGTTCCTGCCGTGGTCGCGCAAGTGGGTGAACGTGACCTGCTGGGAGAACGGCACGACCGCGTGCAGGGCCTGCAACACGCGGAAGGACGACCGCACGCCAGACCAGGCGGGCATGGCGCTCCGCGCGATCCCCCGCGTCCCGACGCAGGGAGACGTGCTGCGCATGGTGATCTCGAAGCTCCGGTCCGTGCCGGCCGAGTGGCTGGACTACCTGCCCGAGTCCACGCGCACGCTCGTCGGCGGTGACGTGGAGATCGCGAAGCGCGCAGCCGTGTCGTAGCGCTCTTGCATCCTGGGCGCCTCCTGGGTACGATCAGGACACCGGTGCACCGCGGGCCGGGACAACGGCGCGGCTCTCAACCTACCCTCACGACCTTAGGGTCATAGGAGAGCCACATGGTCCGCGCCAAGTTCCGCTGCCTGTCCACGAAGTTCACCCACAAGGGCGAGGCCTACGCCGAGCTCAAGCCCGTCATCGCGAAGAACGCGGACTGGACGGGAGGATCGGAGGAGAATGCAGCCTTCTGGTCTGCCAGCCCCTCCGGGGAGTGCATGCTCTGCTTCCGTGCCGACGCCTTCCCCTTCGAGGCCGGTGCCTACTACTACATCGACCTCGAAGCCCTCGACGACGACATCCCTCGCGCCCCGGACAGCCACGAGGTGTGGACGCTCCACGAGGTCGCGGACCGTGGCGAGACGCTCGGGGTCTGGTTCGACCTCCCGTGGCTGAACCGAGGCGCCGCGCAGGCGATGATCAACGGGACGCTGAAGATCGACATCCACAACAAGGCCGCGCACGCGCCGTTCCGTGGCCACGCGGGCACGCGCTGGGTGGTCCGCTTCACGCGCGCCGACGTCGGCAACACCGGCTGCCCGTATACGTCGTAATCGGAGCGAAGAGGCTGGCCGTCCCTCCCGTCGCCCCTCGCGGGGCTACTCCGTGCAGATCCCCTCGCCGCGAAGCCAGGGGAGGTCCACCTCGTGCATCTCCAGTCCCGCCAGCGCGAGCGCGGCGCAGACCTTGTGGATCTTGCGGAAGTTCCCGCCATTGACGAGGTACCGGTTCTCGAACGCCAGCTGGTGCCTCTCGAAGATACGGCGCCACATCACGCGCCTCCCCTCGAACTTGCGCGCCGCGTAGAGTCCGAACCCAGGCATCAGCGGCACCCAGCCCACGGGCACACCGCTCGCCAGCAGCGCGAGCACCCCGCAGCAGGCGACGTCGGACCACTCCTCCCGGATGCCCGCCCACCGCAGCGCGCGGACCTCCACGAGCAGCTCCTTCACCTCGCCGACCCAGTACGACCACGACATCGGACCTGCCATGGTCTCCTTGTTCAGATCACCGAAAGTCTTCATGAATGCCTCCATGATCCTTAGGCTGGAAAGTACGCCGTGTGTGCACATAGTCTCGTGCCGAGGCGAACAAAACGTCCTACCGGGTTGCGGTCCCGTTCGTCGAGATACTTATTCTCCAACGTGGGCGCCACGTTCACGGCGAAAGAAGAGCGGCGGCTCCTCCCCCGTGCTTTCGTGCACGGGCCCATCCCTGGGAACGGGTCCTCGCGGACCTCACTTTGTCGCGCCTCTCGGGCGGTACCCACTGGATTGTTGTCGCAGCTCGTGCCCGGGTATCGGCACGAGTCTGCCCCTCTCGGGCGCTCTTGGTATTGGCGTCTCCCGCGCGCACCGCCACCCTCTGTGACTCCGGGTGGTCAGCCGCCGTGCCCGTGGGCTCGACGTTGCACGCTCGCCTCCTCGCCGCCGCGAGTCGGAGCCTGGCTCTCGGGATTGCCGGTGTTGTCCCGGTCGTAGGTGGACCCGCCTCCTCCTGGGCGCGAGGGCGCTTCCTGCGCCGGTCCTGGTAAAGTGGTGGAGACGGCGGGGATTCCACCCACACCTCCTTCTCCCCGGTTACAACAGCCTCCCTGCAGGGAACTCTGAAACTCCACGACGCTCAACCGCACTGGGGAGCATCGAGGCGAGCGCAGATGCCTTCACCGGATTCAGCGGTCATCGTCTACCCATGGTCTATAACACAGGGCTCACAGGGGTTTGACCCGTGACGATCCGTCTCCACCCTACTTAGGCTCCAAAGTAGGTACTATTTTCACCTACTCTACACGTCCCTGCGGTACGGGTTGACGTAGCGGGTCGCGTGCAGCTTGGCAGGGTCGACACCGTGCGCGATCCCGGTCTGGGTGCGCGCACGCAGCGGGTTCCACGCCTCGACGGACTCGGAGAGCACGGCCTCGGTCTCCACGTGGACGACCGTCCAGTGCTCGACCTGGTCCATCACGAGCGTTGCCTGGGCCTCCTCGAGGAGACGCCTGCACGGGCGGCAGTAGTAGAGGTTCGTGGTCGGGTGCCTCCAGCTCTGCCGGAGCGAGGCCTTGCACGCCTCCCGCGCGCAGAGCCCTTCATGGTTCCACGCCTCACGATTGCTCTGCCAGCTCATGCTTTCCTCCGGGTGTAGTAGGCGCCCCGCTTCTCCGCGGAACGCAGTGACGGCCTTCTCGAACCTCTCCCGGAACTCAGGACCCAACGACGCCTCCAGCGCGGAGAGACGTCGTTCCTCCTCTTCCGGCGTCATCGGGAGGACGTGCGCGTCCCGGTAAAATGGCACTACCCCTCCCCTGCGAGCTCGGCGACGAGCTCCCGGTAGTTTCGACTCAGTGCGAGGTGCTGGGCCAGCGCAGCTTGCTCCTCGCGCCGGAGCTGGTCCGGCGCCCGGGCCTCCCCGAGAGGCTTCCCGTACACGAGCAGGTCGTTGCGCTCGTCCTGGATCTCCCCGAGGACCTCGCGCGTCGCCAGGTAGCCCCAGAGGTCCCACCAGCCACAGGAGGTGCTGTCGTCGTTCCTCGAGAGGACGATGACCGTCTCGACCTGCTCGAGCAGGCCCACGAGGCCAGGCACCTGCCGGTTGACGGGCCAGGACAGGAAGGCGACCTCCGCCTTGAAGCGCGGCTGCCACGCGTCGAGGTACGCCCGGGTGCAGTGCCCGTCGAAGTCCTCCTTGTCGACGGCCTCGACGTCGGTGGCGCCGAACGCGAAGAAGCGGGCAGCCCAGTTCGCCTCGCCGCACATGAGATCCCACGCTGTCTTCCAGCGGACCGTCCTCGCGATGGCGTCGAGCATCTCCGCGCTGACCTCGCCGTAGGGGAGCCTGATCACTCGATCTCCCCTGGGTCGAAGGCAGGATCGAACGCGCAGAGGTACTTCAGGACGAGCTTGCGGTCGTGCTCGAGGATGACCTCCGGCGCGTCGAGCGCGCGGAGGCGCAGCAGGCGCTGGAGGCACTCCAGCAGGCGCGTCTCCGGCGTCTTGCGCCACCCGAGGGAGCGCGCCACGTCCTTCCCTTCCCGCACCATCGCCTCCATGACCTCAGGCACGGGGCGCGTCGCGCACGGGAGGAGGGTGGTGACGCTGACTGGCCACGCGCCCTTCGCCTTCCTGGTGAGGAGCATGTAGGCGTGCCCGTCCGGCGGCTGCACGAGCTTCGACGTCCTGGCCACCAGTGCAGCCCGCGATGCCTCGCGATCGTCCTCGTCTTCGAGGAACTCCTCGTCGCAGTCGACGCACTCGTAGAAGGTGCCCTCGACTTCCGCGATGACCCAGTCGGGCTGGCCGTCCCACTCCACCGCGCAGCACGGGATCTCCCCGTCCGGATCTTCTTCGGACAGGGTCATCTCCTGCCCGCACTTCGTGCAGTTCATGCTTCTCCTTCCTTGTGGTTGTCGACGTGGATAAGTCCAGCGGCGACGAGCTCGTCCCTGCGCGCGACGGCCTTCGCGTGCCCGTCGAGGCCGAGCTTCCTCATCGCCGCGAGGATGCGCTGGGCGTCCGAGACCGGGATCACGACGTGCCAGAAGCGCTGGTAGAGCGTCACGCACGGGACACCGCTGTAGGTCCGGATCCGCGCCTGGTCCGCCAGGCGCTCGACGATGTACCCGGCGTAGAGCGCGGCGTGCTCCTCCTTGAAACGTACCGAGTACCCCTCCAGGCGGACGCGGTGCCACGGGAAGTCGGTGAAGACGATGCCTCCTGAGTCGAGCCACAACTGGGCGGCGAGGCGCTCCACCGCCTTCGGACGCGCGTTGTAGGTGCGCGCGATGCGCTCGACTAGGTCTTCCTCGAGGGCGACGGGGCAGCAGTGGTTCTGGACGTGCCCGTCCTCGCCGTCCTGCGGGTACTTCAACCACGACGTGGTCGGCTTGCGCGGCATCAGCTCTTCCTCGCGAGTGCCGCGGCGTCCGGGTGCACCTGGTAGACCGAGATGGTGGCGCCGAAGGCGTTCCTCCACTGGCGGACGCGTTCGCGGGTCACACCGAGGTCGTCGGCGATGACCTGCCCGGAGTCGTTTCGCTCGAACTTCACGAGCAGCGCGAGGAACGCCTCCTTGCCGTAGGCATGGATGAAGTGCCTGGCCATGCGCTTGCGGTTCGGTTCTGTTCTTGCCATGTTGGCCTCCGCTCTCCTTATTCCGCGTGACCTGCGCTCCTTGCACAACCCGGAAGATGCAAGGTAGCTTGCTACCGGCTAAGCGTCGAACCACGGCCGACCCCCGCCCAGTTTCGCGCGCATAAGAAGTACGAATCCTTCAAGGAGTACCGCCAAGATGATCCTCTCACCGGACCAGGAAAGCGGCGTCGAGGCGATCCTCGCCTCGACGTTACGCGCCCAGGTCCTCACAGGTTGCGCAGGCTGCCTGACCGCAGACACTGAAATTATCGTCAACCGCGCTGGGAAAGGCGCGCGAATGCCCATCGCCCACGTCGTCCACATGTTCAATGGCGGCTTGTCGAAGAACAAGCGCGCGTGGGACCCGTCCATCTCTACGCGGGTCCAGTGCCGCCAGGATGGCTTCGGGCGTCTCGGCTTCCTCGAGGCCGCGTTTCAGTCCGGTACGAAGGAGATCTTTACCCTACACGCTGGCGAGGCCTCACTACGTGCAACGGCTGAGCACCCGTTCCTTACCACCAGTGGGTGGGCTCGAATGGATGAGCTTCGTCCCGGAGATCGCGTGCTTCGCATCTTGCCGCCTGTGCAGGGGAGGCGCCTGCGGAAGCCGTACTACCCCTGCGTCGGTGGTATGAAGAACCACCCGTTCCACGGCTACACGGAGTTCGACGGGCAGCGGTGTGAAGAGGGCAGGCGCGGAAAGCCGGTGCACGTTGTCCAGTACCGTGTTCCGAAGCACCGCCTTGTTGTAGAGGCGATCGCCAACGGGCTCGAGTACGAGGACTTCGTGCAGCGTGTCCGTGAAGGCTCGACGGAAGGATTGACCTTCTTCGACCCTGAACTCCTGCACGTCCACCACCGCAACAGGGACACGCGGGACGCCCGCCCTGAGAACCTCGAGGTACTCCCGATGCGGTCGCATCACCAGGAGCACGGAGAAGACTCCACCATGAACGTACTGTGGCGGGAGGCTGCTACCGTCGTCGAGACTATCGAGCGCACGGGCGAAGAAGAGACGTTTGACCTAACACTTGCGGAGGAGCCGCACAACTACACGGCGAACGGCTTCGTGGTACACAACACAGGAAAAACGTTCTTGATGAACGTCATCGCGGAGCGCGCGCTCGAACGCTGGCGCTCCGTGGAATTCATCGCGTCGACCGGGCGCGCGGCCTCCCGCCTCCGGGACGTCGTCGGTGCCGGCGTCCTCACCGCGCACGCCGCGCACTACGGCTACGTGAAGGAGGAGCGCAAGCTCGTCAAGGACGCCTCCGGGAAGGAGAAGACCGTGCGCACCGGCAAGCTCCAGTTCGGCGCGCCGAAGGCACCGTGCTCCCCGGGCTCGCTGCTCATCTGCGACGAAGGGTCGATGATCAACGACGAGCTCCACACCAGCCTGATGCAGTACCTGCCGCCCGGCGCGACGCTGCTCTATGTCGGGGACCGCGAGCAGCTCCCTCCTGTCGAGGGCACGTGGGGCCCGGACTTCGACAACCCGACGGCGGTGTTGGACACCGTGCACCGGCAGGCGTGGGAGAACCCCATCATCCGCCTCGCCACCTCCATCCGGCGGAGCGAGGACTTCGACTGGGACCGCGAGTACGCCGAGATGTCGTACCGGCGCGGCAAGGTACTCGTGGCGGCCACGTGGCTCGCCGGGCGCCTGCAGGACGGCGCCGACGCGACGCTCCTGACCTTCACGAACGCGAAGCGCAGATCGGCGAACACCCTCGTGCGGCAGCTCCTCGGGCTCGGAGGGATCATCGCCCCGCGCGACACGCTGGTCTGCCTCGCCAACAACTACGAGCTCGGGGTGATGAACGGGGAGACGTTCTCGGTCACCGCGGTCGAGCCCGTGGTGGTGCGGGGCAACCGGAGGTTCCGCGAGCCGCCGATGGATGCCCTCCTGGTGCGGACGCAGGACACCGACTTCCTCGTGAACCCCGCGCTCCTCGGCGCGACGACCACGGACTTCAAGGACTTCCAGCGCGAGCTGGAGGCCAACTACGGCAACAAGGGCAACCTCGCCTACGACACCGAGGTCTTCTGCGGGGCCACCGAGCGCGACCCCGAGCTCTGGAAGATGAGCCCGAAGGAAATGGCGCGCACCTGGATGCACGTCGACCACGGCTTCTGCCTGACCGCGCACAAGGCCCAGGGGTCGGAGTTCACCGAGGTCGGCTTCATGCGCTGCTGGGCCCTCTCCCGGAAGGAAGAGGAGGAGCCTGACTTCGCGCGCCGCCTCAACTACACCGCCGTCACCCGGGCGCGGGAACGGCTTCACATCTGGGACATCTGATGCACATCGCGAAAACAGGCGAACCCGTGGGAGTCACCGTGCAGATGGAGATCATCATCTGCTGCGCTTGCAGCACCCCCTTCGCCGCGACCATCGACTTCGTCCGGAATCGCCGCTCGGACGGCAAGTCCTTCTACTGCCCGAGCGGGCACTCGCAGAGCTACACGGACAACGATGCGGCCAAGCTGAAGAAGGCCGAGGCGGAGCTGGCGCAGTACCGGACAGAGAAGGCGAAGATGGAAGGCGTGATCAAGAACGCGCGCGTGGTGGAGCAGAAGCTGGGAGAGGAGATCGCGAAGCTGCGCGGCGACCTCGCGGAAGCGAAGAAGCCCGTGCCCGCTTCCGACATGCGCGCGAAGATCCGCGCAGCCATCGAGGCCGGGAAGGCCACGTACACGATCGCGAAGGAACTCGGGGTCAGCGTCAACCGCGTCAACGGCGTGCGCGGCGGGATGAAAAGCACGAAGGCCGGGACACCGGCCAAGGAGGGAGAGATACCGGTGAAGCTCCCCTCGACGAACCCGATCGCAGCAGCCAAGGCGGTGGTGGACCGGATCATCGCGATGACGGAGGGGTCGTGAAGCCCACGCTGCTGGACCGCGTGGTCGCCTTCGTAGCGCAGCAGCACCCCACGTTGGTCACGGCCAACGAGGCGCAGCGCGCCTTGGGCTACTCCGCTTCCATGAGCCTCGTGGCGCTCGCCCGTAGCGGGAGGCTGGACCGTGGGCGGAAGCGGGACAAGCGCGGCAAGCTGGTTTGGCACTACACACTGCGCGAGAAGAAGCCGTGAGCGCGAGCATCGTCGTCGACTGCGACGGGTGCAGCCGCGTCGGAGACGGTGGAAAGACCGTCTCCGCCGTTCGTCGGGTCCTCGCAGGCCTCGGCTGGCGCCAGTGGTGGGTACGTGATGGGCGAGCCAGGCACAAGATCGACCTGTGCCCGGAGTGCCACGCCCGTCGCGTGGAGAAAGAACGAGAACTCAACCCGCTGGGGTACGCATGAGCCGTAACTACGAACTGGTGAAGAAGTGGCGCCTCGACGAGTGGAAGCACCGCGATACGCGGAACGTCGTCGGCATCTACGTGACGAAGGAGGGCGAGTTCTACGCTCGTATTCCCGAGACCGACGTCGGCGAGCTGGTGTGTGCGAAGTCGAAGGACGAGCTCGAGCGGGCCATCGAACCCATCGCCGACCGCGTGTTCAGCCTGGTCTGGAAGCAGGTCATCCGCGTACAGCTGGAGAGCCCCGAGAAGCGGAGCTACCACGGGCACCGCAGCTACTCGACCCAGCAGGTGCGCTGGAACCCAGAGGATCCCTCGACCGCCGGCGACGGTGTTCGACTGGACTTCGAGCGCGTCGAGGTCGCGGTCTCCGCGGACGGGAAGCGGTTCAACCGCGAGTGGCCCAACTTCGATATCCCGCACTTCAACGAGGGGCGTCGCGTCGAGAGCGACGAGTACTACAAGCCCGTTCCTGGAGTACACGTCGAGCTCCCGTACACCGAAGAGATGTGGATGGCTCTGCACGACTTCCAGCAGCGCATCCGCGAACTCAACCACGGCCTGCGCACGCTCCTGTCCCGTGAGGATGTGGGGCCGCTGCTCCTGCAGGCAAGCCGCCAGAAGCTGCTGGTGATGGGAGAACCCTGATGATCAAGGGACTCATCGAAGTCGGACGGTTCGTCGTCGGGACGCGCGTGGTGGTGACCGCCGCGCATGCTCCCGAGAACCGGCATGGAGAGATCGTGTCGATGGAGGACCGCGGGGTGAGTGTGCGCCACGACGGCGACGAACCCGGACCGTTCAACTGGAGCTGGGGCGAGATCGAGCAGGAGCCTGCGTGAGCATCGACCTCTGCCCCACCTGCAAGGCGTTCACCTACGACGGGAAGACCGCGCACGGGATGCCCCACGTCTGCGCGCCGGCGTGGGCCACCTGGCTCCCCGACTACAACGACCAGACCGAAGAGGACGCGAAGATGGTCCACGCCCACAGCGCGGAGAGCGCTGCTGAGAAGGCGGCCGAGAACGCGTTCGATGACTCGGCCTGCGAGATCGGAACCGGTCCACACCTCGTCATCGTGAAGCGCGACGGCGTCGAGCACCGTTTCCAGGTCGAGGGCGAGTACACGACCAACTGGAACGCGCGGGAGGAAAAGTGAAGGAACTACGTTGGGCATTGTGGGTCGTGGAGTCTGCGTACAGGTACGGCCTTACGTTGGAGTCTGCACTGATCGTCACGCTCCTCATCGTGCGCAGGCGAAACAAGGAGGGAGAGAAGTGATCCAACGGTTCGAGGAGATCACGCGGAAGCGCACGATCAGCATCATCTGCGGCCACTGCGCGAAGCCCCGGAGGCGCACGCTGAGCGTGACGCATACCGTCAACCCGTTCAACCAGAATCCCGACGGCTCGGTGCGTACGCACGAGCAGGTCGTGGACTGCCTACGCGCCGATCTGGACGCACTCCACCGCAAGACCGTCCTGTGTACAACCTGTGAAAAAGAGAGGAAACAACCATGAACGACGCCATCAAAGAAGCCCGCGAGGGGATCCGCTTCGGGCGCAAGGCCGAGAAGAACCCGCTCTGGCACGTCATCACGATCCGCATGCGCGTGCCTTCGCCCATCCCCGAGATCCTGGGCGTCGATACCGGGAACGCGGCCGCCCGGCGGCTCTACCTGTTCTGCGTGAACATCCTCGCCGGCGCCGACCTCATCGACGCGGAGACGGCCGAGAACACGCGGAAGGTCATCAAGGCAGTCTACGCGGCCAAGGAGCAGGGATGACCCTACGATTCGAGTTGCACCGCGAGAACGACACGACCGGCGTGAGCGGCACGGGCCATGTCGCGGACGGCGTGCGCTTCGGCGACGGGACCTGCTGCGTCCGCTGGCGCACGGGCACCGCCTCGACCGTGACCTACGGCTGCATGGAGGACGTGCGCGCCGTCCACTGCCACGACGAGAACACCCGCGTCGAGTGGGTAGATGATTGCTTCTGGGGCCAGCGCGACCTCGACCAGGAGGGGAGGGACAAGTCGCTACCCGCGCTCCGGGCCGAGCCATTCAACCGCGGGAAGTTCGACTGCATGATGGACGGCAACGAGAACGTGCCGTTCGCCAGCGTCGGCGGCCTCGACAAGCGCACGGACGCGGAGTGGATGACGCCCGCCTACGTCCCCGAGGCCGACCGGAAGGCGTACCTCGAAGGCTACCGGGATCAGGCGTGGGCGCAGTACGGGGCCGGTTGGCAGACCTGCCCGTTCGGGTGGGCTCCAGTCATGACCATCGGCAAGGACGGCATCAAGGCCGTGGAAGAGCCTTGAGCGTCACCGTCATCGGGCAGCACCGCGTGCTGAAGTCGCGGAAGGTGCACCAGTGCTTCCTGTGCTCCGTCTCCATCGAGAAGGGCGAGGCGCACGACAGCTGGGCCTGCGTAGACCCGGGCGTGTCCATCTCCAAGCTCCGCGTCCACGACGCCTGCGCAAGCTACGCGCATGACTGCATCGAGGACTGGACTAGTGGCGACGGCGTGGAAGACAACGCCGTCGAGACGGACCTCTGGGAACGCGTCGTCTGGCGCGAGGAAGGGACGTGGACGTACCACGTCAACGAGAAAGAGGTCGGCGAGATCCTGCGCATCTGGCCCGGACTCGCTGCGGTCATGGAGAAGGTCCGCGCCTGCGTGAGGCGGGAGAACAAGGACAACCAGGAGGAAGACTCGCCATGAACCACGTCCCTGCGTACAGGTTCTCCCTGCGCGAGCCGCTGACGCTCGACAATGGTCGCCTCCTGCTCGCGGGCATGCACGTCGAGCCGACCGAGACCCGTGGGAAGCGCGAGTACCTCGTCGGGAGCACGACCATCCCGGCACACATCGTGCACACCGAGGAAGTCACGATCGTCGACTTCCAGGTGGATAGCGACGGGGGACTCGACGCCGTCATTGTCGATCGGAACGGGGCGTTTGTCCGGGTCCGCACGGACCTGCTGCGCGCGACCGGGACGTCCATCCCGAGGAAGGGCACCTGATGCCGGCCGGCAAGGACGTTGGGTACTACGGCGACGGGACACCACCGGTCACCGTGGCCGGGAAGCTCATGGACGCCATCGGGACAGCGCGTAGCCTGCTCGCATCCGGCCTGCCGGTGTCTGCTGACGCGGCACTGGAGCAGGCAGAGAAGCTGAAACCCCACGTGTGCTTCGTAGAACTGGAGACACGCGTGCTGAAAGCAACGAAGGAGGGAGAGATGATGAACGAGAACAAACCCTGGCGCTTCTTCGTCTGCGTCCCCTGCAGGACGCCGATGACGAAGCCAATCCCGACCAGCGACGAGCACGCCTGCCCGTCGTGCAAGCGGGCCATCGACGGCTGGTACCCGCCCCAGGACGTGCTGGAGATCGCCGTCGCCCGCGGGGTCGAGGTACACTACGACGACCACGTGGTCGTGCGCGACTTCAAGACCGGCACGCACACGGTCGATGGAGAGCGCGGCCCTCGCGGCCTCATGGAGCTCGCAGGCGTGCGCGACGCCCTCGCCGGGAAGGAGACCTGATGGGCGACGGACTGAAGCGGGCCTCGCTGGCGGCGCTGTGCACGCGTGGGCCGTGGATGGGCGGCGAGGGCGATGAGCTCTGGGAGCTCACCGGCGAGGAGCTGCGCGCCTACTTCATGGCGATCCAGAGCAACCAGAAGTACCCGTCCAGCGTGCTGAAGTGCATCGCGGGTGATCGGAAGGTCGACCGCGCGAACCAGCTCCTCCGCAAGGCGGGGCTCATCGTGTTCTCGGGCAAGGGAAAGGACCGGAAGTGGCGAACCACGCTCACCGCAGGGACATGGGTGATGGGATGATCAGCGGTCATTCCGTGAGCGACTACGCGGCGAAGCAACTGGCGAAGCTGCTCATCGTCGTGGCCCTAGCAGGCGCCTTCCTCGGGGTGCTCGCCACGAAGGGCTGCGAAGTCCTGTCCCGCTACACCGTCCGCGTCGAGGAGGAGCCGTGACCAAGCTCGCAGAAGAGGTGCACGCGCTGGAGAGGCGCGTCGCGTGGTACGAGCGTGCTCTCAAGGCGCTGCGCAGGGCGCACACGCCCGGGCAGGCCTGCACGAAGGACTGCGACAGCAGCGTGAACCCGGACGCGGACTGCGACTGCTGGTACGTCGAGGCGCAGGACGTCCCCGAGTTCGTCACCGCTATCCTGGAAGGAGCGACACCGTGACCGAGATCGACAAGATCCCGCTCGGCCTTGCCATACTCGCGTCCGCGCTAGCGGTACTCGGGGCTGGCCTGCAGTTCATAGGCTGGTGGGGGAAGCGCGAGGCGCGCCTGATGCTCGACGAGTTCCAGCGCAGGTTTCCAGGTCGCTGCCCGATCTGCAGCTACCACGACTACGGCGTCCGCGAGGGACACGTCTCACCAGGACCAGCGCCAGCACACCATTGCTTGGAGAAGAAAGCATGAAGTTCGACATCTACAACTTCCGCGAGTACCAGGGCTTCGCCTTGCGCACCGAGAAGACGCCTGTCTTCTGGTGCGGCAACCACCAGAAGAGCCGTTTCGCGCACGGCGTCATCGGCATCTGCACCGAGATCGGCGAGCTGCAAGACCAGTTCAAGAAAAACCTGATCTACGGCCGAGAGCTGGACCCCGTGAACGTGGTCGAGGAGCTCGGGGACATCGCGTGGTACTGCGCGCTGGTCTGCTCCTCGCTCGACACGGTCCTCGGCGCGGACAGTAGCTGCGACGGCGACCTCTTCAACCGCACGTGCCACTTCGAGAACGTCACGCCAGAAGGTCTCGCCACGATGCGCTTGGCTGCAACGCTGTACCTCGGACTCACGCAGGCTATGCTCCAGCGTGAGGCGTGGTCCCTGGCAGCGGCATCAGGATGGGAAGTGCAGCGCCGCGAGGTCCTGCACGCCGTCGACAACATTCTCTGCGCCAGCTCGAACGTGCTCGCATCCCTGGGGTACACCTGGAAGGACGCCTGCGAACGGAACATCGCGAAGCTCGCCAGGAGGTTCGGCGACAAGTTTTCCGAGCACGCGGCGCTGAACCGCGACCTCGACGCCGAGCGGCAAGAACTGGAGAAGGCTGAGCGCCTCGTCCGCGCTGGCGTGATCACACCTGAAGCCATGAAGGAAGCGATCGACCTGGTGGATCTCCCACCGAAGACGGACTTCGGCTTTCGCTGCTGCGAGCGTGACACCGACGGCGACGGGAACTGCTACGTGCACCCCAAGTCGGAGAGGAAGGCGTGAAGCCGTACTTTCTCGAAGGCGCGGGCAACGGCTACTGCGCGTGGACACGCACCAAGAAGAAGGCAGATCGTCGGTGCATCGGCTTCGTCCTAGACAATCGCTACCCCTCGGCGGACAACGAGCGGTGGCAGGCCGTGCGAAACAACATCGTGCTCGCCTCGTTCAAGAAGATGGGCGACACCGCCCAGCACCTCTGGGACACGTGGGCACTGTGATGAACACCCTCATCGACGAGGAAGTGCGCATGCTCACCAGCGAATTCCCAGAGCTCTCGTGGATGGGGGCCAAGGACTGGCAGGCCGTCGCTACGTACGCCGACTGGTGCGGCTGGTTGGATGCGTGGTCGTGGGCGCATGATCAGCCGCGCGAGGGCTTGCTTGCCAGGCTGCTCCGCCTGCGCAAGCATCGGGTGGCTATCCGAAAGGACTGTCGGGGCTACTTTGGCGCGGAGAACGTACCCAACATCAACGACCCGTGGAATAAGTCCTGGGCGCCTGCCCCCGATCACAGTAAGCGCCGCCCTAAGGAGGCAACGTGTGGGGTGTAGCCCTCGACTGGCTTCGCGACCTGCCCTGCAGGCTGGGCTGGCACGACGGCGTGCTCACGAATCGCGAGACTTGGCGCAGCTACTGGACCTGTCGCTACTGCGGGAAGCAGTGGGAGGAACTGGAGGATGGATAAGGACATCGTCAGGAAGATCGAGATCGGAGATGGGCTCGATGACAGGGAGCTCGACGCCGCACTTGAGCTCTACACGCGCTTGGAAGCGGACCTGGACCTGCTCGGAGAGAAGTTCTTCCTCGCACGCGTGGAAATCACGCGCACATGCGAGCAGCTGCGGCGGTTCAAGAGCTGGCGCAGCGAACCCATGGAAGCGGTACGGTGCGCAGCAGGCACGGGGAAGGCGTTGTGAACCAGGTCGATCCCACGCAGCCCATCCACCCGCTGCGCTCGACGAAGTGCTACCCGGTCCCTCCCGTCTGCCACGCCTTCTGGACTGAGGAAGACTGGGAGCGAACTGCGTTCTTCGTGACTGAGCCTGAAGTGCTTGAGTCCGAGATCATGGGCCGCTGGATTGCCTGCGGCCGTACCCAGAGCGGGCAACTGCTCTACAGAAAGGAGGAAGGATGAAGCGAGAAGACGAGTCCATGGAGGCGTACACGGTACGCCTCGTCCGCGAGGACGAGCGGAAGAAGGTCACGAACCTGATGCGGGAGATCGTGGACGATGTGCTCGGAAAGTTCTCACCGAGCGGTGGGAAGCTCATCCAGCGATTGGACGAGATCGACGCGGAGTGCGAGGGATGACCGTCGAAGTCGGCAAGGTCTACACCTTCGCAGGCCGCGGCGAACTGCTGGTCGAGGTCGTGGGCAAGACCACGATCACCGTCCTCGGGCACGGGAACCTGCGCTCGTGGATGGGACACGAGGATGTGCTCCGCGAAGCCACGCCCGAGGCTATCCGCCTGCGGCTGGAGAACATGCGACAACGCGGCGTAGAGTGCCGGAACGAGGACTGCTGGTGCCGTCGATTCATCAAGGAGAAGGAATGAAACTCACGAGACTGGAAGACGTCCCCGACGAGGTGGACGAGAAGCTGTTCAAGACGCGGCACAAGCTGCGCACCGACGTAGAGGGCAACCTCGACCTGCGGGTGCAACGGTGGACTGCCGACTACCTGCGGTCCCTGGGAAACGTCACGGAGATGCGCAACGAAGTCGCGTTCGTTTGGAAAGATGGTGTTGACCCCGACGAGATCGATCTCTCCGCCTTCGGCGTGCTCAACGGCATCTTCATGCACTACTGCCCGGGATTCAGGCTGATGGTGACAGAGGAGCCGAACGAGCCACGACGCATCTGGATCTGCAAGGAGGAAGCGTGATCATCTGCCCGAACGAGGACTGCCTGAAGGACATCGACGTGTCCGACCCATTCAACGACGCAGGACAATACGATGAGCAGGAGTCGATGATGGAGTGCCCAGAGTGCGGTGCCCGGCTCGCCGTGACCACGCACATCACCTACTCCGCCGAGCTCGCCGCACAGGAGTCCAGTGGAACGCCCTGAGCTCGAACGCATCCAGCAAGGGCTGCTCGGCCTGCTGAACAGCGGCAAGAGCAACGCCATCCTGAAGGACTTCGAGACCGTGCTGATCTATGCGATGGCGCTGGAGGAGCAGCTCGCCAAGGCAGCAGACCTCGTCGCGCAGATCCAGGTCACCGTCGCCAGCCTCAAGCAGGACCGGAAGTGCGAGAAGTGGAGCACCGAGGACGTCATGGTCAAGATCGGCGGCGGGCCGTCGTTCCGCTGCGTGAACTGTGGCGCGAATGTCTTCAAGAAGTCCCTCGACGTGGACCTGCACTACCGCTGCAATGGTTGCGACGAAACCTACACGGGGAGCGAGTGATGAACGATGGAAAGAACATCGCCGGCCTGCCCATGCTGCCGACCGACTACCTCGGACCGTGCCGCTTCGCGCTGGACGACCTCGGCTGGAACGCGGGCATCGTCACCGGGTACAACGAGGGGTACGGCCAGTTCGCCGTCCAGGCAATCGTAGAGTCCAGGACGTACTGGGTCGATCGCGCGTACGTACTCCGCCCTGGTGAAGAGATGAAGTACGCGGTCCTGCGACGCGGCAAGCTCGACGTGAAGTGCGAGATCAAGTACGAGGAGTACGACTCCAAGGCTGGGAAGCGGGCCGCAGTCGTGCTCGAGGTGACCGCTAACGGCACGGACTGCGGGAAGGTCACGGTCGCCTCCGGCCCCGCGCTCGACGTAGCGGACCTCTTCGCGGGCGAGATCGACCTCGGCGAGCTGAACCGGCGCTGGCGTGGGATCCACTGAGATGGGAGGCATCCACGTCACCCACGTCGTCGACGCGCTGATCCGCCTGCGACGCATCGTGTCCCTCTCGAATGCCCTGCAGCTGGGCGTAGCTTCCGCGCTCGGCGCGTCGGTCGCGATCCAGTGCGTGACGTCCGACATCTCCTGGCACACGACGCTCGAAGGATTCGCCAGCTTCGTGCTGGCCGTCAACGTCGGCTGCGCGGCGCGATTCGAGTCGTGGTCGTGGCAGGAGATGAAAGCGCATGCCGAGAGCGCACCTCCCTACGACGGCAAGGACCCGTACCAGGAGGCCATTCGCAAGGCGCTGTGGCACGAGAAGGACGATGAGCCGGTCAACTGACGTCCGAGGTGTCGTCCGAAAGACCTGGGAAGTGATGTGCGCCTGCGGCGAGTGGGACCAGTGCGGGCACGGCCTGAGGGCGTCGTCCGTGAAGGCCTTCGAGCGGAGCGGGTGGCGCTACGACAGGAAGAAGGGCTGGATGTGCCCGCGGTGCCAGCGCGAGCGCGCGGACGAAATCGGCAAAGCCGGTAGCAAGTAAAACCCGTGTGCGCTATGCTCGCGAACCAGGAGCCGACGATGGTCAAGAAGATGAAGACGTGGTCGATGTTCAAGCTGGAGAGTGCCCTGCCGGACGGCTTCGTCGCGCTCCTCGGCGACGCGCTGCAGGGCGAGGCGTTCACCCCGCCAGCGAGCTCCACGAGCCTCGAGGCCAGGAGTGGCTGGGTGCTCCCCGAGGACATGCTCTCCACCAGCTTCGAGGACGTGAACGCCTGGTTGTTCAACCAGTACGCCTTCCTCGTGCTGCGCACCGACCAGAAGGTGCTGCCGTCGAAGCTCTACGCCGCCGAGGTCGCCCGGAGGGTCTCGGCGTGGTGCAGGGAGAACTCGCGCGAGCGGGCGCCGAAGGGGATCAAGGCCGAGATCGCCGAGCAGGTGAAGATGGAGATGGCCCAGCGCGTGCTCCCGAAGACGACGCTCGTGCCCATCGTCTGGAACGTGCACGAGGGCACCGTGTGCGTGGGGACGCACGCCCAAGGCAACCTGGACCTCGTCCGGAAGTACTTCCGCAGGACGTTCAACAGCGGCCTGGTCATCGACGACGCGGGCGTGCTCCCACCGGAGGTCGTGGAAGCGCGCTTCGGGGAGGAGATCCCGCCGACCTTCAACACGGACTTCCTGCGTTGGCTCTGGTACGCCTCGGAGACAGGGGCTGTCGCCAGATCCTCGTGGTGGGTCGGCGACCGCATCACGATCTCGAAGCAGGCCGAGGAGAAGCCTCACGTCGTCGTCCGTGGCGAGGACGCCGCACGTATCGCCGCTGGACGGACAGCACTCCGCGACGGCACGGTGCGCGGCCTGCAGCTCTGCCTGCGGAAAGAAGACCGCGAGTACACGTGCAACCTCGACGCGGACCTGCGCGTCGCCGGCGCGAAGCTGCCGGTGCTGGTCAAGAGCGGTGACCTCGCCGAGCAGCTCTACGAGCGCATGTTCCTCGTCGAGGACCTGGTCCACGCGGTACGCACGCTCGCCATGGAGTTCGCATTCCTTCGCGGCCGCCCGGAGGCGTGGGCCGCGCACGTCGCCCAGGTCGCGACCTGGGCAGGAGGAGACTGATGCTGGCAAGCCAGATGTTGCAGTCCGACGCCACCGGCGGGACCAACGAGTGGCTGACGCCACCGTCCGTGTTCGACCCGCTCCACGAGGAGTTCGGGTTCGGCCTCGACGCGGCGGCGAATCACGGGACCGAGCGGATCCAGAACTACCTGTCGCCCGACATCGACGCCTTCCAGTTCGACTGGACAGAGGCCTCCGGTGGGCTCCCCGTGTGGCTCAACTCGCCCTACGGGAAGGGCCTGTACCGCTGGGCTGAGAAGGCGTTCGTCACGGGGCTCAAGGTGCCGACCGTGCACCTGGTCTTCTCGGTGACGAGCACAAGGCTCTGGCACCAGTTCGCGATGAACGCGGACGAGATCAGGTTCGTCGAGGGCCGCGTCTCCTTCATCGCGGGCGAGGACATCTACAAGGCGGACAAGCACGGGAACCGCGTCCTCTCGCTCCGCAAGGGCGAGCGTGGCCCGGCCACGAAGGACTCGGCGATCGTCATCTACCGGCCCGGGGGCAAGCGCGATGGGTGCCCGCGCGTGTCCTCGTGGAAGCAGCGGAAGTGATCCGTGTCGTCCAGCCGCCCGACCACTACGCGCAGAGGCGATTGCCGGATGGCCGCCTGTGGTGCGGTCACGACCCGGAGTCCATCGTCAAGGATGAGAACGGCGCGTACATCTGCGCGAAGTGCACGGAGACGTACCTTGTCACGAAGGGTGGGAAGGAGCTGGTGCGTGGCTGAGACGGAGATCAACGGGAAGCGGATCACCGCGAGCCCACCCGCGCGCCTGACCCAGGAGCGCCGCGCGGAGCTCGAGAGGTTCCGCTGGTACAACACGAGCCTCGACGAAGCGATGGCGGAGCTGGAGCGCGTTGAGTGCAGGGTCGCGAAGGCAGTCGAACTGCTCAAAAACGCGCGGCACTACGTCGGTGTCGAGGGCGACCTGATCGAAGAACTGCGAGAAACCTTGAAAGGAGATCCATGAGCAACGTCGACTACCGACCTGGCAGCGAGAGCGGCGACCCGAGCCCGCTCCTCCAGGTGACCTACCGGTTGTTCGGGGAGGGCCCGGACATCCAACCCATCTCACGCACGCAGCTCCTCGGGATGCTCGCCGAGGTGCTGCCAAGCATCAACGCGCACAGCACGCGTGCGTGGGAGGAGACAGCGAGGCTGCACGCCAGGAACGAGGAGTACTACCGAGGGTTGCTGGACGAGATCGCGGACCACCTCGCCGACCCGCGCGCCTACGTCTCCGACGACGGCAGCGTGCAGGAGGACCCGATCCGCGTGAGGCTACCGGCACTCGTGCGCGGCCTGGTGCATGAGCACCGGGAGCTGCGCGGGTACCGCTGCGGCGCAGAGATCGCGCTCCGCGCCTGCGGAGAGGTAACGACGCGGGACGACGTGCTCGCCAGTATCGCCAGCGAGATCGGGGCGCGCGACGGTGAGAACGTCGGCGAAGCCGTCAAGCGCATCGTACGGTCCGTACGCACGATCGAGAAGCTCACGGCGCGCGGGGGATCCCTCGACGACCTCGACTACATCCGGCAGGAAGTGGAACGCCTCGATCTCCCGGCTGGGGCATGAGGTTCTTCTCTCCAAGCACGGGCCGCGCGTACGCTGAAATCGCGCTCTCCAAGGGAGTGCACAGCTTCTACACTGCCGGGTGGGCGTGCACGCTCACCCGGCTTGACGTGGTGTGGCAACTCGACGCGCGCTTCGTCGGCACGAAGAAGCAGAGGCAGCACTTTCGCATGGCACTCGCCGACATCGTGAAGGGGCTCGTTCCAGAGCATGGGAAGTTCAAGATCGAGCCGATCAAGGGCGGCCACCGCATCACGTGGCGCCGGGAGGTCGTCGAGAGCACCGCAGAAGAAATCTCGCGCGTCGTATGGGAGGAAATCACATGAGCCCTGTCACCTTCATCAGTCACCCCGATGCGCTGGGTGACCGGTCGCTCGGCTACTTCGCCGTCCACGTCCTGCACGAGGGGAAGGTCATCCCGCTCCTCCTGTCCGACCACGAGTTCGACCGCGCCGTGAAACGCGCGGCGAAAAATGGGGCGCTGGTGCCACCGCGCCTCGCGCCCGTGCACGAGACGACCTTCCCGGCCAAGGCCGCGCCAGCACCGTGGTACAAGAGGGTCTTCTCGTTCCTCGGAGGTGGCCGGTGATCATCGACCTCGGACACCCCGTCGCCTCCCACCTCCTCGTCCTGCGAGACGGCGTCCCCGTCGCGCGCGTGCAGTCCATCGACACCGATCGAAAGGTCGCGCGCGTGCACGACGGCTGCGGCTTCGAGACCACGGAGGTGCGGTACGACGACCTCGCGCTCGGGAGCGACACGCCGCTGCACCTGCGCGGCCTGCTCCCGGGCGTGCGGGCGCTGGACGAGGACGAGACGCTCCCGAGGCCCTACGCGCCGGAGTACGTGCTGAGCGAGGGCGTGAAGCAGGAGCTCCGGGACAAGTCGTACAGCTTCAAGACGGACTGAGAGTGAAAGCGCGTACCCGCGCGCCGAGGCCGGACCACACCGCCCGGCCTCCTGTCGTACGCGTCTCGCTTCGCCCTACTTCGCTTCGGCTTCCACTTCATCGAGCGCCTTGTCGAGCCCTCCTACCGTGAAGAGCGTGAGGTGCGCGGCGGTGAAGATGGCGTCGAGGATCGTGCCGAGGTACTTCGAGAACATCCCAGCGACGGCGGCACGCGCCTCGGCCTCGAGTGCGGAGAGGATCTTCTCCGCGCCCTCGCGCCTGATCATGCCGGTCTTGACCGAGATGTGCACAGTGATCGCCTTGTTCAAGCAGATCACGATGTTGTTGTAGTCGGCCGCGAAAGGCCGCACGAGCGCCGCGAGCGTGCGGCGGGCCTTCTCGGGGACCTTCTCCTCGGAGTTGATGTACGCCTCGAAGGCCTCGGCGCGGTTTGTCGGGATTTGCTTGAGGAACATGTGGAACCAGCCTCCCAGCTGGGTGTACAGGCGCGGGGGTTGAGTTGCCCGCCCTGCATGGTGCTTATGGCAGGTTCCCTCTATCTTTTTCACTCCGAGCGAAGGATGCGCGGGAGTACTACATGAGCGGCTCTCGCCGCGTTTTCCGCTCGCGCTTCGGCCCGAGGGCCAGGCCGTCCAGTCGGCCCTCACCTGTCAGTGGAAGTTCGCCTCGCCGTCTTCCCCGGCGAGCGAGAGCCCGTGCGCGTCGCACCAGTCGGTGTACGGGAGCATGTCGTCGTGGAGGACCACGCAGTCCTTCCACTCGACTTCCAGCTCCCCTCCTGGCTTGACGCGCACGTGCTCGGCCAGCACGAGGAGGATCTGCGCACCTCCCGCGCGGAGGCCGGCCTCCCGGTCCTCCATCCACTCGGCGTGCAGGCGCGCGGCGTACTCGACGAGCGGTCCGCTCTCGTCGCCCGACTTGATCATCTCCAGCTTCCCGGTCGTGTCCCGGTTGCCGTGGAGCAGGAGGACCCACTTCACGGCTTCATGCCTTTCAGCGCCGGGTGGTCCTTCACGTGTCGGCCGAGCTTCCCGGCGATCGACCGGATGGCCTTGACATCGCCGCGCGCCTTCACGCTGGCGAGCTCCTCGTGCAGCTCACGCCACCGGCCTTCGCCAGGGAGCACCACGTCGATGCGAGGCGCGACTTCCACGCACGGCAAGCCATGCGAGGCGATCAGCTCCTCGGCCGTGGGCTCGACCTCGACGGCCGGGACGCCGTGCGTGGCGGCCGATCGCGCGAGGGCCTCGAACGCCGTCTCCGGCGCTGGCTCCTCGGTCTCTGGCAGCTCGTGCACGCGGCCACGCCGGGCAGGCACCGCCACGGCTTCCGCCTTTCCGCGCTTGCGCGCGAACACGGGCAGGCCCTCGACGAAGTGCCAGCCGGCCGCCTCGGCCTCGACACGCAGCTTCTCCGCCGCGGCCGCGGCCACACGTGCGAGGTCCACCGCCGCACGCTCCCGGTACACCTTTTCCTTGGCGTTCCTGTACGCCTCGGTGCGTGCGGCGTCGCACTCACCCTGCGCACTGTGCCGGATGAGGAAGAGCGCGCGGGCCATGCGCGTCCTCATCACCTCGGCGAAGTGGGCGGAGATGGCCTCCGCCCTCATGCGGAGGACTTCCGCGCCGCCCTCGCGCTCGGTGCGCGGTCGGTCATCCACGCGGATGAAGCCCCACAGGGCCTCGGGGAGCATGGGCTTCCCACGCGCGTTGCGCGCGCCATAGCTGGCCCACGGGACCAGGCGCCGTGGGGGTTGAGGGGTGACCTCCGCGGGCTTCCGCGGGGGCCTCGTGTCGTTCAGCAATCGCATCATCTTCAGCAACCTCCTTCGCTGTCGAGGTGCTTATTCAGCAGGAAGTTACGTACTTTCTCTGGGCGAAACGAGGGCGTCGGCCCCCGCGCCGCTCACGCGAGCGGCATGTCGTTCCAGTGGTGCTCGACCACGTGCGCGCGCTGGTACAGCGTGCCGAGCAGGAAGCGGCACGCGTCCGCGTACGCGCGCATCTTCACACCGAGGTCGACGGCCTCCGAGAGGTGCTCGGGCGTCAGGGACGCGAGCATGCTCGGCGTAGCGCCCCTGCGGCTGCGCAGGATCTCCTCGCGCTTCAGGAGGACCTGGCACAGGGGCACGCCGCTCGATGCGAACCACGCGAGGTCGTCCGTGGACGTGCTCCCGAGCCCGACCTGGAACCCATGGAGGAGCTGTCCCAGCGCGCTGACCTTCTCCTCGGTGTCGATCACGCCGACGAAGCTGTCGGCAACGACGTCGACGTCGTTGCCCAAGACCACCTGCTCCATGCCGGAGAAGAAGCCCGGGCACGCGGCCTCGACCTTCGCGTAGGCCTCGCGGACCTTCACCACTTCACCACGACGTTGCGAGGCCTCTCGGGGAGGCCCTCGCCCTTCTTGTACGGGGACAGGTAGTGCACCACGCGGTGCAGCGTACCCCCTTTCCCTTCTTTCGATTCGATCACCTTCTCCTCCTCTGGTTCGAGGACCCAGTAGCTGTGGAAGTGACCTGGCACCCAGGTCTGGTACTTGATCTTGCGTCCGGGCGCACCTGGGTGCGCCGCCGCCTTCTTCACCCGCGGCGAGAGGCTGAGCACCGTGTACGGCATGAGCGACTTGCCCTTCTTCTCGACCTCGTCGATCGCGCGGCGCTTGTTCCGCTCACGCGACCCCTTCACGTCGACGGCCGGGACGACGCGCTCTGCCTCGCACGCCGTGGTGTTGTTCATCATGTACAGGAGGTTCACCACGACGTGGAGCAGCGCCCCGATGCCCGTGTAAGCGTACACGCGGTGGCGTAGGGGCATGCCCTCGAGGAGACTCGTCGTGACGATCGCGTCGTCCCGCGCGTCCTCGTGGGCCTCGATCTCCCCGGACGGGTGCACGAATGCGGCGATGCCCTTCGGCGCGCCGATCCCGACGAGCGAGATCCCGTCCCTGTGCTGGTACTTCACGTTCGCACCGAGGATCACGCGCGTGGTGGCCCGGTCAGCCATGTTCCAGATCACGCTCCCGTCCTCGCCGACCCTCACGGCGATGGTGTCCCTCGCCAGGTACACGCCCTCCACGGGGTGCTCGCCCGTGTCGTGGTGTTCCAGCGAGAAGATCGGCGGGAGCGCGAGGTAGAGCGCCTCTTCCGGCAGCTCCATGCGGCCGAAGGTGTCCGACGGGAAGTCGGTGTGCACGAGGGCCTCGGCCAGCCCGTCCTCGAGGTAGTAGATGGGCTTCCCGCATTTTTCCCATCGGGTGATCGCCCACATCAGCTGACCGTGGGTCACGTCGGGGTCGCCGAGCGCCTCGAGGGCACGCGCGACGTGGCCCGAGCAGGGGCCCCTCACGCCGTCCAGTACCTTGTTGACCGTGTCGAGGATGGGCCGAGCGAGGCGCCCACGCACCATGACCTCCGGGTGGAGCCGGTTCCTCAATGGGTACTTCCGCTTCATGTAACAGCCTCTGGTTCAACGCTCTTATGCCTGATTCGCCCTCTACTCCTTGGTGCGCGTACTCGATCCATGTGGCGCCGGTCGCGCCCATCCTGTAGAAAGGCTGGCGAGGTTCAGAGATGGCCACGGACGCACCGCAGCGACGACTCCAGGACTGGGCGGACTGGATCATCCGCCTGATCGTGCCCGCCCTGTTCTCAGCAGCCATTGCCGGCATCTGGTGGGCAGCCGACACGGAGAACCGGGTCGAGAACGTCGAGGCCCGCAGTACGGGCGTCGAGACGCGCCTCACGGCCGTCGAGACCAAGAACGACGGCATGTACAAGCTCGCCGAGGACATCGCCGTCCTGAAGACGAAGCTCGACGCGCAGGACAAGACGCTCGACCGGATCGAGAAGCTCCTCGAGACGCGGTAAGGGTGTTGTAATCTCGACAGGGCGCCACCCGTGATACTGTCTCGTCAGCCCGGAGGCAGGATGCTCTCTCTCGTCGCACTCCTCTCCTCGATGTGCTCGGCCGAGGACACGGCGGCTCCAGCGGCCGACACCTCGCAGGCGCAGCAGGTGCAGCAGCAGATCGCGGACGTGCAGCAGCAGATGGACGAGCAGGCCGACCGGCTCACCGCCATCGAGCGGTTCCTCGCTGACCAGCAGCGCGTGCGGGACGGCAAGGCCCCGAAGGGCTGGGTGCAGCCGCCCATCGAGGACTACATGAAGCCGGGCGCGCCCGCGTCGCTCATCCCGAGCACCGTGATCGCGCAGAAGCCGGTGCAGGTGCGCTTACCCTACGGACCAGCGCTCGACCCTTAGACGCGGTGCGGGCTGCGCGCGAACGGCCGCTTCTCTGCTGCGTCCAGCACGAGGTTGGCGACCCTCTCCACGGGGACGAACTCCTCCCAGTCGATGTCGACCACGACCGTGTGACAGCGCATCTCGATCGCGAACGCCTCGTACCCGAGGTGGAGCTCCTCGAGGTAGGTCATCGGGATCTCGCGCTCCGCCTCCCGCGCGCGGGCACGGATCCTACGAGCTGCCACCTCCGGCGTGCACCGCAGGTAGACGATGATGTCCGGGTAGACGAGGTAGCGGAGCATGACGTGGAAGTGGTCCAGGTACGTCTCGTAGTCGCGGTCGTCGATGAACCCGCCCTCGTGGAGGAGCCGCGCGAACACCGTGTCCTCGTAGATCGTGCGGTCCTGCACGGCGCTGTCTCGCTGCCAGACCAGCTCCTGGTGCTGGGCGAAGCGGCGCGCGAGGAGGTGCATCTGCATGGTGAACCCCCACCGCTTCATGTCCTCGTAGAAGTCCTCGAGGTACGGGTTCGACTCGACGGGCTCGAAGTACGCCTTGAAGCCGAGGTGGGCGGCGAGGTCGCGGGTGAGCGTGCTCTTCCCGACGCCGATGGGGCCTGCAATACCGATGAAAGCCATGGAACCTCCGCGCGTCCTTATACCGGACGAACCGGAAGCGTGTCGCTGGTCCTACCGCTTTCCGCCGAAGTACGGGACGCCGTGACCCGCCGCCACGATGGCCTCGTTGACCGGGATGCCGTCGAGCGCGAACTTGACCAGGATGCGGCCGAACTTCTCAGACCTGTCCTTCATGGTCTGCACGATGATCGTCATGTCGACGGGGAGCTGCGCGACGAGCCACTCCTTCGCAAGCTTCCCCGCCTCCGTGTTCTTCTCCGGCGCGTTCACGCCCCAGATCCGGCAAACGTGGCAGATCTCGACGTGGAAGCCGAGGTTGAATGCCACCTCGATCGTGTCACCGTCGATGATGCGGAGGACCCGCGCGTTGTACGTGTAGAGGCTGGATTCATCCACGTGGCACCTGTGAGCCTCGCGAGTCTACACGGGTTCCCGCGGCCCCGGACCTTCAAGCAGGTTCGAGCTTCGACCCCGCGGGTAGCCTGAGCCGCTGCACGCCCCATGGCAAGAAGGGAGGGCGGAGGTGTGCGGTCGGTCTTTTGGAGGCAAGCCGCCCTGCCGGTTAGCCTACCACGTGGACATCCTGCCCGCGATCGTCGCCATCGCTTCCGCGCTCTCGGACGTCGCGCAGGCAGTCGCCCTCCTCGCCGCCGGGATCTGGACGTACAGGCGGTTCGTCCGCACCCGCGAAGACGAGAGCATGGTCGACGCCGACGTCACGCTCGACGTGCTCGGCTCGCACGGAGGCGCACTCCTCGGCGTCGTCACCGCGGCCATCACCAACAGCGGGAAGGTGCGCCACAAGATCGCGCACATGCACTTCGACCTGCGGGTGATCAACAGCTGGCACCCGCTGGAGAAGGACACCCACAGGATGGGCTACGTGAACTTCCCCGACAAGCTGTACTCGGAACAGCAGCTGTTCCCGCCGGAGTGGGTCTGGAGCTTCGTCGAGCCCGGGGCCACGAACAAGTACCGCTACTCGGTGATCTTGCCGCCGGACGTGAAGTTCGCCCTGGTGAAGCTGAAGGTCGTGCTGCCCGGCGAGGACCAGTTCTTCAGTAGCTGGCGCGTCTTCACACTCGGGACGAAAGAGGCGCCGGGGTGACCCCGTGCCGCCTCCAGGCTAGTCGATCCAGGGACGCTTGTTCACGCGGACCTCTTCCATCACCTCGTCCACCATCGGGTAGCCCGAGAACAGGATGAGGTTGAGTCGGTAGAAGTCGCGCGTGAACGCGCGCCCGTCGCGGCGGACGAGCCTGCTGTGCACCTGCTTCTCGTAGGCCCAGCTGTCGCGGGGCCCCTTGCAGTACTTGTAGCGAGAGGTCGAGCCCTTGCGGGCCTTGTGGGAACGAGCCATCTGAGACGCCCTCCTTTGGCGTGCTCAGAAGTGGCTCTCCAACCAGCGGAAGTACATCAATTCTCCTGGAGCTTGAGGTTGCGCGAGGCCAGCCGGGCCTTCACGTCGTTGAGGTGCCGGCGCGCGAACCCGCCGAGGCGGCGCAGCTTGCCGGGGGTGTGCGCGACGAGGTCCTCGACGGTCTTCACGTCGTGGGCGACGAGGACCTGGATGGTAGTGGGCTCGAGGCCCAGCGTGCCGATCGGCGTCATTCTACTCCCATGAGTTCCCATGCCTTGAGCGCGTCGAGCGCGTAGGCGAGCTTGTAGCAGTTCGGCTCGTCGTAGTTCCCGAAGCTGTCGATGAAGCAGCCGACGAAGACGATCCAGCGGCCGTCCGCGAGCGCGGTGCAGTTGACGTTGCCGTGCTTGCCGATCCAGAGGTCCTGGACCTGCTTCTCGATGTCCTCGACCGAGCGCCCAGCGATGGCGCCCTCGATGTCCATGAGCATGTCCTCCGTGAGCGTGCCCGCCGCGTCGGTGAGCCTCGTGACGTGCTCGTCGGAGATGTTCTCGTACCCGTCCGCGACAGCCTCGATGCTGAGCGCGATGCGTGCACGCGCCTCGTCGGTCATCACGAGTTCTTTTGGCCCCGTGAGGAAGATGCCGTAGATACCTGGCTCTGCCATCAATCCTCCAGCGTGAGCTTGCCGTCGTCAGGCAAGGCTGTTGCAGTCACCGTGCCGCCGAGCTTGTACTTCCAGCCCGTGCCGAAGAGGGTGTCCGGGCACGGGTCCGGCGGCGCCTCGAAGGTGCAGCCCGGCCCGAAGCGGATGAACTGGATGCGCCCTGCATCGATTGAGTCCAGCGCGACGTTCTGGTAGACGCCCCACGTCCCGCCCTTCTCCCGCAGGCGCGCGACGGTCCCCGGGTCGATCTCGACGACGCGGCTCACTCCTCGTCCTCGATAGCCTCGACGACCTCCTGACGCGCTTGCCGCGAGATCTGGTCCCAGTCGCCGCCCTTCTTCTCGACCTCGCGCCAGAGCGCGATGAGCGAGCGGAGCTCGCCGGGGATGGCGTTGGGCCAGGTCAAGCGCTTCTCGTACCGCGCGATGTAGGCCTGCGCGAGCCTCTTCAGGTTCTCGGGAGACAGATCCATGCCCTCGGGACGGTCGCCGCCGCGGATCTCAGCGAGCCACGCCTTCCACGCCTCAATGGCCTCGGGCTTGAGCTTGTCCTCCACGAGCTTGTAGACCGTCCAGCGGCTGTCGAAAGGCCCCTCGACGATCTTCCCTGTCGGCACGAGCACGTCGTGGGCGACGAGCATGAGCGCCACGCGGGCGTACCACGGCTCGTAGTCCTTGACTGCGATCTCCAGGCCGTCCGCGCGCCAGCCGTGCTCGACAAGGTTCACGGAGAGCGGAAACGGCTCGGGCCTGGTGATGTCGTCGACCTTCTGCACCAGGAGCGCGGGTAGCTCCGGGTCCGAGACGTAGGCGGTCAGGAAGCCGACGTACCCGCGCACGTCGAAGCACTCGACGGGCCTCATCGGCTCGCCTCGAAGCCCCAGTAGAACCTCGGGCTGTGCTGGAAGGTCAGCGACCCGAGGACGCCGTCACTCTTCCGGGTCACGATCACGAACGGGGCCGCGAAGCCCTTGAGCTCGAAGTCGCGCTGCATCTCGGTGGTGTCCCAGACCTGTCCGTGGAGTTCCTCGAGCTTCTGCCGGATGCTTGGCATCGCGTTGATCTCGCGCGTCATCGCCATGCGCGCCGCGTCGACTTCCGCCTCGGTCCTCTTGTCGTCGTTCATCCTTGCTCCTTGAGACGCTCGCACTCCTGCTGCGCCTTGCCCATGTCCGCGCCGTTCACGTCTCCCGGGCCCATCCCGAGGAGGAACAGCAGCTGCCCCTGCACGAGCACCACTGGTGCTCGTGCAAACCCATCCTTCGTCTTCACGCCGGGGTGGCCGTCGTGCTCCTTGACGTACCAGTCGATCATCTCGACCAGCGCGCGGGCAACGCCCTGCGGGTTCGACGCGCCCGCCCAGATGAGCAGCGCGTCCTTGGCGATGTCCGCCTCGCTCTCGTAGCGACTCATCCGAAACTCCTCCTGGCGTCCACGGCGTTGTCGAACAGGTGGCAGCCCCAGAACGTGTTCTTCACTGGGTCGTAGTCGGCGCCCCAGTTGTTCCGCCACGCGACCTTGGCGCACGCGGCCTCGAAGGTGTCGGCCACGGCCGCGCCGAGGCACGACGCCGGCGCGGGTTGACCCGTCGTGGCGTAGCCCTCGACCCAGACTTCGTAGGCGGGCATCAGCCTTCCTGCCTCGGCTCGGTCACGTCCTTGCGGCACTCGACGCACATCCCGTCTTTCAGCCCGTGCGCGGGCGTGATCTCGTCGCAGTCGTTGCACAGGCGTGCTGGCCAGATCCAGTAGCCCTCGCCGCCGGTCGGTGCATCGTGGTGCGCGTTGGCGACATGGAAGCAGGTGACGTTGTCGTCCGCGTCGTAGTGGTCCGTGCAGGAGGTCGTCGGCGTGATGGTGAAGGTGCAGTCGGTCTTCGGCAGGACCTCAGCGAGCAGCGCCCTTCCATCTTCTGCGGTCACGCGCTTGTAGCCGTCGAGCTTGCGCCAGCCGAAGCCGCCGACCTCGACCCACCAGAAGCTGCCGGATGTACCTGCCTGCTCGGCAAGCTCCTTCATCTTCTCGGTGAGGCACATGGTGATGTCCTCCCACGCGAAGTCGACGAGGTCGCTGTCGGCGCAGGCGATGTCGAAGGCTTTCCTCTCGTCGAACTCCTCGCCACCGTGGTCCTCGCGTGACCACTCCTCGAGCTGGCGCTCGACGTCCGCCTCGGCGATGTCGAGCGTGTTCCACCTCAAGGACCACGCGGGTTCAGTACTGGTATCTTCGGAGGTAGAAGGGGGATTCACTGGGTGGTTTCTCCGCAGGCTTTTCAGCCTGCTGGGGTAGTGGGTTGGCTCGGATGAAGCGCTCGACGCGGTGCACGTTCTCGGCGGTCATCCGCAGCGGGTTGAACTGGCAGACGTTGGACTTGAAGCCGAACCGCCTCGCGAGCTCGCGGCGTGTCCATCCGTGCGCGAGGCGGAGCGCGTCGAGGCGCTGGAGCAGGTCACCCGGGTCGACGAGCCGTGCACACGTCGTCGCCTCGGCGGTGACCTCGAGGATGGCCTTCTCGGTGCGGGCACGGATGCGTGTCTTCTTCCCGGACTTCACCTCCTGCAGCGTCGTGTCCCCGACGCCGGAGATGTCCTGGATGGTGCGTCGGCCTACGCCCGCTTTCGAGAGTTTCTCGATGTGCCGCCTCGCCTTCGCAGCAGACACGAGCCCGTTCCAATCTCCCTTATTCTGCTTCCTGCTGCGGTCCTTCGCGTACTCGCAGTTCGCGCGCCTGCAGTCGTCGCAGCGGCAGCCGGCGACGTAGCGCGCACGCGTCCTGTGTTGGTAGCTCTCGGCTGGAGGGAGATCAGCAGGCCTCACGGCGGGCCGTCGTGCGCGTGCATCACGGTCCCGTTGTTCGCCCAGCGCTCGTGGACGGTGTAGTGCTTGCGCTGGTCCGGGTACAGCATCCCCGGCGTGTTCCTCTCCCAGGCTTCCAGGTTCTTCTTGTCGAGGTGAGTGCGCCACGCCTCGGCATGTTCTGCGGGGACGCGGACAGCGTACCTGGTTGACGTTGGGCTGCCTGACCTGCTGTCGTGCCTGTGCTCCGTCCAGCCGACGTAGCGCACGCCGGGGTCGAACGGGAGCCGCCAGTCCCCCCAGGCGCGGATGTGCTCTTCGTAGGTTTTCATCTCTCCTCGTGGTAGTAGGGAGCAGCGCAGGAGTCCAGCGTGCCCACCGTCGACGAACTCGAACTCCCCCCGACCAAGACGTTCCAGACCGTGCGCAGCGCGAGCCGCGCGAACGAGATCCGGAACTTCCTGTCCGGGATGGTCACCGCGCTCCGCAACGGCATCGGGTCCGACGAGCTCTCCGACCTCTCCACGACCGACCAGACGAGCATCATAGCGGCGGTCAACGAGCTGCACGCGATGATCCAGGTCATCGACCCGGATGCGACGGGCGGCGTCACCGCCGACGAGGTCGCCTACGAGCGCCTGGACGCGTCCAAGAAGAACGTCCTGGCCGCCTCCGACGACGTCGAAGCCGCGCTCACCGACATCGACGACGCGGTCGGAGCCCTCGCGGATCTCAACACGACGGACCAGGCCAGCGTGGTCGCGGCCATCAACGAGGTCGAGTCCGACGCGGCAGCCGCCCAGGTTGATGCAGACGCTGCCCAGGTAGACGCCACGCAGGCTCTCGCCAACGCCGCCACTGCCCAGGCGGCGGTGGATGCCGTGGAAGCCCAGGTCGGCGTCACCATCCTCGCAAGCCTGACCACCACCGACAAGACCGGCCTGCAGCCGGCGATCAACGAGGTGGACGCATCCGCTGCTGCTGCGCAGGTCGACGCCACGCAGGCCCTTGCGGACGCGGCAGCCGCTTTGACTGCGGCGAACGAGGCGGACGACACGGCGGACGCTGCGCAGACCACGGCGAACACCGTGACCACGAACCTCGCCAAGGTCGTGTCCGGCACCGCCACCATCGCGCTCGGCGCGTCCTCCGTGACCGTGGCCATCGGCGCGGCGTGGGACGCCAAGCCCACCGTCGCGGTCATCATGCAGGCCAGTGCAGACGTCACGCTCACCGGGATCTCCCGCGTGTCCTGGGACGGTGCTGGTAATCTCACGATCTACGGGCTGGCGGCGTCGACGGCAGCTGTGGCAGTCGCGTACATGGTCGACGGTCGCTGATCTCGCGCTCCTCGCCGGCGGCCTTCACTGCTTCTTCGAGCCACTTCAGCCTGGCGTGCTCGAAGGTGCAGATGTCGACCATGCGGTAGCAGGCCTCGCTCCAGGTCACGGGTTCAGTCCTCCAGCTTCCTTGAACCCTGCGACGAGCGCGTCCTTCCGGGCACGCGGCATGCACTTGATCTCCGCTTCGAGCGCGAGCGCATCGGACTTGCTCGGGACCTTCACGGACAACACGAGTTCCACCGGGAGGTGTGACCGCGTGTACTTCGCTCCTTTCCCTTCCTGGTGCTCGCGCACCCGGCGCCCCACGTCCGACGTCGCGCCCGTGTAGAGCGTGCCACCGCGCTTCCCGGCGCATCGGAGGATGTAGACGAACCACGGCTCACCTACAGGAAGCGGCTTCATGCCCCAGAAGACCCGGTGCTCGTTCTTGTTCACGGTCGGGATCTTCTTCGTCCAGCGCAAGCTTCGCCACTCGCGACAGCTGTGCACCTGGACCTTCTCCAGGTCGTAGTTGGTCGGCCCCGTGAAGTTGCCCTTCTCGAAGGCCTTCCCGGTCGACCGCTCGGTGCCGCCCATGCCGATGCCGCCGAAGTCGAGCACGGGCCACGCCAGCTCGTTGCCGACGCGGGAGACGATGAAGCCCTCATCATGGACGGCGTAGGTGATAAATCGTCTCACGAGGTTCCTCCTGCCACGGACACAGCAGCAGCCGGATCAGCGTCCTCGAATAAGCGGAACCGCTCGGCGATCTCTGCCTTGGCGTCGAGGCGTATCCAGCACCACTCAGTGTAGTTGTACGGCGACTGCTGCCCAAGGATGCGACCGCTGACCTCGGTGAGATCCAGGCGGAAGGCCACGCCTCCTTCTTCCACACGTTCGTGGACACGCTCCTCACACAAGGTGAAGACGACGTCAACAGCGTCTTCCGGCCACTTTCCTCCAACCACGGAAGTTCCTGGCCTGAGTAACGTGATTGCCCACGCGTACTCGGAATCGTCCTGCTGGTACGTGTCCCCACTCCATGTGTACCCAGCAGCACGGAATACTTCGCCGTAGGCAGCGACGATTGCGAGGATACGCTGCTCGTACTCTGCCTTCAGCGCGTTGATTTTCTCGTCGTAGGTCATCCGTCCTCCTTGGCCGGCACGAGGTAGTCCTCGTCGTCGGGCATCGGCGGGAGATCAGCCTCGGGCACGACGGCACCGCCGGCGAGCTCCGGTGGCTCGGTTGCAGCGGGGGCCTGGCCGAAGGGGGTCCGCTGCGCCTTCTTCGCGGTGTAGAGCACGCGCTCGACGACGATGTTCGTCTCGTAGTGGATCTTCCCGTCCCGGTCCGTCCACTTCGACGGCTTGATGGCGCACTCGACGGCGATCGCGTCGCCCTTGTTGATGTACTTCGCGATGTACTCGGCCGTCTTCTCCCATGCCGTCAGGCGATGCCAGTCCGGCGTGTCCACCCACTCGTCGCCGACCTTCTTCTTGCACGGTGTCGCGACGGAGAGCTTCACCATCGTCTTCCCGCCGGGGGTCGATCGCACTTCGGGGTCGCGACCGACGTACCCGATCAGGTACACCTTGTTGAGTCCGTTCATGTTCTCCTCGGTGCCCTCACCTTCCGTACCGTCTCCGCGGTCAAGGGGATGATGAAGGCGGTGAATCTTGGCCCGAAGTGCGCATCCTTCCAGTTCCCGTGGAGGATGGCCTCGGACAGCGTGTTGTTGTCGAACCCGACCAGGAGCGCGTGCCTACCCCAGTACTCGGCATTGAGCTGGTCGAGGTAGCGCCCGCCGGACTTGCCGCACGTGCACCACCTGCGGTCACTGGTCAGCTTCTTCACGTCCTGGCACGCCCTGCACAGCAGGAGCTTCATCTCGTTCTTCCTCCGCGACGAAGACCTCTTCCATCCCGTCCTCGTGGGTTGCAGCCTGGGGTGGTCCGTAGTGGACCTCGTCCTCGAGCATCGTGACGGCCTCGTCCAGGAGAGCGTGGAGCACGATGGGGTGTTCTTGCCTCAGGAACCTCCGCACGTCCTTCACCGTCCACGCGTCTGGCACGCGGACGCCCACGTCGACCGTGACGTGGAGCGACGCTTGGACGCGGTACAGCTTCACGGGCCAGGCGGTCGCGGCAAGGATGTGGCCAGCACCTTCCTCTTCTACCGCCTCGCCTGCACGCGCGCACGCGCCGGGTGGGTCACCAGCTATCGGCGGTCACTGGCCTTATTCGACATTCAGGGCAAAGAAAACGGGAGCGCCCCCCTCCAGGGGCAAAACTGAACGGCCGGCGAGGGCGAGACAGTAGGGTAGGAGGGGGGCGCATCATCCGTCACGACACTTATGCGCGATTGCTGGCTCTACTTCTGCTTCTTCGCGAAGAGCTTCTGGATGAGCTTCCCGATGTCCAACGGCTTCGCGGGCCCGGCCTTCGTCGCCTTCTCGTGAGCGACCGGGTCTTCCGCCTTCACGACGAAGTAGACGAGATCGATCATCGCGTCGATGAGCTGGTCGCGCTTCTCCTCCCCGAGCTCCTTCCAGCCCGGGACGTCGTCGAGGCCCTCGTCGAGGAGCTCGCGCACGGACTCGATCGTCGCGGACTTCTTGTCCTTCCCCGAGGCGGACTGCGACTGCAACTCACGCACGGCGTCGATGACGGCCGGGATGGCGGTCGCGAAGACCTTGGCGATCCACGAGGGTGCGCCGGGGAAGATGAGGCCGAAGACGAAGGTGATGGCGTTCACGATCAGGACTGGCATGGCTGCTCTGGGTGGGCGAGGAACGTAGCCTGCCCGGAGCGAAAGGGGAGGGCCCCTACCGCCCCCGCGCCCACTCGGCGGCGCGTACCTGCTCGGCGTACCCCTCGTCGAGGACACCGCAGCACACGTACACGAAGAGCGAGGCAAGCGCCGTGACGATCAAGATTGGCGAAAGAAGCTTCAGCATGAGAACCTCAGCGTGGAAGGACAGGGACCTTGGCGCAGCGCTCGGTGCGCGGCTTACCTGCGCGTCCGGTGATGTCACGAGCGCCAAGGTCCCAGGGAGGCGTTTCCGTCTCCACAAGCCTTATGGGGTATCTACGCCCTTGTTTTCACCTGGACGTGCCGATCCCCGGGTAGCGCCGGCTGACCACGGCGCGGACACGCGCTTGCTCTGCGGGCGTGCCATGCTTGGCGACCATCGAGAGCGCGGCTCGTGCGTGGGACACGTCGTGGACCGGGTAACGGCGTCCAGGGAGCGCGAACGCCTTCGTCGCCAGCGCGTCGCGCGTCTCGGCAGTGAGCTTCGCCGCGGTCTTCTCCACGAGCTTCGTGACGTTGATGAGCGTCCACGTCGGGTGAGCCTTCGGCTTCTCTCCCTCGCGCTCCTTCAGCTTCACCAGCACGAACTTCTGGAGATCGTCGCCCTTCCCCACGTTGAAGCGCACCAGGCGGTCGGTCGTGCGCATGACCTCGATCTTCTCGTGCATGGTCTTCTGGACGCCCTTGCTCTCGGGCTTCGTGCGACCGTAGCCAGAGGCGAGGTGGCCCTGGAAGTGGCGCGCGTAGGCAGGCGTGTGGTCGGGCTGCTGGTAGAGCCGGATGCGCTCTCCGGGCCCTGGCCATGGCTTCTTCGTCGCCCAGGAGTGCGCGATGTTTCCCATGATCAACCTAACGTCTACGTGTTGACCCGCCCGGGCGGCCGGGTGTGACTGTAGAACAAGCTCGGCCTTTCGCGGCTTCTCGACCTTCGGGATCGGCGAAGTCTTCCTCTTGTCGGGGAGGCCGGGTGCGAAGGCGGCGATCTTCTTCAACTCCTCCGCGAAAGCCTTCTTCACCAGGTCCCAGTCACCTCCGGGTGGGATCATCTTGTACTTCTCGTAGGTGCTCCACTTGTAGGCGTTGTAGGCATCCTTGTCACCACTCTCCTTGAGCCTGTACTTCTCGGCGACGATGGCTGCCTTCTGCGCCTTAGAGAGCCGCGTGATGCGGCGACGCCCCGGCATCTGCCACGCGATCTCGTGCTCTGGCCGGATCTTGATCTCGACGTCGTAGCCCTCCGGCGACTTGTACTCGTGGAGGATCTGCTGCCTGGAGTTGTGCTTCTTGTCCTTGAGCGGGATGCCTGCACGGGCCAGCACCTCGGAGAAGGCGTCCGGGTCACGCACGCCGACGTTCAAGTCGATGTCGCTCGCGCCCTCGTCCGGCAGGTTGATCCCGGAGTTGACTGACCCGAAGCCGTGGAACCTGACGCCGAACTGCTTGCTGAGCTTGCGCGCCTCCCGGTTCTGCACCGGGCGCATCTTCTTCTGCGTCGCCACTGCCCTCGCGTAGAGCTTGTTCACGGCGTCGTCAGCCGCAAGCTTCTCCAGTTCCACCCAGAAGGCGTGCACGCAATGGATCGAGAGCGCGTCTTCGGTCACGTCCCGATCCGCCGTGACCGGTACATTGCCCCGCGCCGCGCCTTCGGGACCAGCCCCTGTCGGAGCTCGTACCGCTTCCTCGATCGGACGTCGAAGTGGGGAAACCACGTGGTCTCCTCACCGAGCTCGGGGTCGTAGAAGCCGACGTAGCCACCCGGAGCGACGCCGAGAGACGCGAGGAACTTGCCGACGTGCCGCTGATTGATGTGGTCGTTGCGGTACGGCCGCGGCTCCTCGTGCGGCGTGAAGTAGGTCGGGTACACGAAGTTGCTGACCCAGACGTTCCCGACCTTGTACTTGTGATCCTGCACCGCGTCGCAGAGCTCAAGCCAGTAGAAGACCGTGCGATCCTCCTCCGGGTGCGGGCCGATGGCGTAGTCCGAGACGTATGGGTTGCCGGCGAGCTCCAACGCCTCGTGCGAGAGCGTCACCGTCCATGGCTCGCCAAGCTCCTTCGCCAGGTCGGTGAACACGAAGCCGTAGGGGAGCCCGCTCGACGCCTGCGCGTGGTACCCGAGTGCGCCTTCCACGTCGGCCTCGTCCTGGATGTAGATGACCGCGTCCGCGCTGGTGAGCTTCTGCGTCAGCGCGACGTTGAGGTTCCACGCCGGGCGCACGTCCCGGTTGAGTTGGGTCTGCACGGCAACGACTGCGGCCTTGACCTCGGACGCCGGTGTGCGCGAGCGGTTGATGATCGCGAGGTTCATGTGACGAGGTTCCCGGCGAACTCGCCCAGCACGTTGGCCCGTGTCTTCATGATGCCTCCAGTCCTGTTCACGGCTTTCAAGGCCGCCGTAGCGGCGCCTCCGCTGCCAGATGCGCCGCCGACTGGGCGCATCTTGATCAGCTGGCGCATCGTGCCGCGCTGCGCACCACTGCCGAGTGCCTTCACGCCGGCCGCGGTGGCCGTAGACGCCAGTGCTTCTGGCGTCGTCGCCGACCCCAGTCTCAGCACAGTCGGAGAAGTCAGTACCCGCGCCGCGATGCCTTGCGCACGCCCTGCAAGGCCTGGGAGCTGCGTCAGCCAGAAGTTCGCGATCTTCTCCAGCTCCGCCTCGAAGGCCTCCATCGCCCTCTTCTCGACCTGCGCGCAGGACCGTACCAACGCGCCGGCGATGGCAGAGAGCTCGTCCTCGGTCATCGCGTCGAGGTGCTTCTTCCCGGTGACCTGCTCCGAGAAATCCATGAAGTGCTTGTCGTTGTCCCACGGGATGCCGAGGGTGTCGGCGAGTCGGTGGATACGCGCGGGCGTCCAGGTCGCGCTCTTCTTTTCGAGCACCGCGCCGGCGGCCTTGCGCATCTCGCGAGACTCCTCCTTGCCCTTCTCCTTCCCGGCCTTGTTCTTCTTTCGCTGGAGGAGCGCGAGCGCGGCAAGCGGTGCAGCGCCGGCGGCCAGGTAGGTGCCGAACGCCGGCGTGAGTCGCAGCGCCGCCTTCACAGCCTCGCCGGATCCGCGCAGGCGGTTCACCATCGCCACGCCGCGGGCGGTCGCCCTGGCCTCCTCCGCGAGCACCGGCGCGTAGGGGAGCGCGGAGAGGCCGACGAGCTTCTGCGCGTTCGAGAGGCGCTCACGTTCCTTCTCCGCGTCCCCCTGGAAGGAGGTGTCGCCCATCGCCGCGTAGGTGCCCAGGGAGAGGAAAGGCATCGCCCCGATGCCGTAGAGCTTCGCCGGGCCGTAGACGGCCTGGAGCGCCTTCTTGCCCCAGGTCCCCGTGGCATGCCCGGCCTCGTGCGCGAGCGTGGAGAGGTGGTCCTTCGCGCCTACGACGACGCGGTTGGCGGGCTCGAACTCGTAGCGTGCACCTCCACCACCGACGACGGTGCGCACCTTGCTCTTCTCGAAGAGCTCCTTCGCGATGTCCTCAGCGGCCTTCTGGTCTGGTGTGAGCTTCGTATAGGCCTCGTCGTACGCGGTCCCGTACGCCTTCTTTGCTTGCCGCGTAGCGTAGTCGGCGAACGTTTCCTTTCCCGTATACGGGTCTGGCCCTGCGTACACCGCACGGTCGGTGAGAGCGGTGTCATAGGCGTGCCCTGCCGCTTCTCGCGCGCTCGTGGTCGCAGGTAGCAGCTCCTCTTTTCCACGAAGCGTCTTCTCCGCGAGGAAGCCGGTGACGAGGGACCCACCGAGGCCAGCCAGCGCAGGCACGAGCGTGCTTGGTGACGGCGTCGGCTTCTCCTCGTCGAGTGCCCATGACGGCACGTCGAGCCCGCGTGCCCTCGCCTCGCTGACGAGGGCGCGGCTCTCCGCGCTGTTCGCACTCTTCGCCCGCCGCTTCTCCAGGTCCGAGAGCAGCGCCTTGTCCGAGCTGCGCGTCGCGGCGTCGCGCGCGAGGTGGTAGCGCACGTAGGGAGCGAACACCTCGATCGGGCCGCGCGATGCTGCATCGACAGGCACGCGGTAGCGAGACGCGTCCTCGTGCCGCGTGAGCAGGTTCCGCTCTTTCGCGGTCTTCTCCAGGTGGTCGGCGATTCGCATGGGGCGAAGTCTACCTCGCGGGCGAGGCGGGCACCCCGGAGGGTGCCCGCTAGTTCACTGCGCCGCCGGCGCCGAGCGACTCCACGCCGACCCCGGTCACGGCCCGCGCCACGTGGATTCCGTGCGCGATCGCCTGGCGTGCTCCCTGGAGCTGCTCCGCGACCTCGGGCTCCCCGCGATCGCGGAGCAGGCGCTCCACGACGGCGAGCAGCTCGTCCGCGTACTCCGCGGAGTCCGAGGCGTTGATGACGATGGCTTCCGTGAACTCGCGCGCGGCGATCTTCGCCTTCCTGCGCGAGATCCCGCACTCCTGGAGCGCGGAGCTACACGCGTCTTCGACGCGCTGGTCCGGGTGGTCGAGGATGTAATCCACGAGCGTAGAAGGGTCGTCGAGGTCCATTAGAACCTCCTAATGCTGGGTCGCGTGGCGTCCAGCGTTCAGGTTCAGCGCGGCCGAGATCCCGCGCGCACGGCCTCGGTCGTCAGCGCCCATTTCAGGGCGCTGCTCATCGAGCGCACCCTGTGCCAGACGTCCCACTCCTCCTCCGTCGGCACGCCCCCGTGGAGCTCCGCGGTGAGGGACGCGACCGGGTGCCGCGTGGCGTGGGTCTCGACCACCAGTGCGCGGAGGTCGATGTGCCCGACGAGCTTCGCCTCGTCGTCGTCGGGCATCTCGTAGCCGAAGTGCGCGTGGAACCGCTCTTCCCACAGGCGCTCGATGCGCTTGAACTCGGGGAGGAGCAGCTTCAGCCCGCTCACGACGTCGCCCACGACGGTCTCGTGGAAGTCGTGGAGCGCGACCAGGCCGACGACGCGCGGGGACCAGCACATGGTCCCGATGCGCTGCGACTGCGCGAGCAACGTCACCAACGCGAAGTGGTCGAGGAGGCGCACGTCCCGCGCGCCGTTGTAGCGGCAGATGTTCTCGGCCGCTACGGCGATGTCCTCGTCGAGGATCTCGCACGTCTCCGGCGAGAGGTACTCGATCCGGATCCCTGAGGCGGTGGTCATGACGGGTCTTGGTTTCACGCGTGTCTCCTGACGTGGGTGAGGGTCCCGTCTACCTTCTCGCGCAAGTCCTCGATGGACCCGTCGTTGACCACGAGCCAGTCGAACGGGCAGTTGTCGACCTCGGACTCAGACGGATGGTCGTTGAAGGCTCCCGTGTCGAAACCGGGGCGGGTGATCTTGATGACGTGGCCACGCCTGTCGAGGATCGACGACGCCTCGTTCGGGAAGCGCACGTCCGTGACGACGAAGTGCCCGTCGCCGAGGTTCGCGAACAGCGCGTCGATCCACGCCGTGAGGCCGGGCACGACGTTGAACTTCGCGAAGGAGGCGCGCACGGTCGCCTGGGAGATGCCGAAGGCGAGGAATACATCGGCCTGGTCCATGCGCCCGACCTCCGTGCCGACCTTCTGGAGGATCCAGCGCGGCGTAACACCCGTGGCCACGTCCAGCGCCTCCTTGACCGCGATGGGCCCGTACAGCTGCTCGCGCGTCAAGTGCGGGAAGAGGTCCTGCGCGACGAGTTTCACCGTGTCCGCGAAGGCGGCGCGGGCAAACTCGTGCCTCTCCACGAGGTGCGCGCCAGCGACGTCTTTCCCGGCTCCCTTCCGTCCGATTATCCCGATCAGCATGACCATGTCTCCGGTGGTTGTCCTACTTGGTGGACGGTGACTGTGAACCCGGTCGCGAGGGCGCGCTCGATGCAGTCCTTCGTACCTCGACTGATTCCGTCCCAGAACGCGTGGACGTGGACTCGCCAGCCTTCAGAGGCGAGGACCGCGCACTCGTCGACCATCTCGCCGTTGCGTGCCAGCCCCGCCGCCCTCCCGTGTTCTGCCCACCGGGCAGGGCGCCTCATGGACTGCTGCGAGGGATGGCGCTTGTAGAAACCGTTGAACGCGGCGTTGTCCACGCCACGGGCCATGCCGTCCATGAGGTATGCACCGGGCGGTAGGCTCGCGCCCCACGCCTCGACCTCATCGAGGTCAACGTACTCCCGGCTCCCCGTCACGAGGTAGATGTCGCCGAACGCCTCGGGCTGGAAGTCGGGGTGGAAGCTCGTCGCGGGCATCAGCGAACCCACACGCCGTGGGCGTCGACCCACGCCACCCAGTCCTCGTCTTCCCACAGCCCCGTGTGCACGGGGGGCAACGGTGTGATGATGTCGGCGGCGCCGATGCGCACCTTCATCGCGCGGAGCAGTACGACCTTCTCCGTGAAGGTGATCTCGTCTTTCAGCGGGTTCGGCGCGTGTACTGTCCCACAGGAGATGCACGCGGTCACGGGCCTCTCCGTACGATGTCGACGCGGTCGAGCACGTGCTTGCTGTTGAAGATCTGCCACAGGACGGATTCGACATCCTCCCAGTGCAGGCCTCCGTTATCGCACCCCGGGCGAGGCAAGAGCACCTTCGCCCACTTGAATCGCTCGATCGCGATCACGAGTTCGAGTGCCGACTGCACGATAATGTCGATCCTGGACGGCATCTTCCACCCAGGAAGTCTGTCGTAGTTGATCACGCCCCACGCTGGCTTCGTCGGGAAGGCGACGAGGTACGGCGTCGGCATCCTCGCCCGTGCAGACACGTCCTCGATCTCGGTCACCGAGACCACGTGGAGCACGTGCCCGTCCGCACGAATGCGCTCAGCGAGCAGCCTCGGGAGGGCGGGGAAACGCTCGGCGGCGAGGCCTGCGGTACCTCGGCCCATCGTCAGCGTCCCGTCCTTCTTGATGTGCCCATTCGTCGTGATGCAGAAGGCGTCGTAGCCTTCCTTCGCAACCTCGAAGAGGTCACCCTGGATCTCGTTCAAGCTTCCTCCTCGCCTGTAGTTCGTCCTCTGTCCAGCTGATGAACGCGCGCCACATGTCCTCGTCCATCTGGTCACCGAGAGTGTGCCCTAGCGCGTTCGCGCGCTGGATCTCCTCGATGACCTCCTTCTGCACCTGCTGGAGCTGGCCCTCGTTGAGCGTGTACGCGTACTTCTTGATGAGGCCCGCCGTCGAGCCCGTGATGTAGCTGCGCCTGCCCATGGCGTACCGGAGGGTGCTCATGAGCATGAGCCACAGGTCGTGGTCGCCGATCTGGATGAGCCTCACGGATTCCATTTCACGCTCCCAACGGTGTTCCCGTTCGAGGCGGTGAGGTTGTCCTCGGTCGCCTCGCCCGTCGCTCCGGGCCGCACGAGGTGTTGAACCAGCACGCTCCGCGCGGCCTGGTTCAGGATCCAGCGCAGCTCGCTCTCGAAAGCGTCGAACGCGGCGTTCTCGGTGTCGAACTCGATGGTGACTTTGCCCATCAGGTGAACCTCGGGTTTGGAATCAGTCGCTTCAGGAGCGCGTCGGCACGCTCGCGGTACAGCTTGTGGAGGCGCTCGTCGACGACCACGACGTCAGGCTGCGCGCCAGGTACGCCACCGGTCTCGTAGTCGCCCTTCGCGAGCTGTTCCACGGCTTCCTCCTTCGTCGTCCAGACGTCCGTGCGGTCGCACATCCGCTCGCCGTAGATCTCCTTCTCCCAGTACTTCTCGACGAACACCCGCCGGTAGGCCCTGGCAGCGTCCATCGTCAGGTCGATGAACACGCGGCTGCCGACGGGTGGCACGAAGAAGATGTCGCGCTTGTCCTTGTTCCAGTCGACGTGCAGCAACTCGCACGTGCCGTCGGCGCTCCCGATCCCGTACGGGGTCACGCCGTCGCGCGAGTTCCAGAGGACCTCGGTGACCGAGCGGTCACCGTTCGCGTAGCTCATCCGGCAATACGCCTCGGGGTGCTTGTAGGTGCTCACGTGACTCCTCTCCCGCAGCAACGCCTGCAGGTCACGATCTGGATTCCGTTACACGTGGCGAGGCCACGATGCTGATGTGGCCATGGGACGCAGCGGTAGCAGCGCCCGGCACACGAGGTACAACGGCTCACGTCAATCCTCCAAGCTTGTTGGCGAGCGCTGCGGCTTCCTCTGCGGAGAACTCGTGGCCGTCAACCAGGCATTCCACGATCAAGTCGCGATTCGTCCTGCTCCCCGGCCAGGAGTCCCGGCAGTTTGTGTCTCGCACGAGGATGCACCAGTCCACGAGCATGTCGCTCAAGGCGTCTCGTTCCTTCTCAGTCATCTCGACAGTGTTCACTCGTCCCTCGCGTTGAATTCATTGGTGGTCCTCACGATTGCCGTGCGCTCCTCGTCGCAGACCGTCGCGAGGACGAGGTGGAGGTCGTCGCTACCCTCCTCACCGCACCACTCGAGTACGCTCTCGATGGCGTCCCCCTCGCAGTCGTCCCAGACGTAGGCGCGCACGAACTGCCCGCCCTCGGTGGTCCCCGTGACGTAGTACAGGCCTCGCTGAGGCCATCGTGTATTGAGGAGTGGGACATCACTGTGCAAGGTCTCGCCGTAGATCACGCCCACACCCAGGTCGTCCACGCGACGAACACGACGAGGGCCGTCCACCGGAACCACAGGGACGCGAAGACGCGGTTCACGCCAGCCCCAGTTTCGCGAGAAGCTCCACGCGCTCGCGCGTGTTGCTGATGCCGAAGTCCTGCAGAAGTTGCGAGACCTCGGCGGCGAAGTGCACCGCAGGATCTCGCCCGTCGCTGAGCGCAACTTCCTCCTCGTCCACCTTCCAGCGCGAGACGATCTCGCGGACGACGGCGAGGTCCATGCGCGAGAACGTCGCCGCTTCCAGCTGGTAGTCCACGAAGGCCTCGGCCGTCAGGGGCACCCAGTCCCTCACGATGGCCCAGATCGCCGCGGCCACCTGCCTCGTCTCCCACTGCGCGTGCGGATCGAGCCGGAGCCCGAGCATGTGCAGCAGGTTGCGGAGGCTCATCGTCGTGTTCCACTGCGTGTAGGTCGAGAGCGGCAGGCCCATGCGCGCGGTCTCCCGCGCCATCCCCGCCTCGATGAACTGGCGGTAGGTGGCGAAGGCATCCTCGGCCTCGTGCGCCATCTGGTTCTGGAGCTGCTCGGCCTCGTCGAGCGGGAAAGGGCCCTCGCGCCCTTGCTTGTTCTTCTCGTCCTGGAAGCAGATCTGGCTGACCGGCGGCGTGTAGAACTCCTCCGGCAGGATCGAGTAGCGCGCGGACAGCTCGCTGATGCTGTTGTGCACGATCATCCCGTTGGCCGAGAAGTTGTGCCACGGCCCTTCGACCTCGATGTCGTACGTCTGCTCCATGCCTGCCTCCGTGATCGACTCGATGGGTGAGTACACGCATTCCAGCGACGTGATCGTGTCGTGCGCCTCGCGATCATCGAGATTGGACTCAGGAGTGCCCCACCGCAGGTTCTGGAGTCGGTTGTCGAAACCGTTGCCGTCGTTGTGGCAGCCCTCCAACAACGCTGGACACGGGCCCACGAAGGCACCCAGCACAAGGCGATGCACCTGTTGAGGTGTGCTCTGCATGTCCTCGCAGAGCGTGACGACCTTGTAGCCGGCCTCTGTGCTCGTTAGCGCCTTCAGCTGCGGCACTGCTCGCCTGTTCTGCTTCTGGTTGAGGAACGAACGGACGCGCCCGAGGTTCGAGACCTCGTACCGCGTCTCGAACCCCACGACTGGCCTCCACTCCTCTTGGGCCAGCTCACCTCGCGTGTACTCGATCTCGTGTCGCTTGGCACGCCGGTACGGGCGCACCACGGCGGCTACCCTCACGGAATCTGGTTGCTCAGCAAAATCGCGCAGCCTCTTCCAGCCGGCGTCGGTGAGAACACGGTGATCCATCGACATCGTGACCGCAACCCCGCACTGAAGTCTGATCTCGTAGACCTCCTTTTCCCCAGAGACCCAGCAGTCCGTCACGCTGGTCCACGATACTTGCCCTGTGTCTTCGTTCACGCAGCGCAACTGCATCTTCGAGAGGCGGGCTCGCATCGGAACCTTCGCCATGTGCGTCCGCTCAGCGAAGTCGAGCCACGCTCGGCCAGTTACACGAAGAGCCGGTTGACGAGGGTCAGTCACCTGGAGCTTCGTCGCGCTGAGTCGCCCTTCCGAGATCATGTTCCGAAGCGTGAACTCGGTACGCTCTACCAGTAGTGCAAGCTCGGGTACGGTGTACGTCGTGGCAGGTTCGATGCGATCCTCGAAGCACGGCTTCTTCTTGGAGATGGGATGCTCTGTCCCATCCGTCCACATCCTGTGGAAGTCCGCGATCGTCACGTTATGGCGTTGCCTACGCTCACGCTTCTCTGCCCCGGGAAGGTCAAAGTGCAGGTCGGTACCGCCCGCGAGGCATTGCGTCCGGTGACGCACGAGCTGGCGGGCCACGAAGATGGGGATCTTCATGTCCAGCTTGATGACCGCCGCCTCGAACGGGGTCGAGTGCCCCTTGCGGAACATGTACCGGATGAGGTTCCGCGTGTCGGACGTCTTCCGGGTCCCCTTCTGGTAGCTCAGGCGGGCCGCTGCCTCGATGGCCTCGTCGTCCCCCATGCAGTCAACGAAGGCCACGTGGCCGGTGCCGTCGAGGACCGAGATCTTGTTCTGCGGGCCGTACATGGCCCTCAGTTCTTCTGCGTTCATGCTGATTCTCCATTACCGGTTATTCCGCTTCTACGCGGAGTGACTTCCATGCCCAGCGACACCGAGCTCGTCCCCATCAGCTCCTCCATCCTCTCCTCCTACGGCGGCAAGCCGCTCCTCCAGGTCGGGGAGGCCGGACGGGCGCCACGCGACGTCGCGGACGCGCTCCTCGCACTCTGCACGGAGCTACCCTGGCTGCGCATCACCGAGCTGTTCCGGACGACGGCGACGCAAGCACTCGCCCGCAAGAAGTACGAGACCTGGGTCGCAGCTGGCAAACCCACGGGTGCGAGCTTCGACGCCAAGACCATGAAGGCCGCCTTCGTCGCGAAGCCCGGCAAGTCCATGCACAACGGCGGGCGGGCCATCGACGTGGATGTGAACACGCTCAAGACTGCCTACGGCAAGGAGTACCTGGACGCCTTCTGGCCGGTCGCGGCGAAGCACGGCTTCACACCGGTCATCGCCCGGCCTGAGGAGGGCAAGAGCGAAAGCTGGCACTACGACATGCGCGGATGCTGGGACCTCGTCGGTGACACCCACGGCTACGAGATCATGGGCCTCTGCGCGGCCCTCGTCGTCGGGCAGGCGGGTGCCTGGCAGGGTGATGTACGGCTTGCCCAGGCCCTCCTGTTGCGTGCCGGCTACGACATCGGCGAGCCCGATGGGGACTTCGGCACGCGGAGCAAGGGTGCCTTCGCTGCGACGGGCATCAAGTGGGGGCCGACCACCGCAGAAGGACTCGCTGCCCTGCGTGCACTGCCAGCCGCGACGACCTGGAAGGTCTAGGGCGGCAGGAGACTTTCGACGTCCTTCAGCAGGCGCTCCGCTTTCGACGCCTTCCCATCGCCCTTGCCGCGCTTCGCCTTGTCCTCGGCGGGCTGCTCCTCGGGAGGCTCGGGTGCATCCTCTTCAGGCGAAGTTGCGTCTTCCGGTGGAGCATCTTCCCTCGGCGAGATCGAGGAGCCCTGTTCGTGCGTCGATGATTCTCGCGGCTGCGTGCGATCCGTGGTGGTGGTCTCATGTGCGGCTCGTTTCTGCCGCCGCTCCTCGCGAGACGCCGCGATCTCCTCGTCGATGAGCTGCACGTCCTCGTCCATACCAGCCGAGGCGTAGGCCTGCCTCCGGATCTGGCGGTTCACGTCGGCCTCGATGTCGTCCTTGAGCAGGCGATACTCGGCCGACTCCATGAAGGCCTTCGTGGCCTCCTCGGTGGCCTGCGCGGCGGCCTTCCCGATCGGGTCGGGCTCGACGACCTTCTCCGCGAAGATGATCTCGGCGGCCTCGGGGTCGACCGCGTGCATCAGGTACTTGACCCCGTTCGTGAAGAACGGCTGGTCGCTGTACTTCTCCTCGATGGTCACAGCCAGGAAGAGGAGCAGGATGATGGAGAGCTTCTTGTTGTGCTCGCCCACGCCGACGAAGAAGAGGTACCACTCGACCGCCGTGCCCGCGACGCCGCGCGAGAAGTAGTGCCACTGGACCCACTGCTCGTTGATCCACTTCAGGAACCACCCGGCGTGCTCGGGGTGGATGATCGGCACGACATCTGGCAGGATGAGCTCGTCGTGCGTGCCGATGTGCTCGTTGGCCTGCGGCGTCGCCTCGGGCGTCGGGCTGGTACGCAGGCCAGGGTCAGTCGGCGGATCAGAAGACATCGCAGGAGTGTAGCACCGCGCTCGGGGCCGCTAGGCGTCGCGCCAGACGAACCAGGTGCACGCCTCGCAGTACTTGCAGCCCCTGACCTGGTGGTCATTCCCATACGTGTGCGCGTCGACGTGGTGCCTGCACCGCACGCACCAGTCCCGCGGGTCGGTCGGCTGGAACTCGCCGAGGACCTCGTTGAAGAACACACGGCGCACCGGCGGCATCTGCGCCTTCACGGCTTCCCAGTCCTTCCAGAACCCCGGCACGAGCAGGTCTTCCGTGCGCACGAGGTACACGGTGTCCACGGGCACGTTCTCGTGCTCGACGACAGGGATGCCCGTGACCTTGGTGCTCACTGGATAGGCCTCCCGCACCAGTTGCAGCACCCGTCGCTTGCCGCGTGTTGCCGCTCGCACGCGCAGTAGTGGACGATCCCTGCAGGATTGGCCTGCAGGCGCTGCAGGTCATCGGCGACCTTGTTGCAGAGGGCCTCGCGCTCGGCCATGCCGATGCCTGTCCAGCAGCGCCGGATCGACGTGGTCACGTCGTTGATGGTGATCTGCTTCACGGCGTCTCCGACTCGCCCGGGTGACCCTTCCACCTCGACCTCAACCAGTACCAGGCGGACGAGAGCGTAAACCCGCCCGAGAAGGCAGTCACGATCACGGTCCACTCCATGTGCTGGTTGTGCACGAGGTGCTGCAATGCCTCGATCATCACGTCACCACGCCAAGGCGATCGAGCAGCGCCTGCGCCTCGTCCTCCGAGAGGCACGGGTACCTCTCATCGAAGAGGTCCCATTCAGGCAGCTCGTCCTTGTTCTCCGTGGAGAACCACAGGGACAACGCGGCCCGGACGTAGCGGAGCTCGCGCTCGGTGAGGTCGTTCATGGAGGCTCCGGGAGGTTCGGGACGGGTGCCCATCAGTCGATCCCCCTGTCCTGCGCGAGCCACTCCGGGATCTCGAAGTCGATGACCTTCCCCTTCTCCAGGTCGCCGCTCTGCACGTCGACCTGGGAGATCGGCAACCAGACCGCCTTCTCGTCGCCTTCGCCGTCCGGCTTCACCAGCACGGACTTGTCCTTCACGAACACGACGTACCAGTTCTCGAACGCGACGGGATCGTCGTTACGCGCCATCTTCGCGGGCCTCCTCCAGCATCTGCTGGACGCGGGGGTTGTCAACGAGGTCGAGGAAGGTGGACCAGCTCATGCCGATCGACCCGAGGTCGTGGCTGGTGAGGAGGATGCCCTCCTCGTGGACCTCGACCAGCCCGGGCGTTTCCAGCCCCGTGGCGTCGCACAGGGGAGCCTGCACGGCGAGGACGGGCGAGAGGGTCATCCAGGCACCACGAGCGCCAGGAGGGCTGCGGCAGAGGCCGGGACGGTGCCATCCCACGTGGACGGGGGAGACCACGCGCCGTCGAGGATCTCCGCGACCACGAAGTCGGTGTCCGCGGCCATCTGCATCGCGTCGTGCGGGTCGGTGAAGGATGCGACGGCATCGCCGTCCATCAGGAAGCCACGGTCTCGAGGGCTCCAGAGCCCGAAGAGGACCGGGTGGAGCGCGTCGCGCGGGAGGACCGCGCGGTTCTTCCGGCCTTCGAGCAGCACGCGGACCTCCGGGCTGCTCGCGGCCCACTCCTCGGCATCGACGAGGCCCACGAGGCCTGCATCGGCGACCTTCTTCCTGTCCTCGCGGAAGCATTCACGGGTGACGCGGATCGAGATCATGTTGACTCCTGGATGAGCAGTGGTGCCCACGACGGGATGCGCAGCCACGAGATCGCCCGCGGCGCGGGCACGTCGGGTAGCCGCGCCTTCGTGACAATGCAAAAATGGAACATCGACCCGTCCGGGCCGATGGTGGTGGTGTCCCACGCGGTCGACTCGGGATCCGGCGAGCGCGTCCAGCCCGGGCGCTCCTGCACGAGGCTCGTCGCCGCGCGGAGGATGTCCGGCTCCGCGATCACGTCCGCGCCGCGCGTCTGCTCGACGCCGATGGGGTTCCCGGCCAGGCGTGCCAGGGCGACGCGCAAGCCCCTGTCGCGCGACCAGGCGTCGCAGGGGGCGCAGAAAGCGAGGGCGATGCTCTTGCCGTCGCCGACGACAGTGATGACGCCCCGCGGCGGGTGCTGACCAGGGCGCCGGATGTGGGCGACCTTGGCACCGGCGGGGAGTGCTGGGTGGTTCAAGATTTCTCCTTGGCGACGTAGCCGATGCTGACGTCGATGCTGCCGTCGAAGAGGGCAGGAAACTGGTGCTCGTAGGGCGCCTCGAGGTACACGTCGTCGTCGTCCAGCCCGCGAGACTTCCGGGAGACCCGGATGGCGCCGCCGAGGACGCAGGGGAGGTGTGCACGGACGGCGGCATCGACCGCCGCGTGCACGTCGGGCGCCTCCACACGTTTCCCGCGCAGGGAACCGCTCCAGACGTACCATGTCACCCGTCCACCTTCGCAGTGAGCCTCGACGTCGTGCCCTCGAGCCGCGCGAGCCCGTGGTCGATCGTCTTGGCGATGGCAGCGCCCATGATCTTCGCGCTCTGCTCCTCGCCTTGCGCCAGCTGCGCCGCGAGCGCCTGGATGGCGTGGAGCAAGAGCATCGGCGAGTGCGAGCTCTGCACCAGCCCGAGGTCGATCTTCTTGGACTCGTCGTCCGGGAAGTCGAACCCGACGAGGATGAAGTGGTGGAACGCCTCGGCCCGGATGTCCTCACCGAGGCGAATCGTGATCGGGATCTTCTGCATCTGCATGGTCAGCCCCAACGGTTTTGCGGATGTTCTCCGCGTTCTTGTTCTCGATGTCACGGAGGATCGACTCTTCGACCTCCTTGAACTCGTCGACCGTGCACAGCCCGGCACGGACCAGGAAGTAACGGCACGCCGTAGCGCGCGACCAGAGCCGGCGCTGCTGCTTCGGTGTCAGCGCTCGCCGGCCGATGATGTCGTCGAGCCTCTTCTTGCTCTTGGTGGACACGTGGCCTCCAGCGTCCTTATTCGTGAACCAGCCAGATGAACTCCATCGCGGACCAGACCAGGTAGTAGCAACGCCTCCCGTCCCAGGTCGACCGGTAGTAGGCGACGTGCCAGTCGCTCTTCAAGGTCACGCCGTGTAGGCGGTTGCGGAGGTACCCCTTCGACGCGGCCCACCGGGCGAGGTCCTCCCCACCGACGCGCTGGCGAAAGGTCTCGTAGGTGACCTCCGCTGCGTCCGCGATCATGCGCGACTGGATCTCTACTTCCGCGTCGGTCAACTCCGGGCACGACTTCCAGTAGGTGAACTCCACGAGCCTCCGTGTCGGTCCGCGTGTGCAGCGGCACCGAGGTGATGATCGCAACACGTTTGTGGTAACCGTGTGCGTATGCGTGAGCGTGGATCTACGCCGCAGTACTCATTCCGGGATCCACTCTTGCAAGCAGAGTGATCTCTAAGCTGATCCATGCGTAGCTTCTCTTAACTACGGCGCAGTACTGGTGGGTACGATTCAGCCTGCCGCGAGCGCACGCCCGCGTGAGAGTGGATCTACTCTTAGACACCGCACGAGTCTTCTATAGATCCAGCGTGGATCCTCAGCACCAGTACTCACTCGTAGTAGTACATCACCACGCGCGCACGCACGTGCGCACGAGAAGTTTGAAAGTCAAGCACTTCCGAGGGTGAGCGGTACGGCGCTCCACCCTCGTCGAGGGTTGACCGGGAGGTGTTCGGTCACCTGCGCCGTGGAGTGGACCGCTCGCTCGAAGACTCGCTCGCTCTCGCCTCCGCCTGCGGCTCCGGCTCATCCACTCCCGTGCTCGGTGCCCTCCAGCTCCCGGTCAACTCTCCTCGGGACTCGCGCCGTACCGCTCACCCGCCGGTGATGAGCAAGCGTGCCGGCTCGAGCAAGGCAGTCGCCGGGTCTGCCTGGCTCCGTCTCGCCCACTCCTGGAAGGCAACGGGATCGACCTCGACCTGCTGGCCGGAGTGGACCATCAGGATGATCGCGTTTCCGCCCACGCCGGCGACGCAGTCCAGCATCTCCTGGATGAACTCGCGAGGCCCCCACCCCTGGCCACCCGGGTTGTCGAAACGCTCGATCACAACGTCGCCCTGGTCGACAGGCTTCGCGCGTTGACGCTCCTCGCGAGGGAGGTCCTGGCGCCTCGTGAGGTAGTCCTCGCGGTGCCTGAGGACGACGATGCGAGACGCGGTGTTCCCGCTCACCGGCCCGTAGTAGGCACGGACGATGAACGGGAGCCCGGGCTCCACAGGGACGACGTGGACGGCGCGTCCCCGGAAGGTCTCCGAGGACGCCCGCTTGAGGATCAGCGCCCTGCGCCGGGCAAGCCGCACGGCGTCGGCCGTGGCCTTCCGCGTAGGCGTCATGCCGCGATCTGCTCCTTGAGCGCCATCCCGGCGACCTCCTGGAGCTCGAGCCGACGGCCAGCGTCCTCGAGGGTCCCCGCGAGGAAGGAGATGGCGTTGGACAGGCGCCACCGGTTCTGCCCGGGAGGTACCTGCTCGACGTCGGCGCTGGAGAAGATCTCCTTCGCCTGGTCCACCTCGTCCTTCGACAGGTGCTTCTTCAGGAACGCGGAGACCTGCCGCGCGTCGACCTTCTCCTCGTGGGCCTTCGTGATCCCCTCGAGCACCATCTTCACGCGGTCCGGCGCGAGCACCTTCCCGACGACGTCGGACGTCATCGACACCAGCGTCTGCTGGTCGAGCTGGTAGGTCTGCTCCGACCAGGCCACGTCGTCGCCGAGGCGCTTCCCGAGGTGCACCTTGCGGAGCTCCTCGTCGAGCGTGGCCATGTTCGTGCACCACAGGCGCGTGAGGAACGAGCGGATCCAGTACGCGCCGTCCCCGAACTCGGAGTTGCCCCAGCTGATGCCGTAGAGGAGGACCTCGTGGGGCACGGGCTCGAACACGTAGGGCAGCACGACCTTCATGGCCGTGCGCGTCTCGAGGTAGATGCCCTCGATCGGGATGGCGCCGAAGTTCCCCGCGCTCTGGAGCAGGGCCTGGATGAGCTGGCTGCTGCTCATCCGCTTGTACTTGTCGGACAGCACGCCGCGGGCCTCGCCGTCCACGTACCGGACGAGCGACTTCCCGCCGTCGTTGGCGAGCAGCTCGTTGAGGTTGTAGGCGAGCAGCTCCTGGTACCGGTCTCCCTTCTCCATGAGGCGGTCGACGTAGAGCTTCGGGACGTCGGCACGTGCCGCTGCCTGGGTGAGCGCGTGCGGGTGTAGCGGGGCGCTGTGCATCCCGCCGCCGGGAACCGGGTGGTCGAGGACGATCCGCCCCTTGTCCGCGCCGAAACTCATGCGCTTGTACGGGACGAGGAAGTCGTCGGGGACTTCGCGGTCGATGCGCTCGAGCGTCTCCTGCATCGACGCGCGACCCTTGTTGATGATGCTCTCGAACTTGTCTCGGGCGTTCCGCGCGGCCTCGCTGGCGGCGACGGGGTAGTCTCGTGAGTCGTGATGAACCAACATGATTGTTACTAACTCCGTTTAGGCCCTGTTGGCCAGGTTTGTGTACCGCGCCCGCGCGGCCATTTCTTCTTGCAGGATCGACCCCTCGACATCGGGCGGGATCGTGTACGAGTGGAAAGATCCACGCAGCATCCCGGCAGCGTGGACGTGGTCGTCGTCGTTCGGGTCGTACATGCACCGGTTCTGCACGTGGGGGCTGCGGTAGACGACGATCTCCTGCTCGGCAGGACACCAGATGATCATCCACGCGCACGTCGGCGGCGCGCTGTCCATGGCCTCTGCCGGGTCGTCGTTCTCTCCCTTCACCAGGTGTTCCAGCCCCTGCACGTCGGTGTAGATGACCCACTCGGCCTCGGCCGAGAAGATGAAGTTGTGCGCGTAGCGTCCCGCGACCTCTTCGTAGGTGATGGAGGTCCCGCAGGACGCGTTGTGCTCCGCGATCGCGTCGACCGCGACGAAGCGCGGGACGATGCCTGCCTCGGCGCGATCGACGATGGCGGTCAGGTTCCGCATGCCGGCCCAGTGCGCGAAGGCAGACTGCTCCATCGGGTGGAGCGTGCCCTCGTTCAGCCAGTCCACGATGTGGTCGTGCTGCGCGTACGTGCCTCGCCGGATCCTCATTCCTCATCCTCCGCGTCGTCATGGGCGTTGTACTGGTTCGCGTCCTCCGATGCCTTCAGCGGGAGCGCGTAGGTGGGGACGCCTCCACCTGGGCGCAGCGGGTCGGCCATCACGCGGTCGGCGATCTCGGCAGGCTTGTGGACCTGGTCGAGGATTGTGCCTCCGACGACGTGCGGCGACCTTAGCACGTACAGGTATCCGAACTCGTGGTAGAAGAACACGGCGATGAACGTGGCCTTTGACCGGTTGATAACCTGGAACGGGTCGTTCTCGTCTCCTTCCTGGTAGCCATCCACGCCCGTGTAGTCGTCGAGGTAGATGACCCAGCCCTGCTCGTCGCTTTCGACAGCGATCTCGGGCATGTCCCCGCGAGCGAACTGCTCCCAGCCGTAGTCCCCTTCGAGGTACCACGTCTCGTTGAAGAGGTAGTCCCGGATCTGCTCGAACTGGTCGTGGACGACGTGATCCGGTACTTCTTTCCTGCTGAGCTTACCGTGAAGCTCATAGAGAGGAGTGAACAGCGCTTCCAGGTAGGCGCTGTTGGACGTGATCGTCTCGTAGTTTTCCTCGAGCGCGCAGAGAGTCCCCCCGCGCATGTCGTACACGCCTACGGCGTACATCTGTCTCCGTTGGTTGTCGCGGTTCTTATTCGCCAAGAACCTGCTGATAGATGCGGGCCATTTCGTGAATAAGGCCACTGAGCCGGCAAGAGCCGCGTCTCAAACCACACTCGGAGGCTGGATCGTGAATGGCATCTCAACGTAGGGCGCCGCCCCCCTCACCCAAGGGCGACAAGAAGAAGAACGAGCACAGGAACCTCGTCCCGCCGAGGGTTTATTCGTGTGATGAGAGCGAGATCAGGAAGAACCCATCCGGCGTCCGGACCTGTCCGGCGCCTGGGAAGCGCAAGGGTCGTGGCGGATCCCCAGGTGGAAAGGCGTCACCGGTCCACAGGCACAAGGACACGCGTCCGTCGCGCCGCCCCGCCGTGGCGAGGCAGGAGCTCGACATCTCCTGGTTCAGCGAGGGCAACTGCGAGCGCTCCGTGTCCTACGGGACGCGGGCTGTCATCGAGCACGATCTCGACGCGTTCCTGCGTGCGGACTCGGCGACTCGCGTGTCGATCCTCTCGGGGGTCGGCGTCGCGGAGCGCGCGTACTTGGTCTCTGCGAAGGGACGGGGTTCGTGCGTGGACCTGCTCCGTGCCCGCGCGAAGGACACGCTCGCCACCATCCCGGTGGTGCGTGAAGCCAAGGTGAAGGAGGTGGTCGTGCAACTCAAGAAGCAGGACAAGCCTGTGCAGGCGCCTCGGCCTGCCGAGAGGTCTCCCGTGCCCGCGTACTTCGTCCCTCGCCGCGACCGCGGTGCCGTGGCGAAGGTACTGGAGCAGGTGCTCGGCGCCGCGGGACTGAGCTCCGCGGCGAAGGCGCGCGCGAGGGACCTGCTCCGCGAGGAGTACGGGATCCTCGTGACGCTGTAGGCGAAGAGGGGGGCCGCGCCACCCGGTGCGGCCCCCTCGTGGGGTACGATTGCCCTTCGCCCTATGTTCCCCGTCCTCAGCCTTCTCCGGCGCGGCGCCTACAACGTCGCGTACGTGCGTCCCTCGATGCTCTCCGTAGGAGACGACGGGCAGATCCGCCACGAGACGACCCACCCGGTCACCGTGTTCAACCTGGCCTCCTGCGCGTGGGAGACTGGGAAGGAGGTCCGCTTTTTCACCTTGAGTGCGCGCGGGAAGACCTGCGAGGAGACAGCCCTCGCGCTGGCACGCGCGGAGAACGTGCTTGCCTCGAAAGGAAAGCTGCTCGATCGCGTGTACACGCTCCTCCTCGGGGAGGAGCGCGAGGACCTCGCAGCCGGCGTCTACACCCGGGTGATCCCGCTCGCGATCGTGAAGGGCGTGCACCGCGTGGTCGGGACCGCGACGGCTGCACCGAGGCCGCGCCAACCGGCACGCCAAGTGTTCGCCCGCAAGATGCCGCGCGGGGTCATCGTCGAGCGTCGATGACCCGCCTCACCGGGCGAAAGCTGGTCCTGTGGATCGTGCACGGGCCGAGGCGCTCGAGCGCCTCGGCGTGGACCGGGACGCCGTACCCCACGTTCTCCTCGAATCCGTAGCCGGGGTGCGCCTCGGCAACAGCGACCATCTCCCTGTCGCGGTGCACCTTCGCGACGACGCTCGCCGCCGCGATGGCGAGGGAGAGTCCATCCCCCTTCGGGATGAACGACGGGGACCAGGGAAGCGCTCGCGGGTTCCCGTCGATGAGGATGCTCCGCGGGCACGGTCCGCGGAGCGCGTCGAACAGGACGCGCTCGTAGAGCTTGTCGAGACAGGCGCTCACCCCGAGGCGGTCGACCTCGGCAGCCGTGGCGGACCTGACGGTGTACCAGGTGCAGTACTCCTCCATGAAGGAAAGAAGGCGCTCGCGGCTTGCACGCGAGAGCTTCTTCGAGTCGGTGAGCCCTGCCTGCTCGAGCGCGCGCACGACCTCCCGGTCACCCGGGAGGACGGCACCTGCCACGTAGATCGGCCCCGCCCATGCTCCCGTCCCGACCTCGTCCGCGCCGAGCACGGGCGCGGGGTACCTGGCGTCGAACTGCGCGAGTAGGTTCATCTAGCGCGCACGAAACGCAGGAACTCGGCCGTGATGAACGCGAAGCTCTCCTGGAAGAGCTTCGCTTCCGGGATCTTCCTCCAGCGCCTCGCGCCGAACATGAACGTCATCTCCGCGTCCGAGGGCACGTCGTCGCCGAGCATGAACGCGTAGGTCTTGACCTTCGCGGTGCGCGCCTGCTCCACGGCCTCCTTCGTCCACGCCATCAGGGTCTGCTCGGGGAGCGCCCCGCTCTTGCTGTCTTTCAGCGTGAACACGGGCTTCCCGTCCGAGATTAGGAAGATGCTGCGGTCGTCTTGCTGGCCCTTCATCCACTGGGATGCGACGGCGATGGCATGCGAGAGCGGAGTCGCCCCCTGCACCAGCGCGGTCGCCGACCTCAGCCCAGGCGGGCGCGCCGGGTAGATGATCACGTCCACCTTCCCAGGCCCCGTCTGCTGGAAACCCATGACGCGGAGGTGGACGAACGGGAAATCCATCGCCTTCTGGAGCCCGACGACGAGGCGCTCGACCTGTCCGAAGGTACCCACCATGCTCCCGCTCATGTCGAGCAGGATGGTGACGCGGAACCCGCGCCCACTCACCTCGTGGAAATAAGGCTCCAGGGGGTGACCGCCCAGTTTCTGCTGGATGTAGGCGTCGGTGCAGAGCTCGTGCCCTGCCTCCTCGAGCTGCGTCCGCGTCGATCCGTGCACGCGCTGGAACCGCGATCGCCAGCGCGTGACTTCTTCCCGGTCTGCCGGGTTGAGGATGCTGGGTACCAGGTCGCCTCTCTTGACGTTGGTGATGGAGAGATCTGCCCGTACTGCCTTCCCGAGGTAATCCTTGTCGTTCTTGAAGTTCCCGAGGTGAGGGAGGTTGTTCATCGCCTTCTGGATCTGCTGGGCCAGGTTCAGCCCGGCCGCCTCCTGTCCGTCGAGGAAGTCGGGTAGGTCACCATCAAGCGCCTTGTACAGGTTGGCCAGAAGGATCGACGTCTTCGGGTTCGACGGCGGCCCCGCTGGACGCGGTGTGCCGTCGACTTCCTGGATGTCGAAACCTGCGTTGTGGTCCACGAAGGCGTCCCCGGGAGGCTTCCCTGTCGCGATCTTCAGGATCGCTGAACGCATGTCCGTGCGCGTCGAGAGACGCTTCTTCACCAGGTCATCGTCTTCTGCGTCAGCCGCGACGACGCCACCGCCCCACACGGGCTGGGTCTGCTGGCGCTCGGCTATCTTCCGGGCGATGCGGAGGATCAAGTCGCGCGTCAGCGCGAGCGACGCGGGGAAGGCCTTGTAGAGGACCCCGTCCCTCGCGTCCCGGATGTCCGCCTCGAACTCGCCCCACGTCGTGCTCTTCACGTCCTGGTGCAGGCAGATCAGGATGGCGAAGGTGAACAGGTCGTCGATGTCGCCGTCCTTGTGCTCGCGCTTCGCCTTCTCGGCCATGTCTGGGCCGACGAGCTTGTAGTACCACTCGTCCATGGCCAGTCCGTCTCCAGGGTAGAGCACGCCCCAGAGGCTGTTCACGCGCACGTCGTCGAGCACGTTGATGAAGAACTCGATGTCCCGGACGAGGCGATCCTTCGCCTGCGGCGCGAGCGGGATCCCCATCAGGCCCTCGAGCTCCTCGACGAGCTTGAGCGTGAACGCCCTCCGCAGGTCGAGGTCCGACAGGAAGTACAGGTGCGACAGCTCGTGCTTGATGACCACGCGCCGCCTGGGGTGCATCTTCGGGAGCCAGATGCGCGTGCCGTCCGTGGCCGCGCGGACGATACCCTGGTCTGGTCCTCCGACGATGAGCTCGAGCTTTCGCCGGAGGATGCCCGAGCCCATCCGGACCAGGTTCTCGCAGAGCGCGAGGTCGCGCACGTACTCCGTGTACGCGGGGTCGAACTTCCCAGTCGCCGGGTCCGGCCGGATGGGTGGCCACTTCGACCTGCTCGCGTTCACGCGGGGCCGGGGCGCGCCGGTGACGGTCGTCGCGGTGCTTTTGCGCGCCACCTCAGACCACCTTCACGCTGAAGACCGCGTCGATCCTGTCCTTGACCAGGTCGCGCTCCTGCCCTTCCTCGTACTTGTTGGCGAGGAGCTGGAGCGGGCTCCTCTCGTTGCCGAGCCGCTTGACGTTCTGGATCAGCTGTACGAGGTCGCGCGTCGAGATCTTGTACTCGGTCGCGTCCGTGCGCGTGTCCTTGGCGAGCCTGCAGGCGTTCTCGATGAGCGTCCCGTCAGCCCACGGGCAGATGGTCTTGAGGATCTTGGCCTCCTGCTTCGCGTCGGGGAGGGGCACGATGTACTCGTTGAACCTGGATCGGAGGTCGATGTTGAGGTTGTAGACACCGCCGTACATCGAGTTCCCGACGGCGACGAACCTTCCGTTCCGACCGGCGAACAGCGTGTGGTTGTTCTTCACGCTGAGGTTGATGACCATGCCCTTGTACTCCACGGGTTGGAAGTAGTGTTTTGGCGCTGACGCCTTCCGCTGCTCCGAGAGTGTGATGCGGTGTATGCCCGAGTCGAAGCCCCAGGACGTGGCGTACCCGAGGACGTTTGCGACCCAGGTCATCGCATCTCGCAGCTCCGGCGACTTCGTGCTGTAGCAGTCCCCGTGGCGCGTCGGAGAATTGCGGCCGTCGCACTCGTAGGCCGCGTCGAAGAGGGCACGCAGGTGGAGCTTGTCGGCGTTCTCGAGGATCCAGGGATGGATCTTCTTGAACTCGGCCAGCCTTCCTCCGAGCGTCTCCACGGCACGGAAGAGGACCTTGTCCGAGATGACGAATCCGTCGCCGTCCGCGTAGAAGGAAACCCCCATCCGCGTGAGGTGCTCCTCGATGTTCCTGCGCGTAGGCTGCGTGTCTGCGTACTTAGTGATGCAGATCTTGTAGTCCTGCTTCTCTTCATTGAACGAGAGAGATCCGTCAGCAACGTACCAGCCGAGGAGACGGCACAGATCGACCATGAGGTAGCGCGTGCGCCTGCTCTTGTGCGAGGTCCAGTCCTTCTCGGTCAGGAGGAGGCCGAGTTCCTTGAGGTCGATCGAGTCCGTCGCGTCGATGCGCGTACTGGTCATCGGGAGTGCATAGGGCTTTGGGAGGTCCACGCGACGGTCAGCGACGGCCTGCGCCTCGTCCAGTCTCCATGCCATCTCGCGGCCTTGTAATTTCCAGAGCAGCTTGTGGTTCGGCGTGATGAGCAGGTCGCAGGTGTTGCCCTCGATATGGAGGAGACCGTTCGTGCACGGCTGGCACCAGATCTGTTCTACCACGTCGATCTCGGCCTCCCCCGTCTCCTGGTTGAAGGAGTAGATGAGGTCACCGGCGTGCATGTCCTCGATGCGCCGGATCCCCGCCGGCGTGAGTACATCCGTGTCGGGGTGGAAGCAGGGGTTCATCGTCGCGACGACGACGACGTGGCACCCCTGTTCCAGCCTGTACTGTTTCCCGAGCTGGGGGATGTCGACAGATCGCCTCCAGTCCGTCATGGCGTTGAACTGGCCCTGCGTGCCGGGAGGCAGCTTCGAGATCTCCTCGACGTTCAGGATGCAGAAGCCCGCCTCGTTGGCGAGCTCGATGGCGAGAGGCATCGGGCCGAGCACGAAGCCGGTCGATCCGTCCGGGAGCTGCATGGCGGAGCCGCGGAGGTGGTACTCGCGCGTGTCCTCGGAGCACTCGACGACGACGAGTGGGACGGGCTTCTTGAGCTTCTTCCCCGCCTCGATCGCGAGCGTGTGCGCGAGCAGGCTCTTCCCGAGGCCGTGCAGGCTGTTCAGGATGACGTTCGCGGGAGGCACGTCCGCCCCGTTGGGGAGGATGAGCTTCAAGATCTCGTCGAGGATTCCGTGGACGTCCACGTACGGCGTGCCGAGCGTCGGCACGCGGTCCTCGAGGGAGGGTCGGATGATGTTGATCATGGTTCCTGTGGGTCGAGTGCCGGGCACGTCCGTGCCCGCCGCGTCTCGATCATGAGCGCGACGGAGGTACGAATGGTCGAGACGGAATGACCAGGTCGGCACTGTTCTTGCGCGGGGTTGAGGAAATCACAGCTCTCCGGGCTCTTTCGGCACCGGCTGCAGTTGTCGTGGAAGAAGCTTGACCAGGCCGACGGGATCGGGGTCTGGGCCAGGTGGTCACGTGCAATGGTGTCCGCCAGCCCGTCCTCGATCCCCAGGCGGACGGCGAGGCTCTTGAGGAGCCGCGCGAGCACGAACTCGGAGATGACCACTGGGGCGTGGGAGAGCACGGCTTGTTCCTTGTAGTAGGAAGGATATATCGCGTAGCTACCGGGTTAGACAGCTCATGCAGGCGGGAGAGAAATACTGCTTCATCGACGCCTCTCGCCCGTGCGACAGGGCGTGCAAGGCGTTTGATGAGAAGACCGGCGACTGCAAGATCGTCCGCAGCCTCTCCGGCGTGTCGAGCAACCTCGCGTCGTGGACGAGGTGGCTCCAGCACCACGACCCGCCGAAACCGGGCTGAGGCGCGTCTTGGCGCTCGCACCAAGACGCGGTACAAGGCACGTGGCGTGCGCGGGTCAGCACACTCCATACCGCCTGAAGGCCTCGTGGGCCTGGGAACCCACGAGGCCTCGGCCCATTACCGGCGCGAGAAGTACTCCACGATATCGTCCGCGGAGTGGTTCCCCAGGAGGCCCTGCTGCCCGCCGGCCAGGTAGTTGTTCCTGTACGCGTCCACGCGCGCTCGCCCGACGCCGATCATGGCCTCCTCGATGCTCTCCTTCGTCTTCGGGTTGTGCGGGCACCCGACGTAGAGGCAGGTCTCGCTACCGCACTTCGGCGACTTCACGCGCTTGTCCCACTTGTCGACCTCGTGGCCTTCCGCGGCGGCGCGCACGATGCAGGCGTTGCACAGGTAGAGCCAGTGGCCGTCCTGCGAGAACCCCGCCACGCACCAGAGCTGCTCGCCGCAGCTCGCGCAGGACCCGATCTTCCTTTCGGTGCACTCTACCTTCTCGGGGTCCAGGACCTTCTTGTCGTGCCGGGTGAGGTACCCCACGCCGTAGGTGTAGATGCTCGAGAAGATCGGGTCCTGGCCGAGCCAGTCCCTCCCGAACTCGGACAGCACCCACATCAAGGTGGCCCACACGACGGGCTCGACGAACTCCTGCGGCGGTCGTCCCTTCTTGAAACGATCGAAGACGTCCTGCCAGATGAACTGGAGGATCTCGGAACGTTCCCGGTCCTCGATCCCCGGGTTGTTGATCCTCTCCATGTAAGCGTTGAGCTCGGCGTTCTCCCGGTACACGACGAGGTGATCCGGGGAGAACTCGTACCGGCCCTCGTACCGGTAGACCCACTTGTACGACTCGTTGGTGTCGAAGACACCGGTGTAGAGCCACGGCCACCACCCGCTCACGCACACCCACTCCAGCGTGCCCGCGATGATCAGCGGGATCCAGTGTTCTGGGACCTTGTACGGGTCGATCTCGACCGGGAAGGCCCCGACGGACTGGTACTGCTCCAGCGCGTCCATGACGAAGCGGAAGACCGCTGCGGGCGGCATCCATTGCTCTCGCCTAACGACCCCTTCTTCCATATAGCTCCTCGAAGGCACCGTTTGTCGGCGCGCGTCGATGTGCTTATACCCGAAACGGTGCTCCCCGAAGTAGGAAAATCAGGAAGTCTTCTTGACGAGACCTACCGGATGCGCGTAAGACGTGGCCGTGGGCGAGAAGTTCCTGACTACACGCGAGGTCGCAGAGGTCTTCGGGGTCACCCCGAGGGCCGTGCGGTTCTGGGTGAAGGCTGGGCAGCTTGTCGCGCACCAGACCCCTGGCGGCGGGAAGGGCCCCGGCCACCACCGCTTCGGCCAGGACGAGGTCGAGCGCTTCCGCACCTGCAGGCAGGACGTACCGGGAATCGAGTTCACTCCTTCGAGAGGTTGACATGGCAAAGATCACCCCGCCCTCACCGGGCGTCAGCAACATCGGGGAAGACGGTTCCCGCAGGTCCCTCGGCGTAGAGACGCCTCGGCGAGGACGCGATCGCGGCGCCCGCGATCGCGAGCCTCTGCGGAACCTTGAGGGTGCCCGCGTCGTGGACCCCCGCTCGCCCCCGGCAGGCGTGCGCCAAAAGCTCCCGGACGTCGTCGAGATCCCCATCCGGCGCAAGGTGTCCACGCGCACACGCACGACGTTCACCTCGGCCGACGGGGAGACCTACACGCTCCAGACCCACGACGAGCGCGGGCGGCCGCTGCCGTCGCGCGAGATGCTCTGCCTGTTCCTCGCGATCCGCGAGCTGAACGTCGGCGGTGACCCGTTCACCGTGTTCAACGCGTTCAAGCTCAAGATCGAGGACGTGGACGGGAAGCTCGTCTACCCGGTGCCCGGGAGCGAGGCCGCCGCGCCGGCGGCGCCGCCGGCTTCCTTCTCCCTCGGACAGGACGACTGACGTGCTCCCGCGTGCTATCTCCATCGGCCTGTCGTTCGACGCGTTCAGCGTCGAGGTGAACGTGCCCATGGAGGGCGCGTGGCTGGCCGACCTGCACGCGCGGAACGAGGTGTCGCGGGCACGCGATCGCGGGGAGGTGCAGCCGCGCCTCGTCTACCGGGACGCATGCCCATGCTGCGGCTCCGGGATGACTGCGCTCACCGCGGTCGACGTGCCGGAAGGGCGAGTCCGCGCGTGCACGCTCTGCGGGAACGCGTTCTCCCCCGGGGCGGACGGGTGAAGCTCGACGCGCCACAGCTGCGCGGCGTGAAGCGGCTCCTGCACGTGGCTTCTGTCGAGATGACCTTGACCGACGTGGCGATCCGGGGACTACGCGCACGCGCGTCGTACCTCCCCGACCAGAAGAAGGTGCAGGTGCAGGTCGTCGCGGTGCTCGCGGGGGAGAATCGCCACGCCGTGCGGCCGCGCGCGGTCGAGGTCGTGGACTGGCCCGCGGGGAGCGGGGACGAGGACGCCATCAAGGAGCACCTCCGCGGCGTGACCAGGAGGTACCGCGCCGCCGTGCACGCGCGTACGTGGCCCGCGCTCGTGAACGCTACGCCCGCGTGCTTCACCGCGGGTGCGGACGTCGCGGCGGGGCGGGTCACGCGCTGCGCGGCCTGCAGCGCGTGGTACTGTTCCGTCGATAGGCCTTGAGCTACGCTGCGCAGATGCCAGCCATCGTCGGACATAGACTCCAGCTCATCAACGCGCTCGACGCGGCGATGGCAGACGACATCGACCCGACCTACACGATCGAGGTCGCGCTCGCGAAGTCGCCGCGCAAGAAGGTCAAGGCCGGGGCCATTGCGATCTTCAAGGCCCAGGAGATTCAGCTACCGGATCCAGGCAGCACGATCGACCCACGCGCGATGCAGGAGGCGCAGCGCGCGGCCAACAAGCAGACCGAGGCACTCGACCGCGATCCCGTCTACTTCGTCGAGACGGAAGGACGCTGGATCTCGTGGGCGCTCGACCAGGTGATCGCGCTCTACGACAGCCTCGGCGGGAACGCGCGGGTCATCTTGAAGGCGCCGCAGCTCAAGATCCGGCAGGTCGTGTCGAGCAAGCGCATCGCAGCCCAGCGGTCGAACCTGCGCGAGTTGTTCTCCGTGGCATGGGACATCGACCGCCTCCTGGACAAGGACTTCCGCTACGACCCGTGGAAGAAGGTGATTCGCCGCGGGAAGATCAGCGCGGCGATGGCGAAGCGGTGAAGGTCCGCGACCTCATCGCGCACCTGCGCGCCCACGAGCAGCTCGTCGCGGTCTACGACGATCTGCTCGCGCACATCCGCGACCTCGACGGGCCGATCCCGTGCACGGACGGGGACGTGGACGACGCCATCATCGCGATGGTGGTAGAGGAGTTGCAGGCGCGGCGCGACGCATGCGCGGAGAAGGCACGGTCGATCGAGGAGCAGGACGTCGATGAAGGTACACGCGGAGCTGACGGAGGAGGAGAAGGGTCTCCAGCCGAGGGAGTTCGTCGAGAAGGCGATCGACCCCGAGCTCGACGACTACGTGCGGTGGCTCTCGACGAGGGACAAGAAGGGAGCGCTGGCCCCGTTCGAGCGTGACCTCCTGCGTTCCTTCCTCTGGTGGAAGTCGGGGAGATGAACCACCGCTGGCGGTACATCGACGCGGCCGAGGCAGCCTCGATCCCGTCGCTCGTCCAGCGCGACCCGCCCCGGTCGCGGTCGGTCGACCCGCGCCGCACGGGCAACGACGTGTACGCGGTCGCCTCGGGGATGGTGAGGCGTGGAGAAGAGGTCCACGACGTGGCCGGGGAGACGATCAAGGTCGTGGGCGAGCACGCCGCGGGGAAGGACTGGGTGTACGAGGCAGCGGGCCTCGTGGTACACCTCCCGGGAGGATACCGTGGCAGCCTCAGGGACGGCACGCTGGTGGCCGTCCTCCCCGAGAACTACCAGGAGCTGCTGAAGCATGGTCACGACGCTGGAACCGGAAGCCCTCCTGGAGCACGTGGTCCGTAGCCTGGTCGACCGCCCCGACGAGGTCAGGGTGGTCTCGATGGTCGGGGAGGCCACAGCCACGTTCGAGATCCACGTCGCGGACAGCGACGTGGGGCGTGTGCTCGGGAAGGGCGGGCAGTACCCTGATGCCCTGCGCGTCCTGTTCGGGGCCATCTTCGGCAAGCACGGGAAGAGGCTACAGTTGCAGGTGGTAGAACCCCGTCGGAGGTGAGCGCGTGGACCCGTACGGCCCGAACATGATGCAGGGCCCCCCGGGGATGGCGCCAGCACCGCCCGGGTGGATGGGCATGACGCCCCAGGCCCTCGGCTTCGGGGCGGGCCCGCACCAGATGCTCCAGTCCCAGCAGGTCGCCGGGTCGATGTTCGCGGGGAGCATGATGAACACGGCGGCCGGCGTGGGCCAGGCTGGCCTGAACGCCTTCCAGTTCGGCGCCATGACCGCCGCGCCCCTCCTCGCGTCGCACGGGTCGTCGCTCGGCATGCGCGCGATGGGCGGCGCCTGGGCGCTCGCCGACCCCTTCCAGTGGGGCATGATGGGCGGCCGCGCGGGCATGTCGATGGGCGCCGGCATGGGCGCCGGACTCGGGGGTCGACTGGCGATGGGCGCGCTGGGTATGACCGGGCCACTGGCCCTCGGCATGGCGGCCACGCAACTCCCGATCTCGTGGGCGCAGCACTCGCTGGAAGGCGCGCGGAACGCGACGCTCGGCGGCGCGACGCTCCGTGCCGTCGCGCCGAGCGCCTTCCCGGGGCAGACACCGACGGCCGGGCAGGGCGCCTCCTTCGGCATGGAACTGTCCCACCTCGCGAAGGACATGGGCACGTCCACGGACGAGCTCGCGCAGCTGACGAAACAGCTCGACCAGATGAAGGTGTTCCAGTCCACGCGCTCGGTCAGCGAGTTCCGGTCGAAGTTCAAGGAGGTGCTCGGCGCGATCAAGGAGATCGCGACGACCACGAAGCAGTCGATCGAGGAGGCGACGCAGACCTTCGGCGAGCTCCGGCAGCAGGGGTTCTACACTACCGCCGACGTCACGGCGCAGGCCGCGAAGCGCGCGGCCCAGTCCGCCACGAGCGGCGTGTCCCAGGGGATGCTCTCCCAGTACGGCGGGATGGGCGCGCAGTACGCGCGGTCGATGGGGATGCGCGGGAAGGCTGGCGCCGACTACATGAGCCAGAGCGTCGCCTCGATGTCCTCGGCCTACCGCGGCATGACCGACGAGCAGCGAGAGATCGTCGACGAGTACGGAGGCCCTGAGCAGATGGCCGCGTCGATGGCGGCCAAGAACATGCGCTTCCTCTCCAGCGCGCGCGGGAGGGCGATGATCGCTGCCACGCTCGGGGCAGACGGCGGCCCTGACGCCAACCGCATGGGCCGGTTGCTTGGCGGGGGCATGACAACCGAGTCGATCGTCGAGTCCGCCGCAGGACGTGGTCTCGGGGTCCTCGGGCAAGCCGGGATGGCGCGTACGCGAGAGAAGTACCTGCAGTACTCGGATCCGATGCAGCTCATGATGGCGGAGTCGCAATCGCGGCAGCTCTACGGAGGATCCAGCCTGAAGGGCATCTACTCGATGATGGGCACGATGGGGTGGAACCGTGACGAGACTTCTACGAAGCTGGCGACGACGCTGCAGATGCCGAAGATCTTGGAAGAGCAGGCGAACGCGCAGACGTACGCGATGCAGCAGGCGGAGTACGAGCGCAACAGGAGCGCAGGTAGCTTGTGGGGCAAGGCATCCCGTGGGTGGGGCCACTACACGGGTGGGTGGTCAGACAACGCTTCGCGCTTCGCGGGCGGACTCAGCGATGCGTACACGAGCGTCTCGAACACGCTTGTCGGCTACGACGAGACCGTGATCGGCGCGCAGGGGCAGAAACGCGCTCGGGACTACCTGCGCTCCAACAAGGTAGGCCCGGAGATCAGCCGTGCGTACCGTTCCGGCTCCTTGATGGGGCCTGAAGGAGAACGAGAGCGGATTCTCGAGAAGCACAGCACGTGGGCACAGAGTGGGTACCGTCGTGAAGGACGTGACGGCAAGTACACGTACGATGCAGGCGGAGGCCAGACGTACAACGCAGATGAGATCATTGAGCTGTCCTCGGCCGAAGCTGGCTGGAAGGCCAGCTTCATCACGCGAAGTGACCTGGCGCGCGCGCAGAAGGAAGCGCAAGAAAATACGAGGTTCGATGCAGAAGGCGCCGCCTCAGTACGCCTCGCGCTCAAGGGCACGTACGCGGATCCGTCCACGGCGGGCTCCTTGCTCGGCTCTGCGCTGCGCCTCGGTGGCAAGCTCGGTGCGGGCGAAGGCTGGAAAGAGGCTACGTCGGGGAGCTTGGACTACGAGGCCGGGCTGTACCACAACTACGTCGGTGCAGGCAAGCTGACGCCGGGTGAGCTCCGTACGTGGCTACTCGGTAGAAAGAGTGGGGCGACAGGCGGGTACACGACCATCGAGTCGTACCTCCGGGACAAGCAGTCGACGAACAAGGATGCGAAGTCAAAGTTTGACAGGTACAACCGCGCGATGCGCACGGAGGTCACCAAGACGCTGTCGCCGGAGGAGGCCAAGCGTTTCGGGGAAGGAGGGTCCTCCAACGTCTCGTCTGCATCCAGCGCGAAGGAGCAGCTCCGCGAGGGAGTCTACGCTGCTATCGGTGGCAGGTGGACTGGCGGCGCGCCAGACTGGGCACGCGCAGGAAATGCCGAGTTCGACTTCGCGAAGGCCATCGCCAGCGACACCGAGGCTGCCGACGCGTTCTCCTCGCTCATGACGGCGACATCCAGTGGCGCGAAGGAGGTCGCGGTAGACCGCCTCAAGAGCGCGTTCGGGGAAGGGTCCAGGGAGTTCGCTAGAATCCAGGACCTGATCTCTGACCCGGAGAAGATGAAGAGCGCGCGGGAGCGCTTCGCCTCCGGCGGCGTGGACAGGCTCACGAGCCAGAGTGCGGCGGCGACATCGCTGAAGATGCGTGCGGACAAGGAGCGTGCAGGCGTCGCGGCGTACAGGAAGGGTGTCGCTGCTGATCCGAGCAAGAAGTGGGATCCCGCGACGGAGGCGGCGATGGACGCGCTCGTCTCGGCAGGAGAGACGGGAGATCGGCGAGGCGCCAAGCGGGGCCTGTTCAGCGCCCTGGCTGCATCTGGTGGAGACATCGACGACAATGAGAAGGCTTTCTTGACCGCGCTCACAGGAGACACGTCCGCGTCGACGCTCGCTGGCCAGCTCGGGCACCTGGCCAGCGAGAGCAAGGAGGGCAGAGCGAGCGCGGCGAAGCTCCTCGGCGTCGATGAGGCCAAGCTCAGCGAGGCGATGAAAGGCCTCGGCGGCGACAAGAACTACAACAAGAGGTTGCAGAAGGCGATCGAGCTGGCGAGCGAGAGCGGTGCGATCGACGACATGTTCACGGAGGGCGGAAGTGCGAAGACCATCGCAGGTACCGAGACGGCGTACGTGGAGGCGAACGCGCGCTTCGTCGTCGCGGTGACGGACTTCGTGTCTGCCCTGAAGACGCATTACCCTAAACTGAAGACGACAAGTGAGGCAGTTCAAGGCGCCTCCTCCGCAATACCAGGACCCGATGGCAACTGAGCTCGCCAAGACCGAGATCGTCACCCAGGACGGCGTCGTCACCGCGACGGTGCTGGACCGCGTCAGCCCGGATCGACTCTTCCTGATGCTCCTGCGCGGGTCGGTCGCGGCGAAGTACGCGCGTGTCACCGACGACACGGCGCTCGTCCCACGCGCCGTCAAGGACCTCGTCGTCTTCCCCTTCACGGAGGACTGAGATGTGGTAGAATGGTTCATTCTCCAGGAGTCAGTAGTGCCCGCGCGCCGCGTTCTTTCCGATGAACAGGCTGCTGAGGTGCGCGCCCTCTACGAAGGTGGATGCACGCAGAAGGAGATCGCGGAGTCGTTCAGCGTCTCGCGCCAAGTCGTGGTGCGCCTGCTTAAGGGGCAAACGTACGGTCGGCAACCCACTTCCATGAGGAAGAAGGGTCCTCGCGTCGTTGAGGCAGAAGTTCGATTCTGGGAAAAGGTCAACAAGGACGGCCCCGTGCAGCCACACATGGAGACCTGCTGCTGGGTGTGGACAGCCTCACTGGATGATGTCGGCTACGGCCGGATATGGGACGGAGAGCGGCAAGTCCTCGCGCACCGGTTCAGCTACTTGCTGGCCCGCGGGGTGCTCGCTAACTCCGACGTTTGTCATCACTGCGATACCCCGGCATGCGTACGGCCAGATCACTTATTTGACGGTACCCACCTGGAGAATATGACCGATGCCAAGGAAAAAGGGCGCATGCAGCATGGAGAGGCGCATTCACACGCGAAGCTCTCGGACCTTGCAGTAATCGAGGTCCGTCAATCTTCTGAACCGCAGGCAGTACAGGCTCGACGTTTTGGCGTCTCTCAAAGCCACATCAGCAACATACGCAACAATAAGGCGCGAAAGGTAGGTGTGCTCTGAGCGTGTTGATCATGGAGAAAGACCCGTTCGTGGAGCTTGCTTCTTACCTCGGGAAGTACGAGAACACCTTCGGCGGGAACGTACGTCGTCCTCTCTACGGCGTGGCCAATAAGAAGGACCGCTTCGCCTACATCGCGGTGTGGCAGGTAGGGACCGGGGGTGCGTACCAGCCGATCTCGCTCGTGGATTCGTCGGCGCCAGGAGGGCATTCCTCGGCCAACCACAACTTCCTGCTCCAGGGCGTTCAGGAGAGTAGGCAAGAGCGTGCGCAGATCATCGAGACATTCGGTGATCACTTCGTCTTCTTCTACGGGGAGAAGCCTACAGTCCTCCAGTGCAACGGCGTGCTCATCAATACCCGCGATTTCAACTGGAAGAACGAGTGGCTCCGCAACTACGACCAGCTCCTCCGCGGCACGAAGTGCGTGGAGATGCGCGCGCGGGTCTACCTCGGCTTCGACGACGTACTCGTCGAGGGGTACCTCCTGAATACGTCCGTGGCTCTTGCCGCGCAGGAGATGCCGTACTTCTGCCCGTTCAATTTCAGCTTCCTCGTGTCCAGATACACGGACCTCTCGCACTCTCTCAACAGCGTCGTCACCTCAGCGAACGGTACGAACGTCGTCGACGGCGACGGTGTAGGGGCCCGCGTCACCGCGAGCGGGAAGGTGGTGGAGTACTTGGAGAACCCGAAGCCTCACGCGTACCAGGTCGTTGACCCAACAACAGGAGAAGTCAAGGTACAATCCGAGATCTACAATAACGGCAACACGCCGCTGTCGATCTCGGACGGGAGCACGAACTCGCGCAGCGCAGCGTGGGTCGCTGCTGGACGTTCGCGGCGCCAGTGGAAGCGCCCGGGCGAGGCGCTTCTCGACATCGACCGCGACCTCGCGACCCAGCAGACGGGTGGCGATGCGGTCACCGTGCGCCGTTCCCAGCTCTCCTCCGGGTCCACGTTCCCTCTCGGTAACCGCTCGTCGTCCTCTGCCTCCCTCGCGGCATCGCTCTCCACCGGCGTCGCGAACGGCGCGCTGGTGGTAGACGACCCGCCCTCGGCGTAACCATGGGCCTCGCGGCTGCACGTCTCAACCTTCGCCTGTTCATCGACGGGGTCGAACTGCCCGTTGTCGGGGCGAGGTGCACGCATCCTGACGGCGGCCCTGCGACAGCAGAGGTCCAGGTCATCGCGACGGATCAGGTGTGGGACCTCCCGCCGCGCTCACTGGTGACCTTGTTCTACTACGACAGCCGCCCCTACACGGGCGACAACCGTGGCGGGACTCTCGTGTACTACGCCGTCGGGCCCGCCGACCCGCGCCGCTGGAAGCTCCTGTTCATGGGGGAGATCGCGGGCGTCGTCTTCCAGAAGCAGGACAGCCAGCGCTCGGCGATCCTCCACTGCGTCGACTTCACCTCGTACTGGGACTTCATCCAGCAGCACTACGTGAACTTCCAGAACGGCGGCGTCGAGCTCTTCGAGAACGCCTTCCTCGGCGTCCGGATGGACCGGATCAAGAACTTCGACGTCCTCACCAAGGACGTGCACAGCAACCTGCTGACGACGCTGCTCAAGTCGAAGGTGAAGGTCACGAAGACGGTGAACGGCAAGGAGACCACGGAGGAGATCCCGAGCCTGTACCTCGGGCTCCACAGGCTCATCCGCGAGATGTTCTTCGCGTCGAACTTCTACTACGCGCGCGCGTTCAACCGCCTCCGGATGAACGACCTCATCGTCGGGCTCCCGAAGGACACGACCTCGGCCAAGCTGTTCCGCCTGGACTACTTCCAGAAGTTCATCAACAACCAGGTCGGCGGCGGGGGTGGCCTCGTCACCGCTCGCCAGATGATCGACTTCCTCTTGAAGACGGTCTTCCACACCGTCACGACCATCCCGTGCCCGATGTTCGACCACACGGGGGCGGTGCGCGGCTTCGACCCCGACGCGAACACGGACACCATCGCATCGGAGATCATCGATCGGGATGCCTACAAGGGCGCGACGCTGAACTACACGATGCTCAAGCCCGACGCGTGGTTCCTCGTGGCCCCTGCCTGCAACGTCATCTTCCCGCACCAGTACAACGCGATCAGCTACCAGAGGAACTACCTCGCCGAGCCGACGCGCCTCTTCATGCGGACGAGCCTCTTCTTCTCCGGGAAGGACAAGTGGTTGACCGAGCGCTTCTACGCGCCGGACTTCGAGGTGTTCAACGACTTCCTCCACCTGGAGGGTGGGTACCTCTCGCGCATGTCGAAGATCCTGCTCCCACACGAGGAGCAGGTCGGCATCAACCCGATCATGGGCTGGCAGCCCGACATCGGTGCCTACGTCGCGAAGGGAGCACGGCGCGAGTACCTCTCGAAGGTCGCCGACTACGAGTTCTGGAAGGCACGCTTCGCGCAGCGCACGCTCAACGTGAGCGGACCGTTCAACCCCGAGGTCGTGCCCGGGTACCCCGGGGTCGTCATGGACCGCGTGGGATCCGGCACCGAGGCCAACCGGCACTTCATCGGGCAGGTCGCCACGGTCGTGCACGCCATCGACCAGACCGGCGGGTGGACCTACCTCACCCTCACGGCGGCGCGCGTGCACGACGAGGACATCGACTTCGACGGCGCAGGGAAGTCGATCGAGGAGATCACCTCGCGCGGTACCGACGGGTTCCTCGACGACCGCTACGACATGACGCGCGTGGGGAAGGATGTCTACGGTCCCCTGTTCGGCTGCGGTAGCATCACCGACCTTCTGGTCGAGGAAAACCTCACGACCGAGCTTGGTGAAGTGCAAGGTGGGATCGTCCTCGATGCGATCGAGCGGAGTGGGAAGGTTGTGGGATGCGTCACGGCCATAGAAGCGCTCTACCGAAAAGTGGTGTCTTCCGGTGGCGACCCAGACACGTTCTCGTGGAACATGTCCAGACGCTTGCACGCCGACATCACGCAGATCCTCGGGCTGGAAGGACACAACGCGAGCGACGCCGAGCAGGAAGCGGTCAGCGCGATCTTGCGCGACCCGACCTGGGTAGGCGCTGGAGATCCGCAGGAGACGCAGGGGTTCATGGGCGTGGCCGTCGACCCGAACTGCTCGGACACGGCGAACGACAAGTACACGGTCAAGACGAAGGAATCCGTGCAGGTCGGCACGAAGCACACCGACGCGGTGATGGAGAGCGTGACGGATTCGTCCACGGGAGACGTAACGGATGAAGAGGTCGCCCCAGCCACGGACACGCCCATCTACAAGACGACCTACAAGATCGACTCCGAGGCTTCTTACGGCTTGAAGGTACACCTGGAAGAGCGCCGCACGACGGTGCAGGCCTACCTCGATAGCCTCCAGTACCGAGGACTCCGCGGGTGAACGTCGCGCGCTGGATCGTGAAGCTCTCCGAGGTAGCCCCGTCGGGTGACGGCCACTGGCGTCGCCTCGACCCGGGGGAGCAGGGCAAGGACCAGACCGGCAACCAGCAGGTCGGGCGCACGTGGGTGAAGAAGAACCTCCTCAAGGCAGGGCAGAAGCCATTCGCGCACCAGTCCGACTTCTTCAAGGCGACGGGGGACGTGAAGCTAGGTGAGGGGATCATCGCCGCGCACGGCACGGGCTGCCTTTCGGGGGATACCGAGGTCAAGGTGAATCGTGCTGGGAATACGTTCACTATCTCCATGCGGGAGCTTCACTCGAAGTTCAACGGGATCTCGGGGCGGTGGAGTGCTGACATCCAGACGACGGCGCAGTGCCACATCGACGGCAGCGTGCGGCTCAACCAGGTCGTGGCCGTTTACGAGACGGGGAGGAAGGAGACTTTCGAGGTAGAAGCTCACGGGCATACTCTCCGCGCTACAGCCGATCACAGATTCGAGACACCAGGCGGCTTCAAGCCCTTGTTGGAACTATCTGTCGGCGACCTCGTACTAGTGCGCGGACCGCGTGCGAAGGGCGGGCGCACGTCGAAGCCGCGCTACGCCCAGGTCAAGCTGGCCGCACACCCTTACGCTAGCGAAATCATGCACGAGGTAAGTGCGTGGGAGCAGGAGCGGTACGGGTATTCGGTAGGCCACATCTTGATCATCCGTCGAGTGCCTCGCCATCGGCTCGTCATGGAAGCTCACCTGAGCGGGCTCTCCTATACGGAGTTCGTCGAACGCGTTCGTGCCTGCGATCACGCGGGCCTCGTATTCCTGGACCCGGCGACCCATGCCGTACACCACGGGAATCGAAACTCTCTTGACGACAGGCTTGAGAATCTTGAGGTCTTGACGCACGGGGAGCACCAGCGACGTCATGCAGAGGAGGGGACAGGCGCGAACGTACTTGAGCCTGTGATCGTCGTGCCGATCGCGCGCATCGATACCTATGGAGAGGAGGTGACCTACGATCTGACGATGTTGTCTCCGCACAACAACTACGTCGCGAACGGGTTTGTAGTCCACAATTCCGGCAAGACGTTCAGCGCGATCGGCGCCTTCGAGGAGCTCAAGGGCATGGGCAAGACGACGCGGGCGCTCGTGCTCGCCCCTGCGGGCCTGCGCGCGAACTTCCTGGAGAAGGGTGTCCATCGCTTCACGACCTCAAAGGCGCAGATCCTTGACAACCCGGCCGCTGTTCCAGACAACGTCGATTACGCCATCGTCTCCTACGACGCCTTCCGGAAGAACCCGCAGGCGTGGATGGACGCGGTGAAGCCGGACACGATCATCGCCGACGAGGTCCACCGCGCCGCGAACCCCGACAGTGTCACCAACAAGGCGCTGTGGGAGATCCGCCCGCAGGTCAAGTACTTCATGGGCCTCACGGCGAGCTCGTCCCAGAACAACCCGGCCGAGATCGTCCCGCTGGTCCAGCTCGCGTCGGGCAGGAAGGACGCGCCGTACGCATCGCCGAAGGCGTTCACGCGGAGGCACGTCAGGACGACGCCATCCACGACGCGCGGCATCTTCGGCGGGAAGCAGCGGGACAAGCATCTCGTCCGGCAGGAAGAGCTCTACCGGAACATCGGCCCCTACGTGCACTACGTCGAGGACCTCGACGCGTCCGAGAAGCCCCGCGAGGTCGACGAGGTCGTGCCCGTCGAGATGTCGTCCCCGCAGGTCGACCTCTACCGGTTGGCGATGAAGGGCATCGACCCGGCCGTGCGCATCAAGGTCGAGCAGGGCGAGCCCGTCTCCCAGAAGGAGGCCATCGGAATCTTCACGAGCCTCCTCCGGGCGCGGCAGGCGTCGAACTCCCTGCACACCGTCGACCCGAGGCTCACGCCCGAGCAGGCGTCCGAGCAGACCCCGAAGATCCGGCGCATCCTCGACGACGCCGATGACCACATCAAGAAGACACCGGACGGCCAGGTCATCATGTACACGAACGTCGTGCACGGCGGCGTGGACGTGCTCGAAGCAGGGCTCAAGAAGCGCGGGATCCCCTACGGCGTGTTCTCAGGCAAAGGAAACCAGGGTGTGACTGAGGAGACGCGGCAGCAGGCCGTCGAGGACTACCTCGCCGGGAAGAACAAGGTCATCGTGATCACGGGTGCGGGTGCGGAGGGTCTCTCGCTCGGCAACACCACGATGGTCCAGCTCGTCGACGGGCACTACAACCCGGAGCGGATCAACCAGGCGAAGGCGCGTGGCATCCGCGCGGGCGGGCTCTCCCAACGTGCACCGGAGGACCGGAAGGTCATGGTGCGCAAGTACGTCTCCACGCTCCCGAAGACGTTCTGGCAGAAAGCCACGTTCGGCAAGCCAGATCGAGGTGTGGACGAGTTCGTCTACCTGACGGCCGAGCGGAAGGCGCGCATGAACCGCCAGCTCCGTGACGTGCTCGCGCGGCGCACCTCGCACGAGGAGAAGAAGAGAGAATCCACGTTGTACCGCGTGTTTGGAGGTGGGCCATGACAAACGCCGTCGATCTTCCAGGGAAGGGACTTACCTGCGGGGCCTGCAAGCTGACGGTGCGCGAGGGCGACGCCGCGTGCCCTCACTGCAAGACCAGGTTCAGGAAGCCAGCCGAGGCTTCCGAGGAAGACCCGCCGCACGCCGCGCGCGCCGGCGAGAACGAGGTATCGAACCACCCCGAGGTCGACGCGGCGTCGATCGACAAGACGAAGATCGCCGCTGTACTCGGCGAGATCACCGGCTACGGGCTCATCAAGCTGGGACGCGCGGGGAATCCCGTGCTCCGCATCAGGCTCTTGAAGGCGGCGCGCAAGAAGGGAATCGACTCGAAGTGGTTGATGCGCCTCTTCGCGCGGTGATACAGTCCGGCCGTCCCGCGGTGCCGCGCAAGCGGTCCTGAACAAGGCCACGGGCAGGAGACTCTCACCATGCCGTTCCCCAAGGGCAAGCGCATCCTCCAGGCCGTCGCGCAGTTCAAGTCGCGGAAGTGGCCTTCCAAGGACATCGAGATCCTCGCTGACAAGATCGCCGAGTTCTTCCAGGAGAGGAACGAGGTCGTGTCCGGCGGCGTGGTCACCGAAGGCACGGGCACGAGCAGCTCCGCGCTGATGATCGACGCAACGGCGCTCGCGTCCGTGCTGAACGGGCGCCTGATGGCCGCGATCGCTGCACAGGACGACGCAGACCTCTTCGCCACGGCCGGGAGCATCGGGCAGGCCATCTACGAGGACGGCTCGGACGCGAGCGGGATCTCCCTCGCGAATCCCGCGGAAGCTTTCGTCACGCTCGTCGTCTGCAACACCGACGGCGCGGGTGGCGCTTCCGAGGACGACAACGATGCCCCCATCCTCGTCGCGGTGGTCTCCGGTACGTCCGGATCGCTCGGGACTTCCCACCTCACCAGCCAGCAGGTGCAAGACGCGCTCGACGCGTCGACGGACGTGCACGACGGCGTCACTGGGTGGGCGCACGTCTGCCAGGTCGCGTGGGCGCGCACCGGTGCCGCGACGTACACCGTCACCGTGGTCATGAACCGCAACAACGTGCCTCAAGGGGCGTAACCTCGACCCTGGAGGGTGAGGTGAGCTTCCTCGAACACTGCTCGGTCGAGCTGGTCAAGATCGCCGCCGAGGACAGCCGCGACAGCTACCTGCGCGCGATGGTGGCCACGGCGCCGATCGCGGCGATGCAGGCTGCCTCCGACGTCCCCGAGGGGTGGGCGGAGAAGGGCGTCGAGACGCGGATCAAGAAGAAGCTCGACGTGCCCATGGTGAACGAGTCGTCGAGCTTCCAGCGCGGGCTCGGTCGAGGCGTCGGCAGGCTCTCCGCGGCGCTCGTGACGACGCCTCTCTTCTTGAAAGGCCTCCGGGACGTCAAGGACGGGAAGACACGCGAGCAGAAGATGAAGGGCTACGCCGAGGTCGTCGGCGCCGGCACGGCATTCGCCGGGCTGAAGGGAGGCATCGAGGCGGGCATCGAGAACGCGGGCACGGGGAAAGGCTCGCAGGAGATCCTCAAGAAGATGAAGCAGCTCGCCGGAGCGCGCACGCTCATCGGTGCCGGGTCCGGCGTGATCACCGCCGCGACGGCCGCGGCCATGCTGAAACGCCAGGAGGCGAACAAGGACAGCAAGGTCGAGCGGTACGTCGTGCCCGCCGTGACCGGGGCGGTCTTCGGCGCCGGGAAGGGAGCCATCGAGCACGGGTACACGCACGGCCGGGCGAGCCTGTCCACGCCCGCGCTGCGCGGCGAGCTCGCGGCACGCGCGGGAGGCAAGGTCGCGGGCGGTCTCGTCGCTGGCCTCCTGTTCAACGAGGTGTTCCGGCACGCCTTCGGGAAGGAGAAGAAGGCGAGCCTGCAGGAGATCCGCATCGCCCCGCACACGAACGAGGTCTACGCGCAGACGCGTACCTGGGCTGACCAGCAAGACGAGAAGGTTGTCCACGCGCGCATGGGCGCCATCCCGGACCCGGAAGCGACGCCGGCGCGCCGCGCCGTGTACTACGGGATGTACGACTCGCTCGCTGCCCGGGGTGTCCAGTCGAGCGCCTTGCCGTCCACGCCGCAACGCGAGCGCGTCCACCCCCTGATGAAGGCGCCCACGGTCATCGACACGGGGCTCGTCGCCGCGGCGATCTCGGCCCCCGCGGCTGCGTGGAACCTCGGGTTCGCCAAGATCAAGCCGTCGGACCGCGACCGCTTCATCACGGAAAACGTGGACCGCATGATCACGGCAAGCAAGATCGGCCGCGTGGACGCCGAGATGAACATGTGGGGAAACCCCGCGATGTTCTTCGCGGTGGACGACAAGGGATCCCGTTTCATCACGAAGGCGACCGACGCGCTACCCGAGCAGGTGGCGCACGAGCTCGGCCACGCGACCGCTGGGTCCCTGCGCCTGCAGACGATCGGGCACCCGGTGGCGCGCGCCCTGTACACGACCGCAGGCTCGGCGGGCGTGCTCCTCTCGCTGTTCGCGATCGAGGGGTTCCAGGACAAGTCGTTCACGACTCCAGAGGAGCTGGAGACGCGCGCACGCTTCATGCGCGGGTTCGGCACGGTCGCCGCGCTCCTCCAGGCCCCGCTCCTCGCCGAGGAGGCGACGGCGAGCGCGAAGGCCATCAAGATCCTGCAGGAGGCTGGCGCCAAGCCGCGCGAAGCCTTGTTCAAGAGCCTCCGCACGCTCGGACCTGCATTCGCGACCTACGCGGCCCCTGCAGCCGCGCCGTTTATCGCCGCGGCCTACCTGGAGCACAAGGCCGCGCGCGGGAGAGATCGCGGTACCATGGGTTCCCCGGTTAGTCCACGATGATGCGCGCACGTGAACAGCACTGGCAAGAAGGTGCCGGTCTCCTCGTCCGGGAGACCGGTGCGAACCCGTACGCCGTCGTGGCCGCGTACCTCGGCGAGCTGGAGAAGATCGCGCGGTCACCGCTGTCGGTGCTCTCGTCCCAGCTGGACGAGGCCGAGCGCGCTGTGTCCGCGATGCTGAACACCGGCAATGCGAGCGTACTCGGGAAAGACTTCAAGAACGCCGTGGCCCGCAGGAACGCGCTCCGTGCGAAGGTCGAGGGTGAGGTACAGACCAAGGCAGCACGTCCTTCCGGTCCTGCGAGCAGCGTGGACGAGGCTGTCGTCGAGGCGCGTCGAGGCGAGCACGCGAGGCGAGGGCGCCCTGATGACGTCGTGGAAGTGCCTCACGCGCCTCTCGGTTTCAAGACACGCCAGCAAGTCCTCGGTGGCGGCGAGGAGTTCTCTGCACGCGGAGGAGCGCGCGAGGCTGCGCCGCTCACCTCGATGGATGACTACGACGTACCTCGCCAGTTGTCACCGGAGACCATCGAGGCGTTCGAGGCCGAGCGCGCCGCGATCAGCAGTGCGACGGGTGCGCGCCCCCTGGCCAGTGCGATGCCCGCGCGCCCTGGGAGCATGGGCGTGCCTGCGCAGCCAGGTGGTGCACCTGTCCATGTTTCCGCGAAGCCTCCTGAGAGCGCGGCACAAGCGCAAGTCGCGGAGGGATCGCAAGTTCCCGTGGCTACAACCCCGAAACCTGTGAGCGCTGTGATGGGTGAAGCTCAGCCACAAGTCGCAGTACCCACAGCACCTGCACCGGCAAGTGCACCTGGCGTCGAGGTCCTGCGCACGAACCCGAAGGCGCCTGCGGAGCGCATCAGCACGCCAGAGGCTGTCCAGGAAGGCCTCGTCAGCCCGCAGGACCCAGCCATCAAGCCCGTCGTGGATGCGCCGCCCACCCCGGCAGCGGTTGCTGGCCCTGCTCCAGGTGCGCAGCCGGCAGATGCTGCACCAGCGCAGGCAGGCGCACCGACTCCGCAAGCGCCCGTTGCTGTGGCTCCCGTCTTGCGCCGTCGCGCGGCGCTGGCTGGCACGGGCATTCTCGCCGCGGGCGGTGCCTTCGGCGTAGGCTACGGCGGCATGCGCATGATGAACCAGCCCCAGCAACCGGTGCAGCGATGAGGAACCAGGATTGGAACGCCGTCGCCGAGCACTACATCCGCGAGGCGGGGGGTGACCCGCGCTTCGTGCTCAAGTCCATGGACGACGAGCTGGAGAAGGTCGCTGGGCTGCTCGACTGGGGCGCTCGCGTTGCTGGCCGCGCCGCCATCGGTGCTGGCGAGCGCCTCGGCGGGTACGGGCTGACCCGCGGTGTCGGAGAGGGGATGAGCCGCTGGGGCAGTGGCGTCTTCGCACGGCAGCAAGCAAGCATGGGAGGTAGGGCAGCCGCTTCGGCTGCACACCTCGGGAAGATCGAGGCTGCGCAGGGTGTGGCTGGCGTCTCCCTCCCCATGCGCGCGCAGCTCGAAGCCGCGAGGCGAGTACAGCTCGCGGCCAACCGCACCCAGACCGCGACGGCAAACGTGTGGGGGACGCAAGCACAGCGTGGTGCCGGGAACGCGGAACGCTTCGCTGCTACCCGGCAAGCCGATGCTCAGGCACGTGCAGCCATCAAGGGGCTGCCTGCACCGGCCGCGCCCGTCGCTACTACTGTTCCTGCGGCCACGCGACGCGTACGTCCGGCACGGAACGCGGCGGGCACGGCAAATCCTGCCGCGCAGGCCGCCGCGAACCCCGAGGCTGCGGCACAACCAGGCTGGGGCCAGCAGTTCAAGGGCTGGTGGGGCAACCCGAACACGACGAACACGCAGCGCTACGGGCTGGTCGCGGGTGGCGCCGCCGTTCCCGCGCTCGGGCTCGGGCTCATGGCAGGTGGCGGATCCAGCGGCGGTGGCCAGACCACCATCATCCAGAGGTGAGCGATGGACAGCGAGCAGTTCGAGATCCGCGGCCGCGTCATCGCCCAGGCGTACTGGGACGAGATGGAGAAGATCGCGTACTTCGCCAAGGGCGTACTCCAGAAGGCCGCGCCTGAAGCGCTCGCGGATGCGTGGCAGTACGCGTCCCATGCCCCTGCGCAGGCAGGCCTCGGCTGGCGCAGGTTCATCCCCGGCACGCGGACGCGCGCGGCGCACCTGGCCGAGAAATCGCGCGCGGGTGCGGTGAAGGGCGAGGTCGCCAGCCAGCTCTCGCAGAAGGAGAACGCCGCCTTGGAGGCACTTGCCAACCCGTCGCTCGACCAGGCCGGTAGGACCAGCGCGCAGGCCAACCTCGCTGCCATCCGGCGCGCGCGTGGTCGCGTGGGGCTCTTCAAGAAGGAACCCATCGCCCCCTCGATCGACGACGTGAACACGTCGCTGGCGGGTGGAAAGACCGTGCCGGAGCAGGAAGCATCCAGGTCGAAGTTCAGGACGGCGGGTCTCGTCGGCGCGGGCACGCTCGCCGCCGGCGGCGGGCTCTACGGCTACCACAAGCTGACCCAACCAGCGGCACCCGACTACCCGCAGTACTGAGGTCCCATGGCCGACCTCAAGCCGCTGTCGCCCCGCGCGCAGCAGGACCTCGAACTCTGGCAGAAGTGGAAGGCCTCCCCTTCTGACGAGACCTTGCTCCCCGTCATGGAGCGCATGCAGGGCCTCGTCACGCAGACCGTGAACCGGTGGTCTGCCGCGCCGGTTCCGACGCCGGCGATCCGCGCGATGGCGAACGTGCACTTGAAGAAGGCGATCGACTCCTACGACCCCGGGAAGGGCGCCTCGCTCGCGACCTACGCGACCTGGCACCTCAAGAAGACGGGCACCTTCGTGCACCGCTACCAGAACGTCGGTCGCATGCCTGACCACCGGATCGAGCGGATCTCCGACTACAAGCAGGCGCGCGAGGAGTTGACCGAGCGCCTCGGGCACCCGCCGGACGCGAAGGTGGTCGCGGAGCACCTCGGCGCGAAGTGGAGCATCAACGAGGTGGCGCGGATGGAGAAGGAGCTCCAGAAGGACTTCATCGCCTCCCAGAGCATGCAGACCGACCTCCTTGCCCAGCCCGTCTCCACGCGTGAGGTCGACATGGCGCGCTACATCCTCGATGACCTTACCGTCCCGGAGGAGCGGCTGGTGTACGAGTACACGATGGGCATGAACGGGAAGCCTCAGCTCTCCGCGCAGGAGATCGCTGCCCGCATGGGCAAGAGCGGTCCCTGGGTGAGCCGCGTGCGCGCGAAGATCGACAAGAAGCTGCGCGCGAGGGGGGTCTGATGGCGACGAAGGCCGAGATCGAGGCAGCCGCGCAGGCCGCGCGTGACGCCGTGGAGACCTACTACGACCAGGCGCTCGCGTCCGTCGAGACCGAGGCCTCCTTTTGGAAGGACTCCGTCACCTCTCCCCTCGCGGCGCTTTCCGAGGAGGCGGTCGACGCTGCGATGGCAGACGCAGGGTCGACGCTCGACGCGCTCGGCGTGGACCTTGGATGATCCGGAGGGACGACGATGTATTCCGGAACGGTGAGCCCGGGCTGCTCGCGGTGGGCCATGCCGTAGCGATCTCGCGCGAGGCGGGTGGCAGGGTCGTCCGCGCTCTCGCCTCCGACGCGACGCGCATGCCGGCGATCGGGATCGTTGCCGCGCTGCGTGGGAGCGCGGTGTTCGTCCGGGCGCGGGGGGCGATCAAGGTGCCGCCCGTGGTCCTGTCCCCGGACGACTACGTGCACGTCGGGTCCACGTACTACGTCAATACCAGCACGCCTGGCTCACTCACGCGGTTGAAGCCGTCCCAGGGGATCGTCCAGACGGTGGCTCTCGGACGGCGCAGGCCGAAGAGTGTCCACCTCTTTATCGGGCACCCGTTCGGCGCGGCGGACGAGGACACGGCGAACCTGACCTTCGGGAGCCTCGACGTGTCCGATCTCGTCGACGGCGCGACGGACACATTCGTGCTGCCGGCGTCGACGGTCGAGGGGTCGGTGCGCGTGTACTGGAACGGCCAGCGGCTACTGCGCGGCGTGGACTACGCGGAGGCTGGTACCGAGGTGGTCCTCCTGTTCATGCCCGCGGCAGGGCACCAGGTCGAGATCGAGTACGGCACGACCCACGGGAACGTGCTCATCTACGCGATAGCCGACCTCGCCAGCCAGGTCCCCGCGATCGGTGGATCCTACGCGCTCCCCGAGGCGGCGGTCGCGGGGACGATGCGCGTCTACCGGAACGGCCAGCGCCTGATCCCCGGAAAGCACTTCGTCGAGGACTCTACGACGACCTTCCATCTCGTAGGGATCGACCTGGCCAGTGGAGAGGATCTCGAGGTGTCCTATGAGAAAGAGGGCACAGAGGGTATCCAGTCCAGGCAGGCAGACCTTTCCAACCAGATCGGTCTGAACGGTGGCGTGTTTTCGCTACCTGAAGTGGCGATCACGGGGTCAATGAGCGTGTACTGGAACGGCCAGCGGCTGATCACGGGAAAGCACTTCGTCGAGGACTCTACGACGACCTTCCATCTCGTCGAAGCCACCCTGGCCGTCGGGGAGGACCTCGAGGTGACCTACGAGAAAGAGGGCACGAAGAGAGTCCGGTCCAGGCAGGCAGACCTGTCGAACCAGATTGGCCTGGATGGTGGCGTGTTTTCACTCCCAGAGGCCGCGATTGCCGGGTCGATGCGCGTCTACAGGAATGGCCAGCGCATGGTCCTCGACAAGCATTTCTTCGAGCTTTCCACGGACACGTTCGAGTTCGTCGTCGATATCGATCCCGCAACTGGCGAAACCGTGGAAGCTGAGTACACTGTGGCCGCTTCCTAGGATCTCACCATGCCCATCCAGTTCGCAACCGACCAGTACTCCGACCTCTCCGTCACCACCGCCAAGGTCGCGGCGGGCGCGATCACCAGCGCGAAGCTCGCGTCCGGTGCCGTGGACTCCGCCGCGCTCTCGGCCGGGGCCAAGCAGGCGGCACTCGAGAGCAAGCTGGTCGGCCGCTGGGTGCAGACCGCCGAGCAGGCGAACCCGAACGCCAAGTTCCTCGACATCAAGACCCTGCTCGGCTTCAACGCCACGGCGGGCGTCGACCCCGAGGGTGCGGTCAAGGGCAAGGGCGCCCTGATCGAGGCGGCCAGCGGCGTGGAGTTCAACACCAGCAGCGGCGCCGACGGTCGCGTCGGGTCGAGCGCGAAGGCGCGCAGCAGCAAGTGCCTGCTCGTGGACGCCAACGGCGACGCCATCGTCGACGCTGCCGGCGACGAGGTGTGGGGCATCATCACCTGCTCCGACGGCGCGCGCGGTACCGGCGGCACGTTCAAGATCCGCTTCTACTCCGGCGAGTTCGGCTCTGGCGCAGAGACCGCCTACACGATGGCGCAGGCGTTCTCGTTCGTCTACGGCCAGATCTTCGACCTCTTCGACGTCCCGAAGTGGGACGAGGGGACCATCGCACTCGTCGACAAGGAAGCTGCGCAGCTCGCTGCCGGGCAGGTCAACACTGCCGAGATCGCGGACAATGCCGTCACGCAGGCGAAGATGGCGGACAACAGCGTCGGCACGGCGGAGATCGTCGATCTCAACGTGACGACCGCGAAGCTCGCCGCCGACGCGGTCACCTACGCGAAGATCCAGAACGTCTCGGCGACGGACAAGCTGCTCGGCCGTTCGACCGCTGGCGCCGGCGACGTCGAGGAGATCGCGTGCACCGCCGCCGGGCGCGCGCTGCTCGACGACGCGGATGCGTCCGCGCAGCGGTCCACGCTGGGCCTCGGGGCCCTCGCGGTCAAGAGCACGGTCGCGACCGCGGACATCGACAACGACGCCGTCACCTACGCCAAGATCCAGAACGTCACCGCCACCGACAAGCTGCTCGGCCGTTCGACCGCGGGCGCGGGCGACGTCGAGGAGATCGCGTGCACCGCCGCAGGTCGTGCCCTGCTCGACGATGCCAGCGCGGCGGATCAGCGGACGACCCTCGGGCTCGGTGCACTGGCGGTCAAGAGCACCATCGCCACCGCCGACATCGATGCCCTCGCGGTGACCGAGCCGAAGCTCGCGGCGAACGTCATCCTGCGGATGGCCGAGGTCGCAATGGACGACCGCGCGGTGTCCGTGTCGCAGGGCAAGGGCTTCGTGGACGGCGCGGGCGCGGAGGGCGCGGTCACCGCGCAGGGAACCCCGAACGCGTCCGTCAAGGTCGCGACTGGCGGGGTTGCCTACAACAACAGGGGTGACAGGCTCGTCTTTGCCTCCCTCGACCCGATCAACCTCGTGGCGCGGACCACCAACGGGAACACCCGCAAGGACATCATCGTCATCAATGCGGCCGGTACCGTCGTCGTCCGGCAGGGTACCGAGGGTGCGTCGCCAGCCGACCCGGCGCTCACCGCGGGTGACGTGCCCCTCGCGCGCGTGAACATCGACGACGAAGCCACGCTGACCGTCGAGTCGGGTGACATCACCGACCTCCGCGAACGGAACTCCGTCGACGGCGCCAAGTTGCTCGGGAGCACGGTGACCCAGGCGAAGCTCTCGCTCACCCCGCAGGCGTTCCAGTACGCCGGGGACAACGCGTTGACGCAGTTCGCGGCCTCGGTCGGCGCCGTCATCCCGTCGGCGTGGTACCCGCTCGTCAAGGCATTTCGGAACGGCGCGCGTCTCGAGTACGTGACCGGCGCCCCTGCCAACCTGGACCAGTACCGCGTGATCGACGCAGGCGGCGTGTCGAAGGTCGAGATCGGCGGCGCCCTCCCGTCCGGCCAGACGCTCCAGGTGGACTCGCTGTACTAGGCGCCCTTCCGCGCTATATACAGGGTGTCGCGGAGTGCTGGTGGGCGAGTTCTTTGCTGAGCTACTCGACTTACACTGCGACCTCGAGCTGGAGAACTGTGTGCACCACGGTCAGTTCTCTGGACGCGAGAAGGCAGAAGCGAGGCGAACAGCGAAGCAGGCAGGGTGGGTGTTGAACCCGCACAGGAAAGGTGCGCGCTGGGGTAGTGGGTATGTGACCTGCCCATCCTGCGTTGAGCGGGCGTCGCGCGCGCAGCCTATCGTGGTGTGGGAGGTGTGTCAGAAGTGGTGATCCTGCGCGTGCGCGTTGCGGGCGGAGAATGTGTCGTCCACGCGCAGGCGATCGAGCAAGACTCCCTTCTGCCCGACAACATCCGCGTACTCGGTGCGCGTGACGTGCCAGAGGACCTGGCCATGGGGTTTTCCGTCACCGCGTGGAGCGTACCGAAGCGCTTCATCCTCTCCTACGTGGAGGGGGAAGTGCGAGAGCGCAGGCTCGAACTCGTGTGGTTCCCGGGGGAGTGACTCGCGCGAGGCCGCGGCGCGGTAGACTGCACCGACGCGAGGATGCCGAGAACGCCATGATCGGGCACGCAGCAATCGAGCTGGAGAAGATCGCTGTCAACTGGACGCCGCTGAAGGCACGCCTCGCGGAGACGGCCGCGGGCGCTGGTGTCGGTGGCGTGCTCGGCGGGATGGCAGGGAGCAGCACGTACACGCCGCGCGCGCCTGTCCACCGGGTCGACGCGCAGGGGTACCTCATGCAGCGCGACCTCTCGAAGGAGGAGAAGAAAGAGAGGTTGTCTCGCACCTTGAAGGCTTCTGCTGGTGGCGCTGCGCTCGGCGCCGGTGGGTCGCTCGCCACGTCGAAAGGTCTACGCCACCTCATGGACATGGCGGAGAAGGACACGGTAGACGCAGCGCTTCAGGGGATGGTGCAGGGGCGCAAGGGGCTGCCCCAGCGGAAGGAGATCCTCGAGAAGCTGTACCGCAGGCGCCATCTGGACCTCCATGAGTACCACGAGAGGCCCGGGTCCGTCCCGTGGAGGCCTGGGGACGATCTGCCGCCCGGGAACCCGGAACCTGCGGACATAGGGCGGACGGTCACGCTCCAGGAACGCCGTGCACGAGAGGCGCGGAAGATGCTCGACGAGGAGGAGCAGCGCATCCTGAACCTTGCCGAGAAAGCACGCGCGCACCGTTCCGCCCGACCGTGGGGCTACCTCCAGAAAGGCCTCGACGGCGTGCAGGACCCGCGAGGCTCGTTCCTCAGCCGCCTCGACGCGGAGGAACGCGAAGGCCTCGTCTCGATGTACAACCGGATGTTGCAGGAGCGTGCACGTGCCTGATCTCTGCACCGTCTCCGGGATCCTCTACGACCTCCACGGGAGCCCTCTTCCGGGCGTGGGGATCCGTCTGCGGAACATCTCCGTGCCCGCGGCGATCGGGACGACGGGCCTGGTCCTCGGAGGGTCGCGCAGGGTAGTCTCAGATGAGGATGGTGCTGTGCGCTTCGCCCTCATCCAGGGCGCGCAGGTGCACGTCGAGGTGCCCGGGCGCGAGCAGGACTTCGTGCGCACCGTGACCGTCCCCGAGGAAGACGCGATCGACCTGGTCGCGCTCCTTTACCCGCACCTCGTGTCCGTGGCGTGGGAAGACGACACCGCGGTCTCGGTGTCGGACGGGGAGCAGTTTTCGCTGGTACTGACGGGTACCTTCTCGGACGGGACGACCGCCGACGTGACGAGCGCGTGCACGTTCGAGATCGGGGACGAGGACGCCGTTATGCACGTTTCTGGGGGGACCTTCCGCGCAGTGGGTACGGGCTCCACCACCATCTCCGTGACTGCCGTGGACACCGACGACCTCGAGGTCTACCAGGAACCGGACGGCGACGTCATCGAGCGCGTCGGCGTGGATGATCCGACGCTCCCGGACCCGGTGGCCGTTACCGTGTCGTAGTAGGGTGACGGCGTGGCCATCACCAGCGAGACCTTGCAGGCTGCGATCGAGCAGTTCATCCCTCGTACCTGCAACTACGCCTACGACGAGGACACGGGTGAGAAGGACGCGGAAGCCGTGTTCGAGCGGGTCATGCAGGTCCTCCTCACGGCGCTCCTGCTCGACAAGGACGCCGTCTTCTACGTGGTCTACCTCGCGGCACAGCGGCTACGTGTGCAGGCCGAGGATCTCTCCACGCTCCTCGATACCCTGCAAGGCACGACGGTCCTCCGTGCCGTCCGCCCGGAGCGACCCCAGAAGGTCACCGACGTCTCGAAGCTCAAGAAGTCGAGGCAGCACCTCTCGCGCCTGAGGGCGAGGCTCGCCGCCGGCGGCGGGTTCAGCTCGTCGCACTACACCAGCTTCCGCGACGAGCTCCTCGAGTTCATGTCCGAGGAGGTGGTGGACAAGCTCGTCGGGCGCAATCGCGTGATCCTCGACGCGGAGATCCGGGACAAGGCGGAAGAGGTCAAGGACGCGTGGGCCGACCTGCTTGTGCAGAGAGCTGCGCTCTTCACGATCGTGGAGGACTTCCAGGCCGTCGACCTCAAGTCGAAGGTCAGCCTGCTCATCGCGGACATCGCGGAGGAGAAGCTCGGGGAGATCCAGGACACGCTGGAGTCTTCCACGGCGTCCGAGCAGGCCGAGAGTGCAGAAGAGATCATCCTGGTCGGCACGGCGTCGAAGTCCGCGCTCGCTGTCGTGGCCGACGCGCCGTCACCGTTCGGCACGGCTGTGCACGGCCCAGCCGAGGACGGGCACACGGAGAGGACCTACCTCGAGCACATCGGCGTCCTCCGCCCGGAGCCCACCGCGTTCCGAGCGCGTGGGCGCTCCGGGAAGCTCTACGTCGGCACGCTCCTCTCCTCGACGAGCGGTACCCTCGTGGACGACGTGGACGACGACGGGCTTACGCCCACGCTCGAGGACACCACGGTCGACTTCACGACCGTGGTCACCGAGGACATGTTCGTCACCTTCGCGCGTGTTGGCAGGAGCCACCGCGTCGTCTCCGTCGCGGCCACGCAGCTCACGCTCTCGCCGGAGGTCTCGCTCGCGCTCGCGGACACGCGCTACATCGTCACCGAGAAGGTCGCGGGCTCGTACTTCCGCGACGCGAGCGGCGAGATCGACGTCGTCGGGGGCACCTCGACGTCCTTCTGGCGGGAGGGCACAGGGTCTACGGGCAGTACGGAGATCGCGAGCGGAGGCACAGGCTCGTTCTCCGACATCGCCGTGGACTACAACAGCGACGGGAGCAACGCGAAGGCACACGGGACAGCTGGCGAGACGAGGCCGGCGAAGCTCGAGAGCACGACCGGGGTGGTTCAGGAGATCGTCACATCAGGGGAGTCGGACGCGGTCTACGTTGGGGACGATCATCTCGATGACTCTGACGCGGACTTCGAGGACGCCGGCGTAGAAGCCGGAATGGTGCTGGAAGTGCTCGTACACTTCAACCTCGCGGGTATCTACGAAATCACGGACGTCACGAGCGCAATTACCATTGATGTATCGCCTGATCTCGACGATACAGAAACATCAGGCGTCGACTATGAGATCCGGCGCGCGGACAGCACCCTCATGGACGCCGCGGCGACGTTCCTCTCCTCGGGTGTCGAGGCCGGGGACGTGGTGGTCGTCGAGGGCACGCTCGCGGGCGAGTACACGATCGCCGAAGTCGTATCCGAGACCGAGCTGACCATCGACGGCACCTTCGGGGCCTCGGCCGAGACCACGGTGAGCTACCGCGTCGAGCGCGCGGACGCGGCCTACGTCTTCATCGACACTGCCGCCAACTTCGTTTCCGAGGACGTGGAGAGCGGGGACACACTCACGGTCGCCAGCGTGGACTACGTCGTCGACACCGTCGAGAGCGCCACGATCTTGAAGGTCACGACGGAGTTCGCGGCGGCCTCGACAGGGAACGCGTGGGTGATCCCGCTCGCGGACGGTGTGTTCCGGTCGGACGCCGCCTACTTCCAGAGCGACGGCGCGGAGGCCGGGAACGAGCTCGCGGTCAATGACACGGGCGCGTCGTACACGGTGACCGCGATCACGGACCAGCACCACCTCGCGACGGACGGTGCCTTCGGCGCTGACGCCGGGTTCTTCGACTCCGCGTGGCAGCTCTACGAGGTGGACGCGGACGGGGATCACGTCTCAACGGTCTTCCGCGTCGACACCGGCATCGACATGACGGGCTGGGGCCCGTCGATGGATGGGAAGCGCGTCGTCCTCACCGTCGAGGGCGTGGAGTACGCCTTCCTCTACGTCTACGACGAGTCCCAGTACCAGGTCAAGGTCAGTCCGGCCGCCAAGGTGGGTTCTCCGCTCGCATGGTCCCTGTCCTACGAGGGCGGGACCACCGAGTTCACCGACGGCTCCGCGTCGTTCACGACGACTGCCGTGGCGGGGGATGTCGTCGTGCTGCGCCCGGGCACCGACGATGAGGAGCGGGCGGTGGTGGCTGAGGTCACCTCGGATACCGTGCTTGTCCTCGCGTCCGAGGTCACGGCAGGCCTCGTGGACGTGGCGTACGCCCTCCTCCACGACGTGCGCCCGGGCATGGAGCTGCACGCGGGCGGGAGGACCGTGACGATCGTGGACGTCGTGGACGCGACGACGCTCGAGGTGCGACCGCCGCTGCCCTGCACCATCGGGAAGGACGTCGAGTACCTGGTGACCGCGCGTGGCCACGGGCCCGGCGTGCGACGCCTCGTGGATGACGCGGCGACCTTCGCCAGCACGATCGTCGGCGCGGAAATCGACCTCGCTACCGAGCCGCCGGTCACGGGCACCATCCTCCGCGTCGTGGACGCGACGACGATTGACGTGTCCGTGAAGGCGAGGATCGGGAGGAGGGCCGTCCCTTACCGCGTGCGCTCCGCGCCTGCCGCGACGACAACCGGTTTCCTCTTCGACGCCGCGGACCTTTCGCTGGAAGAAGAGGACGTGCTCACGATCTGGGGGCAGGACGGCGTGGCCACGGTCGTGTCCGGCGTTGCCGACGGGGACGAGGTCACGGCGACGGTGCTCGAGACCCTCTCGTCAGGACTGGAAGACGAGCACTTCGTCGTCGTGCGTGGTGGGTCTGCGCACCACGGAAGGTACCTCCTCCTCGCCCACGAAAACGAGTCCCTCGCGCTGGAAGACGACACGTCTCAGCTCAGGCTCCACCTCGCGGAGGTGTTGACCGACTTCGGGGCCGACGTCGAGGACCCGGACTTCGGCGTCACAGGGTCGGCTGGGAAGGCCGTGGACGACGCGGACGGTGACAGCAGGACAGGGTTGTTCGAGGATGCGACGGCGACATTCTCGACGAGCGGCGTGCGGAGCGGTGACCGCCTCACCGTGGACGGGAGGACGTCCTACGTCGTCGAGGTGCTCTCGGAGACGCGAATCAGCGTGAGCCCTGAGATCCCCGTCACCGTGACAGGGGCCTCGTGGACGCTCGACAGGAACAGCGTCTCGTTCGCGATCTACGAGGTCTCGCGGTTGCAGGGACAAGTCGACGCGCTCGTCGAGGTCATCGGTGGCTACGCCATCCCCGTCGACACCGTCGTCCACGACGCGCTCGAGATCCTGAAGCAGCACGGCATGGACCGCGCGGTCGAGGGACTCATCTCCGGCGACGTGGAGACCTTCCTGTCCATGTCCGCGGCGTCCGCGGCGAGCTTCTCCGGCTCAGCGCGCGCCGCGATCCAGTCTGCAGGCCAGGCCGTGTCGACGAGCACGGCCACGGCCTCCACGGCGTCCCTCGACGGCGCCACGGCAGAGACCTCGAGCGGCGAGACCGACACGCAGGTGTCCCTCGCCACTTCGTCTCGATCGCTCGCCGGTGCAGAGCGCACGGCGACCGTTGCCCAGCTGTCCCAGGACGAGCTGAAGAACCGGGCCATCTACAGCTTGACGGGCGAGGTAGAGAGCGGCGTGGTGAACGACGAGGATCCCACGTTGCCCTGGGTCGCGGAGACGGGATCGAAGAAGGACCAGATCACAGCCGAGAAGGAAGCAGCGATCGCCGCGCTGGATTACATCCTTGACCACCCTGAAGAGTTTGCAGAAGAGGCGTCATGAGCAAGGACTTGATGTTCGTGTCCATCGTCGACAACCTCGACGTGATCGACATCGCGGAAGTCGATGGGGCGAACCCGCGCACGATCCGCGTGCAAGGCCGGTCCGGGTTCAGGTCCGCGACGCGCCTCGAGATCAACGGCTACAGGGTGGATGACTTCACGATCGTGTCGGACCGCGTGCTCCTTGCCGTCCCCGGCGACGCGCTGGACGAGACCGACGTCGCGGACATGGCCATCGTGGTCTACTCGTCGCGGTGGTCTGGGCAGCACCGCGTGCGCCTGGTCTTCGGGATCACGCACCACAGCCGCCAGGTCACGGGCGTGGAGAAGCTGGTGCAGCACGTCGTGAAGGGCATCCTCTCCTCGTCGGGGTCGAACCGGTACGCGACGGAAGAAGGCGGGAATCTCCTGCAGGGACTTGGCCAGACGCTCTCCCCGAGTGCACGTGGCCAGGTTGCTACGATCGTCGCGCAGGCCATCAACACCACCGAGGCCAACCTCTTATCGGCGCAGGCCTCCGACAGCGCGCTGTCCTTGACCGAGAAGCTGATGCGCCTCCAGTTCCTCGGCGTCGATTTCGTCGAGCAGGAGATGGAGGTGCGCGCCACGGTTCGGCTCCAGACGATGGCGGGTGCTACGGTAGACCTCCCGCTGTCGTTGTGAGGTCGAATGGCTGACCAGACACTACTTGAGCTGTTCCAGGAGCTGATGGAGTCGTACGATGACGCCATCGACACCAGCGATGGATCGGTGATCCGCGTCAAGGTCATCGACCCGTTTCTCGATCGCATCGGGGACAGCCCTCTTGACGTCGACCTCGAGAGCTTCCTCGTCGCGCGCCTGCAGGAGGAGTTTCCCACGCTCGACGTCGGGCGCTACTCGGGCATCCGCGACCTCGCCGTCCGCGCGATGGCTGCCATGCTCGAACCTTTCCGGCGCGAGCTGAAGGCGATCAAGAACAGCCAGAGCCTGCAGAACTACGAGACGATGACGCGCGAGGAGCTCCAGGCACTCCTCGCGAACTTCTTCATCGAGATGGACGAGGGCGACACCGCGTCGGGCCTCGTTCGCCTCTACTTCACGTCACCGCAGACCGTGACGGTGACGACACTGACCGAGTTCTCGACCGGGGAGGGGTTGCACTTCTACCCCTCGACCACGCAGTCGACGTCGTCGACGCTCATGTCCTTCCAGCAAGAAGACGGGCTCTACTACGCCGAGTTCTCCGTGCAGGCAGAGGAGGCGGGGGACAGCTACAACGCGGGCGCTGGAGACATCAACGGGGTCTCTGGCATCCAGGGCGTCGTGCGCGTCAGCAATCCCTCCGCGTTCACCAGCGGCGTCGCGGCAGAGACGAAGGAGGAGGCCGTCGCGCGGGCCGAGGAGTCGATCACCATCCGCAACCTTTCGACGTCGCGAGGCATCAAGTTCCTCGTCGCCGAGAACTTCGAGTTCGCCGACACCGTGCAGGTCATCGGATACCGGGACGTGGAGATGGAGCGCGACGTGCTGACGGGCCCCGTGACCATCTCCGGCGTGCCTGACGTGTTCTTCGTAGGGACGGGCGACCCGGACCTCGCGTCGGGGGAGAGCATCCACATCGGCGGGAAGACCGACGTGTACGTCTACCAGCAGGAGCTTGTCGAGGACACGATCGACATCCAGAACCTCACCGACCTCGGGCTGCGCATGATGGCGGGCACGTCGGGGTTCACGGAGCAGGACAGCTCGGGCACGGTTGGCATTTTCTACGACGACCATGGGAACTTCGAGAAGAACGGCGTCATCTCAGGCGACTACCTCCGCCTCGGCACGGAGACCGGGATCGAGAAGGCGGACCTCGTTGAGATCTCGGCGGTCAGCTCGAGTAGTCTCGTGCTTGACGGCACGATCAGCTCGGCGCTGTCCGACCAGACCTACGAGGTCGTGCGCTTCGACAGCACCGAGCGGACCCTCTTCGTCTCCCTGTACGACCTCGTGGCCGAGGACGCGGACGGGAACGCCGTAACCAACGACGACGGCGCCTACGTGCAGGCCGTTCCTGGCGACGCGGATCGCGCCGAGCTCGAGGACAGCGCAGGAGACCCTGTCGCGAAGGAGGAGAACATCTCGTCGGCGAACGTCGTACTCCCGCTCGTGTGGGTGAAGAAGATCGAGATCCTCGATCCGATCAGCTTGCAAGTGGATGACAGCTACGATCCGATTCCCATGGCCGAGGTGCTCCACGTCGTGGTCACGGAGGCGATCTCGGGCGGTGACTCCTCGACAGCAGCTGCAGGTACGGTGCGCGTCTACTTCCGGGACGCGCTGAACGTGTACGTTCTTGCGTCAACGCGCTTCTGGGCAGGAACACGCCGCTACAGGGCGGCCTACAGCGCCTCCGGCAGCGCACAGATCAGCGCAGGAGTGCTGGAGCTCGTGGGCGACGTCCAACATGACGTCGCGAAGGGCTACCGGATCCTTCATAGGGGTACGGTGTACACGGTCCTAGAGGACCCGATCTTGGGCACAACGTCTCTCGGGCGAACGCCCGTGACGGTCCGTGAGGACCTCGCCGAGGATGGTACCGTTGCCTCGTTCAGGGCCTACATCGGGAAGCTCCAAGCGGACATGGAGCAGGACGACACGAATGGCCTCTACTACATCGACATCGACGTGGTCTCGCTCACCGCCGGGGCCGACGGGAACCTGGCCGCGGACTCGGCGCTCCTCTCGAGCGGGGTGATCGCGGAAGGCTGGGTGCTGCGTTCGCGTGTGCCTGCGGAGAGCTGTTCTACGCGCGACCTCCCGTACCTGGTGTTCACGAGCTGGGTGCTCGACACCGTGGACCTGCGTGACACCGCCGAGGCGTGGTCCGTGCGCGTCACCTACGCGAGTGCGCCTGACCTGCAGGGCGTGCAGGACTACGTCGATGACGAGGACAACCGGATCGTCGCCGAGGACATCCTCGTGAGGCACTTCTTACCGGGTCTCGTCCACGGGTCGTTCGTCGTCGACGAGGACCTCGACACGGAGACGGCCCTCGAGGCGATCCAGACGTACATCAACGAGCTTGATCCGACGGCCAACCTCGAGATCAGCGACCTGGTCGGCGTGCTGCGCGACGAGGGCGCGACCTACGTGCAGATGCCCGTCACGGTTATCGTGCTGCAGCAGCAGGCAAACCGAAAGTGGACAGCCTCCATCGTCCAGGACCGCGTGGCGTTCAGCAGGGTCCAGCACTTCATTGCGGGTGACGACCTCGAGGTGAACTCGGAGTAGGACAGGACACGCACGCGTAGGTGAGCCTTCCATCCACGAGTTTCCCGGAGAGCAGCCCGTCGCACGTCGCGCACCGCGGTGGCTCCATGAGGCTGCGGAGCGGCTTCTCGTCCGGGGCCTCGATGCGCTGGGCTGGACGTGTCACGCGCGTGCTCCTTGTACGAGGTAGAGTCTCGGGATTCCTTGCACGGGGTAGACTAACGCCTGCGCTTCCAGCACGATGATCTTCTCGCGGTCCTCCCCGCGCAGGCCGCTATCCTCGAGAACTTCGTAGACCAGCAGGAGAAACCGGATGTGGCACTTGCAAAATGGCACGCGTAGGAACACGAGTTCGTCGGGCGGCAAGCTCGATACGCTCCTGCAGCGCTGAGCCCTGCAGGAAGAGATGGCGTCTTTCAGCACCACGACCCTCGACACGAACGGAGTACCAAGGCTCCTCGACGACGACGTGCGCGACGTGCGCTTCCACGAGATCTCGTCTACCACGTTCGCCAACCCGGACAGCGAGTTCACGGGGTACGCCGCCAACGGCTTCTTCTACGCGGCCGGGCAACCAGATCCCACCCACGACCCGTTCAAGGCGGGGTGGGCCAGCGAGGGCGAGGGTGAAGGAGACGAGAACCGGGGGCCTGTCGACGCCTTCCCGGATCGCGTCCTCGTCGTCACGACAGCCTCCGAGGTGGTGATCCTCGACGCGGACAGCCTCGACGTGTGGATGCGCTTCGTGCTCGGTGGTTCCAGCACCTACGGGACGTTTCTAGGGCTTGCCGCTGCCGAGATCCGCGCAGCGGACCTTCGAGATGGCGTACTGGTGGTCGCCACGGACGCGGGTGTCCGCGTTGCCGACTTCCGCGGCGACGTGTGCATGGTCCTCGGCGCGAGCGCGAGCACGCGGAGCGGGACCGGAGCAGACGGCATCGCGGACAGGAACACGGACGGTGTGCTCGAGGACACGGTGTTGGTCGGTGCCACGCGCCTCGTGGTGAGCGACGACGTCCTCTGCGCGCGCGTCGGCGCTGGGAGGCTCGACGCAGTGACCCCGGCAGTCGTCGGCCCCGTGGCGGTGGTCGGTCATCATGGAGGACTCACGGCGATCCAGCTTCCTGCGTTGGAGTCTCCGGAGACGAAGAGGCACTTCCTGGAGATCACGGGAGGTAGCTGGAGCGCGAGCGACGACGCGGACGGCGACAGCACGACGCCGTACCTCTATGACGACGTGGGTGACGCCGAGCTCAGGTGGGTGAACAAGGGCGTGCGCGCCGGCGACATCGTCGTCCTGGATACTGGTGCGGAGCACGTGGTCACGGGCATCGACGTGGTGGACGACGTGCTGTCCCTGGACCCGGAGATCGACGTGGGCAGCGTGGGTGCCAGCTACGCCATCCTGCGCTCCGTGCCCGTCGTCCACCTCGAACCTGGCGATAGGCTCTACGCGGCGTACGGGCAGCAGAAGGTCATCCTCGTCGATGACGGGTCCGTGTGGTACGGCTCGAACTTGAACGTGCTCGACGAGGACGAGTGGGTCCCTACCTCGGACTGCGTGGTCCTGTCCGACGAGGTTGGCGCGATCCGCGCGGTTGCCGTGACGGCTGGTGACCTCTACGTGGCGACGGATATCGGCGTGTTCCGCTCTCTCGCGGCTGACTTCGACCGTGCAGGTCAGCCCTCTGCCACGTACCTCTACTCGGGTGGAGACACGGAGCTCGACGCGACGTACGAGATCCTCGAGGGTGGATTCTCCGACTGCCGGGCCGTGGTGATCGACCCCGAGACCGGGCACCTCGCCGTGGCAGCCACGGACGGGGCGACCTCCGTGTTGACCGAGATCGACCTGTCCATCCACCAGGCCTTCCGCTACGAGGAGTACGACAGCGTCGTGCAGGCCGTGTACGCCTACAGGAACACCGCAGGTCCTCCAGACGAGGACGTTGACTGATGGCGTTCGTCGTCGGAACCACGAGCGGTGGGCACTTCCTCGCGTCGGAGCTCTCCACGCGCGAGGCAGAGTACGACCCTGTCTACGACACCGACATCCCCACGACGACGATCTGGAACCTGCTCCCTGACTTCTACAGCCTCATGGACGACCGCGACGTCATCGAGGCCACGTGGGAAGGGCTCGCCCAGGTCATGTCAGGGGAGATCCTGAACCTCTGGCAGGTCGACTACGCCAAGAGCCTCCGTGACGTGCCGACGATGGCCCAGCGCAAGTGGTTCAAGTTCGAGTTCGTCCAGGAAGAGGAGTTCGCCTCTGACCCCGAGCTCACCACCACGGGGCTCCCGAGCAGGTTCTCGCACGACGAGGAGAACGAGGGACTTGCCTGCCTGTGGGTGAACCGCGGCGGCGTAGACAAGGCGACCGCGGCGCTCAATGGGGCGTTTACCGAGGATGCCTCGGTCACGTGGAGCTTCGAGGTCTCCATCAGCAGTATCCAGGCAGGAGGGTGCGCTCTCGTCGGGTACCAGGAAAAGGCCGCGAGGAGCGCCATGCGAAACGCGCTCCTCGCTGGCGTGATCGGCGACGACGCGGCAGCAGACACGCCGTACCCCGTCCTCGTGCACGTCTCGCCGACAGGGTCGTTGACGTTCGTGAAGGCAGGATCGTCCATCTCGATCGACACCGTGTACAGGTTCGACTGCAGCTACACCGCCAGGACAGGCGTGCTCGCCCTGGACGTGGTCGACTTGTCGGCCGAGAAGGTCACGGGGACCACGGGGGAGACGGCCGAGGACGATGACGACGACACCTACACGGAGGAGTTCAGCGACACGTCCGCGGACTTCGACGACCTCGGGATCGTGGCGGGGGACATCCTCACCTTCGAGGGGAGCGACTACACCGTCGCGAGCGTGGACGGCCCGCTCCTGGTGACGTCCGTGGCGAGCATGCCAGCAGGTGCGACGGGCCTCTCCTACACCATCAGTGGAGAGGACACCGTGCTCTCGCTCTCGCTCAACCTCCCCGACGAGGCGGCAGACGCGAGCTTTTCCGTTGACCAGTTCGGGGCGTGCTCCCTGGACACGCGGATCGCGCCGGTCACGCTCGCCACGGCGGCCGTGCTGAACCGGAAGCGTACGATCGGCGCTATCTCTTCCTGGTCGTACATGGACCCGACCACCGAGGTGACGCTCCTCAAGTGCCCGCGGCTGCAGGACATGATCGTCGAGCCGGCCACGTACCTTTACGAGGGCACGGACTACACCATCGAGGATTCCACGTTCCTGTTCCAGGAACCTCCAACGCAGGCGTACTGGGCGGAGTACGCGGCGTTCGACGAGGAGTACATCAAGGACAACTTCGGTACCAACGTGGGGATCGAGGAGACATCCTCCGACACCTACAAGTCCAAGGTCAGGGGTCTCTACTACGCCTACTACAGGGGCCCGACCGTCAACGCGATCCGCACGGGCGTGCACATCCTCGTCGGGCTTCCCATTGCCGACGCGGCGGGCACGGTGGAGTCGATCAACCCGGCGTACTCCGGCGACTACGGGCAGGTCGTCATCGACGGGACCGGCTACCTCTACCCGAGCAGCGTTGGCACCTCCCTGTCCGTTGGCGACGAGGTGGAGATGTTCCAGCCCCTCTCAGACGGCGTGGATGTCCAGGACTACATCAACACGCCGCGGTGGTGGACCGTGGTCTCGGACCCTGAGGTAGGCGGCGCTGCGAAGGAGTACAGGAGGTACCACAGCTTCGCGATCAGCCTGAACATGGACGCGTTCGACCTGGAGACGCTCTCGCAGGCCGCGGCGTTCGTGGACACGGTGAAGCCGACGTGGAAGGATCCGTACTTCATCGTCTACAAGCAGGTCGCGGACGAGGTCGACGTGGGAGATGACGTCGAATTCACCACGATTCTCGTGTCGTGGGACACCCTCTGTGAGGACGCGCTCGTCCGGTACGACAGCGCTGACTACGAGGGAAGCGCAGCCGACTGGCGCGTTGACCAGGGGTACGACGAGCCGGATGATCTCGACACGACCTGGGCGAGCGGCGCCATTCGAGGGACGGCGTCCGCGCTCACTGGCCACGTCGAGGTAACGGTGGGCAGCCACGATGTGGCTGGGGTCGGCACGAGCTTCTCGACCGAGGTCGGCGCGCTCGGCCTGCAAGGGTCCGTGACGGACACCGGCGTGGCCGGGAGCACGGACGCGACCGGCACCGTGTTCACCGGGGACGGTACCGAGACATTCTTCTCGTCCATCGAGAACGATGGCGGGACGCCGATCGGGATCGTCCACGTCTACGTGCCCGCCGTCGGCTTGGCACGGGTGACCGGCGTGACGAGCGACACGGTCCTCGCGATCTCGCCCCTTGGAGACCCCGTCCCGTTCCAGAACCTCCTCGGCGTGACCTACACCGTGGCTGCCACGGAGGTGTACATCACGATCGGGCGGTACTTCGAGGGGTCTACCGGTACGACGACCGCGGGGCTCCAGGACCTTCACCAGGTAGGTGCATTCGACGACGTGCTCGTGGGCGATCGTGTCGACCTGGACGGCGAGGTGTACGAGGTACAGGTCGTGTCGAGCGACGACATCGTCCTCTCGAGCGACGCCACAGCAACCCACGCGGGCGACGCGTCGTGGACCGCGCGTGGCGCGCTCACCTACTGGGCCGCCGTGGTCTACGTCACCAGCGACACCGCCCTGGTGATCTCCGTGCAGCCGACGTCGGCCAACCTGGCGGGCACTGTGGCCTTTCACGGCGCACTCGTCGACAACAGGTACTTCCAGGTCCACGCCGACCAGTTCGACGAGGCATGCCCAGACGAGGAGCTGGAGTTCACCTACGAGATCTCCCCGACTTACGCTGGTCTCCTGCCTCTCGTCATCAGCACGGCGACTGGCGCCCAGGCGTTCACCGGGTACTCCGGCACGCCAGGGGGTACGCTGACCGCGACGGTCGTGGAGAGGACACCATAAAGCTCGTCGACCTCTTGAAGCCCCGGGGGGAGGTCGTCGAGATGCGCCTCGTGCGGCGTGGTCATGTCGTGGCCGCGCTATATGCTGACGACACCCGGGAGTTCCGGTCTCCCCTCCTTGGACGGCATGATGAAGTTCCTCCGGTCCCTCCTCAGGTGGCTCCTCCCGGTCGCGAAGACCTGGGGTGACCTCGTCGACTCGACGAAGCCGAAGGGCTTCGTCGAGATGCGGCTCGTCCACGCGCGCGGGCCGCGCAAGGGCGAGGTCGCGCGCGTCATCCGAGGGAGGAACGTCGTGACGGGCTTCTTGAAGGAAGCCAGCACGAACGACATCTACTCGGGCCGCGACATCATGCGGCGGCTCATCGTCCCCTCGACCTTCGCCGGCGCGCTCTCCGACGACGTCTACAAGGTCAGCCAGGTCGAGCTCGGGTCGGGGAACACGGCCGAGACCAGCGCGGATGAGTCGCTGGAGACGCCGATCGCAGGGTCGCGCAAGGACATCTCCAGCGTCACCTTCGACGCCACTAACACCTACGTCACCTTCTACGTCGAGTACGACGAGAGCGAGGTGAACACGACGATCACGGAGGCGGCGCTCCGGAACCAGAGTCCGAACAACGGGGGCGACGGCGACGTGCTTGCCCGCAAGACGTTCGGGAGCTTTACGAAGACTCCCGAGTACATCCTGCAGATCCGCTGGACGTTGAGGATCTGATGAGCACCACAGACAAGCTCCGCACCTTCCAGGAGATGGACGTCGAGGACGCGTTCATCCAGTACCTCGAGGAGCTGCGCTCAGGCACGCCAGGTGGTGTGGACGGGCTCAACCGCCCGCTCAGCCAGCTTGCCCGGAACACGGACGCGCTCCTCGACGTGCTCCAGGCATCGCGCTCGATGGTCCTCGCGGGTGGTTCCTCGTTCGCCTGGGATGCCGCGACGGGCACGCTCGCGTGGGATTCGGCGATCACGTTCCATTTCGCGCACGAGCTCTCCGGCGCGGTGACCAACGTACTCGCCGCGGGATTCATCCTGCTCAGCGCTCCAGGGAAGCTCGTCTACGTCAAGTTCGACCGGGAGGTGAACGGTTCCGCTCTCACCGCGGTCGTGGTCTCTTCCGTGGCCGCCTTCGTGGCCGTGCTGGAGGCCGACGCCGAGCACCGTCTCGACTACCAGGTCTTCGCCTACCGCGACGGTGCGAACATCGTGTTCGGCGACGGGAGGCGCCTGCGCACTGGGTACCTGCTGGACGGGAATGGGTACACCGACACGCAGTACGGCCAGCAGACCGAGCTCACGCAGGTCCACGACAACCAGAAGGAGAACTTCAAGGTCGTACTCACGGGCGGTGGGACGATCTTCTGGGATGCGACAGAAGTCTCCGCGACGGTAGGGCGCCTGCACTGGACCGAGCCATTCGTCGTGAAACTCCCCGCGACCGACGGGGAGATCGAGATCACGGGCGACGCGGTAGGACCCGAGTACACGAAGAACCTGGAGGATGGCGATGTCCTCTGGATCACGCTCGCCCGCCAGCTCGTGGGGACCACGTCCGTCGCTGTGACCGTGTCTCCAGCCGGGGTCGGCCCGCTCGCCGGCGACAACGCGTTCGTATTGGCGGTGCGCGAGGGTGACCGCGTCTACTTCTGGAGCGGCACCGCGCTCTCGGACGGGGACACCGTGCTCCTCGGCGGCGTCCGTTCCGGCGTGCAGTGGTTCCACGGCGTGGCAGGGAACGGGGACCAGGTCACCGACTTCGGCTCGACGAAGACCTACCGCACGGGGACCGGCGAGCTGATGGTGTACCGGAACGGCGTGAAGGCACGCGCGTCCGCGGCAACCTGGAGCGGGGTCTTCCCGGCAGGCTCGCTGGTCGGCACTCTCGAGGACGATGCCCAGTACGTCGAGGAGGACACCAACGGGGATGGCACCGGCCACCGTGTCCTGTGGGTCCCTGACGACGGGAACCCGTTCCTCAGCCACCCGGTTGGCACGCACGCCCCGGGAGACCCGTTCACGGAGCCTGACACCGATGACTGGCTGGAGGCGTTCGTCGGCGTGATGGGGGACGGCCCGAGCCCCGTGGAGAGCATCGGTATCGAGGGCGAGCCTGCCCAGCTCGAGGGGGACGTCAAGGTACGCGGCGAGGGTGGCATCTCGACGGCCTACGACGGGAACACGATCGTGTTCACGCTCGACGCGGGCGCTGGCGTCACCAGTCTCAACGGCCTCGGTGCAGCGGTCGAGATCGAGGGTGGTCGCCTGATCGAAGTCACCGACGACGGGATCGGCACGATCACCGTGGCGCTCGACGTATCCGACGACAAGGCCGACGCGATCGACGGGATGCTCGGGAACATGGAGGGGGACGAGGACGCCTCGGCGAGCAACCCGCTCGTCGCGCGCCAGTGGGTACTGGACGGGATCCCTCCCGTCAGTGGCTTCGACATCGTCCGTACGCTGGACGCGAATACCGTTGCCATCGGCCCAGGCCGTCTCCGCCTCGGGGACGTCGTGCGGGTGCAGACCGAGAGGATCGAGGTGACGACAGCGGACATTCTCTCAAGTGACACGATCGCCTCGAGCACCTGGCACTACGTCTACGTCGGCGCGCCGCGGAGCGCAGGCGAGGAGGTCGGCGGCTACGTCTCTACTACACCACCAGGTACGGACGGGCGCCACCCGGACTCGGAGACACTGGCGGAAGGCGAGCTGTGGTTCGTCTCCTCTGTCTACATCGACGGGGGCGCCTTCCGCCCGTTCGTGCGGCGTGGTTGCGACGTCCTGCTCGACCAGCCGATCGACTTGACGGATCCGGCGACCGGCACGTCTACTGTTGACCTCTCCTCGGCGCTTCCCGGCACGGGCGTGTCCTCGGCGCGAGTTCGTCTAACCGTGGGGCAGGTGAATCCAGCCGCAGCCAACCCGCAGATCCAGTACGGGCAGGCTTCGTCTACCTTGAACACGGTGTACGGCGCGTCTGGTGACGGCGCGTGGAACACTTTCGAGATCGACACCCCACTAGGCGCGGACCTCTTGTTCTCGTTGTCCCTGTCCAGCACGTACTGGAGTGTTGTCGTAGACTTCAAACTCGTCGGGTTTTCCGAGGGGCAGTACTCCGTCGGCAGCGGGCTCTGGAGTTGACATGCCTGGCGTGAAAGGAGAACAGACCGTAGGGTTCGCGCCGGCGACGAGCCAGCGGCAGGACAGGGGCACCTTCCTGGCCGACGGCGGCGTGTTCACGTGGGAGTCCTACGCGTCGAAGGTCGGCGGGCCGAACCTCACGGTCACGGGCGCCAGCACGTTCCAGGTCGGCAGCGGGAATCTCATCCTGTCTGGTGTCGTTGCTGGAGACACGCTGGACGTCATCGCCGGGCCGAACGTGGGGACCTACATCATCGCGTCGGTCGACAGCACGACGACGGGGACGATCGAGGGCACCTTCCCGTCCTCGCCGGACGCCACGAACAGGCTGTACACGATGGGCTCTGGCGAGCTCTCGTGGACGGAGATCGTCAGCGTCTTCGTACCGGGTGTCGGGAAGCACACGCTCGCGGCAGGGTCGGTGGTCAGCGTGCACAGCTCGCGCGGCGTGTTCGTGGACCTGGACCGCGAGTCTCCAGCCGCGCTCACCGCCACCGCGCGCGACGTGGACGACGTGGACCTGCTCGCGCTCGACACCCGCGTGATGATCGGCGTGCGCGGGGAGGACAATAGGTTCTACCTCGCAGGCGGAACTGTCCTGAACGACGGGGACACGATCGCCCTCGGTTCCTACACGTCGAGCATCTCGCGCGCGGACTTCTTCGGCGACAGCCGGCCAGTGTCGTCGAACTATGGGCTCGGTGGGACGCTACGCGACGGAACAGCCATCGCTGTTGGTGGGAGTGGTCTCGTCGTCATCGACGCCACGGCGTCCTACCTGTCTGAGATCCCAAACACGGGTGGTGTGCCAGACTCCGATACCTACCTCGAAGTACCCTCTATTTCCGCGTTCGCGCAGGTCGCGTCCGTCGACAGCAACACGCAGGTCACGTTGGCGACGGCGATTGCCCCGGGGCCGCTCGGCGCGCACCGCTTCCTCAACGCCGTCGTCGGGTACATCGTTGGGAGCAACCAGCTCGCGATCTTCTACGACCACGAGTTGATGGACGAAGGGCCATCTGGATTCTACGAGGAGGTCGGCAGCGCTGGTGCGACCTCCTATCAGGTGCTCGTCGGCATGTCGATCCCGCCGACGAGCGGGATCACGGCGATCAACCTCGCTGGCGCGCAGGGTCCGCAAGGACCGGCGGGAGGGCAGACGCTCCAGGAGGCCTACGACGCAGGAGGCACGGGAGACGGCAGGTCCATCGCCGTCGTGTCCGGCAAGCCTGTCGAGGCCTACGAGGACGGCACGACGGGTACGGTCGTCGTCTTCCAGGCGGGTACGAGCGCGGACAAGACGCTGGCACAGCTGCGCTCCGACGGGCAGCTGACCCTCCAGGAGCTGAGGCTCGCAGACGGCTCGGGGGACTACTGGTCGCTGAAGGGAAGTGGCGGGAACCTCGTGCTGGCGCACGAGGGGACCGGCCAGGAGATCGTCTTCGACGACGCGGGAGGCATGTTCGCGCGCGACTCCGGCGCGGTGCCCACTGGATCCACCGGGGACGGCGTGCGCGTTGCCGAGTACGCAGGCACGCTCACCGATGAGGCCGTTACCACCGTCGCGACAGGTATCGTTGGGATCAAGGGCGTGATCTTCGCCCTTGCCGACAGCGACGGGGACCGCTGGGTCGGGGAGATGAACCTGTCAAGCTCGACGACGCGCACCGTCGTCGTCACATTCGACGCGACCACGGGGGACATCACCGTCTCTGGGAGCGTCGCGAAGACTGCGGAGCCTGGCGAGGAGTTCCAGGCGCGAGACTACACCCTCCTCGTCTTCTACTGAGGTACTCGATGGATCACGCCAGGAAGCCCAAGTACCTCTACGCCGTGCGCCGCAAGGATGGGACGGTGGCGATGCGCGTGCTCGCTGACAGCGCCTACCAGTGCCCGGCCGACTGCGAACCCATCTGCAGCGACGACCTCATCTCGCCGCTCTCCGGCGTGCGCTACGACTTCGAGCACGCCACCTTCGTTCGGCCGACGCGGGCGCAGAAGGCGGAGGCCACGCGCGTGCTCCATGGGAAGCGTGCCTGCGAGGACGCGACGCGCCTGGCTGCACTGGACACCTTGCGTACGTTGGTCGCAGATCCGCGCATACGCGCGGTCGTAGAGTGCCTCGTCACCCTCCCCGCGAGTGACATCAAGACCATCCTGGGCGAAACAGGAGCGTCGGCCCCTGCGGGGGCAGGCTCGGTGCCCGCCCCCTGATCTCGCGCTACGCGCGTGCCGCCTTCTGGCGGAAGCTCTCGATGCGCGCGACGAGCACGCCGACGAACGGGATCGCGTTCACGTTCGGCACGCCGACCGACTCCGCGATGGCGCGGAGCTGGGCGATGTCCTTGTTCCCGATCTCGGTGAGCTGGTCCTTCGTGTAGTTGAACCCGGTGTGCTCGACGGGCGCGGCCTGCTGCTTGGCGACTTGCGGAGCAGGTTCTTGCTTCTGCTCCTGCGAGGGCTTGGCGTGCTGCTGCACGGGCGCCTCGAAGGGCTTCTCCGTCACCTGCACGTCCGCGTCGCCGGCGAACTGCACGAGGTCCTTCTTCATCTCGTCGGACAGTTCCGGGAGCTCCGCGTGCTCGTCGAGGTACTGCGCGATGACCTTCTGGCGGGCCATCAGCACCTCGATCGCGCCGACGAGGCCCATGCAGCCGCGCCCGATGCCGTGGAGGCGCGCGCTGATGGAGGTGAATCGCTCGTCGGTACGCCCGTCGAGCTTCATGAAGGCATCGCGCAGATCGTCGCGCAGGCCCTCGATGGATTCGCGGATCGGGCCGGTGATGGACGTCGCGTCGCGTTCCACCGTGGCCACACCGTTCGCCTTCTTCTCGGCAGCAGGCTCCGCGCGGCGCGAGGGCGTCTGTTTCGGCGCCTCTTGCTGCACCTGTTGCACGGGCGCCGGCTCTTCCTTGGTTTGCACGGCACCACCCTTCTCGGAGGCGTCGAGCATCTTCAGCGCGTCGTCCGTGGACGGCCACGTCCACCCGGTCGGGGTCTGCACGACGTGCGTGCTGTAGTCGAAGACACCGGCGCGCTTCGCCTCGATGAGCCGCACGATCTCGCCGCTCTTCTGGAACTGCGAGAAGGCGCGCATGGCGCCGGTCTCCATCCGGTCGAAGACGGTCCGCGCGAGGCGCACGAGGTGGGCGCGGTTGTCTTTCACCGCGTCGATGGGGGTGTCCTTGTTGATTTCGAGGTCGGCCATGGGGTTCTCCGTGTGGGTCAGGATTGCGCGTCCACGATGTCGTGGTTCGCGGCGTAGCACTCCACCACCTTGTGGTGGGGGCAGGTTGGGCAGTGGAGAGAGCAGCGCATCTTGGAGATCATCAAGCTCTTGTTCCCGTTCACGAAGCTGTACGTCTTGCGACGAGCGGCCGCGAGCGGGTCGATGATCTCGCCCTGCATCTCCCCGAGGATGAGCGCGATGAGCGCCTCGCGCTCCACGTGACGCCCGGCGTTCTCGATGCCGAGCAGCGTGCATGCCTGCGCGAGCTCCGTGTCGCTCATGTCGTGCAGGCGCGTCTCGTCTAGCACCGGGGCTGGCTCTTGCTTCTGCTTCTTCACTGGATTCCGGGGCTGCTCTTCTTCTGTGTAGACCGGGTCTACGGTGGGAAAGGCTGGGGGCTCGTAGGGCAGGAGATTCCCGGCCTTTCCCACCGACGCCTCTAACCGCTCCACGCGCGTCTTGAGGTCGATCATGACGCGCACGAGGTCGTCGTGGCGCATCTTCACGGGCCCTCCACCATCGGCGACGGGCGCAGGATCGCCACGACACGCTCGCCGCGAGCGTCGGCAACGCGCTTATGCTCGTGGATGTCGAAGTTGTTGCGGTCGCGGATCCCGACGAGCGCCGCCACGGCATCGGCCGTGACCTTCACGAGGTTGTCGACGTCGAAGTCCGCGAACGGTGACTGGACGCGCTTGTCGACGCCGAACCCGATGTTGTAGAGCCTCCCCTCGGCCACGTAGAACCAGAGGTCGAGCTCGTACTCGCGCAGCGGGTCCGCGTGGAACTGGGTGAAGACGCGGGCGTCGAGGCCGCCGAGTGACCCGACGAACCCGTTCTTGAACGCGCGTCCCTCCTTCGTGAGGATCTTCCGGCCGTGCACGACGGCGTAGAGCTTGTTCACCGATGGCGGGATCTCCGGGTACTCGAAGCGGACTTCCATGTCATGCCTTCGGTCGACGTTGCCACGCCGGTGGGAGCGGTTGCCCGGATCCCTCGTGGATCTGGCGCTGTAGCTCTTCTCCACGACGTGTCTGCTCGCGCGAGACCAGGTTCAGGGACCGCTTGAGCTGGTCATAGCGATTCTCCGCCGAGACGATGAACACGCTGACGCGGAGCACGGCTGCGTCGATCTCCGCGTACCGCTGGTCGGTGCTGACCTTCTCGGAGATCCTGTTCGCCGCCACATTCTCCTCGTCACGGTAGTAGGCCGAGAGCGCGTGCTCGATCACCTTGAGGTGGCGCTCCTGGACCATGCGCATGCACTTCGCGCGTGTCAGCTCCCCGGCCACGTAGTTCGTCCAGTTGCTGATCAGCGCGAACGTCTTCCCGAGCAGGAGGCTGTCGAGGTCGGTCAGGTCATCCGGGATGACCGGGTCGTTGTTCGTGCCCCACTGGATGACGCCGTCGAGCCCGTCGGGGGTGGTTGGTATGCTGAACTGCACCGTGATGGAGCTGTCGACCAGGTCCTGGTCGACCTTGTCGATGATGTCGTCGTAGAGCTTGACGAGGTCATCGACCTTGAGGTTGCGCGATACCGGGAAACGGACGCGTCCCTCCTCTTTTTCGTCACTCATCGCCTGAATCCTCCGTGACCAGGCCTGCAGGTCCACCCGTAGGGGCACTCCTCGCAGGCACGTGTGTTTTCGATGCGGTCGGGCATCACTCCCGCATCCACGGCCTTCACGATGCGCATGGCCCGTGCTGCCATCGACTGCCACAGGCCGCGGTTGACCTGCACGGGGAAGTTCGACATCTCCCCGGATTCCTTGTTGGCGTAGAGGTAGTTCACCTGCTTGAGCTGGAGGTGCACGGCGTACAGGACGCCCTGCTTCTCGTGCTCTGGCTTCGCCTTCCGCAGTTTCCGGTGCCCGTTGTCGTTGATGCTCTTGACCTCGAAGCCGTCGTCGTCGAGCTGGCCGTCGCAGCTCCCGACGATCTTGAGCCCCTCGTTGTGGATGCGGACTTCTGCCGCGAAGCGATCCCCGAAGGCCTCGCCGAGCGCGCCCTGGATCGCGTCGTGGAAGACGTGCCCGACATCGAAGATGCGGCGCAGGTGCGGCGGTGTTGACTCGCGCTTCTCCTCGCCGCGGATCGAGTAGGCGATGCGCCGGTCACACTCCGAGGTCGAGAACTCGGACGGGTGGATCCCGGGGAGGCGGACGTGGCCCGGGTCCTTCTTCGCGTTCAGCCCGTAGAGGTACGTGTCGAGTGCCTGCGTGATCCTAGAGGCGAGGCGCACGCGCAGGTCCATGGGCTCTCGCGGGGAGACGAGGAGTGAAGGCAGGCGATGCAGCGCCGTGTCGAAGTCGCCCTCGATCTCGTAGGCAGACCACGCGGACTTGTTCCGGTCGAAGACGATGAGGATGACCTCGTCAACGCCTGCGACCTTCGCTTTCGCGGCGGCGACGTGCACCAACGCTTTCAACGGGACGGAAGGGTAAGGGAAGCGCTCGTAGAAGAGCGTGCTGACGGGGACGATCTCGACGAGGCTGAGTACCTCTCCTTCCTGGAGGAATCCGTCGATCGTCTCGACGTAGCCGTCGTCCGCGACCTGTGCTCCCTCGTAGAAGTGCACGCCGTGGCACCCCTTCAGGTACCTGCGGATCATCCTCCGGGCACCGGCGTTGATCTCCTCGAGGAAGCGCCCTTGCAGGGAGTCTTCTTCTGGCAGCACGGCGCCTCGCCAGGAAGGCACGCGTGTGCGATCGGAGATGACCTTGTAGATCGTCTCAGGGTAGCTGTGCGTCAAGTTGTTCCTTGATCGGGATGAAGTCGATTTCGTCGACGGCGATACCCGGGGGAACCAGGCCGACGTACTCAGGGTTCTCGCCGTGCACGGATATGTGCCAGCGCGATCGCGGCTCACCCGCGGGGACGGAAGGGCAGAAGCTTGCCCAGAGGACCTCGCGGATGACCACGCGGCGCCGGCGCACGCCGCGCGGGAGCAAGAACTCGATGTCGAGTACTGGCTCCTCCCCGGAGCAGAGCGCCCCGTCGACGAGCTTCGTCCACGCGGCCTGCGTGAGCGTGTAGGCCGTGCTGCCTGTCTGCTTGCACTCCAGGCGCCACCTCTGGAGCGCGCGGCCATCCCCGTCCATGCCCACGGATCCCGACGCGAGGGTCCCGCGCGTGCCGAGGCGTGCGTTCGTAGCCTTCTCGTGGCGTGCCCACTGGCGCGACCTCAGGTGCGCGGGCATGCGGGCCGGCGAGAGCGGGCACCCTTCCTTATGCTTGATGAAGTCGAGGACCGACGCCATGCTTCCGACCACGGCGCGCACGATGACCTCGCCCTCGGCGTCGCATGACCTGCATCTCGGCACTAGGGCACCAGCGACCAGGCGCTCCCGGCACCGAAGACCGACACGGGGATGCGCTCGGTCTTCGTGCTTGCCTTCCCGTCCACCATGTCGGTGATCCTGGCCACGGCCATGCGCCCCTCGATCATGGTGATCTCGGCGACGCGTGTACCGGCGCGGAACTTCGTGTCCTTCCACTTCTGCCCAGGCGAGAGGAACTCGGTGCGGGGCTCCTTGCTGGGCTGCTTCCTCGTGGGTCTCGGCATCAGGTCCTCTGGTTCAAGAGCGCGTACAGCTTTCCGCGCATGTCTGCGTAGACGTGCGGGTTGTTCCGCAGGAACTTCATGGCGTTGTCGCGTCCTTGACCGATTCGCTGGTCGCCGTAGCCGTACCAGGCGCCATCGCGGCGCACGATCTCCTTCGCGACCCCGAGGTCGAGGACCTCGCCGTAGACGGAGATTCCCTCCCCGAAGATGATGTCGATCTCGCAGTGCTTGTGCGGCGGCGCGAGCTTGTTCTTCGCGATGAGCACCTTCACCTTGTTGCCGATGCGCTCGTCGCCGCGCGAGAGAGACCCGATACGCCTGACGTCCATGCGCACCGAGGCGTAGAACTTCAGCGCGTTGCCACCCGACGTCGTCTCCGGGGAACCGAACATCACCCCGATCTTCATGCGGAGCTGGTTGATGAAGATGAGGCAGCAGTTCGACGCGTGGATCTTCGCGGTGAGCTTGCGGAGCGCCTGGCTCATCATCCTGGCCTGCGCGCCTGGATGGAGGTCACCCATGTCGCCCTCGAGCTCGGCCTTCGGCACGAGCGCCGCCACGGAGTCCACGACGATGAGGTCGACGTTACCGGAGCAGACGAGCGTGTCTACGAGCTGGAGTGCCTGCTCCCCGCTGTCTGGCTGGTTCAGGAGGAGCTCCTCGATGTCCACGCCGACCGCGGACGCGTAGGCCGGGTCGAGCGCGTGCTCCGCGTCGATGAACGCGGCCACACCGCCCGTACGCTGGCACTCGGCGATGAGGTGCAAGGTGAGCGTGGTCTTGCCTCCTGCCTCCGGTCCGTAGACCTCGACGACGCGCCCGCGGGGGATTCCCCCGATCCCGAGCGCGTTGTCGATGGCCAACGACCCGGTCGACATGATCCCGACGCCCTCGATCGTCTTCGCCGCGAACTGGCCGCGGAGCGTTGTCAGCGCGCCCTTCCCGAACGCCTTGTCTGCCGCGCCGATGAGGTCGCGTATCCGCGCGATACGATCATCGCGCGTCTTCCCGTGGATGACCTGGGCGACGGTGTCCCCGTTTTCCCCGTGCGGAGTGGTCGCGGCGGCCGAGCTGACCGAGGATCTCCGGGCCACTACTTCTTCTCCTCGGTGGGCTGGACGCGCACGGGTGCCTTGGCGCGGTCTGCCAGCGCCTTCTTCGCGTTCTTCTCGGCCTTGTCCGCGGCCTCTTTTTCCTTTGCGGTCATGACGACCGCTCGCTTCTCGAGCATGGCTACCTCCGCACGACCACTATCCAGATGTGCTGTGTGGTGTGTTGCTAACTTGTTTGTTTGCGCGTATGCACAACGAAATACGCTGCTGCTCACCAGGCTTTATCGCATGCCGCTTTTTGCAGAAAAGCTACTTCGCGTCGAACCACGTCTTCACGATCAGAGGTGTCGCGGTCAGCGGCACGACGAGATCCTCGGTGAACGGGTGTTCCATGTACGCCTGGATGACCTGTGAGGCCTCCACGGCCGTCTCGTCCGGGCCGTTGAACACCAGCTCGTCGTGGATCTGCATGCGCAGCGTCCACCCGAGCGAGCGGAGGTAGTCGTCCATCCAACAGGCCACCATCGCCTTCTTCACGATGTCGGCCGCGCTGCCCTGGATCGGCGCGTTGATCGCCTGGCGCTCGGCCTCGGACCGTTCCCTGAACCTGTGAGAGCGGATCCGCGAGAGCCTGCGGAAGCGGCCACCGACGGTCTGCACGTAGCCCTTGACCTTCGCGGTCGCGATGTACGTGTCCATGTACTGCCGGATGCCCGGGAAGATCCCGAGGTACCGGTCGATGTACTCCTGGGCCTCCTCGCGCGAGACGGGCCGCTTCAGCTCCCCGGAGAGCTGGTTGGAGATCGTCGGTGCCTGCGCACCGAACACGATACCGAACCCGACGCGCTTCATGCCCGTACGCATCGCGGAGAAGTCCTTGTCCTTCGCCTTCTTGCGCGCTTCTGCTTCCGTGTAGGTGATCCCGAGTGCCTGGCTGGCCGCGAAGGTGTGCATGTCCAGGCCGCTGCGGATGGCGTCGGCCATCTTCGGGTCACCGGACGCGCAGGCCAGCACGCGCATCTCCAGCTGCGAGTAGTCCACGCAGATGAGCGATTGCCCGGACCCGTCCGGGACGAACGCAGCCCGGATGCAGTGCGTGTCCCAGTCCGGATGCGGCAAGTTTTGCAGGTTCGGGTCCGACGAGGAGAGGCGCCCGGTCACCTTCGTCGGGTTGTACGTGGTGTGGACGCGCCCGTCCCTCCACACGCGCTTCGCAAGCCCGTCCGCGTAGGTACCCTTCATCTTCGACGCGCCACGGTAGTCGAGGATGAGCTGGGCCTCCTTCACCTGCATCTGGTTGGCGAAGTAGGACAGGACCTCCTCGTCGGCTGCCGGTGCACCGCTGTCCGTCTTCTTGCGCACGGGGAGGCCCATCTTCTCGAAGAACAGCGCTTGTACCTGCGGGACGGAGTTCGGGTTGATGGGCTCGCCCACGATCCGGTTGAGCTCGTAGGCGATCTGTCCCATCTCGTCGGCGAGGGCGCGGGAGACACCGTCGAGGTGACCCGTGTCGATGGTGACGCCGGAGCGCTCCATCTCCCAGAGGCAGTTGATCTGGGGCTCCTCGATGTCCCAGTAGTGGTCCTTGAGCGACCATGCCTGCCCTTCCCACACCTGGACCTGCGAGAGCTTCTCCGCGTGGTGCAGGACGAGCCTGCGCGACACCCAGGGGTCGAGGCTCGAGTAGTCGAGGTACTTCTCGAACAGCGGGTGATCAGGGCGCGAGATCTTGTTCGGATCCTCCTTCCCGAACAGGTCGTTGTACTCGCGCATGGGGATGTGGAAGAAGTCGCGCCCGCACTCCTTCAAGCCGTGGCGGTTCTCCCGCGTGTCCTCGTCGAGCAGCCAGTCCATGACCAGCCCGTCCGCGATCGGGCCGCGCAGGGCAATCCCAGCGTTCGCGAACCGGTGCATGTCGAACTTCGCGTTGTGGAGCGCCTTCGGTACCTTCTCGCACTCGAGCACGGGGCGAAACGCGTTGAGCCAGACGCGTGGGACGAGGTACCGGGTCTCCTCGTCCGGCGAGAGGCCCATCACGACGACCTGGTCGTTCATGTTGTGGTGGGCCTTCTTCGTGTCCTCGTTCTTCCACTTCCCGAGGGTCTCGGTGTCTGTGCCGAGCATCGACGCGGCCATGCAGTGGCGCACCGCGCGCTCGACGCGCTCCGGCGTGTCCACGTAGGTCGGCTGTGGGATGTCGGTGACGAACCTCACGCGGCGCCCGCCGCGCGCAGTCCTGCCTCGAGTGCATGCAGCCGCCCAGGCTCCGCGCCGACGCCAAGCGCCGTGAGCACCTCGATCGCTCGGCGTGCCTTGCGCGCGTACTCGGTGGCCTGGTTGCGTTGCCACGGCGCGCGATCCCCCTCGAGGAGAGGGAACGCCTGCTCGATCCCGTCCATCACGGCGTCGTAACCAGCCTGGTAGGAGGGCATCCGCCGGGCCTCGAGTGCGTTCATGATGGAAGCCTCGTCCACGCCATTCCACCTGAGCACACCGATCGCAAACAGCGTCTCCTGCGTGACCACAGTGTTGTACGAGGGACGTTGCACCGCCTGCTCGATGCGGTCCTCGGTGCACAGCTGCAGCGTGGCGAGGTCGTGGATCGCCGGGTTGAAGAGCGACGTGTCCGCGTCGATGAGCGCGAGCGCCTCGTCGACCGTGGACCAGCTCACCAGCCCCGCGTCGGCGTAGATCGGCCGGTTGTCCGGGGCTGCCGCGATACCAGACCTGTCGACAGGAGGCATGAACCCGAAGGCGTAGGTCTCCGCGTCGATCGTCGCGACGATGACCGGGTGGCTGATCTTGTCTGCGTGCTTCCTGCAGGAGGTCGTGCGGACGTGGAAGCCCATGTCGTAGAAGGCGCGGAAGTAGTCACCGTCCACGGTGACGACGCGCCCCTGGTACTGGAAGATGTACTGCTGCGCCTGCGCCTGGTCGCGCGCGAACTGGCCCTGGCGCGCCGCGCGGTCCGGGTAGACGGGGCGCGCGTAGCCGTGGTTGAAGAGGTCGGTCAGGTCCAGCCCGCTGTCCGACAGCGCCCACCCGAGCGTGGAGATGTGGTCACGGACGGTCTGGGCACAGATCCCGCGCGGGTGGCGCTCCGGCGCCAGGGTCTTCACGTTCTTTGCCTTCCCGGGCAGGTACTGCCTGCGATCCGGGTAGACCTCGGCGCAGAGGATGTCCCACTGGAGGTACTTTCTCTCCGCGCTGTCGGTGTAGTTGCTGATCAAGTCGACCAGCTCCGCCGGAAAGGCGAGCGCGTAGGCCGTGATGCAGATGAGCCAGTCGGACTCGTGGCTCACGATGTAGAGGCAATCCCCGTCCGGGACGAGGTAGGCGACGCCGAGCGCGTGGATGGTGTCCGCGCTGATGCGGTCGAGGATCATGTTCCCTCTCGATGTTGTTGTGCGGCCTGCACGGGGAGGGACCGTCGCGATCCCTCCCCGGCCTGCTCGTTACCGGCGGCGGAAGCCGCCGCCCTGGTACGCCGTCGTCTGTTGACCGGCCCCGGGCTTGTAGGGGTTCGGCTGCTTCAACTGGTCGGCCTGCTTGTCGAGCACGGCCATGATGTACGACGCGTCGTCCTCGAACTTGTCGCGGTTCACCCACTCCGGGCGGAAGGCGTACACGAGGTCACGCGGCGCGAGGATGTCCTTCACGCGCTGATCGACCTGGTCCTGCGGGAGGTTGATCCCTTGGACGTGGTTCCACACGTCCTCCTCGAGGTCCGTGAACGGCTGGCCTCGGTCGTAGTTGTAGGTCTTCTTCGTCCCGCCCTTGCCGTCCGGCTGGCCCACGCAGCTGATCTCGATGTTCTTGTCGAACAGCGTCGCGCGCACGGGCGAGCATCCCGCGCACTTCGGGCAGTCGTCGTCCGCGACGATCATGTCGACGGGGAGGCACTCGACGCCGCACTCCGGGCACTTGGCCACGGCGGTGACGTACTCGGAGAGCTTCTCCGCGGGCATGCCGAGGATGGTGTCCTCGTCCATCAGCGTGTGACCGCCCGTGCACGCGAACCCGATGAGGCTGATCTTGCGCCCGCAGAGGCTGTTGTCGTCCATCGGCGTGACGCAGAACTCGCCGATCTGCGCGTCTACCTTCGTGAGCGCGCGGAACTGGGGCATCGACACTTCCCACAGCTTCCGGCCGCCGAAGATGCGCGTCTCACCCTTCATGCACAGCGGGCAGCGGGAGCGCTTCGGGAGTGGCTCGATGTTCCCGCACGGGACGAGGATCGCCTTCTCGGGGTCCTCGGGGTCCTTCCCGATGTGGGAGAAGCGGAAGTCGATGACCTCGGGAACGTAGGCCATGCGCTTCCAGAGCTTGTCGAACTTGTTCTTGGCTTCCTTTCCGTCGGGGCCCTTGCCCGCCTTCTTGGCTTCCTCGTACCCCTTCTGGTGGTAGAAGCAGTAGACGCACTTGTCGCCGAAGACTGGGATGTCACACGTGCACGTGCCGGGGCGGTTCCAGAAGTGGAACGTGCGGGAGAAGAACCCGCTCGACGGGTTGATGACGCGTGCGAGGGCCACCTCGCCGGCCTCGAGCTTGAAGTTGGTGAGCTCCCAGGGCTCCTTCTCCCACTTCCGCCCGGAGGGGGGCGGTGCCTTCGAGGAGGCGTCACGGAACTTGTTGTAAGACATGCTTGGTAATCCTTCTTTTCCAGGGTGTTACAGGGATTGCAGACACGGCAAGGTCGGCGAGGGACCTCGCGGCCCCCACCACCTGGTCGGCTTGTTCGCGCGTGAGGTCGTCCGGGCTCGTGCCTTCCTTCGACCCGTCCGGGTAGGAGCACACCTTCGCCTCGCCTGCACGAGAGAGCCTCTTGGCGATCTCGTAGGCCGCGCATCGTCGTTGTTCATCGGGGAAGTTCTTCCCCTGTTCGTGGTCGAGCATCACGTGGTAGGGACCTGGCAGGCGCGAGATCAACCACGCCTGCATTCGGGACATCATGCTGCCCATCATCGCGACGGTGTGCGCGTGCCCGAGCTGCCGCATCCAGAGGCAGCCCTTGTAGCCCTCGACGAGGACGACCGGCGGCAACGCCGAGCGGTCCCGCGCGTAGTACCTCTCCGCGTATATGCTGTGGAGCCCGTAGAGGTGCAGCTTCACCTTGGGCTCGTAGACCCCGTCGGCGTAGAGCGCCTTGAAAGGGTCATCGTAGACCTTATACCGTGGTTCCTTCCAGTTCTCGCGTGCACGGCCGCTCACCGCGACGAGGCGCCCGAGGTAGTCGCGGATCGGGAAGGTGATCCGGTCCTCGACGCGGTCGTAGCCGATGTCCGCCTCGTAGAGCGTTTCCATCTCGAAGCCCGCGTCGAGAAGCGACGTCGGGCAGCCCTCGTAGGCACCCAGGATGTACTCGGGCAAGGTCGACCACTTCTGCCTCCCCATCCCGAGCGTCCGGAGCATCTCTGACACGGTGTCGTCGAGCCGCGCGGTCTTGACGTAGGCGTCGACCTGCTCCCGGCTGTAGCCCAGCCTGTACAGGAACTTCGCGAAGGACCCGGAGGCCCCGCACGAGAAGCAGATCCACATCCCCGTGCGCGTGTTCATGCTGAACGGCGTGCCTGACTTCGTCGCGTGGAACGGGCAGCGCGCCTGCAGGTGCTCGTCGCCGCCAGGCTTCACGTGCTGCAGGTGGCGCCCGGCGATGTCCTGGATGCTCACGGGCTACCTGCGCTGGAACGTCGACTTTGCCTGGAAGCTGGCTGGCGTGAACCGCGTGGGCACGCCCTGGGGCAGTTTGTCTTTCTGTGTCCTGGCGTGGCTGGCCTCCTCCTCGCGGTCGGACTCGTCGAAGTTATCGACCCACAAGGCGTTGTTTTCCATGATCGTCCCGAACCCGTCGCAGAGCTTTCCGCTCACCGTGAACCCGACGCCCTGCTTCATGCCGCGCGCCCGGTTGATGATGATTGCGAGGCGGTTCTGCGCGTCATCGGAGACGACGCGCAGCGAGAGGTCGACGCGGCGGATGATGTTGTCGCTCCAGGCGTGCTCGGTGCCCGAGCGCCCCTTGGATTTCTCTCCTTCCCGGTTGGCGTGACCACAGAGGATCACCGGGATCTTCCGCTTCATCGCGTACTGCTTGACCCCGTCGATGGTCCGCGAGACGTACCGCGACTCGTCCCCGACCTTGTCGCCCATGGCGTCGTCGGCCATGTACTTCCAGCAGTCGTGGAGGACGACGTGAGGGTTGACCTCCTCGATCTCTGCCTTGAACCCCGCCAGCCCCTGGTCGTTCTCGCTGATGATGAAGCGCCCGCTCTGGACCAGCATGTCCAGGGTCTCCCCGAGGTGCTCGCGCTGGGCGGTGGTCATCTCGCCCTTCTTGAAGCGGTCGATGTCGAACCCGCAGACCATGCAGTACGCGATGAAGGAGATCTCCTCGCGCGTCATCTCCCGTGTGAAGTACAGGACACGGAGCCCGTGGCTCCAGAGGAAGAGGGCGATGTAGAGGGTCAAGAACGTCTTCTTGGACTTCTCCCGGCCATAGACGTAGATCAGGTTCCCGTCGCGAATGCCCGTGGTTCTCTCGTTGAGCCACGACCACGGCCACGGGTACCCGATGAGGCCCTCGTTGCGCGAGAGCGCATCCAGGAGTGCCAGCGTCCTGTCCTTGTCCTCGCCGAGGGTGACGCGCGTGTTCGCAACCTGGTTCTTCGTGTTGATCTCATCGGACCGCGCCGCGAGGAACTCCTTCGCCTTCCACGGGTCGACGGCGTTGAGCTCCAGCATGTCCCTCACGGCCTGCTGGATGTCGTTCCCGAGCTTCCGCGTCTTGAGCTCGTGGACGACGACCTCCACGACGTTCTCGGGCTTGACGTGCTCGTAGGGCGGGTAGATCTCCTTGAAGAAGTCGACGGACGGGACCTCGTGGAACCGCTCCTCGTGGGCAGTGACGAGGTTCCACATGGTCACCGCCTCGTCGGTGAGCAGGTCCGCCGATGCGCCGGCGCGGATGGCGCGGCCCAGGTCGCGGCTCTCGAGGATGCAGGCGACGAGGGAGTGATCGAGATTCATGCTGGGCGGCTCCGGACAAAGGTCGCCCATCCCGTGGTCACGGGCAGGCGCGCGAGGGGTGGGTCAGCAACACGGGCCGGGTAGCCCGCACACGCAGCCTATGACGGCGGCGCGGCGGGATCAATCCCCCCGCGCACCCGTTACGCGTTCTCGTCCTCGTCGAAGGAAAAGCCAGTTCCTTCCTCGAAAGCGTTGGAAGGCTCGACCTCCGGCTTCTCGCTCTCGGCGGGGTCTCCTTGTGGCGCGAGGACGTCGGCGAGGTCCTGCTCCATGGACGTCTTCAGCGCGTTGACGGCGTCCCACGTCCGCCGGCTGAACATCGCGAGGTGGGTCTGCCCGAAGGACGTGCCCGCGTCGTCCATGTACGCGAAGCGGCCGGTAAGCCTCGGCGCGGGACCGATGAGCACGATGCGCGCTTCGCCCAGCACGGCCTGGGTCACCCGCGTGCGCTCGGTCAGGCGGGCCATCAACCACCGTCCGCGAGCGACGGGAAGAACTTCTGCACGGCGTTGGATAGGCGCGTGTCCGCCTCGGTCATCGCGATGGTCGCCGCGCGCTCGTACGCCGCGGCGATGGCGGCGTCGTCGGGGGTGCACGGGAGCGTGCACCAGACACCGACCTCGATCTTCTGGCGGGCGAACTCGGTGGACATGCCCACGCACAGCGACATGCCTGCCGTGGCGTGGGGGGAAGGGATCGGGGTGTCAGGCAAGAGTGGATCCTCGTGGGTCTCGTCGTGGAGTGTACGCGCAGGTGCGTTCTTGGTCGGTTTCTCGCTTACCGTCAATCGCCAGCCGAGCTTGCCGGCGGAGGTGACGAACTCAGGCTTTTGCTGCATCGAGCGTCGAGATGGTGACGGACGGCGACTTGTCCTTCACCGTCGTGATGTATGGGTCCACGTCCTCCTGCAGGATCGTGCCCATCGCGAGGAGACGATCGAGGACGCCGAGGTCCACGCTCCGGACGACGAGCTTGTCGCCCTCGACCTCGAGCTCCGCGTACTCCGGGTGGGCCTCGATCATCTCGGCGGACTTGACTTCTCGGTGCGTAGATGCCCTGGAGACGGACACCGCGTACCCGTGACCCGCGAACTTCCGCGGCACCTTGAGAAGGTGGGCGGGGAACGCGTGGCAGATCGACTTGACCTGCTCTTCCAGCTTCTTGATGTCGGCCGCGACCTGGTCGAGCTGGTCGAAGGCCTCGGACTCGGACTCGCGCATGGAGCTCTCGTGGAGCGCGAGCTCGCTCTCGATACGCTCCCTCTCCTTCTTCAGCACCGTGATCCGTGCCTGCAGGTCTCCAGTGGCCTCTGCGAGGTAGGCCTTGAGCTCTCCCTCCTCGGTACGGAGCGCCGCGATCCTCTTGAGGCGCTGCTGGATCTCGGCATCGCGAGCAACGAGTTCGTCTTGTTCGCTCATGTGTCCTCCCGCGCCGGCATGGGCGCGTTGAAATACAGGTGCTCGTAGGCTCGCACGAGCGCGACGGCCTTCTCGAAAGCCAGGTAGACGAGGTGCGTGTCGCTCCCCGTGGACATGTCGAAGTTCCGCGCGAGGTAGGCAGGGTGGAAGGTGACGACCGCCTGTCGTTCCACCTCGAGGGACTGTCCGCGGGTGTACGCCTTCACCGCCGGGATGTCCGGGTCGCGTGCGAGCGCGGTGACCGACTTGCGCTCGCGTGTCATCGCGGACTTCGCCACGTCACCGAGCAGGAGCAGCACGTACGGGTCGACGATCTCGACGATGCGGTCCAGCCTCTCCTTGCACGCCGCGATCTCGTCGGCAGCCGGCGGCCGGTTCTTGCGCGGGTCGTCGTCCCGCGTCGGTCGGCACCCGACGACGTTGACGATGAACACGTCCTCTCGCGTGATGTCGAACGACGCGAGGAACTTGTCGAGCAGGTCGCCAGAGGCCGCCGTCGGCCAGAACGGCTCCCCGTGGATGTCCTCCTCTTCCCCTGGCGCCTCCCCTACGATCATCAGGCGCGCGCACGGATTCCCGCCGCCGAAGACGACGTGCCTCCTCGGGCGACCGACGGGCTTGCACAGGCCGCACCGGTCGCAGTTCCTCCACTTCTCCCACAGGTCGCCGAGGAGCTGCAGGCGCGTTTCCGCGTCGATCACGCTGCGTTCTCCACGTTGTGCCAGGGGTATTGCAGGCCAGCGAGGTGGTTCTTCAACTTCCGGATCATGTCCTTGCACCTCTTGATCTTCTCGTCCTCGAGGATGATGGCCATCGCCTGCTGCTTCCCGGCGCTCGCGCGCTGGATCCGGCCGAGGATCTGGCGGAACCTCGACTCGCTGGCGAGCGGGGTCACCACGACGAGCGTGTCCAGGTCCTTCCGGTCGAGACCTTCCTGGGCTAGGCGCATCGTCGCGAACACGAGGTCGTGCCCGTAGAGGATCTTCTGCCTCTCCTCGCCTTTCTCCTTGCTCTGCCCAGTGATGCACCCAGACCCAGGGAAGCGCCCGTGCAGGAGATCGACGTGGTCGACCGTCTCGGAGAGCACGAGGACCTTGCGCCCCTCGGACAGGCACTCGGCGATGACCGAGCAGATCATGTCGTTTCGCCCAGGGTGACGCGCCAGCCACCCGTAGAGCTTGGCGTTGTTGATCTCGCCCGTCTTGTCCCGGATCCTCGATAGCTCGTCGAGCGGCACGGTCACGCCGGTCTTCTTGAAGAACGCCTCGGGTACGACGTCGTTCTCCCCGGACTCGAAGAGCACGGGTCCGATGTGGTACTTGAAGAGGTGAGACAGGCCATCCTCGCGCTCGTGTGTCGCGGACAGGCCCCAGCGGATCCCGTAGAACAACCCTGCGGTCTTGTTGAACTCGGGAGCGCCGAGATGGTGTACCTCGTCGAAGATCGCTGCCCCGAAGTGTCTTCTCATCTCTTCCGGGATCGCGTCGAAGCGGCTCACCAGGGTCTGCATGGACGCGATGACGAGCGGCTTCTCCCAGTCCCACCGGTCGCCCTGGATCCACCCGATGTCGTCGTTGGACAGCCTGGTGTGCTCGACCGCGCGGTCACGCCACTGGTAGGCGAGGTTCTGGTTGTGGACGACCACGATGCAGGGGACGCGCGTGGTCGTCCACGCGTGGAGAGCCACGACCGTCTTTCCCTGTCCGGGCTGTAGCGAGAGCACCCCGTCGCCGTAGTCCACCATCGCCTGCCACCCGAGCGTCTGCCTCGGGCCGGACAGGCTGGTCCTCGCGAGGATGCTGACGGGCGGGAAGTCGCGCGGCGTGACGTCATGGACCGGGTAACTGAGGTTTCCCCACGACGAGAACGGCAAGAAGTTGCGCGGCACGACGAGGTGTGCGGCGGTCTCACTCCACGCGCTGATGGGTGCCTCCCCGGTAACGGGGAAGGTGAGGGCCAGCTTCAAGCCGCCCACGTTCGGCGTCTTCGACTTCGGCAGCCAGAGGTAGTCCCTCCGGTAGCCGCAGTCCTGGCGCATGGTGAGAAAGCTCACTTCGGCCTCCGTGCGGTGACCTTCACCTTCGATCCCACTACGGGATCGAGCTGGTGACGGGCCAGTTCTTCCCACAACCTGGCCTCCATGGCCGGGCTGAACTCGAGGTAGGGGAGCCACTTCTCCAGCAAGTCGCCGGATGGGAAGGCCCTCCCCTCTTCCACGTTCGCGACGTGGACGACCGTGACGTCGAGCAGCGCAGAGAACGCGGTCTTGTTTTGGAGGTGCGGGATGCCCTTTCGCTGCGCGCGCAGCTCCTCGCCGAGACCTCTCACGGGTGCTGCACGTAGATCGGTACGCCGAGTCTCCGGTTCCCGAAGAAGTACGCGACCTCGTACGCGACGGCCTGGATGCCGCTCTCCAGCATCCTCCATCCCAGCTCCTTCAGGATCTCCTTCCACGTCGGCGGCCTCCAGTGCTCCACGGCACCACTGTTCTGCTTCTGCGGCGCGTATGGATACGGCCGGTCGCCGTCCGTATTCCGCCCGTTGGGGATGATGCCACGCGGGGCCATGCCTTGCTGTGCCTGGGCGGGCTGGTACCCGGCGGGCGCACCAGTCCCTGCGACGCGGAACGCAGGCTGCGCAGGCTGTGGTTGTTGCGGTTGTCCACCGGGCGTCGCGAGTCGGAACCGGTTCGGATCCGTCTGCGGCACGGACGGTGGGGTGAACTTGTAGCGCGACGGGTCACCTGGTGGGGGTGCCGCGCCTTTCATCTGCTCGTAGATGCTCACGTCGTCGACCTCGTGATAGGGTGGAGAGGGTCAACGTCCTTATTCCCGAAAGACCGAGGTTCAGCCCCACATGAGCATGCGCTACGGCAACCTCGACTTCTACGACGACCGGGGGGAGATCCTGAAGAAGGCCATCCCCGACGAGGCGAGCCTCCCCGACATTGTCAAGACCGCGTCGTCCGTCGGCGAGGACGACCACGCCAACCAGTTCGCGCTCGTGCTCGTCGGCGAGGACGGGACCGTGCTCCGGAAGTACGCGACCGCAGACGCCGGGAACACGTGGTTGTCCGCGCTCTACTTCGGCGTCACGCACGACAGGCTCCCCGAGGAGGCGCAGAAGGTCGCCGCAGCGAACCTGCTCCTGGCTTGCGAGGCCTATGGCATCGAGACACCCGAGGCTGTCCTCGCACTCTCGGGAGACGACATCCCGACGGGGAACATCGTCTACCTCGGGGGAGGGGCTCCACCGGTTAAGCCCGTGGTGGAGAAGGCCGCCAGCGAGACGGCCTTGCCGGGGCGCTACCCGCTCGACAGCGCGGTCGATGTCAAGTCCGCGCAGGCGTACTTCGAGGAGAACCACCTCGTGTTCACGCCGCGGCAGCGCCACACCTACGCGGTGAAGACGGCTGCCGCCGCGCGGAAGGTGGGTCTCCCGCTCGCACCATCCATCGAGAAGCACGCCGGCGAGACCTTCTCGCCGGAGATCCGTGGGCACCTCGACGTGCGCCACCACCACCTCGTCGAGGCAGGCGTCCAGCGCGAGCGCGTCCTCGAGCTGGAGAAGCTCTCGGCCGTGCAGCCCCGGATGCACCCCGTCGAGTTCGCGGAGGCCCTCGAGGCGTTCGACCGCACGGTCGGCCTCGATGCCCACTGGGACAAGGACGTGAGTGATCCGTGGTACGCCACCTTCGGCATCGGCCTCGACTGGGGGAACGGGCCCGACCGCGCCTCGGCGGTGCTCGTGAAGGTCGCGGAGGACGGTGGGCTGGTGATCGCCACCGACCGCCTCGTCGAGATGGTGGACGCGGGCGTCATCGACGAGCACTTCGGGAAGGGCGTCGGCGCGGCCATGAGGCAGGACCCGGAGACCATCCTCGCCTCGATGCCCCTCCCTCAACGCAAGCTCATCGCGCACCTCGCCGCGCAGGAGTAGGCCCAGGTGGGCAAGCTCCTCCGGCCCGCGAAGCCACTCGACGACGAGGCAGGTCTCCACCTCCTCGTCCTCGACGTGCTGGTGATCCGGAAGTTCGGGCCGAGGGCCCTGGCGTGGGAGTCCATCGTCCTCCACGACGAGCTCTCACGCGCCTTCGGTGAGCCGGGACCGCTCACCTGGCAGCGCGTCCAGGCCGCGCGGGCGATGCACCTGCGTGACTCCTTCTGGACGGAGTGGGAAGTCTTCGAGAAGTGCGCGCTGGTCCTCTGCGGCCGCATCCCCGACTTCCAGCACGTCCAGTTGCTCGAGGCAGAGGACCTCGCCGTTGCCATCTCGACGGCCGCGCGGATCGACAGGCACGACTACAGCGAGGACGTGAAGCGGTACATCGCCTCGGCCTGCCTGAACGACGGGCTCTGGTACGTCGAGCCGCCGATTGAGCCCCTGGCAGGCCCTGCCATCCAGGCGTACGTCGCCGAGCACGGCCTGTCCGTGGACCCCGGTGCTGTCCTCGCCTCGCTCACCACGCGCGCGAAGGTGGACGAGAGTGCGGACGACCCGGTAGAGGTGCAGGTCAATCGCGTGCTGTCCGTCCGCGACGCCCTCGCGCGCTATGATAGGGCGCTGTCCGAGCAACTCGCCCGGATCCCAGCCATCCTTGGAGAAGCAGATGATCGAGAACGAGGTCCGCGGCCGTCTCCTCGCGCAGGCTTACTGGGCTGAGCTGGAGAAGATCGGCAGCGCGTGGAATGCCGTCGGCGGCTTCCTGCGCGCGCAGGCCACGCGTGTCGCAGGCAAGGCCACGGGGACCGGCGTGGAGCAGACTGCCCAGCGCTTCGCGCGCGACGCGGCGGGCAAGATGGTCCGCGGGCGCAGGACATTCTCGGCGGCCGGCGAGGGCGCGACCCTCGGCCAGAAGGCGCGGGCGGTAGGTGCCACGGCCCTCGACTGGGCAGGCCACAACCCGAGGACGGCAGCTGCTGTCGCGGGTGGCAGTCTCCTCGCGGCAGGCGCGGCACCCGGCTTCGTCGCCGGGCGCTCGACGCACTGAGGGTAGATGTCCGGCCTCGGCACGTCAGGCTTCGGCCCCAGCAGCAACTTTCGTTGGTCGGGCACCCGCGCCGACGGCGCGCAGGCCACCGTGCGCTACCCCTCCCCGTGGTGGGACGTCGCGCACATGGACCTGCCGACGACCATCAAGTCGCTGTTCGCAAAGTGCAGGTACCACGCGCTGCTCAACCCGCTGGTCGCCTCGACCGTGCGGAAGATGTCGTCGTACCCGATCACCGAGATCGTCATCGACGAGCAACCGGCGCAGGGGTTCGAGAAGTCGAAGGCCCGGTGGGAGGACTTCCTCCACCGCGTCCTGAAGATCCAGCAACGCCAGATCGACTTCGGGCTGAACTATCACACTTTTGGCAACTGCATCGTCAGCATCGTCTACCCGTTCTTCAAGTTCTTGCGGTGTAGCAAGTGCGGTTTCGAGGACCGGATCAAGCGACTGCGCTTCCGCAAGGACTGGGACTTCAGGGACTTCGCCTACCAGCTCTCCTGCCCGAAGTGCGGGCACCAGGACGAGGCCGTAGTCGAGGACCGCTGGTACAGGAGCTACCGGGACATCAAGCTCGTCCGGTGGAACCCGGAGAGCATCGACATCGACTTCAACCCGATCACGCAGACCTCCGAGTACGCCTACACCGTCCCGTACAAGGTGCAGAACGCGGTGCTCCAGAAGAAGGTGAAGTACCTCGAGGACCTGCCGTCCGCGTTCATCCAGGCCATCCGCTACAAGCGCCCGGTCATCCTGAGCCCCGAGAACGTCTACCACTTCAAGGCGCCGACGCCGTCGCTGGCGGACAACGATGAGGGGTGGGGCTACCCTCCGATCTTGCCCGCGTTGAAGGATAGCTTCTACCTACAGATCATGAAGAAATCGCAGGAGGCGATCCTGCTTGAGCACATGGTCCCGCTCGACATCCTCTTCCCGACGGGCATGGATCAGGTCAACCCCTACGCTACCATCAACCTCTCGGACTGGAAGAAGAGGATCGAGACCGAGATCAAGCGGTGGCGCACGGACCCGAACCACAAGCCCATCCTCCCGCTGCCCGTCGGCTACCAGCGCATTGGCGGTAACGGGAAGGCGCTCATGCTCACGCAGGAGATCCGCGCCTGGTCGGAGCACATCGTTGCTGGACTAAATGTCCCCCAAGAGTTCGTTTTCGGGGGACTTACGTGGTCCGGCTCCTCTGTCTCTCTCCGGATGCTGGAGAACCAGTTCCTCAACTACAGGGACATGCACGCGCAGTTCATGCAGTTCTTCCTCGTGCCGAACGTTGCAAGGTTCATGGGGTGGGACGAGGTGAAGCTGCACATGAAGCAGTTCCGCATGGCCGACGACGTGCAGGCCAAGCAGCTCCTCCTCCAGCTCAACCAGATGCGGAAGGTGTCGGACAAGACGACGCTCGCTGAGTTCAGCATCGACGCGAGCGACGAGCTCGACATGATCGAGAAGGAGCTCCGGCGCTCGCTGGAGATCACCAAGATCGACACGCTCATGAAAGCCGAGATCCAGGGCGAGTCCCAGCGCGTGATGGCCAAGTACCAGGCGAAGGTGCAGGAAGTGGCCATGGCAGCCCAGGCGAAGCAGGGCGCGATGGACCCTCAAGGGGGCATGGGCAACCCAACTGGGAGCGAAGGAGGCCCGGGCGCCGGCTCACCCGGGTCTACGCCCGGGGAAGTGAACGTGCTGGACCTGTCTGCCACATGGGCGCGGAAGCTGTCGCAGCTTCAACCTCCTGAGCGCGACGCCGTCCTCCGGCGGATCGCTACGGAGACACCCCAGCTCCACGAGATGATCCAGAAGCACCTGTCCAGCGCGGGTTCAGTCGACATGCGCCCGCTCCCCGAGCAGCGTCCTCCGCGCCGCGAGGCCTCTATCGGCTAGTCGAGGTCGGCTTCTTCTTCCACCTCGTCGTCGTTGTCCTCGTCGTCGAGGTCGTCATCGTCGTTCCAGCTGTCCTCGTCGTCTTCTTCCTCGTCGTCGATGTCGACTCCTTCCGGGAGATCGGCATCGTCCGGGTAGAGGTTCTGCTCGATCTCGTCGTTCAGTGTTCCCATGGCTCCCTCGGTAATCATGCTACTGGTATCCTTATGCCGGAAGCCGCGCAGCTTGGTACGGAGAGTGGATGCCCCAGCTGACGCCAGGACAGCAGTTCGAGGACCTCAAGGTCCGTGTCGCCTCGACGCTGAAGTCGGTCCTCTCCGTCGACCGCGGGGACACGCGCGTCGTCGTGCATGGGGTCGAAGTCGACGACGACAAGGGCCAGGGTGACTTGCGCGGGCAGAAGGAGGCACTGCTCGGCGGGAAGGACTGGGTCGTCCCCGTCTACGCCGACATCTCCGTCGAGAAGGATGGGAAGGAGCTGGATCGCCGCCGCGTGAAGGTCATGGACCTCCCGAAGACGACGGACAGGTACGGCTACATCCTCGGCGGGCCGGGCGGGAGCACCGAGTACCAGGCGCTCAACCAGTTCCGCCAGAAGTCCGGCGTCTACCACCTCGTCAAGGATGACGGGCGCATCATCGCCGACTTCAACCTGCGCAACCGCGACCAGTTCGTCCGTGGCAAGCCGTTCGACATCGAGTTCGACCCCGAGACGGCCCTCTTCAAGTTCAACATCCGCAGCTCGAAGATCCCGGCGTACCACCTCTTCAAGGCAGCCGGGATCTCCGACGCGGACCTCTTGCACGCGTGGGGACCGGAGATCCTGGAGAAGAACCAGAAGGCCGAGACGGCGAAGCGGACGTACGTGCGGTTCGCTGGCGCGGCCTCGGATCCAGACCGCGGGCAGATGGTGGACCCAGAGCAGGTCCCCGTGGTCTTCAAACAGCTCCTCGCGAAGACCGAGCTCCTCCCAGAGACGACCGAGCGCACGCTCGGGAAGGCCTACAAGAGCGTGGAGCCGGACACGCTCCTCAGGTCCACGTCCGCCCTCCTCGGGATCTCCAGGGGGAAGCGCGAGGCGGACGACAGGCACGCGCTGGAGTTCATGGAGATCCATTCCATCGAGGACCTCCTCGATGAGCGCCTCCGGAGGGCGTCGCCGGCCATCCAGCGCAAGATCCTCGCGCGCCTGGACAGCCAGAAGAGGAAGTCCGTACGCGGCGTGATCCCGGATGATCTCGTGCAGCGCGAGGTCCGTGCGTTCTTCAACTCCTCCTTGGCGACCGTGACGAAGCAGATCAATCCGCTGGAGATGATCAACGGCCAACTCCGCACCACCATCATGGGCGAGCAGGGAGGCATCAAGTCCTCGCACGCGATCACCGAGGAGTCGAAGCTCATCAACCCGAGCCACCTCGGATTCCTCGACCCGATCCACACGCCAGAGTCAGAGAAAACTGGCGTAGTTCTTAGTCTTCCTCTCGGCGTGAGGAAGAAGGGGAACGACCTCGCTGCGCACTACAGGGACGCGCGGACGGGTGCTCGCGTCGAGTTGACCCCACGCCAGGTCGCCGACGCCGTCGTCGCCTTTCCAGACCAGTACGCTGCGACGAAGACTGGGATGAAGCCGCTCGGGAAGCGGATCAAGGCGACGCGTGGCGGTGAGGTCGTGTGGGTCGACCGGAAGCAGGTCGACTACGTCCTCCCGAGCCCGCGCGGGATCTTCGACGTCGCGACGAACCTCGTCCCGTTCCTCCAGAACAACCAGGGAAACCGGGCGATGACGGCGAGCCGCCAGCAGGAGCAGGCCGTGCCACTCGTGCACAGGGAGGCGCCACTCGTGCAGGTCAGGACGGACACCGAGAAGACGTTCGAGGAGATCCTCGGCAAGGCGGCATCGCGTCACTCTCCGGTGGACGGCACGGTCTCGGTAGTCAAGAAGGATGCCGTCATCGTCAAGGACAGCAAGGGGAAGGAACACGAGGTCCAGGTCTACAGGGACTTCCCGCTGGCCGGGCACACGCTCTACGACTCCGAGGTGAAGGTGAAGGCCGGGGACAAGGTGAAGGCGGGGCAGCTCGTCGCGGACACCACGTTCACGCGAGGCGGCGTCCTGTCCCTCGGGACCAACCTCTACACGGCCTACGTCCCGATGCGCGGCCTGAACTTCGAGGACGGTATCGTCATCTCCGAGTCGGCCGCGCTGAAGCTCACGTCGGCCCACGCCTACCGGAAGGACGTCAAGGAGACACCAGACACGGTCGTGTCGAAGCGCACCTACATCGCCCACGCAGGTTCCGATTTCACGACGAAGCAGGTGGCGTCTGTCGACGACGGTGGGCTGGTGAAGCCTGGCACGGTCGTGCACGAGGGCGACCCGCTCGTGCTCATGATGCGCAGGCCGACGAAGGAGCAGGTGAGCCTCTTCGCGCCGCTACGCCGCGGGAAGGCGTTGAAGCTCAAGCCTGCCGCGACGACGTGGGACAGCCCGTACCCCGGCATCGTCACCGACGTGGTGCGCGGGGCAGAAGGCCAGATCACGGTCTACGTGAAGACGGAGGAGCCCGCGCAGGTTGGCGACAAGCTCGTCGGGCGCCACGGCAACAAGGGCATCATTACGTGTCACGATGAAGAAACGGAGGTACTAACCGACAAAGGCTGGCTCAGATTCGCCGCGCTTACAGGGATCGAGCAGGTCTGTACGCTCAATCCTGAGACTCGAAAGATCGAGTACCACGTACCGGATCACCTCATTCGCTACCCCTACAACGGTCGGATGTACCGGTACAAGGGGAGGCGGCTTGACCTCTGCACGACCCCAGAACACAGGCACTTCGTACGCACCCGCCGTGGTGAGTATGTGCTGGAAGCTGCCGAGGACTGCTACGGGAAACCACGCCTCCATCTGCGGACCGGGTCTTGGGCAGGTGCGGACATTGACCGCGTTGAGATTCCAGGGAAGCCTCACGAAGGAAAACAACATTTCAGCTTCAGCGAGCCTGCGTCGTACGACGCGGACGACTTCCTGGAGTTCTTCGGATACTGGGTGACCGAAGGGTGCCTCGACAAGAGCCATGTGATCATCGGTCAGAGTGTGACCGTCAATCCAGGAACCTACGAGGCGATTTGCGCCGTCGTTGAGCGCCTAGGGTACAGCTACCACCGTTCAGGCACGTCCGTTGTCCTGAGTGATCCTCGCCTTGCTGCGTGGTTGCAGCAGTTTGGCAAGGCAAAGGACAAGTTCATCTTTCGTAAGTTCCTCGACGCATCGCCGCGACAACTTCGCATTCTCGCAGATGCGGTGTTCGCAGGAGACGGCGGGGTCTACTTCCGTGAGAAGGACAACCACACGCGGCACGAGATGTTCACATCCTCGAAGCAGCTGGCGGACGATTACCAGGAGCTGGCACTGAAACTCGGAGTCTCAGCGAATGTACGTCCGCAGTACCGGGACGGGAGCATCGAGTACGTCGTCCGCTGGACCCTCAAGGACGAAGTGTGGACGAATAACGACAACCGTTATGAGAACGAGTCCTGGATTGATTACGACGGCGAGGTCTTTTGCGTGCAGGTGAAGAACCACGTCGTCTACGTTCGGCGCAACGGCATTCCGGTGTGGAGCGGCAACTGCATCTTCCCCGACGAGAAGATGCCCTACAAGGTCGATCCGAAGACGAAGGAGAAGAAGCACGTTCAGATCGCGCTGAACCCGCTCGGCGTCCCAGGACGGATCAACCTCGGGCAAGTGCTCGAGACCGTGGCCGGCAAGATCGCGGAGAAGGAGGGCAAGCCGTACAACGTCCGCAACTTCGAGCCGCGGAAGGACTACCTGAAGGACGTCGCGAGCGACTTGAAGAAGGCGGGCCTCACCGACAAGGAGACGCTCATCGACCCGCGCACTGGGCAGGCGTTTGAGCAGCAGGTCCTGGCCGGGAACCAGTACATCCTGAAGCTCGAGCACCAGGTCGGGAAGAAGATCAGCGCGCGGTCGGGTGGCCCGGGGATGCCCTACAACATCAACTACGCGCCGACCGGCGGGCCGCCGAGCCCTGGCATGAGCATGGGCGAGCTCGGACTGTACGCGCTCCTCGCCCACGGCGCGCGCGAGAACATCCACGAGATGTATGCCTACAAGGGCAACAAGATCACGGGCTCACTCGGCAATGACCCGTTCTGGGACGCGCTCCGTGACGGCTCACCCATCCCGCCCCCGAAGACGCCGTTCGTGTACGAGAAGTTCCTCGCCTACATGAACGGCATGCGCGTGAACGTCCGCAAGGAAGGGAACACCCTCCAGCTCCTCCCGTTCACCGAGCAGCAGATCCAGGACCTCGCGCCAGCCGTGCTGAAGGAGCCCGGGCTCGACATCCGGGGGAAGGACGCCAAGCCGGAGCCCGAGGGCATCTTCGACGAGCGGAAGACGGGTGGCATGGAGGGCACGCGCTGGTCGCGCTTCACCCTCTCCGAGCCGGTCCCGAACCCGCTCTTCGAGGACGCGGTGAAGATGCTCCTCGGCGTCAACGAGGCGAAGTTCAGCGCGCTCGTCGCCGGCGACGTGGCCGTGAACGGGAAACGCGGGGGCCCAGCCATCGAGGAGATGCTCAAGAAGATCGACGTGAAGAAGGAGCGCGCCAGGGTCGAGACGCGCATCGCCGGCGCACGCGGCGAGGCACGGAACAAGCTCCACCGGCAGCTCCGCATCCTCAAGGCGCTGGACGACAACAAGCTCGACCCGACCGTCTACATGATGCGCTCGGTCCCCGTGATCCCTCCAGTCTTCCGCCCGCTCACCATCAAGGAAGACAGGACGCGATCGAATGCCGACCTGAACTACCTCTACAAGGACCTCGCCGAGGTGAGCGAGTCCCTCAGCGCCCTGCGCGCAAGCGGGACCCCGGAGGGCCTCTCTGCCTTCCGCGAGAACCGCGCCGCGATCTACGACGGGGTCGCCGCGCTCATGGGCATGGGTTCCGGCGGGTCACTCACGAGGGACTACGCAGGCATCGCCGACCTCATCGCGGGGAAGCAGGCGAAGAAGGGAAAGGGACAGAAGGAGGGCAGCCCCAAGCTCGGCTACTTCCAGAATCAGATCGTGAAGAGGAAGCAGAACTTTACCGGCCGATCCACGATCGTACCCGAGCCCAGGATGGGACTCGACGAGCTCGGGCTCCCGGAAGACATTGCCTGGGAGATCTACACACCCTTCATCCAGCGCGAGCTCGTCGGCGTGGGCTACAAGCCAGCGGATGCGCAGGACCAGATGAAGGCGCGGAGCGCGGTCGCCGAGAAGGCGCTGGTGCGCGCGATGGGCCAGCGCCCGATCCTCCTCAAGCGCGACCCCGTGCTCCACAAGTTCAACGTCATGGCCTTCAAGCCCCGCCTGGTGAAGGGCAAGGCAATCGAGATCCACCCGCTCGTGACGTCTGGCTACAACGCCGACTTCGACGGTGATGCGATGTCCGTCTACCTTCCCGTCACGCCCGGGGCGACGAAGGAAGCAGCGTCGATGTACCCGTCGAACAACCTCTTCAACCCCACGACGGGTCACATCCAGTACACGCCCGGGCACGAGTCCCTCCTGGGACTGTTCCTCATGTCCAGGCCGGGCCAGCGCAAGAACCTCTCGTTCGCGTCCGAGGAGTCCGCGCTCTCCGCGATGCGCTCGGGCAAGATCAAGACGACGGACGTGGTGAGGGTCGCGGGCAAGGAGACGACGTCGGGGCGCATCCAGATCGAGCAGGCACTCCCGCAGGAGCTGCTGGACAAGGGAAAGCCCGGGGAGTGGAAGGCCTACGACAAGCGGCGCGTGAAGACGGTCTTGACGGCGATCGCGAAGAACCACGGGCAGGAGTACGGCGAGGTCGCCAACAAGCTCAAGGATCTCGGGAACGACTACAGTTACCAGATCGGCTTCTCCATCGGCCTCGATGACTTCGCACCGGTCCAGACGAAGGAACGCGATCGCCTCGTCCGGAAAGCAGAGGCGCTCGTGAAGAGCGTGAACGCGGACACGAAGCTCAAGCCGTCCGAGCGCGAGGCGAAGATCGCCAAGGGGCTGAAGGCAATGGGGGCGGCGCTGGACAAGAAGGTCTTCGGGTCCTTCGACAAGAACCCCACGAACATCTCGCTGATGGTGGACTCAGGCTCGCGTGGTGACCGGAACCAGCTCAAGCAGATCGTCTCGACACCGTGGTTGCTGATGGACGCGCGGGACAGGGTCGTCCCCCAGGTTGTCCCGAAGTCCTACGCCGAGGGCATGGACCTCGGTTCCTACTGGACGACGATGCACGGCGCGCGGAAGGGCACCATCCAGAAGGCACAAGGCACGGCGAAACCAGGGTACTTGTCGAAGCTCCTCGTGAACTCCACGATGGATCAGCTCGTGACCACGCAGGACTGTGGCACGCGGTCTGGGGTCGCGCTGAAGCTCGACGAGGAAGACGTGCTCGACCGGCACCTCGCCGCGTCGGTGAAGCTCGGTGGGAAGACCTTCCAGGCGGGCACGGTCGTGACACCGGACATCCTCGCCGCTGCCCGCGCGCAGAAGCTCGGCGCCTTGAACGTGCGCTCGCCGCTGCGCTGCGAGGCAGATCACGGGGTGTGCCAGAAGTGCCTCGGGCTCATGGCGGAAGGACACCCACCGGACATCGGCACGAACATCGGGGTCATCGCGGCGAACGCGATCGGCGAGCCGAGCGTCCAGCTGAGCATGAAAGCGTTTCACGGCGGTGGCCTTGCCACCGGTGGCAAGGAGTCGAAGAGCATGTCCCTCTTCGACGAGCTCAACAAGACGCTCGCTCTCTACAAGACGGTGCCCGACGCCGCGCCCCTGTCCCTCTCCGCGGGCCGTGTGCAATCGATCCGGAAAGCACCGCAGGGAGGACACGAGGTCACCATCGGAGGCGTCACCCAGTACGTGCCCGAGAAGCTGGAACTCAAGGTGAAGGCGAAGGGTCTCGTGAAGAGGGGCGACCCGCTTTCTACCGGGGAGATCGACCCGCGACAGCTCCTCGTGCTCCGAGGCCTGCAACCTGTGCAGGACCACATCACGGACAAGCTGAAGAGCATCCTGCACGAGGTCGCACCCGTGCGGAGGCGGAACATCGAGGTCGTCGTGAAGACGCTGACCAACCTCGCCCGGGTGGAGGACTCGGGAGACAACCCGGGCGCGACTACGGGGGATCTGCGCACAGCGTCGCAGATGCGCGCGTGGAACGCCAAGCATCCCGGGAAGAAGCCCGTGCGCTACACGCCGGAGCTCTCGTCCATCCAGCAGTTCCCCATCGACATGCAGGAGGACTGGATCGCGCGGCTCAACGCGAACAACCTCCACCGCACGCTGGTCGAGGCATCCCGCGAGGGCTGGTCGAGCAACATCAGCGGCTTCCACCCGATCCCAGCGGTGGTCCACGCCACGACCTTCGGCAAGTCGAAGGACAAGCTGAAGGAGAAGTGGCGGGGCGAGTACTAAGATGCCGAGCTGGCACCGGAACAAGACCCCGTCTGTGTTCAAGGCGCGCGTGCTCGCCGTGGACAAGGTGCGTTGCACGATGACCGTGCTCGGGGAGAACAACGAGCGCTTCGACGGCATCCCGCTCCCTTCCCACTACGTCGGGTCGAAGGGGCAGGGGTCGTTCTGGACGCCCGAGCAGAACAGCATCCTGTACCTCTGCTCCCCGTCAGACGGCGTCGCACCGTTCGTGGTGGCAGGGTGTGCGCTCCCGCGCGAGCAGGGCGACGACGACACGGACCAGGACGATTTCCGGCAGGCACGGCCCGTCCTCAACGAGGGCGACCAGGTCGTCGCGTCTTCCGACGACGGGAACTTCATCATCCTCCGCAAGGGTGGTGTCATCGAGATCGGCGCGTCCCAGACCGCGCAGCGCCTCTACGTGCCCGTGAACAGCATGATCATGGACTTCTGCCAGGACTACCAGCTCCAGACGACGGGCGGCATCCTGAGCTGGAAGACGCGGCGCGACGACACGAGCCACGGCGGTGGCACCAAGACCCCGGCCGAGTTCCGGCTCCAGATCAAGGAGTTCACGGGCGAGGATCCACTCGTCGACCTCGGGTTCGGCCGCATCCAGGACGAGGACGACGAGCGCCTCGTCGGTGGTGGAGACGGCGAGATCGTGGCCCGGCTGCTCATCAACGACCGCTTCCGGTTCTGGATCGACAAGAGCGGGAACGTCATGCACTACGTGCACGGCGAGACGGTCACCGAGCACAACGGGAAGGTCGTCGAACGCTACACGAAGAACAAGTTCCAGCAGGTGCTCGGCACCTTCCAGTCCCGGATCGGGTCCAGGCACGCCACCGTCTCCGGCGAGGACTACCTGGAGGTGGGAGGCTCGCGCACGGTCGTCGTGAAGGGTGACCTGAACGAGACGATCGAGGGCACCTACAAACGGAACGTGAAGGGGTACACCGACGACATCGACGGGAGCCGGGAGACGAGCGTGCGCGGCTTCGAGAAGAAGTCCGTCCTCGGCTTCGAGGAGAAGTCGGTGACCGACGACAAGGTCGTCAGCGTGGGCAAGGGCTACAAGGAGGTCGTCGGCGGCAAGCGGTCATTCAAGGTGACCAACTCGCAGGTCGCCAGCGAGGAAGTCGGCTTCGAGGTCACGGTCGCTGCTGGCAAGGTCCAGGTCTTCGCAATGACCGGGAACGTCGAGATCTGCGTGGGCGGCGCGACGCCCGACCTGGTGCTCTCGAAGATCACGGCCAAGCCGACGGGTGCAGTCGTGATCGAGTCCACGCCAGCCGCTGGCTTGAGCACGGTCGAGGTCAACCCGACCGGCGTGAAGGTCAGCACGCCTGCAGGGGAGATGTCGGTCGACCAGCTCGGTACAGTCGCGCTCGGGCTACCCGCGGGCCAGGGTGCGGTCGTCACGACGCTGACCCACCCGGTCTGCTACGTCACGGGCGCGCCCATCCTCGGGTCGAGCTCGGTCGTCGCTGGAGGCATCCCTTCCCCCGTGGGCCTGGCGTCGACCTTCGTGCCCGACGTGACCTGATGCCACTCGAAGCGTCGGCGCTCTCGTCCCTGGTCTTCGCCGACCACCTCGTGGCGTTCCCGCTCGCACTCGCCGCGACGCGGGAGAACCCGTCGACCGGCGTACTCTCCCACAACGTGCCCGAGGAGCTGATCAAGGCGTTGTGCTCCGCCTTCGTGTCTGCGGTCACGGCGGACAACATCGTCATCCTCGCCGCAGTCGCGGGCGCGGCCGACGTCGTCCCACTCACACCGGTCGTACCTGTGACCTTCTCGCTGCCGGGTGTCGACGTGGCTGTCGCCGGGTTCCTGCTCGACCAGGGCTGGACAGGTACGGGTGGCCCAGCCTTCGCGGATGTCGTGGTCGGGTCCGTGTTGCGCAACACGGCCGTACTGGGCCTGCTCCAGATGGACTCGGGGAAGGTCGTTGGCACGGGCACGGGGACCGTCTCGCCAGCGTCGAACCCGGGGCTCGCCGCGCTGGTCGAAGGGAATCTCAACCCTCTCCTCGTGACTGCCTTCACGGACTCCGGCTACTTCGGCCAGGACGATGTACCCGGGAACACCGTGAACGAGACGCTCGCGGCGCAGCTACCGACTTACGCCTCGTGGCTGGCCCAGGGATTCGCTACCATCACGGCGTCCCCGTTATACGTCGGGAACGGGTCAGTACCCTCGGCAGCCGCGGAAGTCGGAACAGGAGCGATCACATGACTCTGCACTCGTGGGGATCCTACGAAGGTGAGGTCGAAGGCCTCGTCGACGGCCTAAAGCCGCTCACGTTCACTTCCTTCGAGACCGAGCTGGAGAAGATCGCGAACTGGAAGCTGCGCGCTGCCGAGACGGCTATCGGCGGCGGACTCGGTGCCGGCGGCGGGTACCTCGCGACGCGGGACGACGACAAGAGGTACAGCGCGGAGGCAGCAGGCGCGCTCGCGGGTGCCATCCTCGGTGCCGGGACAGGCGTCGGCGCGAGCGGGATCATCCGTGCGCTCAGGGCGCGTGCCCTCGCGAACCGTGAGCTCCCCGGCGCTCTCGTGGCAGGGCGAGAAGCGCTCAAGGGACCAGCGACTGCGCACGCGCACGAGAAGGACGTGCTCACCGAGGTCCAGAAGAGGACTGGGAGGATCTTGCGCGGGCCTGCGCCGGCGCAGCCGGATCTTGCCGGGCAGCAGGCTGCCGAGGCTGCCGCGATCGTGGCGAGGGGCGAGATGGGAGCTGCGAACCAGGCGTTTGACACTGACATCGCCAACGCAGTCGCCGCGATCAAGGCGAACTTCGACGCCCGTGTTGCCGCGCTACCGGCCGAGGCGGACGCTCTTGTCGCAAACCGCGTGATTTCGATCAAGGCGCGGAACGGGTGGATTGCTCAGGCACGCGAGGAGGCCGAACGCGCGCTGCGCCCGGAAGCAATGGCGCTGGAATCAGGCGACGCTCTACCGCTGTCGGCCAGGGCTACGTACGGTGCACGCAGCCTCGCGCGGCAACGCGTGTCCAGCGCTGATGCCAGCGCGCGGGGTATCGCAGGAGAGAATGCGCAGCGGACGAGGCACGCGCAGGACTGGGATGCCGCCCAGCAGGAAGTCAGGCAGGCCGAGGAACGCCTCGGCACGTCCAAGAAAGCGCTCGACGAGGCGCGGAAGACGCATGGAGACTCCGCGGTGCGCGAGTCCGTCGCTTCCAGGGCGCACGACACCTACAAGAGGAAGCTCTTCGGGATCGTCGGATGAAGTGGCAACGCCCCACCGCGCGCATCGACCTGCTGCGCGACAAGATCGAGAGGCTCAAGGCCATGCAGGGGACGCTGACCGAGCAAGCAGCCGCGTGCAGGGAGCAGGCGGAGAAGCTGCGCGAGCTCGCGGCGAAGGCGAAGGAGCGCGAGCAGGAGGAGGAGGCACGTGGCCGAGTGGACCCGTCTTGAAGTCTACGACTCCTCGGAGTTCGAGGCGCTGGCAGACGCTGCGTCCGCCGCTCTGGAGACCGTGGCGAGCTTCTTCGATGCCGTCGCGGCGGTGCTCGACCTCATCTCGAAGATCGCGATCGACGACTTCGATCCGATCAAGGCGATCCTTGCCGCGCTCGTCAACGAGCTCGAATCCGCGATCACGGACCTGCTGCAGAACAACGCCTACACGGCTGTGCACGTCAATCTGGAGTGGGACGCTTCCTGGAGGTTCGACAAGAAGGGGGACATCTACGTCATGGACGGCGATCCTCCGCGCCGGCGTGATCGCAAGGACTACGTGCACGATGCGGCGTTGCCGTGGGCTGGGAACGGCCTCGGCGGGTGGCTCGACGACCTCAATGCGTCGGCCAGCGACCCGCGCAACGTCTTCCGCCCCGTCACCGACTCCGAGACGGCCGTGGGAGGGTTCATCTTCATCCTCGGGGTCACCTCGGCTGATGAGCTCTCCAGCCTGAAGAAGCTCTACGAGGTCTTCAAGTCCGGCTGGAAGGACTTCCACAAGATCTTCGATGTCAAGGACGCGCTCGACGAGTTCACGGACGAGTACAAGGCGCTGTCGAAGCTCGGGTCAGGCATCGGGGACTCTTTCATGAAGGAGCTGGTCGCCGTGAAGGAGGGCATGGAGGGATTCCTGGACCCGTCGAACTACCTGCCCACGCCCGGCAACTACCCCATCTGGGCAAGCGTTCCGATCTCGCAGCTCATCCCGCCCATCCACGGGATCTTCCAGCAACTCCAGAAGCTCATCGCCCAGCTGAGTCCAGCGGCGGGGTTCTCCGACATCCTCGCCAACCTCGCAAGCTTCCTCGCGCAGAAAGCGGAGACGCTCGCGGACATCGCCGAGGAGCTGGCCACGCTCATCCAGTCGCTGCAAGACCTCCTGGACCTCCTCAACAACGGGTACTTCCTGTGGGTCGAGGTAGACTCGGGAGGCTTCCCCGCGTGGGTCAACGCCGTGCGGGGCGCGGACTTGGTCATGGACGGCGACGAGATCGTGGGACCTGACTTCGGTACGAACGGCATCGTCGCCGGCATGGTAGGTCTCGCGACCGCGGATGACCCCCTCAACCACCTCCAGACGATGGTACGCATGGTCACGGGCGTCACCTTCGAGGACACTACGCAGGTCCAGAGGCTGGATGATACCTTCAACGAAGAATTCGAGGAGTAGCCCAATGCTGGTCTCCCCACTACACGTCCACATCGAGAAGCGCGCCTCCGCCACGCGCCTGGAGAAGGACCCCGAGGAATGGCCCGGCGAGATCGTCAGCGAGGCGTACCGGCAGCTCCCGTACATCGCCGCCTTCGAGACGGACCTCGAGATGCAGCGCGTCGACGGCGCGCGCGGCTACGCGGTCGGGAGGCTCCTCGTCTACCCGGCCAAGCTCCAGAAGGAAGCTGCCGCGCAGCAGAAGCGCTTGGTGGCCTTGCCCGTGATCGTGCGCGATCGCGAGATGGCGCCGCTCGACGTGTACCAGCACCAGGAAGGATGGCACCCGCTTGTCGAGCAGCGGGTGCAGGAGATCCTGCACACCCCGGCGACGTTCTCACGCCCGGCGCCCGTGGGCACCTTTCAGGGCACCGACCTCTCCTCGCAGATCGACCCGGGGGCGATGGACCGCTACGCGGCGCAGCCCTACGAGAAGACGGCTTCCGTCTTCCAGGCCGCGCTCGGCACGTTCCGCGCCGAGGACACCGAGGCGTTCAAGGCACGCCTGCGCGAGGACACGACGCTCCGCGTGGCGTACACCTCCGTGCCGGACCTGCGTGCCGCTACCGAGGCGCTGGTCGGGCACAAGGAAGTCACCGCGTCGGCCCTCCGCAGCAGGCGTGCCGCCGAGACGCCTCCGACGGTCGTGCAATTCGTCGAGGACGGCACCGGGTACATCATGAAGTCCGCGAACCACAAGGCGTTCAAGGCGACGGCGCAGCGTGTCACGCGCTTCGACGCGGAGAAGGTGCTCACGAAGGAGGCGATGCAGCGCCTGAAGGCGCGCGGCCGCGTCACCTTCGTCGTCGACCCCGTGGTCAACGGGGAAGGCGTGGAGAAGACCGCGCAGGAGGTCAACCGCGTCGGCGCGTGGTCGACGTGGTCTGGCGACCGCCAGCTGCACGGGATCGCGATCCCCGCCATGGTGTCGCTCGATGGACAAGCCCTCGACCTGCAGCTGTTCGCAGGTGCAGGCGACCACGCGATGCAGGAGAAGGTCGCGGGCGTGTTCGAGGGCGACGTGGTCCTCCCCGAGGCGCGTCCCATGGGCGAGGGCGTGTTCGTCTACCAGCGCGGCGCGATGGGCGTCGCGACCGAGCCCATCGTCATCCAGTCCCGCGTCACCGTGGGCGAGAAGGAGAAGACCGCCGAGTACCACGGGTACAGGTCCACGACGGGCCAGCGCGTCGTGATCGAGGTCGTACCCGGCCTGAAGAAGATCGCGTCGGCGGGTCCCGGCCGCTACGCGATCCCGGACACGCTCCGCTTCCTCCCGCTCAACGGCGCGCTCGTCGAGGTCGCGGCGACGCCAGACCTCGCGGAGACCTTCGAGCTGGACAAGCTCGCCGCGTCGTCCTCCGTGCAGCTGCACTGCAACAGCGGGGGTGCCTACTGGGTCACGGGCGAGAACGCCGAGGCGTTCCGCGGGTGCAGCTTCGACGCCGAGCGCGTCGAGTTCGCGCTCGGGGCGCTCGGCGTCCACGAGAAGCAGGCGCGTGGCTTCATGGAGAAGGCGGCGAGCGACGGGCGCGTGGCGATCCCGCGCACGCGCCTCGTGGGCACCGAGGATGCCGTCAAGGAGGCGATGATGGTCAAGGTCGCGGCTGCCTTCCACAAGGTTCCAGCCCTGCGCGTGGACCTCGTGCGTGAAGCCGCTGCGCTCGCCATCCCGTCCGGGAAGGAGAAGGTCGCGGCGGAGAAGGAGACGGTCGACGCCGTGCTCTCGCTCGGCTTCATCACCCCCGAGAATGTCGCGGTCTACATCGACTACATCCCGGAGCTGGAGAAGGTGTCGGGCAAGCTCGCCGAGATCCTCGTCGCCTCCCGCCTCGGGATGGACACCGTGAAGGAGAACGCTGCGCGGAACGCACTGACCCAGCTCTCCACGGTCATCGACGGTCTCCAGACGATGCAGCAACAGGTGCAGTAGTGCGCGCGTGGTACCACGACCTCTGCGCGCGGTAGGGTGTACCCGTGGAATACCCGCATCTCCCATGGCTCAGGTACCTGCTCTCGCGGCGCATGACGGCCTACGAGATCCTCGCGGACTGCGAGGCCAGGCTGCTCGTGCCCCCCACGGAGCCGGACCTCAACGCTATGTCGCGTGCGCTCGGCCCGCCCCCTGCCTCGTGGGCTGGACGCGTCGACAACGCCAACGTCTCCTTCCGGCGCTGGCTGCGCGACCGCAGGCTCCTCGACATGTGGCGCGGCGGGAGCGTGCAGGAGAAGGCGATCGCACTCCTGCACGCCGGGGAGATGCGTGTCGCCGTCGAGCAACTGGTCCTCCTCCACGGGGACGTCGAGAAGGTCCACACCCTCCTCACGCAGCGGTACGGCGAGAAGTCGGCACCTTCCCAGGACGTGATCTCCAGGTACCGGGATTGCTTCTGGGACGTGGGGAGCATGTCGAAGTACGGTCTCTTCGAGTTCTTGAAGGTGCTCGGCGCGGACAGGGAACGGTCGCCGGCGGTGCGTGGCGAGATCGCGACCGTGTACGGTCAGCTTGGCCTCCGCCAGCGCGTCGAGGCCGACGAGTTCTACGACAACATCATCGCGCTCGCCAACCAGCAAGTCGAGGCCGCGCGGAAGGGTGGTGGGCTCCTCGACGGCAGCAGGCTACTGGGCCTCTCGGCGCTCGCGCGCCAGGCGATCGACGCCACGAAGGAGCGCGCCGAGCTACACACCGTCGGCGGGCAGGCCGCCGAGGACGTGCGGCAGAAGGCGCTCGCGTTCAAGCTCCGTACCCTCGAGGCCAAGCGGATCATCAACATCGAGGACCTCGACCAGCCCTACGCAGAACTCGACGAGGAAGACGAAGATGCAGCAGCCGACAACGTCCGAAAGTTCCCCCACCCCGTCCCCCGGTAGCCACCCGATCGAGCTGAAGTGGCGGACACGATCCTGCCGTTTCTTCGACGTGGAGTTCACGGAGAAGGGCGCCGACCTCGTCTACCACTTCTGGCCCCACAAGGGCGATGCTGACTTCCCGCCCGGGTTCGAGACGGACCTCGAGGAGGGGTTCAAGGCCGTGTGCCCGCCCGATGCCGACGTGCGCGCGGACTACATGAGCAAGCGCGAGGCCGCCGTGCTCCTTCGCTTCGGCCAGAAGGTGGACGACCCTTCGCCGCCGCAACCGACCTACTGGGTCCAGGTGAAGAACCTCGCGGCGATGCCAGGGGCCGACAGGTTCCTCTGCAACGAGGTATTCTCGCGCATCGAGCGCGCACTCCAGGAGCGGTACCCCCATGATGCTCAGCAAGACGGTGGACACGGCACGAGCCCTGGCGGAGTTCCTCCGGGGAAGCGCAGTCACGCGCGGGACCGACGGCGCAGGAACCGCCGTTGACGCCACGTTCACGTCCGCCACAGGCGCGTTCGTCGCGGACGGCGTCGCGGCGGGTGACGTGCTCTACCTCGACGGCGAAGCCGAGGCCGTCGTGGCCTCGGTGACGAGCGCGACGGAGCTGGAAGTGACCGGCGCCTTCGCGGCGACCTTCTCCAGCACCCACTACCGAATCTGCCGCGGCAAGATCGACGCGGAGGACATCGTCTACGCTGGGCCTGACGGGGGCCAGAACGGGAAGTGGATCGCGCTCTGGGACTCGCCAACTTTCAGCGGGGCGTGACCGCGCCTACGCACCGTCTGGGCTCGTTCCCTTCCGCGCGGCCTGCATCCGCTTGATCTGCTCGAAGTCAGGGATCTCCGGGCGTGGCCACCACGAGAGCACGATCACCGCGCACACGCGGATCTCTTCGCTGCCCTTGTAGTAGGAGACGCCGGGCGGGAGTTTCTCGTACTTCGTGTCCGCGGAGTGCTCCTTGCAGCGGAGCCTGACCCAGTCCGCGGCGTAGCGGCGCAGGGCGAGGTCTGCCTTGTCCCCTGGGTTGGGCGTTCGCACGGGGATCCGCGCACGGGTAAACTCACCCTCGTGGACGATCTCCGCCGCGCGGACGATCCTCCCCTCGCTGAGCTTGTGCAGTGTCTCCAGGAGCGGATCAAGGTCAATGGCAACCATGAATCAAAGTACCGCGCAGGAGGTGGATTTCACGCCGATGGAGTTCACCCAGTTCGCGATCTACCACAAGGGGAAGCCGATCGACCTCAGTCGGCGCCCGTGGCTCCCGGACGTCTACAACTTCACCGTGTCGCACCAGGCGGATGAATCGCGGCGCAAGCTCCTCCTGGTCACGGGGCGCCAGAGCGAGAAGTGTTGCGTATCCACAACTCGCGTCCTGAAATCTGATAACATCGAGATCATGATCAAGGACGTGCAGGTTGGCGACGAGATCGTGACGCTCCTCCACGACGGGGCGCATCTCGGGTCGAGGCGTGTGACCTGGAAGTCGGCGCCCTTGAAGAAGAACTGCGTACGTCTCACGACGCGCCTTGGTCACGTCCTCGACGTGGCGCGCACGCACCCGATTCGCCGGTGGGGGTGCTGGACACCCGCAGGAGATCTTCACGTGGGGGATCGTGTCGCCTCGGTACGCCGGCTCCCTCCGGGAGCCGGCATCGGCGCCGAGGAGGATCACGTGATCCTCCTCGCCTACATGGTTGCCGATGGGTGCGTCCTTCCAGGAAGCTTCGGCTTTACGCAGGTAGAGGGGCCAGTATCCGACGAGATGGTGAATCTCTGTTACCGCAACGGCTGGACGGTCGTGCCCTACGGGAAGGCTGGAACGCAGGCGATCGACTTCCGATTCCGCCGAGGGCCAGGTACGCCTTTCGACTTGATTCGTTCCTGGGGGCTTCTCGGGAAGAGGTCCGATACGAAGTACCTGCCTGACTGGTCTATGCGCTTGCCTGACGCGCAGACCGCTCTGCTGCTCAACAGGCTGTGGGCGTGCGACGGCCACGTGTCGCGCCGCACGCCGTCAAGGTACGAGATCGTCTACAGCACGATCTCGCAGCAGCTCGCGCGGCAGATGCAGGCGCTCCTTTGGCGATTCGGCATTCCGACACGGATCCGCATAGGCATCCCCGCGGCGTACAAGGAGAACGGGAAGCGGCACTACATGCTCACCGTCCAGACCCAGGACGGTGTGCGCACGTTCCTGTCTCGGATCGGTGCTCTCGGAAAGTCGGAAGGGGTACCCCTTCCTGAATCCGAGGAGAACAACAACCGCGATACCTTCCCCATCGAGGTCGCCGCGGACCTGCGCGCCATCGCCGAGAGCACCGGGTTGTCGCAGAAGGCACGAGGGAGCCTCTTTTCGGGCGGGCTTCGCCTTTCCCCGAAGTACCCGCTCTCTCACCGGAAGCTGCGAGAGTACATCAAGTTCTTCCGCGAGAAGATCGAAGAAGGTCTTCCTTACGACTCGCGGCTGGTTGATGCGCTCGATGCGCACGTGTCGACAGATCTCATCTGGGACGAGATCGTGTCGATCGAGGATCTCGGGGAGCAGGAGTGCTTCGACATCGAGGTCGAGGACACGCACAACTTCGTCGCAGATGGTGTCGTGACGCACAACAGCACGACGATCGGGAACATCTGCATCTCGCTCGCCAACCTCATCCAGTACCTGCGCCTCCTGTACGTCACCGCGTCGCACGCGCAGATGCGCGAGTTCTCGGACGAGCGCCTGCGCGCGGTCATCGCTGACTCGCCCATCCTCCAGGCGATGACCGGCGTGGGGCTCGGCACGGGGATGCGCGAGACCCAGAACGTGCTCACGAAACGGTGGATCAGCAGGGCGAAGCTCACCCTCCGGTCGGTCTACAAGAACGCCGACCGTGTCCGCGGTATCCCGACCGACGTGCTCGCCGTGGACGAGCTCCAGGACATCCTCGTCGACAACCTGCCCGTCATCGAGGAGACGCTCTTCGCGTCCTCCCTCGACGAGGGCCCGATCTCGATCTACGCGGGCACGCCGAAGTCGTTCGACAACGCCATCGAGTTCTACTGGAGCCGGTACTCCACGCAGAACGAGTGGATGACGCGCTGCTCCTCGTGCGGCCGCTGGAACTGCATCGACGAGAAGCACCTGCGCCCGTTCGGCCTCGGGTGCGAGAAGTGCGGGAAGGAGCTGAACCCGGTCGACGGCGAGGCGCGGTGGGTCTGCTTCGGCAACCAGGAGCGGGAGTGGGAGGGCTTCCACCTCTGCCAACCGATCGTGCTCTATGCCTACAGGCACCAGCCCGAGGTCTTCGAGCGCAAGTGGCGCGGGCTCATGGCGAAGCGCAAGCGGTACACGCGCCAGCGCTTCATGAACGAGGTCATGGGCCGGTCCTACGACGCGGGCACCAAGCCCGTCACGCTCGAGGAGGTCCGGCGGTGCTGCATCCCGCAGTACACGCTGACCGACCGGCCTACCAAGCACGTCGCCAACGGGTTGACCTGGGCTGGAATTGACTGGGGGTCTGGCGAGATCAGCTACTCCATCCTGTCGATCTGGCGGTACGACTCGGGCGGGAGGTTCACGCTCTGCCACGCCAAGCGGTACGAGGGCGTCGAGTCCGACTCCGACTTCGTGATCGCCGACATGATCCGCACCTGCGCCCGGTACAAGGTCGCGCGGATCGGTGCGGACTGGGGCTTCGGCTTCCACGCCAACCCGCAGCTGCGCAAGGCCTTCGGCGCGGCGCGCGTGATCTTCTACGCGCACACGGGGAACCAGAAGGAAAAAATCCACTGGGACAAGGCGGGGGGCAAGTTCACGACCCACCGCACGCGCGTCCTCCAGGACGTGTTCACGCTCATCAAGAGTGGACCGGTCGGCGGTGGTATCGCCTTCCCGAACTGGGAGGACTTCGAGACCTACGCCAACGACATCCTCGCCGTGTACCAGGAGTTTGACGAGCGGGCGAAGCAGTTGGTGTTCGACCACCCGAAGGGCGTGCCTGACGACTTCCTCCACACGGCGGTCTACGCGCTGCTCGCCTCGCAGTTCGATCACCCGCGTCCCGATCTCCACGCGCCATCGCCTACAAAGAAGAGTCGCTGACCCGGGGCGAAGGAACGGCGGTTGCCCTGCTGCCCGCCGCACGTAGACGCCACGCGCGGCGGGGTTCCTTGCCCCTCTCGGGGACTTCTTGGGGGGACTCCCCTGCGGCCTACCCGCGCGCCGCCATCTTGTGGACGGTGGCGCTCGTGTTGTCCGCACGCTCGTAGCCGAGAGCGGGGGCGACGACGTAGACGCCGAGGAACGTCCCCGCGGCCACGCCGCCGGCGATGGCGGCGTACCCCTGCCACGAGTTGAGCTTGTACTTGGCCTTCTCCTCGTCGAGCGCCTTCTTGCTCTCGGTGGCCGCCGCGGTGAGGATGGCGTGGGCGGCGTCGGGGATGTCGGCCACGGTCTTGGTCCCGGTGCCGAAGTCGTAGGTCTGGGTCATGCTGTTCGAGCCTCGCGATGGTGTCGGTACTGCCGTAGATTCGAGCGGGGATCCGGCATCCCCCGCCACAGCCACGTCCCGCACCGCATCGGCCGTGATGGCCTCCGCGAGCGGGTCCAGCGCAGGCGTGGCCGCCTGCGCGTCGTTCCTCACCGCGTCCGGCAAGGGGAGATGAACGACCTCAGTCCCGTCGGACCGCGGTGTTTCGGGGGTTCCTGCCAGCTCGCCAACGAGCGTGGCGACTGCGCCGCCCGGGATTTTTCCCGAGTGCGCTGCCGCCACGACCACGTCGAGCGCAGGCGAGGTCGCCACGACTGGCTTGTCGCCAGTCGCAGCTTTCCCCCTGCTGTTGCCTCTCGGCATCGGGTCCTCCGTGGAAGGGTGTTTCCCTACCATGATGATTATGCAGTAAACATGCCCCTATTTTCAGTTTGGGGGCGTGGATACCTGCGCGATGTACCTCGCGACGAAGGAATCGACCTTCCCGGGCTTCATGTCGATGAGATCGTGCATCTTCGCCGCGTCTTCTTGGGACAGGTCCATCTTCACGCGCGACGCGGCGTGGAGGAGCCCGAGCACGCGGTCACGCGACCGGACCATGCGCGCGTGCAGCGTGTCGAGACCGTTCTCCGGGTAGCTCGGGTGGGACTCGACGTGCTTCAGCATCCTGCGGAGGAGGTCGAAGAACGGCACCAGTGCAGTCAAGCCCTTCAGCTTCTTCAGGAGGTAGACGTCCTCCTCGCGCAGGGTGGCGAGGGCGTCCGCGAACTCGGACATCCTGCGGATCGGCCAGCTCGGCTGGCCGAGGTCGTCCATCACGGACTGGCGGATCATGAGCAGCTCGGCCTCGGTCCTCGGCGCCCGCTCTGCACCGAACCCCAGCCCGAGCTTGAGGACCTCGATCGTCTCTTCCGCCTTCTTCAGCCTGTCCTCGATCTCGCGCACGTCCGCGTGCTGGACGGGGAGCTTCGACCGCCTGTCCCCGTACATCCGGTCCACGTCTTCGCGCGGGATCCAGACCTTCGAGCCCTCCATGATGCGGCGGAGCGATCCTGCCTGACCGTAGAGCTGGATCTGGCGAACGGAGACACCGAGGATACGTGCTGCCTCTCCCTTGCTGTAGAATCCTTCCACCCGGCGACTCTAACGGGTATGGAGACCGCGTGAACGATACCGATTTCCTCACAAAGCTGGCCTCCACGACAACACCGGCCACGGATGCCACGGAACGCCTCGGGATGCTCGGGAAGCGAGCAGCCGGGTTGTACCTGTCGAAAGAGGCCGAGTCGCTGACCGACGCGGTGCGCGCGGTCGTGTCCACGGAAGAAGGCATCGCGGACGAGCAGGTCCGGCGCGTCACGGAGATCGCGAACCAGGCGACGTGGAAGACCCTCTTCGTGGAGAAGGGAGACAGGGACGTGGAGTTCGAGCCCGGTGACTCGACGCGCGTGATCGACACCCTCTCGACGCGCGCCGAGACCGTCACGCGCAATCCCGTGCTCGACTACATGGAGGACCCGCCGGGAGAGGAGCCTCCCGACGTTGACCTGAAGGCGCTCTTCGGGGTCAAGGAAGACCTCGCGATCCCTGCCTTCGACGCGACGCGAGAGGCCCTGGAGTCCCACGAGAAGACCGCGGCCGCGCGCGACGTCATCCGGCACGGCATCGACCTGCTACAGCCCGACCTCGAGGACAGCGCGGAACGCTTCTACGGGCTGGTGAAGCAGGCGCACCTGACCGAGGGGGCCGGATTCCTCCAGATCGCGCGTGCCGTGGGCATGGTCATGGAGGAGGACTTCGCGCAGCGCGTGATGGAGTCCGTGGGCAAGCGCCTGCAGGCCGAGGGCGTCGTTTTCGACGAGGGCACGGAGAAGACGAAGATCGCCGAGGCCGTCGTGGTCGACGCCGACCACCCTCTCCTCGTCGAGGCCGCGCGGTTCGAGGCCCTCTCCAGCGCATTCGGGCGGGCACGCGGCGCCTCGCGCGCGCTGGCAAGCATGGAGGCGGGTACCGCGGCGAGCCTCGTGAGTGCCCTAGGGTCGACGTGACCGACCTCGATCTTCTCCGCGTCGCCGCGCGCGAGCTCGGCGGGAAGGAAAAGGTCGCCTACGACCCCACGGCCGTGGCGCGCGAGGCGATCAGCTCTTCCGCGGGACGCGCAGGCTACGACGTGCTCACCGAGAACGTGCCGAAGGCTGTCGGTGGCGCAGTCGGCGGCGTGCTCGGGACAGCAGGGCGCGTGGCCGCGTACCCGTTCCGCGCCGTGACGGGTGCCCTCGGCTCTGCCGGGGCGTCTGCAGGAGGTGGGCTGCTCCGCGCGGCAGGCAACGTCGGGCGCAGCATCGCCGGGGAGGCCCTGCACATTGCGAGGAAGAACCCGGTCGGGGCAGGGCTCGCAGCTGGGTTCACGTACATGCTCCCGCCACATCTCGCGAGGCCCGCTGGACAGGCGAGCGGGTTCTCGGACGACATCGCGCGCCTCGCTCACGGGATCCCGTCGTCACCGGTACAGTGGGGATAGGAGCATGGGCATGGTCAAGATCGGCTCGGTCCAGTTCGACGAGGGTTCCGTTCGTCACTACGCGCGCGTCCGCGCCGAGATGCGCAAGCAGGCATCCGCCTCGGGCGCTGCCGCAGGTGCCGCCGGCGCTGCAGCGCGTGAGAGCGTAGAAGGATTCCGACTCCCCAAGCGCGTCGGCGAGTGGCTGACCGCCGGCCTCGCGCTGTCCGCCGCAGGCGCGGCCATGGGCCTCGGGGCGCAGGCAGTGGGTATCGGCGCCGGGAAGGTCGGGGACAAGGTGCACGAGGCCACGCTCGGCAAGCAGTTCAAGGCGATGATGAAGGCCGACCCGACGCTCGAGGAAGACGCGAAGAAGGCGAAGCAGTACTTCTCGATCCTGCACCGCGCGAGCCCGTACCTCGCCGGCGAGCCCATGCTCGCCGCGTCCACCGTGAAGGGGATGATGGAGTACGGGCACGCGCCCGGCGACCAGCTCGTGAAGGGCATCCTCGAGACCGAGGGCCGGTACCAGGACACGCGCCACCCGTACCTGAAGCCCAAGATGTTCCCGCAGATGCCGACCGGCATGGCCAACGTCGGAGGCTGAGTGGACAAGCGCGTCACCTTCGCCACGTCGGATGGGCTCGGGCGCCACTTCGCCGAGGCGATCGACATCACGCCGCGCGGCGGCGGGCTGGTGAAGATCGCCGGCGCGATGCAGCCCGAGGTCGCGGCGTTCGTGAAGACCCTGCGCCCCGACCCCGCGTACCAGTATGTGTTGATGACCCCGATGGGATCCTACGAGATCTGGGGCCAGAACGTCAACGGCGACGCATTCCCAGAGTGCATCCTCCGTCATGACTGGACGCGGGACGATCCCGTTCAGACCATCAAGGCGTTGCTAGAGAAGTACCCGCCCGCAGGCGGCGAGTTCCCACCAGGGAATTACAGTGAGTTCGGCTACAAGACCTTCCTCGACGCGCGGCGGTACCTCCACCACGCCAACAAACAGCCAGAGAGGGCCTACGGCGACGTCGTGCTCTCTGCGTGGAACCCTACGATGCACCGCGTGGAGATCATCGTACGGCACGATCGTGAGAAGGCAAAGCAGGTCGGTGCCGAGGAAGTCATCCAGGACATCGACGAGGGACGCCCGCGCCAGCTCTCGATGGGGTGCAAGACACCCTTCGACTACTGCTCGGTGTGTGGGAAGATCTCGCGGTCTACAGACGATTATTGCGACGACCTGAAGTTCAGGATGGGGTCAGTCCTGCGCGACGGGCGCGCGGTCTGCGCCATCAACCCGTTCCCGCGCTTCTTCGACCTCTCGGACGTGTTCGTCCCGGCAGCCAAGGAGTCCGGGGTGCTGATGAAGGTCGCGCAGGTCGCCGGTTCCTACAAGAGCGCGTCGACGAAGACCGCGACCATCGAGAAGCAGGTCACGCCGAACACCTCGTCGCCAGCGTCGCGCGGGATCTCGGCGGTGTGCGCTGCGGAGCCGTCGTTGCCCATGAAGGCGCTCATGGACCGCGTGGAGGACCCGACGATCCTGTTGACCACGCTGGCCGCGCTGGGGATCGTGGCGAAGCCGGAGGAGTTCCAGTACGCGCTGCTTCGCAGGATGGGAAAGAAAGGGCTCGCGGACCAGCTCATGGACAGCCGCCAGGTGTTCTCCCAGGAACCGTCGATGCAGGCTGCCGGCTTCGGCGACGACGGGTACTCGCCCCAGCTGGCACGCGTCCTCTCCGCGTTGTTGCCAGAACGATCCGCGTTCTACCCACACCTACCCGCGCGCATCATCCGGGTGTCCGTCACGCGAGCCGTGCCAGGACCAGGGATGGAGGCAGCCCCGGACTCACCAGAGATCAGGAAGGTCGCCTCTGCCTACGCCTCGTACCGGGGCGCGCTACGTGGTCTCCCAGGCATCGTGGAGCTTGCCCTTGCACGCGACCCGGACTACTACCGCGACAACTTCTTCCAGGATCTCGTGTCCGACGCCCTGACCAAGACGTCCTCGATGCACGGCGCGCGTGTTGGTACGGCCGTCGTGCCGCTATACGTTTACAGCGCCTACCGTGGTGAAGTATCCTCGGTCCCCGACTCCTGGTCTTTTCCCACGTCGCCCCTTTCCTCGATCCGGTCCCTCCTGGGTCCTACTTTCTGAGGTCTTTCCATGCAACTCGACACCCTCCTCTCGAACATCTACGGCAACTCCAAGGACACGCCTGCCATGGAGAAGACGGCCGAGGCCGCGTTGCTTTCCGGTCTCTCCGCGAAGAAGTCGCCGGGGAAGAACCCCTACGAGGACATGAGCCTCGACGAGCTCACCAAAATCGCCCAGAGCATCGAGGCAGGGAACGCTGGGACGCAGGTGGAAGAGCCCGATCCCGAGCTGGAGAAGGTCGCCTTCGACATGCTCGGCGGCCAGGTCATGGCCCACGCCATGGTCCACGAGCTCGGCCTCATCAAGGTCGCCGTCGCCGACGGGAAGTGCCGCGTTTGCAAGGAGCACGCGATGGACGTCGAGGGCTCCTCCATCTGCTCCACCTGCGCGTCCGAGTGATCGAGACCTGGTTCGCCGAGGAACTCACCAAGATTGCCATGCCTATGATCCCCCGCCCTCCCCGGACCCCTACGCTATCGGTGAAAGCCGTGACGGCGAACCGGGCGCGTACGGCATCCGTGGCGAAGACGATCGACCCCGCGCGTACCGCGACGGGTGTACCCTCTCCGTTCAGGTCCACGCCTTTCTCTACTCCCGCGCCCTGAGGACACATGACGACTTCCATCAACGACCTCATCCGCGCGGCGCTCAACGACGCCGAGGAAGCGAGCCCCAAGGTCCACGAGAAGACCGCCGCGGCGAAAGCCCCCGCGGTCGCGCCAGCTGCATCGGGACCGAGCGAGCACGAGAAGATTGCCGCGGCCCTGGAGTTCATCGGGCGCCGCGGCGTCGGCAGCTTCGTCAAGACGTCCGCGCATGAGCCTGGTCACGGGAACGTCGGCACCGATGCGGGGAAGGCGCAGCCGAAGAACGTCCCCAAGGTCGTCCCGCACAACAAGGAGTCGCCGCCGATGAGCGCGGGCGGCCAGCCGGAGACCAACGCGGCATCTCCCGCCGGAGGCGGTGCAACCCAGAAGGCCTTGGGGGGCATGGGCACCGGCACGCACCACCCCGCGCTCGCCTCGAACAAGGCAGCACAGGACGCGGACAAGACGGTCAAGGGCAAGCACGAGGCACCGCAGCTGAAGGCGGTGCTCGACGCGGCCACGGACCAGAACATCCACAAGGCAGCCAGCGCGCACGACCCAGCGCTCGTGAAAGCGGCGCTTGCCAAGAAGATCGCGGAGAGAGCCGGAGCGGCTGCCGCGGCGGGAGGCCAGTGATGTTGGAAAAGATCGGAGAAGCGGAGATCAACGGACTCATCCTCGGCGCGGCGGCCTCGATCCGCGCGCTCGAGGTGGAGAACCTCGAACTGCGCGGCAGACTCGCGTCCAAGGACCGTCACGAGCACGCGGAGAAGATCGCCAGCGCGGCGGTCGACCGCGGTCTCATGGACGAGACGGACGGGGAGGAGTATGCTCGCTCACTGGCCGAGAGCGACAAGGACCTGACCGTGGTGGAAGACCTCGTCAAGCGCAGCGCGAAGGGAGTGCCGCTCGGGCACACCAAGACCGCTTCCGCCCACGACGAGGAGCCCAGCGGCGGCGACGACGTCCTCACCAACTACCTCAAGACCACCCCCTTCCCCGAGTGACACGATGATCGACGTCCTCTCCTACGTCTCTTCCCAGCACCGCCGCGACATCGACGTCGCGGACGCGGATCTCCTCGACCCGAACTCCAGCTCGCCGCTCCCCCTCGAGCAGGGCGAGTGGGTCGCGGCCGACTCCGACGGCAAGATGGATCGCATCACGTCTTCCTCGCGCACCGCGGTCCAGGTCTGGACGCAGCGCGGCGACTACGGCGCGCAGGCGCTCGACAAGGTGTCGGTCCTCTTCATCGGCGAGTACGAGGCCGAGACCGACATGTACGACGCCGCCGAGACCTACGCGATCGGCGAACCGCTCACCGCCAAGTCGGTCACCATCGACGCCGAGACGCGCGCGGGGCTCACCAACGACGTCACGGCCGGTACCGACTTCATCGTCGGGTACGTCACCAAGACCCCTGGGGACGACGGCAAGCTCCGGTTCCGCAAGATCACCCCCCAGCTCTCGGCCTAGACCTTCCACCGACCTCGCACCGGAGAATCTTCGATGTCCCAGAACAGCAGCGCGCTCAACTCGGTCTTCATGGCCCACCTCTCCAACGCCGAGGGCAAGGAGAAGCTGGCGGCCGTCACGCAGACCTACGTGCGCGACAAGCTGCGCGAGAACAGCTTCGCGCGCAAGGTGATCCCGCCCCAGCAGGTCACCCGCGCGGATCTCCAGGTGTCGGTCAACCACGACACGATGGTCTACATCGACGAGATCGAGCCCAACTCGCGTGCCATGTCGATGACCTTCCGCGGTCAGCCGACCGCCCGGTACATCCGCGCGTCCCGGTACGAGATCCCGTTCTTCACGGTGTCGTCCGAGCGCTTCGAGAAGACCGAGCAGGAGCTCATGGCCTACAAGATGGCCATCACCAAGGTCATCGAGGACAACTCGGTCAAGGACATCCAGGAGATCGAGGACCACCGCTTCCTCGTCTACGTCGAGGCTGCGTGCCAGGCGACGGGCCAGATCGTCAAGGGCGAGCAGGCCCAGGACGACGAGGACGAGAACGGCGCCAACACCGGCTTCCGCGGGACGCTGCAGCGCAACGACCTCGTGCTGCTCTTCCAGGAACTCGACGGCAGCAGGCGGCGGCTTGCCCAGGTGCTCATCAACGAGAGCGACTGGGACAGCATCCTCACCTGGAACATCGAGGACCTCGGCGACTCCGAGCAGGGCGCCATGTTCCGCAAGGGGCTGACCGGCGACAGCATCATGGGGCGGAAGTTCATCCGCACCATCAAGACCGACATCCTCCAGTCGGGCAACATCTACGGGTTCTGCGACCCGGAGTGGCTCGGCAAGTTCCTGGTGCTCAACAACACCAAGTTCTACATCGACAAGGAGGCCAACCTCATCTGGTGGCAGGCGTGGGAAGACATCGGCATGAGCATCGTGAACGTCGCGTCCTGCGCGAAGCTCGAGCTCTACAACGATGCCTCCGACGACCTCATCGGCGAGGACGAGGTCGGAACGCAGGTATTCCACCAGTTGGACGATGGGATCTTGTTCCCCGCAGTTTCGTCGTACTAGAGGTAGAACCTCGGCTTCCAGGAGTTCCGAGCAAGCATGCCTCGCTACCTCGTCGAGAACAGCCGCCCACGCCAGATCGTCACGCTGTTCGGGAAGGTCCTCGCGTCGAGCGTCAGCTCGCGCCGGAACCGACCCGGGCAGGTGTGGTTGTCCGAGGCGCAGTACACCTCGGACCAGGTCAAGCGCCTGATCGAGATGAAGCGGCTGCGCCTGGTCGAGGTGGTGGACGAGGGCACGCGAGAGCCCGTGGACCGCGTAGCGAGCGTCGCCGACGTGGACCGCATCCTCGATGCCCGTGCCGATGACTTCGATGGCCTCGTACCACCAGGTGCGCCTCTAGAGATCCCGCCGGTGTCTACCAGCGACGGCGTGGATCCAGCAGATCCAGTGGATGACGCGCCCGCTGGCGACGATCCACCGCCGAGCATCGTGCCTCCCGCGGACGTCGTGAAGTACACGCGCGAGGAGCTGGACTCGCTGGGCTTCCAGGAACTCCGCGCGCTCGCCAAGTCGCTCGACGTCTCGTCGAGTGGCAAGGCGGCAGAGATCATCGAGCGCGTCCTCTCCGCGCAGGAGCAGCCATGAAGAAGACCCCCCTGCGCCAGGCCTCGGCCGAGGCCGTGTCCGTGTGCGGCAAGATCCTCAAGAAGGGCCAGTCCATCACCGTGCTTGACAGCGCGATCGGCGAGCGAGAGAAGAAGATGGCCTCGCGCGGGCGGATCGCGATCCGTGCCTCGAACAAGAAGGGACACTCCCAGGTCGTCGCGACGATCGGCGGGGAGTAGTTTCCCGTGGGTGCGCCTCCTCTCGAGACACGACAGTTCGTGAGCGAGGTCCGCGCCTACATCCGTGACTTCCCCGAGCTGAACCGGCTCATCGCGGGCCACGAGACGAGCGACCGGCTCATGGAGTACATGGTCTGGCTCGCGCTGGACGAGTGGAACACCACGCCACCGCTCTCCTCGCAGACGGTCGAGACCTTCCCATCTCGCGCCATCCTCCTCAGCCTCACCCTCTGCCACCTGCTCACGTCGGTCGGCATCCTCAAGAGTCGCAACCGGATGCCGTACAGTGACGGCGGCTTCTCCGTGGACACCGAAACGCAGGACGACTCCTACCCCAAGTGGATCCAGCTCCTCCGCAGCCAGGTCAACCCGCGCATCCTGCAGCTCAAGATCGCCTTGAACATCGCGGGTGGGTGGGGTACCTCGGTCCGATCCGAGTACGCACTGATCCACGGCTGGTACGGTGGCTCTTGACGTCCTTCTCGACCTTCACCCGTTGACAGGCTACCTGTCCTGACCTACGCTCGCCCGGAGCTTCCATGAACGCCTACCTGAGCACCGTACTCGGTTCCAAGACCAAGACCGCCTCCACGGAGCCGGAAGTCGAGGAAATCGACCTGTCGAAGATCTCCGCTGCCGAGTTCCTCGCGGGTGTCGAGGACGGGTCCATCGTGGTGCCCGAGCAGGAGAAGGTGGCCGAGCAGGATACACTCGACCTCTCCAAGCTCACCAACGAGCAGCTCGCCGCCCTCCAGGCGCAGCTCGAAAAAACCGCCTCCCCTTCCTCCACCGGAGCTCCCGTGAACGACATCGACCTCAACGAACTCACCCCCGCCCAGATCATCGACGTCGCAAACGCCCTCATCGAGAGCGGCGAGGGCGTCGAGAAGGTCGCTTCCGGCGGCGACATCGACCTCAACGACCTCACCGTCGACGAGTTCCTCGACTTCGCGGAAGGCCTCGAGGAGGCGCTCATCGAGAACGGCGAGCTCGAGAAGCAGGCCGGCAAGGTCAGCGACGCGCTCAAGAGGGGCTGGGAGGGTGCCAAGGGCGCAGGTAGCCGCTACGGCGACCTCGTCACCGGGCGCTCCGCCCGCGCGGACATCTCGGCGCTCTCCGGCAAGACCGGGCGCGGCAAGGCGTCGAGCGCCCTCGAGATCCTCCGCGGCAAGTGGGGCTCGGGAGCACCCAGCGCGTCCGGCAAGGGCTCGCGGCGTTCCGAGGCGATGAAGGCGCTCGGTACCATGGCGGGAACCGCGGGTGTCGTCGGCGGTGGCACAGCGGCCGGGACCATCGCCTACCGTCGGCGCAAGAAGAAGTAGTAGGTCGGACAACACGCCCCTACGCTGAACTTCCCAGGAGCCACTTCCATGAACGCCATCCTCTCGAACATCTACGGCACGCACGGGATGGAAAAGACTGCCGCGGCCCAGCAGGGCCCGCAGAACCTCTCCGACCTCGCGCTCCTGCTCGTGTACGACGAGGAAGAGCATGGCGGCGATCTCACCAAGGTCGCATCCGTGCACAAGGACGTCTTCGGTCAGCTCTGTTCGTTCGACCGTGCGGGTCGTGCAATGGCGCAGGCCGAGTTCACCGACCTGGAGAAGGTGGCATCCGAGGGCAACCTGGAGCCGCTCCAGGCGTTCTTCGCGGACGTGGTCGAGCCTGAGCCCTCCGCCGAGGAGAAGCAGGCCGCACTCGACGCGGTGAAGCAAGAGCTCGCGCGCCGCGCACGGAAGTAGGTCCCCATGGGCCCCGTCGTTCGGGCAGCTTTCGAAGCTGAGATCGAGAAGCTCGGCGGCATGCGCCGCCTACAGCGTGTTTACGCGGCGCTCAGCCGAGTCCCTGCCGCGGAGCAAACGACAGAAGAGTACGCGAAACGCGGCAAGTACCACGGGCTGCTGAACGCGTTCTCTTCCGCAGACGACAAGGCGCGCCGGCGCGTATTTGGTAATGCAGAGCAGGGCAGCGCTGCGGCCAAGGCCAACATGGTCAACTACGTGAACCGCGCAGGGATCGCAGACCTTGGATCTACTGGACCCGAGATCACACGCGCTGCAATCCGGAAGGCCAAGCCCGCGTTTGTCCCGCACACCGTGGAGAGCGTGGAACGCGCGATGCCTAAGACCTCCTCCGCTCGCGGACCGGGCATCGAGAAGATCGCAGCCATCTGGGGCTGCGCGCTCAAGAGCCCCGGCTACTACGGGGGATGCAACCCGGAAGGCGCCGACAAGAAGTGGTCGGACAAGTTCAACGACACGCCGTTCGCGAAGCGCGCGCTGGCGCTGGAGAAGGCCGAGGCCGACCGCGAGATCGTCTACGCGCAGCAGGCCGTCGAGGACGCGCACGCGCAGGTCAAGGAGGCCCAGCACCGCGCGAAGATCGCCACGCTGGAATCGAAGCTCCTCGGCTGGAAGGCCGAGCAGGGCGGGGAGAAGGAGAAGAAGGCGATGCAGGAGAAGCTCGCCTCCTGCTGCCCGGGCCGCGGCGACTGGGAGTGGGCAGACCACTTCAAGAGCAGCCCCTTCTACAAGGACGCGATGCTCCTCGAGGCCGCGGACGCGCACATGGAAGTCGAGCGCACGCGGCGGAACATCAAGGACTCGGCGCGCTGGCGCGGCAACGACGAAGACCGCCTGGCCCGCAAGGAGCTGGAAGCGGAACACGCGGACTACAGGGTGAAGAACCTCGGCCTGTGACAGGGTAGGATGCAGGCGTGATCGTCGTCCGCAACATCCGTGTGACCTGCCTGGCCCGCGATGTTGTGGCCGTTTCATGGGAGTACGGCGAGACAACCGAGAGCCTCGGCGACTACACCATCGCGGTGCTGCGCTCCGAGGGAGAAGCGGGTGACTACGCGGACGTGTCGAGCGAGATCGACTGCTCCACGGCCGAGGACTACGACGACGAGGACGTCAACCTCTACGCCAAGTCCCGCGACTACCACTGGCGCCTCCGGGTCACGAGGACGGCGACGAGCGCGACGCGCCTCTACGGCTCCGTCCCCTACGAGAAGGTGCTCGCCGAGAGCGCGGACCCGGGCGGCGTCGTGCTCGAGGCCCCTCAGGACCTCGTCGCCGCGGAGGTGAGCCGCCGCTTCGAGCTGATCCTCCGCGAGTTCACCGGGGGGCGCGTGCTCGTCCTGCCCTCGAGGACGAGCGGTACACGTTGCACGAATTGCTGGGACGCGCTGAAGCGCCGGAAGACCATCTCGGCCTGCCAGACCTGCTACGGCACCGGGGTCGTCGGTGGCTTCTACACGGCGCGCGAGGCTGCGTTCGCGAAGGTGCCGAGCCACCTCGCCGTCCAGCTCACACCGCTCTTCGAGATGCAGCCGAGCGACGTGCTCTTCTGGGCGAGTTCCAGGCCCCGCCTGAAGCCGCGCGACGTCGTCGTGGACACGGTCGGCTGGCGCTGGCGCGTCTTGCAGGTCCAGCGGGCCGAGAAGGGGTGGGCGCTCACCAGGCAGGTCGTACAGCTGCGCAGGATCACGCGCGACCAGGTGGAGTACGACGTGCCCGTGAGCTGGGACCGCGACAGCTTCACCGCGATGCCCCAGCGCAACTTCGTGAACGCGACGGACATCGAGAGCTACTGGGACGCGGTACGTGAGAAGGGCGCCGAGCCTTCCGGGAGCGACACGTGATCGAGACCTACTTCGCGGCCGAGCTGGAGAAGATCGCGGCGCGGTTGTCGGTGCACGAGCTCGCGCGCGCAGAGGCCCGTCTCGCGCCCGTCCGCTTGAGAGGCGACGCTGCTCACGCGCTGGGCGGGATCAGCCCGACGCCATCTCAGGCAAGGGCGTGGGGAAGCAAGCCAGCCCCGTTCGAGGGCATGGACGTACCTGCCCAGATCGTCGATGCGTTCAAGCGCCAGGTGCCCGCAGGGAAGATCGGGCTGTCCACGCGTGCCCACTTCGCAGGCAACCGCTTCCTGTTCTTCGGTCGACGCGCAGGTCGTACAGACACGGACGCGCAGCGCGGGTTGACGCTCCTGCACGAGGCGCAGGAGCGCAAGGTGAAGAACCCGACGTTCAACGTACCTCACGCGAGCCAACGCGTGCTGCTCGACGAGCGGAGGGCAGTACTGGCTGCCGAGCGCGAGGGTGGCGCGCTTGGACGTGCCGGTAGGATGATGAAGAGGATGCGCGAGGCGAGCGGGGAGGCCGACCTCGTCCGAGACAAGCTGCGCGGGATCGATCCGCGGCTCGTGGCGATGTACGACGAGGGAGCGTTGTCTGGGGCAGCGCGCCGGTTCGTGGACAGGAAGCTCGCCACGGACAACCCAATCAGCGAAGAGTTCAGGAAGAAGTACGAGGGTGGTGTGCGCGACTTCGTGACGAGAAACATGATGGGCAGGTCAGGGTGAGCCACCGCCCGAACCAGGAAGAGAACTGGGCCCTCTGGGAGCAGTACAACCCGCGCACGGGAAACTGGCTGTCGGACACGAAGGACATCCTCCTCCGGTTCCTCCAGGACTTCTTCTACCAGATGGACGCGGGGCAGCAGCCGTCGCTGTTCCACTTCGAGCCCCTCGACGCGACGGTCGACCAGGCCGATCCCGAGGCCTACCAGTCCGACGAGAAGGTCACCGAGCTGATCATCACCGACGCGGGGTCGGTGAACACGGAGACCATCGAGAAGCGCCCTTGTATCGTCGTCTCCCGTGGACCCTTCGCCTACGGCAACACGTCGATGGACCAGCTGTTGTCCATCAACAGCTCCGACGGGATGCAGACCCACACCGACCTGCTCACCGGGAGCTTCGTCATCCACTGCATCAGCCGGGAGGGACTGGAGGCCGAGCGCCTGGCCGTCATCGTCGCCCGCGCCATCCGCTACTTCCGGCTCCAGCTCCAGAAGGCGGGCTTCTTCAACATCGGCACGATCATCCAGGTCGGCGCCGAGTCCTCCCCCGGACAGCTGCTCTCCGGCGACTCCGCGGAAGACTTCATCGACGTGCCCGTCTCGATCCCGGTGTACTACCAGGAGTCGTGGACGAACACCCCCGAGTCCACCGCACTCGCTCGGATCACCTTGACGGCCTACGCCGTCTTCCGCGACTTCTACGGGGACCTCGTCTCGCCGGACGCGCTGGACGCGGACGGGAACCCCGTGGAGTCCTCGGAGGGGGTCATCGTGGCCGCGTGGACGATGCCGCCCGAGGAGTAGAGGCGCCCGGCGCCGTGCGTGATACCCTGACGCCGACTGCCCATCGAGGAGTAACCACATGAGCGCAATCCGCCGCCCCGGCGTGGAAATCACGCAGGAGTTCGTCACCGAGAGCCCCTCGATCCTCGAGCCTACCCAGGCCGCGTGCCTGGTCGGCCCGTGCTTCCGGGTCGCGGACGCCTTCGACGACGACGGCGAGCCCCAGTCCGAGGCCCTCGCCGGGACCTACCAGGACGGCAGCGGCACCATCGCCTACGACGTCCCTGGCCTCGAGGACACCGACGCCCTCACGTCGCTCGACGACGAGATGCGCGTGTTCCTCGTGGTGGGGTCCACGACCACGGAGCTCTCCTCCGAGGACGACGAGACGGTCATCCTCGACGATGCGACCGGCGACTTCAGCGCCTCCGCGGACACCCTCACCGACACCGACGTGGACTTCTCGGCACTCGGCGTGGAGGCCGGTGACGTGGTGCGCCTGTCGTGGCGCGGCGCGAACTACGACATCGAGGTCGAGTCCGTCGCGGCCACGGTGCTCACCCTCGCGGATTCCGACATCGTAGAGGACCTCGCAGGCGTGACCTACGACGTCGTGCGGAGCCCCGCGCAGTGGCTCCTGTCCACGGGCGACCAGGCATCCGTCACTATCGGGACCGACGACGACTACCTGGTAATCTCCGCGAACGCGGACGGGGACATCGCCGGGAGCGCCGGCGACGGGATCTCCGTCGTCCTGGCCGAGAGCGAGGTCTACGCCGAGGGCAGCGACGGCGTGGCCGGCGACCTCATCTTCATCGCCGACACGGCCACGTTCACGGCCGACGTGGGGGCGGCTGGGGAGTCTTCCGGGTTCCACGTCCTCGTCTACGACAGCCCGCTCACCCTCGAGAACAGCGAGGTGTTGAGCGAGGTGCTGTGGGTGGTGGACGGGACGACCCTGCTCGTCGAGACCGGCGAGGGAGAAGGTCTCTCCGCGAAGGACTACGTCGTCGGCGAGTCGGTGGTCACCGGTGCTGACGGCTCGACGGACGTGACGGGCACCCAGTTCACCTCGGCGGCACCGTCGGCGTCGTTCTTGACCTTGTCGGGCGGTGGGCCGGGGGCTCCGGTCCCGGACGCCTACATCGAGATCGATGGGGAAGGCGTCTACCAGGTCAGCAGCGTCATCGACGCCAACAACATCACCCTCCTGCCCTCCGCCCCGGTGTCGCTCCCCGCCGCGCAGAACTACCGGGTCATCTCCGAGGTCGCCTCCGGCGCGGATGGGGAGACCGGCGCGCTCACCGACTTCGTGTCTCCGTCCTCGTCCTTCGAGACCGACCTGGCCGATCTCACGCCGGGCGACCTCGCCGTCGTCGTGGGTGGCACGGCGCGTACCCTGTCCAGCATCGCCAGCGAGTTCCACCTCGTGCTTGCCGACGCCTTCGTGGCCTCGGACGACGACATCGCCTTCGAGGTCGTCGAAGAGGGCGCGGCCCTGTCCCTCGCGTGGGACGACGAAGAAGACATCCTCACGATCACCCTCGGGCGTACCGCCGGCGTGACCGACACCACCTTCGCCGACATCGAGGACGCGATCACGGACGACACCAACACGTCCTACAGCGCGACGGTCGCGGGCCTCTTCTCGGCAGATCTCGGGGCCGCAGGAGCCCTCGGCGCGGTGGACTACGCGGGCACCTACGAACTCGACGGCGGGAGCGACGACAACCAGATCCTGCTCGACGCCGATCTCGTAGGCTCGTCCGTGCCGACCGGGAAGGTCTACGTCAGCTACCGCGCGCTCCGCCTCGACGTGAGCGCGGGGGCGGCGGAGCCCTCGCTGCTCTCCTTCGAGTCGAGCGACGACGTCGAGGACCAGATCGAGCCCATCAGCACCAGCAACCCGATGGCGCTCGCCGCGTACTTCGCCGTCCTCAACAGTGGCGGCACGGCCGTGAAGGGCATCGGTATCTCCGAGGTCAGCGCGACGAAGCCGGACGGCACGTCCGAGGCGTACACGGAGGCCCTGGCGTTCCTCGAGGGGCAGGACGTCTACTGCATCGTCCCCTTGACGCAGGACCCTGCCGTGCATGCGCTCGTGCAGGTGCACGTGGACAGCCTGAGCGAGCCCGAGAACAAGTCCGAGCGCATCTGCTTCCTCAACCGCGACCTCCCCGAGTACTCGACGGCCGAGACCGTCGCCTCGGGCACGCAGGGCAACACGGGCGCGGCGTTCAGCACCGCGGGCACGAGCTCGTTCACGAGCTCCACGGACTTCGCCGACGCCGAGGTCGTGGCCGGGGACATCCTCGTCGTGTCCAGCCTCGCCGAGTCCGACGACGCGCTCACCGAAGTGAACGGCACCGACTCCTTGTACGGCCTGGTCATCGTCGGCGTGGACATCGCGGATGACTACACGCTCGACGTGACCGTCCCGGCTGGCCTCTCCACCGACTGGAACAGCCTCGTGGACGTCTCGTTCACGGTCTACCGGGCAGGGAGTGCCATCGACAGCGCGTCCGACCAGGCCGATGCCATCCAGGACTTCGGCCCGGCCTTCGAGGACCGCCGCGTCGTGGTCATGTGGCCCGACCAGGCCGTGGCCGACGTGGACGGCACCTCGACGGTGCTCGACGGCTTCTACCTGGCCTCGGCATGGGCCGGGAAGCTGTCCGGGGCCAACCCCGGGCAGGGCTTCACGAACTCCACCGTCGCGGGCTTCACCGCGCTCAAGCACGCCAACGGCTACTTCTCCGAGAGCCTGCTCAACGAGATGGCAGGCTCTGGCCTCTGGATCAACATTCAGGAGAGCTCCGGCGCGTCGATCAAGTGCCGCCACCAGCTGGCCACGGACGTCTCCAGCATCCAGAAGCGCGAGGTCTCCGTCACGCGCGTCATCGACTACGTGGCGAAGTTCCTGCGCCTGGCGCTGTCGAAGAAGATCGGGCGGTTCAACATCACCCAGCAGTTCCTCGACTCGCTGTCCACGCAGATCCAGAGCCTCGGGCGCTACCTCGTCGAGGCGCAGATCCTCTCGAGCTTCAAGCTCACGAGCATCGCGCCGGACGAGGACGCGGCGGACACGATCAACATCACCGTCGTGATCCTCCCGTACTTCCCCGCGAATTACATTGCCTTGACCTTGCAGGTCTAATACCCGTCAACAGTTGACAGTGTTGACACCTCACGTTAGGATGTGTGCATGGCACATCCACGAAAGATCGGCTGCAAGATCGAGGGCTGCGAAGCAGGACACAGGCGCAACGGCTTCTGTGCACGGCACGACGCGCAGTTCAAGAGCGGTGCAATCGACGCCGATGGCCGTGTGCTGCGCGAGCTTCGCCCGATCGTCTCACCAGATCATCCGCTCTACGCCCCGCGTCAGAAAGCACCATGCAGGGCCTTGAGCTGTTCCGCCCTTGGCCAAGTCCACGGGTTCTGTCGCCGGCACCTGTACCACTGGAGGACAGGGAAGCTCTCCGACGACGGTGTGTGGCTCCAACAGCCGCGAGGCGGAAACTACCGTACCAACCCGAGTATCTGCAAGATGCCTGGATGCGGAGATGCCGAGATCAAGGGGCACGGTTTCTGCGACCGTCACTACCAGCAGTACCGGAAAGGAATCATCGACACCGAGGGCAACCAGCTCCGCGAGTTGAAGATCGGGAAGGGCAAGGCGAAGTACGACGGGAGATACGTCGATCGACACGGCTACGTGCACATCCTCCTACCCGACCACCCGATGGCGAACTGCGAGGGCTACGTTCTCGAACACCGCCTGGTCGTCGCGAAGATGCTCGGTCGCTGCCTGACCGCCCAGGAGATCGTCCACCACCACAACGGCAAGCGCGCGGACAACGCGCCCGAGAACCTTGAGCTGATGCGACGGTTCGACCACTTCCCAGGGCACTCGGTTTACGCCGAGGACGTGGTAGCTTACGCGGCAGACATCCTCTCGGTGAACGGCATGCACGATCCCCAAGCATTCAAGGCGGCGCTCGATCGGCTCAACACCATTGCGCTGACCTTGCAGGTCTGATGTCCGAGTACATCGCCTTCGCCTCGACCCTCGAGAAGCGCTCGGCCGTCTACACCGTGCAGGACCTCGAGGAGCGCTACGCCAGGCAGAAGGCGCGGGACGACGTGCGCGACTTGAAGGGGAGCAAGGGGCTCTCCGCGTACCCGAAGGGCGCGGCCATCGGGGCCAGCGGCGCCATGGCCTTGCCCGTGGTGCTCGGCGCGAGCTCCCACTTCGGATCCCAGGAACGCCACAAGGCGGCCGACCGCGTGATCGAGAGCCGCAAGCTGTCCGCGCTCGTCAAGAGCCTCCTGCCCACGCTCGACGACGAGACACGCGCACACCTCGGTGGACGCCTCGCCGCGGACTTGAAGGAGGCAGCTGCGCCGGCAGTGCCCGTGACGATCATGCGGCAGACCGCGGCCGGTCTGCTCCTAGAGTCTGCCGGGAGGAACGACCCTGGTGCGCGGGAGAGGGTCATCGACCTCGCCAACGAGATCTCGCAGCGCCTCGGGCAACGCGAGCACCCAGATGCCACGACGGCACGCGTGCTGAGGGCTGTTGGGAACCCAGGCGTGGAGATCCCACCCCCGGGGCGCGTGGGTGTGCAGGACGTGCTGAACGCGATCGCCATCGACGCGCCCCACGATGCTCCTGGTGCGCCATTCGCAGCGAACCGCTACGCGATGGGCCCGGTCGAGCGCAGGAACATGCTCGCGCTCGCGGAGGAAGCCGCGCGCAAGCAGGGGATTGATCTCGACGTGAAAGCCGTGCGGCGTGCCATCGACATCGACGCGATGAAGAACCTCGGGCGCTCCGCGATCCCGTTCGCCGCGCTCGGCGCGCTGGGCGGCCTGCTCGCCGTGCGCGCGAAGCGCAAGAAGCTGAAGGAGCTGGAACGTGCCCCGCGCTGAGCCCTCCAAGACCGACCGCGCCATCAAGGCTCTCCCTGCCGCTGGCGCCGTCACAGGTGGTGTCCTTGGCGCGCTCCGCCCCGGCCTCATCGACGCAGGGCGCGCAGGGGGTGACCTCAAGCACCGCGCGGCCGCTGCGCTGCTCGGCGCGGGTACAGGTGCGACGCTCGGCTGGTTACCTGACGTCATGCGAGAAGGCCTGCGCGCGGTGAAGCCCGAGAAGGTAGCGACTGCCGCCGTGCGCGGGCGCGAGCTCGTCCAGTACATGTGGGACGAGCTGGAGAAGATCTCCGGCGCGTGGGAGATGGGTACCCGGGCGAAGAAGTACGACAAGGACCAGCGCCCGCTGGCCTACGCGGGCGGCGTGGGAACTTCCGCGCTCGTCGGGGCGGGTGCCGCGGCGCTACCCGGTGCCCTCCTCGGCGGTCCCGTACTCCAGCGCGCGCTGACCGAGAAAGGGCGTGCAGCGGCCCTCGAAGACCTCGGGAAAGACCTGGGCACGGCGGCTGACGTCTTCGGACGTGCCCGCATGCAGGCTGGGGTTGACGCCGCGAGCGGGGCCGCGGACCAAGAGTTGCTCACCGACGTGATGCAGCGCGCGGCGAAAAAAGTACGTGGGAAGGAGCTCGGGTACACGGGGGCCATCCGCGAGATCATCGGCGAGGGCAAGGCCTCCGACACGCTGAAGCACCTCGGGAGAGACATCGCTACCCGCGCGTCTTCCCCGGAGTTCAAGGAGCTCATGAGCCGCCGTGCCGGCGCCGCGGGCAAGGCGATGCTCACCGGTGCGGCGGGTCTCGCCGCGCTCCGCGCGCTGTACAACGTCGGCCAGTACGAGGGCGCGAAAGCGCTTACGCACAAGGAGAAGCGCGCCTTCGCCGAGAGCGACCCCATCGCCGAGGTCCTCGGCACCGAGGTCGAGCAGCTCGACCAGAAGCGGGCGCGCGGGTACCCCATCCTCCAGGCCCCGCCAGGCTACGTCTTCAACCCGGAGCTCTCGGCCTTCGTGCCCGACACGCAGCAGCCGGGCTGGATGCCCGAGGAGCAGGTCGCACAGGCCCAGAACAACCAGCAGTTCTACCAGCAAGGGCAGCAGGACCAGCAGCAGGGGTCAGCGCAGCAGGAGCTCGACCAGGGCGTAGAAGCGCAGGCGCAGGCCCTCGCCGGCCAGCAGCACCAGGCCCAGCAACAGCAGATGATGCAGGACGTCCAGCTCCAGAAGCAGGTCCAGAAGCTCCAGCAGCCGCCCGCGATCACCGGCGCTCCTGCACCGCAAGCCCCGAAGCCTGCCGCCAGGAAGCCTGCTGCCAAGAAGCAGGGGCAGGCGATCACCATCAAGGTCGGCAAGTAGGCTAAACTCCCTTCACCCCACGGATGGCCAAAGTGGCAAGCCTGACTTCCTGGAATTTCTTCAACCGCAACGTGCAGGGCGGGCTCCTCGAGGGCCGGTTCCTGAACGCCGCCATGATGCTCGTCGCTGCCGGTCCCCCGCGCCTGGCCGCCCTCGGCATCAGCGCGGAGGCCAACGACACCGAGCTCGGCGACATCGCCTGGCCCATCGGCGTGCTCCAGAGCTTCAACATCGGGCAGAACACGCAGATCATGCGCCTGTTCGAGATCGGCTCCGAGCGCTCCTACTTCATCCGTGGGCGCACGATGGGCCAGATCGCGCTGGGCCGCATCATGTACCACGGGCCCTCGCTGCTCCGGGCGCTCTACGCCTACCTCAAGAGCGAGACCGGCGATGTCCAGTTCGACGCGCTCTACGAGAACGACGCGCAGGCCAAGCTCAACACCAGCGGAACCGAAGGCAGCAAGGACGAGTACCACGTCGCCCCGGGCTACGAGAACCTCTGGATCGACCTCGCGTCGGACGTGTTCAGCCAGCCCATGGGCCTGCTGATCATGATGCGCGACTCCAACGGCGACACCTATGGAGCGTTCTACGTCGAGTATTGCAGCGTGACCAATCACGGGCTTGCGACCGACGCCGGCGGGACCATCCTCTCGGAAAACGCAGCCTTGATGTACGAACGGATCCTCCCAGTCGATGTCCAGGCCGTGAGCCTCATCAAGGACAGCAGCTCCGTGGCCGGGATCGTCGGCAGTAACGTGATCGGGTCCGCCTCCTGATCATGTGTTCAGGTAGCTGACCCGGGGCAAAAGAAAGCAGCCCCGTTGCCCACAGGACTGCTCTCCCCACGATCTTCCGCCCCGTCGACTCAGCCAACGGGATTCGGTGTCGTGTACTGGCAGGAGGCTGGGGTGCCAGTTCCCTCGCCATCGTACTTATGCGGCGAAGAAAGAGCTACTTGCGCCTGCCGCTGAACTGCGAGAGGTAGGCGTCCAGGCCGTCTGGCGCCTCGACTTCTCCCTCGTCGTCCGCGACGCGCAGCTTCTTGCGCGCGCCCTGCACGGGCCTGGCTGACGCGAGCACGTCGTCTACTCGACAGCGCGCGCCGTCGCACCCGGCCTCCTCGCACTCGGCGCAGAAGCCGTGCTCCGGCCCAGCGACGAGGTCGTGGATGGTCGAGCCCTCCGGTCCCATCGAGCGGCTGCAGCACGCGCAGTCGGTGACGCCCTTCTCGAGGTCCCCGGCGGACGGCTTTGGCACCCTCGACTTCGCGGCCCGCGACAGGCGCGGCTCGGCCGCGACCATGGGGTAGAGCTTCGACTTGCCCCAGAGCTCGGGGAAGCGCACGGGCGGGTGCACCTTCCACACGCCGGCGAGCTCGCCGAGGGCGACGAGGAGCTTCGCGAGGTCCCCGTTTCCCCCGGTGTAGAGCTTGAGCGCCTGGTAAGAAGGACCCGTCTCGATGCCGGGGATGTCCTCGCAGAAGGCGACGAACTGGTCTTTCGTCGCCTCCCAGTGCACCCGGTCGATCTCCATCATCTTGCCTGGGCTCGTCTCTACAGCGAGCATCGCCGTGAGCGGCATCCCCTCGCGGACCAGGAGCGCGCGCAGGTCATAGTCCGCCATCACCGTCCTCCTCGGAGACGAACCCGGGGCACTCGCACTCGGGTCCAGTAGCTGTCTCGTGCGCGTTCACGGCGCAAGGACCCTCGTCGTGCGCGTCGACGTGGTGACCGCACCCGAGGCACCTGGGCAGCGCCTCCGAGCACGGGTTGCAGAACCACCCGTGCACCGCGTTCCGGATGCACGTGCCATCGCGCCCGATGCACCGGCGTTCCAGCAACACGATCTGACTCACTTCCGCTTCCCGTCGTTGTCGAGGGCCATCCAGAGCTCGACGAGTCCCTGGAACATCGTCGAGTTCGAGATGCGGGATTCCTTGCCTTGTAGTTCAGGCATCCTCGCCAGCTCCTTCTTCTTCCGCTCCCAGAACGCCGCCTGCGCCGGCTTCAGCCGGACCGGGAATTGCACGTTGTCCTTCGAGGCCATCTTCCGCTTCTACCGATTTCGCATCTATTACCACGGGCAGGCCGATGCGCGCCCGCTCCGGCGCGCGCAGTCCCTCCACGAAGTCCACGACGGAGCGGGAGACCTTGTAGGTCACGCGGACGATGGCGTACACGAGGGCCTCGATCATGCCCACACCGCGACGATCGACAGGTCGTGGCGATTGACGAGGAAGGCGACGCGGATCTCCCCGTGCACCTCGGCGAGCTGGCAGATCATCTGGCGCAGGACCTCGTCGTTCCTGTCGTGCACCTCGATGGTGCTGACGCGCCGGTACTCGTCGTCGAGCTGGCCGCACCGCAGCGCGCTGAGCACGGGGATGGGGGGTGCGGGTGGCCACACGTTGAGTGCGATCGGGTCGAGCACGCGCGGGTTCCTCCCCTGCGTGTACATCACGTCGAGAGCCATCATGTTGGAGTCTCCGGCGTCCTTATTCGATCATCGGAGAGGAACGACGTTGCCTTCGAGCCACGGCCCCTTCTTCACGACGAAAGGCGTGATGTGGTTGAAGTTCCAGACGCTGTGCTGCCCGCACGCGCACTTGTACCAGACGAGCTCGTCGGGCCCGCAGGCGCCGTCCAGCAGCGCGTTCGCCTGCCCGACGAGGTCGATGCCGCAGCCCGGGCACCAGCACCAGTTCAACTGGCTCGACCTCTCGAAGCGCAGGCACCCGCGGAACTCCCAGTGGGCCTGCCCGGTGCGCTGGCAGCGCTGGCAGATCGCCCGGTAGTCCTCGGTCCGGACGCCGCGGATGCCCCACCGAACCAGCCTGTACAGCGCGTCGAGCCAGTACATCAGAACACCACGGGGTGCCGCGCCCATGCGGCAAAGGCTGCCTTGTGCTCGTCGTCCCAGCACGTGACCGCCCCGCGCAGGTGGAAGCGGCCGCAGGCCCACTCGCGCGAACCGTCGAAGAGGTGCAGCACGAACTGCACGGCCTCGCGCTGGCCGTCCCAGCGGTCCAGCGTGGCTGCCCACGCATCGAGCGCGAGCAGGTCCGGGTACACGCCTTCCTGGAGTCCTGGCGCTCCTTCGAGGCTGGGGAAGGTGCGCGCCAGCGCGGCGCAGGCTTCTCGCGCGTCGTAGCTCACCACTCCCCCTTCACGCGCGCCTTCTCGGCCGTCTGCACCAGCGCGCGGCAGTTCATGAAGAGGTCGACGATCTCGCTCCTGCCGTGGAGACCGAGGAGCAGCAAGTGCTTGCTCGTGATCTCGGTCATGCGCGACGGGGCGAAGCCCCCGCCGTTGAGCCACCCCGCGAGGTCGTCGCAGGCTGCGAGGAACTCGTCGAGGTTGCCGGGGATAGCGTTCACGATGCGCTGGATGCAGGCATTCGGGTCCATCAGACCTCCTTCTTGTGCGGGTAGAGGCTCTCCAGCTCGTCGAGCACACGGCGGAAGAGCGTGGGGTGCGGACTCGCGCGTTCCCCTGTGTGGTGCGCGCCGGCGACGACCAGAGAGGTCGACAGGACGCGGCGTAGCGCGAGCTCGAGGTCACGCCGAGCGGCGGCTGCTTCGTCTGACGTGCGCGTGTTCGCGAGGACCTCGGCGGCGAGCCGCTGGGCCTCCTTGTGGATCCAATCCATCAGCGGTCCTCCCGCACGTCTCGCAGGACCTCGGCGTCACCGGCGCGGCACTCCGCGCACTTCCCACCGTCGCCGCTCACAGGCGCCAGGCATGTGCAGCGGAGGTACGGGTCTTCCTCGAGCGCCTCCTCGAGCTGAGACAGCGCCTCGAGGAAGACCCCAGAGGAGGTGTCGTGGATGGCTACGAGCGCATGTGCGTGGCGGACGATCCGGTCGAGCCGTCTTTCGGTGTCGATCACGGCTTGTCCTCGTAGTCGGAGTCGTACCCGTCGTCACCGGCGGGGTCGGCGCAGTTCTCTCCCTGGTCCGCGTCGACACTAGCCTCGTCGGCCGGCCCACCGCCAAGGCACCTCACGCAGAAGCAGAGGTCACCGTGCACGGGCGTGGGGTCGTCGCAGCCGGTGTCTTCGACGTGGGACCACACCGTCTCGCCGTGCTCCTCCGAGAGCTCTGGGTCGGTCTCGAAGATCTTGCCGCCACAGACCTTGCACACCGACGTCTGCGAGCAGTCTCCGTTGACCACGTCGAGGTAACCATCCACCTCCAGGAGCATTGTGAACTCGTCCATCACGCCGACGAGCTTCCAACCGATGTCCTGGAGCATCAGCGTGCCCGTCACCATCTCGGAGAGGAGGTCGTTCCACCCGTCGAGGTCGTGAACGATCGCGCTGTCCAACGCGACCTCGACGACCCGCTTCACGTTGATGGGCTTGTCGTTCATCCGCCCTCCCCGGCGACCTTCTGCTTGAAGTGCTCGTAGACGGCACGCGGCCCACCCTCGGGGATGTCCTCGCCCGTCTTCGCAGCCCTCGCGATCTCGAAGAGCACGTTCGAGAGCTTGCGCATGCCCGTGACCTGCGCGTCGATGTCCTTCTCGACCTGCAGGATGGTCGCCAGCGCGTCCTGCATCTCCCACATCTCGTAGGCCAGCATCTCCAGCGCGTTGAGCACGTGCTCCAGGCGCTCGCCGCCGAGCTCACCAGCCACGGCGTCGTGGCGCAGCCTGCTGAGCTCCAGCACCAGCAGCTCCTTGCGCCTCGTCTGAAACGCCACGGCGATGCCGCCTGGGATCGTTGACGTCGTTTTCATGCCTTCTCCTTGTTGTTTCTCGGCGCGAGCCAGCCGTTGTCCTCGGCTTCCGCGCGCGTGACTTTCGCCGCGGCCTCGATGATCTCGTGGCTCGGGTTCTTGTACTTCCTCGTCGGGTGACCAGGCACCTGGAAGTAGACCTTGCCGTCGTCCACGGTCACGAAGCGGAGGACAGGCCCGGTGGTGCGCCTCAACGCTCCAGCCCGTCGTGAAAGCACCCGACCTGCCCGCAGACCCCGCAGAACGCCTTCCTGGGGAGCTTCGTGCAGTGCGCCTCGGGCACCGTGCGCCGCCGATCATCTCCGACCATCACGACGACGGCCTGACCTTGACTGCATCGGAGCACGTTGAAAGCCACACCATGCCACCCGCGCACGGTCACGGTCATCCCACCGCGGATCACAACGCGCTCCTCAGCGCGCGCACGAGGTAGCTGTACGACGCGGACGGGCCGAGTGACTCCACGACAGCCCGGAGCTTTTCGCCTTCCGGGCCTGCCAGCCCCACGACGACCTTCTGCAAGGCATCCGCGTCCGCGACCGAAAGCCCATCGACCCCCTGCCGCGCAAGCACCAGGAGCTGTCTGTCGCACATGGTGCGTACACGCAGAGCGGTCACGAGTTCCTCGGGTCTTGTGGCCCTTCAACGTATTCAACTTCGACGCCGTACTTCTTGAGGTACACCACTACAGCATCC
>ERZ1292623.19-Hain-H51-01um-R1-19-length-181957-cov-12_pt1 | contig 181957 bp, 164 predicted proteins | sample MGYA00564398_ERZ1292623 | MGnify/ENA primary metagenome ERZ1292623 (study PRJEB36523, sample SAMEA6512633) | groundwater metagenome | collected 2019-01-07 | study: AquaDiva: Metagenomics assemblies of 32 groundwater samples
CCCACGGCGATACCGATGTCGAAGTAGCCGTGGTAGACGATGTCGTTGCCGTCCACGGATGCGTTGAGCACCGGGTACTTCTTCAGGGCGTGCACGGCCGCCTTGACGAAGAAGGACATGAAGCCCAGCTTGGTGCCGTGTTCCTTGGTGAAGGCGTCCTGGAACTTCTTGCGCAGATCCATCACCGGGGCCATGTTCACTTCATTGAACGTGGTCAGGATGGCGTTGGTGGACTGCGACTGCAGCAGACGCTCGGCCACGCGGGCACGCAGGCGGCTCATGGGCACGCGCTGCTCGGGACGGCCGCTGAGGTCTTCCTTGGCGGACGGAGCCGACACCTGGGGCAGCGCCTTGGTGGGCACGCCGGTGGGAATGACGGCAGCGGTGGACTGCACGCCGCCCTTAATGGCGGCCAGCGCGTCACCCTTGGTCACGCGGCCATCCTTGCCGGAGCCAGCCACGCCGGCGGCCGACAGGTTGTTTTCGGCCAGCAGCTTGGCAGCGGCGGGCATGGCGACATCACCCTTGCTGCCACCGGTGGCGGCCGCGGCTGCGGGCGCTGCAGCGGGAGCGGCTGCAGCGGCGGGGGCGGCTGCAGGAGCGGCAGCGGCCACACCGGCCACGCCTTCGGTGTCGATCTTGGCGATCAGTTGCTCGGCCACCACGGTGGCGCCGTCACCTTGCACGATCTCGGCCAGCACGCCAGCGGCGGGCGCGGGCACTTCGAGCACGACCTTGTCGGTTTCGATCTCGATGAGGATCTCATCGACTGCAACCGCCTCGCCGGCCTTCTTCTTCCAGGTCAGCATGGTGGCCTCAGCGATGGACTCGGACAGCTGGGGAACTTTGACTTCAACGATAGCCATTTGTGATTCTTTCCAAAAGTGTTCTGTACTGATACGTAGCGGGTGGGGGCTGCCTTACTTGTTCAGGACAAAACCCTTGAGCTTGGAGAACGCGCCTTCCACCAGGGCCTTTTGCTGCTCCTGGTGCAGGTGGGCGTAACCCACGGCGGGCGATGCCGAGGCAGCGCGGCCGGAGTAGCCCAGCTTCTGGCCATCGAGCATGTTCTCGTGGATGTAGTGCTGCACGAAGAACCAGGCGCCCTGGTTCTGCGGCTCGTCCTGGCACCAGACGATGTCGGTGGCGTTGCCGAACTTCTTCAGTTCAGCGGCGAAAGCCTTGTGCGGGAAGGGGTACAGCTGCTCGACGCGGATGATGGCGACGTCCTTGCTTTCCTTCTCGGTGCGCTTCTTGACCAGGTCGTAGTACACCTTGCCGGAGCATGCGATCACGCGCTTGACCTTGGCCGCGTTCTTCACGACGGCTTCGTCCTGCTCGGGGATCACGGTCTGGAAACCGCCGCTGGTGAACTCGGACAGCGGCGAGGTGGCGTCCTTGTTGCGCAGCAGCGACTTGGGGGTCATGATGACCAGCGGCTTGCGCAGCGGGCGCACCATCTGGCGGCGCAGCACGTGGAAGATCTGGCTGGCCGTGGTCGGCTGCACGATCTGCATGTTGGCGTCGGCGGCCAGTTGCATGAAGCGCTCCAGGCGGGCCGAGCTGTGCTCGGGGCCCTGGCCTTCGTAGCCGTGCGGCAGCATCAGCGTCAGGCCGTTGATGCGGCCCCACTTGACTTCACCGGAGGCGATGAACTGGTCGATCACGACCTGGGCGCCGTTGGCGAAATCGCCGAACTGGGCTTCCCAGATCACCAGGGTGTTGGGGTCGTTCGACGCATAGCCGTACTCGAAGCCCAGCACGGCTTCTTCGGACAGGATGGAGTCGATGACGGTGAACGGAGCCTGGCTGTCGGCCACGTTCTGCAGCGGGATGTAGGTGCCTTCGCTCCACTTCTCGCGCTTTTGGTCATGGATGACCGAGTGGCGGTGCGTGAAGGTGCCGCGGCCGCAGTCCTCGCCCGACAGGCGCACGGGGTAGCCCGATGCGACCAGCGATGCGAAGGCCATGTGCTCGCCCATGCCCCAGTCCACGTTGACTTCGCCGCGGCCCATGGCTGCGCGGTCGTCATAGACCTTCTTGACCAGCGCGTGCGGCGTCACGGTCTCGGGGATGGTGGTGATGCGTTCGGCCAGGCGCTTCCATTCCGTCAGCGGGATGGCGGTGTCGCCGGCGTCCGTCCAGGTCTTGCCCAGGAACGGGCTCCAGTCCACGGCGTACTTGCTCTTGAAGTTGGTCAGCACCGGGTCCACGGTGTGGCGGCCTTCGTCCATGGCGGCGCGGTAGGCCTTGGCCATGTCGTCGCCCAGCGATTCGCCCAGGCCCTGTGCGGCCAGCTTGTCGGCGTACAGCTTGCGCGTGCCAGGGTGGGCGCCGATCTTCTTGTACATCAGCGGCTGGGTCAGCGCGGGGGTGTCCTGCTCGTTGTGGCCCAGCTTGCGGAAGCAGACGATGTCCACGACCACGTCCTTGGAGAATTCCATGCGGAACTCCAGGGCCAGCTGCACGGCCAGCGCCACGGCTTCCGGATCATCGCCGTTGACGTGCAGCACGGGCGACTCGATCATCTTGACGATGTCGGTGCAGTACAGCGTGGAGCGGGTGTCGCGCGGATCGGAGGTGGTGAAGCCGATCTGGTTGTTGATGATGATGTGCACCGTGCCGCCCGTGGTGTAGCCACGGGTCTGGGCCAGCGCCAGGGTTTCCTGGTTCACGCCCTGGCCGGCGAAGGCTGCATCGCCGTGCACCAGCACGGGCAGCACCTGCTTGCCGTGCGGGTCGTCGCGGCGGTCCATGCGCGAGCGCACCGAACCTTCGACCACGGGGTTGACGATTTCCAGGTGCGAGGGGTTGAAGGCCAGCGACAGGTGGACGGGGCCGCCTGCGGTGGAGACGTCGGAGCTGAAGCCCTGGTGGTACTTCACGTCACCGGCGGGCAGGTCCTCGGGGGCGGTGTGGTCGAACTCGGCGAACAGGTCCTTGGGCATCTTGCCCAGGGTGTTGACCAGCACGTTCAGGCGGCCGCGGTGGGCCATGCCGATCACGACTTCCTGCACGCCCTTCTGGCCGGCAGCGTTGATCAGCTCGTCCATGGCGACGATGAAGCTCTCGCCACCTTCCAGCGAGAAGCGCTTTTGGCCGACGTACTTGGTGTGCAGGTAGCGTTCCAGGCCTTCGGCAGCCGTCAGGCGGTCGAGGATGCGCTTTTTCCGGCTGGCATCAAAGCTGGGCTTGGTACGGCTGGTTTCCAGCTTTTGCTGCCACCAGCGCTTTTGCGTCTGGTCCGTGGCATACATGTACTCGGAGCCGATGGTGCCGCAGTAGGTTTCGCGCAGAGCGTTCATCAGCTCGCGCAGGGACATGCTTTCCTTGCCGAAGAAGGTGTTGCTCGTGTTGAACACCGTTTCCTGGTCGGCATCGGTGAAGCCGTAGAACGACGGCTCCAGCTCGGGAATTTCGGGGCGCTCGGTGCGCTTGAGGGGGTCCAGATCGGCCCAGCGTGCGCCGACATTGCGGTAGGCGGCGATCAGTTGCTGGACGGCGGTGCGCTTGCGGCCCAGCTCGGAGTCGGCGCCGGAAGCCACGACCACCTTGGTGCCGCCTTGCTTGGCGCGCTCGGCGAAAGCGTTGATGACGGGCTGGTGCGGAACGTCCTTGGCGTCGGTGCCATCGACTGCGGGCACATGTTGCAGTGCATCAAAGTACTCGCGCCAGGAATCCGGCACGCTACCGGGATTGGCCAGGTAGTTTTCGTACATTTCTTCGACGTAGGGGGCATTGCCGCCGAAGAGGTAGGTATTGCCTTGGTAGGCTTGGTAGACCGACGTCTGATCGCTCATATTGCGCTGACCTCAGCCTCCCTGAGGGAGGCATTAGCTGGTTTGTGGAACCTTCCGCGACACGGCTGTACCGATTGGCGGATGCGACTGTGGCTGGGGAAGGGCCTGGTTGCGACCGCCATTGTGCCACCGTTCAAACATCGCAGCAGGGCAGTTACCAAGTGATTACCTGAACTCTCCGGGAGTTCCCGCAGTCGCGTACATTGGCGCATCTTCCGAACGGACCGCCAGATGAACCTGCTGCCCCTACACAAACGCACTTTCATGCTGCTGCTGATTGCGGCAACCATAGGCTTCGGTGCCGTGCTCTGGGAGTTCATGGGGGCCATCTTCTGGGGCGTCGCCCTCGCCATCCTGTTTTCGCCGCTGCACCGGCGCCTGCTGGCGCGCATGCCACGGCGCACCAATCTCGCCGCCCTGTCCACCCTGCTGCTGTGCCTGGTGGTGGCCATCCTGCCGCTGGCGCTGATCGGCGCCTCGCTGGTGCGCGAGGCCTCGTTGATCTATGAGCGCGTCAACAGCGGCAACCTGGATGCAGGCACCTATGTGCAACAGATCATGGACGCCCTGCCCTCCTGGGTCACACCCTGGCTGGAGCGGTTGCACCTGGGTTCGCTGGCCGAGCTGCAGGACAAGCTGTCCAGCATCGCCATGCAGGCCTCCAAGCTGGCCGCCACCAAGGCGCTGGGCATAGGCCAGAACACCTTCGGGTTTCTGGTCGGCTTCTGCGTGATGCTGTACCTGCTGTTCTTCCTGCTGCGTGACGGCCGCGACCTGACACAGCGCATCCGCATGGCCATCCCGCTGCAGTCCGACCACAAGGCCGAGCTGTCGAGCAAGTTCACCACCGTGATCCGCGCCACCGTCAAAGGCAACCTGGCCGTGGCGGCCGCCCAGGGCGCGCTGGGCGGGCTGATCTTCTGGATTCTGGGCATCCAGGGACCCGTGCTGTGGGGCGTGGTGATGGCCTTCCTGTCGCTGCTGCCCGCTGTGGGCGCCGGCCTGATCTGGGCGCCGGTGGCCATCTACTTCCTGGCCACCGGTGACATGGGCAAGGGCCTGATCCTGATCGCCTACGGCGTGCTGGTGATCGGACTGGTGGACAACGTGCTGCGCCCGCTGCTGGTGGGCAAGGACACCAAGATGCCCGACTACATCGTGCTGATCTCGACACTGGGCGGCATGGCTCTCTTCGGACTGACGGGTTTTGTGATAGGACCCGTGATCGCGGCGCTGTTCATGGCAATCTGGGACATGTTCACGCGCATGCAGCTGCAGGATGAGGAAAGGCGCCGCCAAATGGCCCAAACGGTGAACCCATCGGTGAACAAGACGGGTTTGGCGCATGCTGAATATCAGACGTCGGATGATCTGGGCCTCAAGCATGCCCCGCGCGATCCAGGCCCGCCGGCACGCTGATCCACCCCGGCCTCCGCTCCCGGGGGAGGCCAAAAACCCCATTCGGCAATTCAATCGACGCAAATGGTTCGCATTCACCCAATAGACTGGATTGATCGACGCCATTCAGCCAGCCAATGAATACCGGATTGATATAAAACAAAATATCCGAAGCCTTCAAACCAGATAATCAATTCAACTGATGAATCAGCCGGACACCGGGCCGGCAAGCCCCGCGCAGCAAGGCGCAGCGGGGAGGCCGCGCATGAATGCCGCACAGGCCGACTCGGGATTAAGGGTTATTTCCCGGATTGTTTTCGGGGTGCACTCGTAGAATTTGCTTACAAGCGTCAATTTCTATTAGAAGGTACCCCACATGGTCCAATTCTCCAGACGCCAGTTCATGAAAGTGACTGGTTCGACTCTGGCCGGATCCAGCCTGGCGTTGATGGGCTTCTCGCCCACGGCCGCCCTGGCTGAAGTGCGCCAGTTCAAGCTGGCCGCCACCACGGTCACCCGCCAGACCTGCACCTACTGTTCGGTAGGCTGCGGTATCCTGATGTATTCGCTGAGCGATGGCGTCAAGAACGCCAAGCTGTCGGTGATCCACGTCGAGGGAGATCCCGACCACCCCGTCAACCGCGGAACGCTGTGCCCCAAGGGCGCATCGCTGCTGGACTTCGTCCACAGCCCGCACCGCCTGAAGTATCCCGAGTACCGCGCGCCCGGCTCCACCGAGTGGAAGCGCATGTCCTGGGATGAGGCGCTGACCCGCATCACCAAGCTGCTCAAGGACGACCGCGACGCGAACTTCGTCGAGCAAAACGACAAGGGCCAGACGGTGAACCGCTGGCTGACCACCGGCATGCTGGCCGCCTCGGCCTCCAGCAACGAAGCCGGCTACGTCACACACAAGGTGGCCCGCTCCTGGGGCCTGCTCGCACTCGATAACCAAGCACGTGTCTGACACGGCCCGACGGTGGCAGGTCTTGCCCCGACGTTTGGCCGTGGAGCGATGACGAACCATTGGGTCGACATCAAGAACGCGGACGTTATCCTGATCATGGGCGGCAATGCCGCTGAAGCACATCCCTGCGGTTTCAAGTGGGTGACCGAAGCGAAGGAGCACAACGGTGCGCACTTCATGGTGGTCGATCCGCGCTTCAACCGCTCCGCCTCCGTGGCCGATTTCTACGCCCCCATCCGGTCGGGCTCGGACATCGTGTTCCTGGGTGGCGTGATCAACTATCTGCTGACGAATGACAAGATCCATCACGAGTACGTGAGGAACTACACCGACTTCTCGTACATCGTGAAGGAGGAGTTTGCGTTCGACGAGGGCATCTTCTCGGGCTACGACCCGCAGACCCGCAAGTACGACAAGTCCAGCTGGGACTATGAACTCGACGCCGATGGCTACGTGAAGGTGGACGCCAGCCTGCAGCATCCGCGCTGCGTGTACCAATGGCTCAAGCGCCACTACGCCAGCTATACGCCCGAGAAGGTGGAGAGCGCCTGCGGCACGCCCAAGGAAAAATTCCTGCATGTGTGCGAGAAGCTGGCTTCGACGGCAGTGCCGGGCCGTGCCGCAACCATCCTGTACGCACTGGGCTGGACACAGCACACCACGGGTGCGCAGATCCTGCGCACGGGCGCCATGGTGCAGCTGCTGCTGGGCAACATCGGCGTGGCCGGCGGCGGCATGAATGCGCTGCGCGGGCACTCCAACATCCAGGGCCTGACGGACCTGGGGATTCTGTCGGCTTCGCTGCCAGGCTATCTGACGCTGCCCAACGAAGGCGAGCAGGACTACCAGAAGTACATCGACGCGCGCACGCCCAAGGCCATGCGCCCGGGCCAGATGAACTACTGGTCGAACACGCCCAAGTTCCACGTGAGCCTGATGAAGGCCTGGTGGGGACCGGCGGCCACGGCCGAGAACAACTGGGCCTTCAACTACCTGCCCAAGCTGGACAAGCAGTACGACATGCTGCAGGTGTTCGACCTGATGGCGCAGGGCAAGATCAACGGCTACATCGCCCAGGGCTTCAACCCGCTGGCGGCTCTTGCGAACAGCAACAATGTGCGCGAAGGCCTCAAGAAGCTGAAGTTCCTGGTGATCATGGACCCGCTGGTCACCGAAACGTCGGAGTTCTGGAAGAACCACGGCGAGTTCAACGACGTGGATTCGGCATCCATCCAGACCGAGGTGTTCCGCCTGCCCACGACCTGCTTTGCCGAGGAAGACGGCGCCGTCGTCAGTTCCTCTCGCGTGCTGCAGTGGCACTGGAAGGCGGCCGAGCCCCCGGGCGAAGCCAAGACCGACATCGCCATCATGTCGGCCCTGCACCTGCGCCTGAAGCAGGCCTACGAGAAGGACGGCGGCAAGTTCCCCGAGCCGATCACCAAGCTGTGGTGGCCGTATGCCCATGCCGATCATCCGACTTCGGAAGAGATCGCCAAGGAGTACAACGGCCGCGCGCTGGTGGACCTGTTCGACCCCAAGGACCCGACCAAGCTCATCCGCAAGGCCGGCGAGCAGCTCGCCGGCTTCGGCGAGATGCGCGACGACGGCACGACGATGGGCGGCTGCTGGATCTGGGCTGGCTGCTGGACCTCGTCCGGCAACCAGATGGCCCGACGCGACAACAGCGACCCTACGGGCATAGGCAATACGCTGAACTGGGCCTGGGCCTGGCCGGCCAACCGCCGCGTGCTCTACAACCGTGCCTCGTGCGACCGCAACGGCCAGCCGTTCAATCCCCAGCGCACGCTGATCCGCTGGAACGGCAAGACCTGGGGCGGCGCCGACGTGCCCGACATGGGTCCGACCATGCCGCCGGAGACCACCGATCCGTTCATCATGAACCCCGAGGGCGTGGCGCGCTTCTTCGCCCGCAAGGGCATGAACGAGGGACCGTTCCCCACCCACTACGAGGCCTTCGACAACCCGCTGGGATACAACCCCATGTATCCCGACAACAAGCTGGCTGTCATCAACCCGGCCGCCCGCATCTTCGACTCCGCCAAGGATTCGGCAGGCTCGCCCAGCGAGTTCCCGCATGTGGGCACGACGTACCGCCTGACCGAGCACTTCCACTATTGGACCAAGCACGTTCAGTTGAACAACATCGTTCAGCCCGAGCAGTTCGTGGAAATCGGCGAGGCGCTGGCCAAGGAACTGGGCATCGAGACGGGCCAGCATGTGAAGGTCAGCTCCAAGCGCGGCTTCGTCAAGGCCGCCGCCGTGGTGACCAAGCGCATCAAGCCCATGAAGATCGATGGCAAGACCATCCACCACGTGGGCGTGCCCATTCACTGGGGCTTCTCGTCGACGGGCCGCAAGGGCTACATGGCCAACAACCTGACGGCATCGGTGGGCGATGGCAACAGCCTTACCCCGGAATCCAAGACCTTCCTCGTGAAGGTGGAAAAGGTTTAAGGAGCAGCTGATGTCATCAACCATGTCTCTCGATATCAAGCGTCGCTCGGCGACGACGACGCCTGCTCCCAGTGCGCGCGAAACGCACAGCGGTGAGGTGGCCAAGCTCATCGATGTCTCCAAGTGCATCGGGTGCAAGGCCTGCCAGACCGCCTGCATGGAGTGGAACGACCTGCGCGACGAAATCGGAACCTGTGCGGCCGGCGTCTATGACAACCCGACCGATCTGACCGATCAGTCGTGGACCGTCATGCGCTTTACCGAGTACGAGAACGAAGCGACCGGCAACCTGGAGTGGCTGATCCGCAAGGACGGCTGCATGCACTGCGAGGACCCGGGCTGCCTGAAGGCCTGCCCCTCGCCGGGCGCCATCGTGCAGTACAGCAACGGCATCGTGGACTTCCAGCAGGACCAGTGCGTGGGCTGCGGCTACTGCGTCACGGGCTGCCCGTTCAACATCCCGCGCATCTCCAAGAAGGACCACAAGGCCTACAAGTGCACGCTGTGCTCGGACCGCGTGGCCGTCGGCCGGGAGCCTGCCTGTGTCAAGACCTGCCCCACGGGCGCCATCATGTTCGGCACCAAGGAGGCGATGAAGGACCAGGCCGAGCACCGCATCGGCGACCTCAAGCGGCGCGGCTATGCCGAGGCGGGCCTGTATGACCCGCAGGGCGTGGGCGGCACCCATGTGATGTACGTGCTGCATCACGCGGACAAGCCTTCGCTGTACAAGGGCCTGCCCGACGACCCGAAGATCAGCCCCATGGTGTCCCTGTGGAAGGGCGTGGCCAAGCCGCTGGCCATGGCCGCGCTGGGCGCAGCTGCCGTCGGCAGCCTGTTCCACTACATCACCAAGGGCCCGAACGACGTGTCCAAGGAACTGGAAGACGAAATGGACCGCAAGGACCAGGAAGCCGCTGAAAAGGAGGCCCGCCGATGAAACGCAACCCACGTGACCTGGTGCGCTACAACGCATCGGAGCGTGCCAACCACTGGGTGGTCGGCATCTGCTTCATCCTGCTGGCGCTGTCGGGCCTGGCGTTCTTCCACCCGGCCTTCTTCCCGCTCACGCAGCTGTTCGGCGGCGGGCCGTGGACACGCATCCTGCACCCCTACATCGGGGTGGTGATGGCGCTGTTCTTCATCATCATGGCGCTGCGCTTCTGGCGCCTGAACGTGGTCGAGCCGCGCGACATCGAGTGGCTCAAGAACGTCAACAAGATGATCGACGGCGACGACCACGACATGCCCGAGCAGGGCAAGTACAACGGCGGCCAGAAGCTGCTGTTCTGGGGCCTGGTCATCGGCATGCTGGCGATCACCGTGACCGGCGCGCTCATGTGGCGCGCCTGGTGGACGCTGCCCGTCAACGTGGTGCGCGCCGCCTCGGTGGTGCACGCCATCGCGGGCGTGTGGATGATCGGCCTGATCATCATGCACGTGTACGCGGCCATCTGGACCCGGGGCACCATCCGCGCCATGCTGTACGGCACGGTGACACGGGCCTGGGCCAAGCAGCACCACCGGGGGTGGTATCGCAAGATGACCGGAGACAACGACTGAGCCCCCTGAGCGGCTGCGCCGCTTCCCCCTCTCGCTTCGCGGGGGGGACGGCACCCTCGGTGCGGGGCGGCCCTTCCTCGGTGCCCCTGATCTGGGGCACGCCGGTTTCATAGGCAAAGGACAATGCGCAACCCCGTGTTAGCCTTTCGCCTGAAGCCACCAGCCGCCCGGCGTCCCTGGACGCTGGGCGATTGTCTTTTTGGAACATTCCAATGCAACGCATTCTTCAACCCGGCGATATCGAGTCGCTGGACCACACCAGTTTTCCGCGCGTGCTGCTGCCGCAGTTGCCGGGGCTGTTCGTCGAGCGGGCGGCGCGGCTGCGGCAGCTGGCCGAGGGCAATCCGATTGCCGACTACCTGCGGTTTGTGGCGCAGATCGTGGACGCGCAGGCCAAGGCGGCCGGGCAGCTGACGCTGGCCGAGCCCGATGCGGCGCTGATCGCGCGGGCGCAGGAGCATTCCATGCCGCTGCTGCCTGCCGCCGACCATATCGATGCCGCCTGGCATGGCGTGCTGGACCGCATGCTCGATGCCCTGTCGGGCGCCGACGGCCTGCCAGCGCCGCTGCAGCCGCTGCTGCAGGAGCTGCGCGCGCTGGACACGGCCGGGCGTGACGAGATCGCGCAGCGGCTGCTGCAAAAGGAAGTGGCGGCCCGCCACGTGGGCATGGCGCCCTTTGTGATGGCTGCGCTGCAGGTGGTGTTTGCCACGCGCGCCAGCGGCCTGAACGCACGCGACGTGCCCTATACCGATCCCGCCTCGATCTGTCCCGTCTGCGCCAGCGAGCCCGTGGCCAGCGTGTTGCGCATTGGCGGCAAGGCCGCAGGCCATCGCTACCTGCACTGCGGCACCTGCTGCACGGAGTGGCACATGGTGCGCGTCAAGTGCTCCCACTGCGAGTCGACCAAGGGCGTCGAGTACCAGGGCATCGATGGCGCAGGCGATACCGTGCTGGCCGAGACCTGCGAGGAATGCGGCAGCTACCGCAAGGTGGTCAACCAGGAAAAGGACCCCATGGCCGAGCCCCTGGCCGACGACCTGGCCTCGCTGATGCTGGACCTGCTGATGGGCGAGGAGACGCGCTTTCAGCGCGCCAGCGCCAATCCCCTGCTCTACGTGGCCTTTGCCGAGGAGCAGGACGAGGCCGGCGACGCGCTGATCGACCCCGCCACGCCTGCTGCCTGACCCTTTCGCACACCATGACCGATACCGCCGCCACCTCTGCCGCTTCCTCCACCCCGCCCGCGCTGCGCCTGCCTGCCGTGGACAAGGTGCTGCTGAGCGCCGACATGCTCGCGCTGCGCGAGCGCCACGGCCTTGATGCCTGCACCCAGGCCGTGCGCGAGACACTGGCACAGATGCGGGCCGATGCGCAGGAGCGGCTGCGGTCCGGCGAGCCCGATGCAGGCGCGCCCGGCATCACTGAGGTGATCCAGGCGGCCGGCCTGCGCCTGGCGCGGCGCTTTGCACCCCGCCTGCGCACGGTCTTCAACCTCACGGGCACGGTGCTGCACACCAACCTGGGCCGCGCCCTGCTGCCGCAGGAGGCCGTGGACGCCGTGGTGGCCGCCATGACGGCGCCGGCCAACCTGGAGTACGACCTGGAGGACGGCGGCCGTGGCGACCGCGACGACCTGATCGAATCCCTGGTCTGCGAACTCACGGGCGCCGAGGCCTGCACCGTGGTCAACAACAATGCCGCCGCCGTGCTGCTGACCCTGGCCACGCTGGCGGCCGGGCGCGAGGTCATCGTCTCGCGCGGCGAGCTGGTGGAGATCGGCGGGGCCTTCCGCATCCCCGACGTGATGACGCGCGCGGGCGCCACCCTGGTCGAGGTGGGCACCACCAACCGTACCCATGCGCGCGACTACGAAGGCGCTGTCGGCGAACACACCGGCCTGCTCATGAAGGTGCATTGCAGCAACTACGCCATCACCGGCTTCACCAAGGCCGTGAGCGACGCGGAGGTGGCATCCATTGCCCATGCGCACGGCCTGCAGATGGTGGTGGACCTGGGCAGCGGCACCCTGGTCGACCTGCGCGAATGGGGCCTGCCCTACGAGGTCACGGTGCGCGAGACCATCGAGTCGGGCGCCGACATCGTCACCTTCAGTGGCGACAAGCTGCTGGGCGGTCCGCAGGCCGGCCTGATCGTGGGCCGCAAGGACCTGATCGCCCGCATCAAGAAACACCCGCTCAAGCGCGCGCTGCGCGTGAGCAAGCTCACCCTGGCCGCGCTGGAGCCCACGCTGCGCCTGTACCTGCACCCCGAAAAGCTGGCCGAGCGCCTGACCACGCTGCGCCTGTTCACGCGCCCCCAGGCCGACATGCAGGCCCGCGCGCAGGCGCTGCAGCCGCTGGTGCAGCAGGCGCTGGGCAGCCGCTATGTGGTGGAAACCGCCGAGATGAACAGTCAGATCGGCAGCGGCGCCCTGCCCGTGGAGAACCTGCCCAGCTGGGGCCTGCGCCTGCATCCGGCCGACGGTCGCCAGGCCGGCCGCCAGCTCACCCGGCTTGAAGCGGGCCTGCGCGGCCTGCCCCGCCCCGTCATCGGCCGGCTGCATGACGACGCGCTGTGGCTGGACCTGCGCTGCCTGGAGGCAGCCGACGAGCCGGCCTTCACCGAACAGCTGCCGCTGCTGCACATCGCCTGAGGACGAACGCATGATCATCGGCACCGCCGGCCACATCGACCACGGCAAGACCACCCTGGTGCGCGCGCTCACGGGCGTGGACACCGACCGCCTCAAGGAAGAGAAGGCGCGCGGCATCTCCATCGAGCTGGGCTATGCCTACACGCCGCTGCCCAATGGCGAGGTACTGGGCATCATCGACGTGCCCGGCCACGAAAAATTCGTGCACACCATGGCCGCAGGCGCCGTGGGCATAGACCACGCCCTGCTGGTGGTGGCGGCCGACGACGGCGTCATGCCGCAGACGCGCGAGCACCTGGACATCCTGCAGCTGCTGGGCGTGCGCGAAGCCACCGTGGCCCTGACCAAGGCCGACCGCGCCACGCCCGAGCGCCTGCAGCAGGTGCGTGCCGAGATCGAGTCCCTGCTGGCGCCCACGGCGCTGGCCGGCGCCCCGGTCTTTCCCACCGCCGCCGCCCAGCCCGGTGACGCGGGCGTGGCGCAGCTGCGCGAGCACCTCATGGCGCGTGCCCAGTCCATTCCCGCGCGGGCCAGCGACGGACTGTTCCGCCTGGCCGTGGACCGCAGCTTCACGCTGCCGGGCCAGGGCACCGTGGTCACAGGCACCGTGTTCGGCGGGCAGGTGAAAGTCGGCGACACGCTGGTGCACTCGGCCTCGGGCACCGAGGTGCGCGTGCGCAGCCTGCATGCCCAGAACCAGGCCAGCGAACAGGGCCTGGCCGGACAGCGCTGCGCGCTCAACCTGTCGGGCATTGCCAAGGAAGCCATCACGCGCGGCGACTGGATCGCCGACGCACGGCTGCTGCAGGCCAGCGACCGGATCGACGTGCGCCTGCAACTGCTGGCCGATGCGCCATCACTGGCCCAATGGACGCCTGTGCATGTGCACATCGGTACGGCGCGCTGCACGGCCCACGTGGCCCTGCTGCAGGACCAGCCGCTGGGTCCCGGCGAGCAGGCCATCGTCCAACTGGTGCTGGACATGCCCGTACATGTCCAACCCGGCGACCGGCTCATCGTGCGCAATGCCCAGGCCAACCGTACGATTGCGGGCGGCAGCGTCATCGACCCCTTTGCTCCCGCACGCAAGCGCCGCAGCCCCGAGCGCACGGCCTATCTGCAGGCGCTGGAATCGCTGATTGCCACCGGGGACGCCAGCGCGCTGGTGCAAGGCGCGGCGCACGGCATTGCCACGTCGCAGCTCATGCGCCTGACAGGCCGCGCATCCGTGACCACGGACAACGGCGGGCACCGGCTGCACCGACTTCCACTGGCCGAGGGCGACACGCTGTTGCTGGGTGACGCACGCTGGACGCAGCTGCGCGGCCAGGTGCTGGACAGCATGGCGCGCTTTCACGAAAAAAACCCCGACGAGCCCGGCGTGAACGCGGCACGCCTGCGCCGCATGGCACTGTCCGGCCTGGTCCATGCAGGACATGACGCGCTGTGGAAAGGCCTGCTGCAAACGCTGCTGCAGGATGGCAGCCTGGCCTCCAGCGGCGCCTGGCTGCACCTGCCCGGCCACAGCGTGCAGCTGTCGGACAGCGAAACACAGATCGCCCAGAAACTGCTGCCGGCCATCGAAGCCGGCCGCTACGACCCGCCCTGGGTGCGCGACCTGGCACGCGACAACGCCATCGGCGAGGAAACCGTGCGCCAGCTGCTGCGCAAACTCGCGCGCCAGGGACTGCTGTTTCAGGTGACCAAGGACCTGTTCTACTCCGCCGCCCGCACGGACGAACTCGCCGCCCTGGTGCGCGAACTGGCCGCCGCCACCCCCAACGGCGAAATCCAGGCCCACGCCTTTCGCGATGCCACAGGCCTGGGCCGCAAGCGCGCCATCCAGATCCTCGAATTCTTCGACCGCATCGGCTACACCCGCCGCCTGCGCGACGCCCACCTGCTGCGCCCCGATGTGCAGTGGACCACTGGCGCCACAGCAAGAATTTGAGGCAAGGGGCCGCTACAATGGCCAGCTTTGCTTCGCCACGGCGCCAGCAACCGGCGCGGCCCAGGGCGAGAGACACCGAGCAAGGGCCGCCCCGCAGCAAGGGTGTCGTCCCCCTCCCCCGCGAAGCGGGTAGAGAGGCGCCGTGCAACGGGGGGAAGCGGCGTAAGCCGCTCAGGGGGAGCTTCAATCCAGAAGGAAAGCATACGCACCCGGTGGTGCGCCCGGGCTTCAAACCCGGTCAGGGGCGTCAGCCGCTCCTGGGTAGGTTCGACTCCTGCTGCTTTCCGCCAATCCCCCGACTCTGATCCCAGCCAGGTTCCGGCTATTGCAAGGGCACGACGATGGCCACGCGGCGGTTCTCCGCCGCATCGCTGGGCACCACGGGCATGGCGCGGCCCAGGCCCTTGACCTCGATATCCTGGCGCGCCAGGCCGGCTTCGGCCAGCACATCGGCCACGGCTTCGGCGCGGCGCAGCGACAGGCGCATGTTGTAGGCATCGCTGCCGCGATCGTCCGTATGGCCTTCCACGCGCAGCCGCTCTATGCCCACGCCCTTGAGCGCCCGCCCCAGTTCCAGCACCTTGGTGCGCGCCTGGGCGCCGACTTCAGCCGAGTCAAAGCCGAACAGCAGCTTGCCCGACATCTGCAGCTCCCAGCCCTGCTCCGCCTGTGCAAAGCCCTGGCTGCGCAGCACTTGCTGCTGCTGCTCGGTCAGGCCCTGCGGCGTGGGCGGCGCCTCGGGCGCCGCCTTGCAGCCCGCCAGCGCAAGGGCCAGCACAGCGGCCGCACCTGCGCCGCACATCCGGGTCCAGCTCCGTCGTTTCAACATGTCATCCTCCTGTGACTCGTTCGGCCTGGCGCATGGCCTTGGCCTGGTACATGGCCTGGTCGGCATGGCGCATCAGCGTCTCCATGCTCTGGCCATGCTTGGGAAAAAGGGCCACGCCCGCACTGACCGAAGGCTGCAGCACCACGCCTTCGCTGACCACCAAAGGCTCATGCATGGCGGCCTCTATCTTGTCCCGCACCATCTGCGCATCGCCGCCCCCGCCCACGGGATAGAGCAGGATGGCGAACTCATCGCCGCCCAGCCGCGCGACCAGATCGCTCTCGCGCACCTGCGAGCGCAGTCTTGCGCCTACGGCCTTGAGCAGCACATCGCCCACAGCATGGCCGTACGCGTCGTTGACCTGCTTGAAGCGGTCGTTGTCCAGAAACAGCACAGCCAGCTTCTGCCCGGTTTCGGCCGCATTGTCCAGCGCCTGCTGCAGGCGCTGCTCGAAATGCAGGCGGTTGGCCAGCCCCGTGAGGCTGTCTCGCGAAGCCTGGCGCTCCAGGGCCGAGTTTTGCTGCTGCAGCCGCTCGTGGCGTGTCTGCAGCTCGGCCAGCAGGGCATTGAAGTTGTCTCCCAACTCGCGCAGTTCGGCAATGCGCGCCAGCGGCACGCGCTGGTCCATGGACCGGTCATGGCGCACGGCGTGCGCCACGCGCGCCAACTGCTGCAGCGGTTCGGCAATGTCGCGCAGCATGCGGCGCGATTGGCGCAGCCCCACATAGCCGCTCACGCCCACGCACAGCACCAGCACGATGAAGCCTGCGCCCAGAAAGCGGACCAGGCCCACGCCATCGCTGGACAGCTGCACGCTCCCGACCAGGCGGCCATCCTGGCGCACATCGGCCTCGGCGCGCGGCAGGCCTATGCCTATGGCCAGCAGCTCACCCACGCTGGACAGCGCCGAGCCGCCATGGCCCGACCACTGCACGAACGGGCGCTGCTCGGCATCGAAAACCTCGGCATGGGCCACGCCTTCGCCGCGCAGCAATTGGTCCAGCACGCGGGCAGCCTCGTCACGGTCACCGAAGACCAGCGATGCCTCGACCGTATAGGCCAGCGAACGTGCCACCAGATGCAGGTTGTTGGACAGGTAAAGACGCAGGGTGGCCACGCCGACGATGAGCAGCAGCGCGCCCGCAAGCGCAATGGCCACCGCCGCCATGCGCATGTGCGCGCGGCGGATCACGTTGCGCAGGGAGGCGCTGCCGGACAGGAACAACTTCATGGCAACGTCCTGTGGCGCGCAAGCTGCAGCACCTTGGGATTGACGCGCAGGCCGCTGCGTGCCACGGAGTCGAGGCTGACCTCGAAGCCCGCGCCCTCGCCACGGCGGCGCAGGCAGAACATGGCGCCGATGCGGCACAGCTCGCCCCGCTCGCTGATGGTCAGCAGCGGCCGTCCGGCCAGTTGCTCCATGAGCTTGCGCCAGGCCGCTTCATCGAGCTGGCCGGCATAGATGCCTTCGCATTCGGCCAGGATGCGCGCATCGGAAAGCACGACGCGCCGGACTTCCAGCCGCTGGCTGCCCACGGTCTGCGGGGCACCATTGAGCAGATCATCGGCATATTCGGTGGAGCCCACCACGCACAGCCGCAGCACCGCGCTTTCCGTGGGCCAGCGCGTGTAGCCCAGGATGCCTAAGACTGTGCGTGTCACGCCCAGCTCATGCTCGTCGGCCGATGGTTCGGCATGCGCCTGCCCCACCAGCCCCACCCAACCCGTTTGCAGCGCCAGCAGGCACACGGCCACCCAGGCCCAGGCGGGCGGCAGGCCCTTGATCCTGCCACCCATGCACCACCTGCGGGATGGGAGAAGTGAGCGCTGCGAGCGCTGTGAGCGATTTATGCGAACAGCCAACCAAGGCTCCTTGAACGGGAAATCCATGCATTGCACCACGACGGCGCATCGAAGCATTTTTTCACATATCGCCCGCCTCGGAGCACCCGGAGTGTCGCGCTGGGTCATCATCCTTTCTTAGTCGCTGCGGCACATCAAGGCGCCACGGCAGGCAGGCGGTAGTGATAGGCGTAGAGCGGATGAAAGCCCAGGCTTTCATACAGCCCGCGCGCCACCCGGTTGGGAGCCCGCACCTGCAGCTCGGCCCATTGCGCCCCCTGCGTCCGTCCCCAGTGCAGCAGGCCGCACACCAGCGCACGGCCCAGCCCCCGCCCGCGCATTGCAGGTGCGATGACGATGTCATACAGGCCCACGCAGCCGCGCTCCAGCACGGCCAGGCCGAACCCGGCCACCTCGCCCCCGACGCGCAGCGTGGCAAAGGCGGCGGGCCAGGCAATGGACTGCAGCATGTGGTGATGCGCCTGCCTGTGCCGGGGCGGCACGGCGCCGGCCTCGGCAAAGCCTTGCAGCCAGGCCGCACCGGGCCGGGCATCCATGGCGAGGGTCCAGCCTTTTCCGTCCGCCGGCTGCGCCATGTCCGCCAAGGCTGCGCGCATCACGAGCGAAGGATCAGCCAGCAGGTAGCCGGCCTGCGCCAGCTGTGCATCGGCCTCGGGGCTGGCCAGGGGCGAGAGGCGGAAGACGGGCGGCAGGCCCTGGCGTTGGTAGAAGGCTTCGATCTGCGCCAGCAAGGCGCCAAGGCGGGCGCCGGGCTGATGGGCATTGGCCGAGTTGGCCCGCTTGGTATGGCCCTGCGCGGCGCGCAGCAGCCAGTCCCCGCAGAGCACGGTGCGCTGGGCTGGCCAGGCGTTGAAGCCGCGCTGCTCCACGCCGACCACCGTCTCGGGATCGCAGTCCACGGATGCGCGGTCATGAGCGAAAGACTTGGACATGCCCGCTTGTACCATGGCCGCACGCCGTGCCCGCCCATAATATGGCGCACCGCCGCGCTGGCGGCAGGCACTCTTTTCCACTACTGCGATCGCCCCCGTTCGCCGGATTGCTCCATGACCACAGACACCTCCCAAGCTCCCCGACTCACCTCGCTGTCCCATGGCGGCGGCTGCGGCTGCAAGATCGCGCCGGGCCTGCTGGCGGAGCTGATCGGCAAGAGCGCGCTGCCCAAGCAGTTCTTCCCGGACCTGCTGGTGGGCACGGAGACCGCTGACGACGCCGCCGTCTACCGCATCAACGACGAGCAGGCCATCGTGGCGACCACGGATTTCTTCATGCCCATCGTGGACGATCCGTATGACTTCGGCCGCATCGCCGCAACGAATGCGCTGTCCGACATCTACGCCATGGGCGGCCAGCCGCTGATGGCCCTGGCCATCGTGGGCATGCCCATCAATGTGCTGCCGCACGACACCATTGCCAAGATCCTGGAAGGCGGCGAGTCGGTCTGCCGCGATGCCGGCATTCCGCTGGCCGGCGGCCACTCCATCGACTCGGTCGAGCCCATCTACGGCCTGGTGGGCATCGGCATCGTCAACCCGCGCCAGATGAAACGCAACGCCGACGCCAAGGCCGGCGATGTGCTGATCCTGGGCAAGCCGCTGGGCGTGGGCATTCTGTCGGCCGCGCTCAAGAAGAACCTGCTGGACGAAGCCGGCTACCGCGCCATGGTGGAGGCAACCACCTTGCTCAACCGCCCCGGCACGGCGCTGGGCAAGATGGACGGCGTGCACGCGCTGACCGATGTGACGGGCTTCGGCCTGCTGGGCCACGGCCTGGAACTGGCACGCGGCGCGGGCCTGACGGCGCGCATCGACAGCCGCAGCCTGCCCGTGCTGCCCACGGTGCAGGGCTTTGCCGAGCAGGGCGTCATTACGGGCGCCTCGGGCCGCAACTGGGCCTCATATGGCACGCAGGTGGTGCTGGGCGCCGGCATCACCGATGCCCAGCGCGCGCTGCTGACCGATCCGCAGACCTCGGGCGGCCTGCTCGTATCGTGCACGCCCGATGTGGCGGACCAGGTGCTTGCGCTGTTTGCCGAACAGGGCTTTGGCGATGCAGCCATCGTCGGCCGCATGGAAGCGGGCCAGGCCCGCGTCGTGGTGGATTGAGCCAGGCAACCAGTCAAGCGAAACGGGGGCCTGGGCCCCCGTTTGCATTGCATGCCAGATGCAGCCCCTTCAGGCGGGCACTGCATCACGCCGGACAGCGGATGTCACTCGCTCACGGTCTGCGTCTTGTAGGCCGGGCTGGCCTGGATGGCGCTGTCGGTGAACGGCAGCTTGAGCCACTGGCGCGCACCGTAGGCCTTGGTGTAGTCCGCATAGTGGGCCGAGGCAGGATCGTCCGACAGCGAGAAGGTCAGGAAGGTATGGGCCTCCACTCCGGCCGCCGGGAAGCTCACCACCTGCATGTAGCTGTTGCCGTGCGGCTGCCCGTCCATGCTGTAGCCGCCCTGCTCTATCTTGTTTTCCGAGCAGGTGATGGTGAAGTAGCCCACCTCGCCGCATCCGCCATACAGCGCCGTCTTCTCTCCGCCACGCTGCGAGAACAGCACGGTGCCACGCACCGCATCCATGGCAAAGCCGCTGGCCTGCACGGCCTTCACTGCTTCGGCGAACGCCTTTTGCAGCGCCGCCTTGGCCGTGGGCTTGATGCCGCGCGGCGTGTTGACGGGGTCGGCCGCATCGAAGGGCACGGCATACAGGTCGGCCGATTTGATCTGGCTGGCCACGCGCTTCCAGAACTCGTCCCAGACATGGGAGCCCCTGGATGCCGCCGTGCCCGTGCCGTCCCAGGCCTGCAGCGCCGTGCAGGCAGCCGATACGTCCACCGTTTCACCCGCCGAGGACACGGGGCCTGGACAGACCTGGGCCAATGCCTCGTCCTTGAAACGCGCGCTGTACACACGGCTGTCCAGCACCATCTGGCGAACGATGTCGCTGGTGGCCAGCTTGCCCGGATAGCCGTCCGTGCCCGCCAGCCGCTGCAGCGCCATGGTGTGGCCCAGGCGCGTGCGCAGGCTCTGGGCAGAAGAGGTGGAGCCGAAGATGGCCGGATAGCCGGTCAGCGGTGCCGAGGCATTGGACAGCCAGTAGCTGTCGTTCATGTTGCCCACGTAGTCGCCACGCAGCAGGCTGGGCATGCGTGCCGGGCCGATGGCGCCGGCCTGCACCGAATCCGCATCCGAGCCCCAGTCGCACTGGCTGCTGCCGCCGGCCAGCACCGGCACCTGGGGCAGCGCCGCGTTGATGGCTGCCGAGGCCGGCGTGGCGCAGGCCTGCAGCTGCGCGGGCGGCACGTTGGGCACGGCGCCTATGTCGGCATACCAGACCTGGGCGTTGCCGCGTCCCGCAGCGACGGTGTTGACCCAGGGAATGGCCGACTCCTCCTTCTGGATGCGGATGAACTCGTCCAGCGACTTGGCCTGGTTCCAGCGCAGCCAGTTGCGGAAAGTGCGGTAGTTGTAGGCGTTGATGTCGCGGATGGCGAACACGCTCTGCGTGGTCCAGCCCAGCGCCGGGTCCATGGCGCCCAGGTTGACCACGGGGCCGTGCACGGTCTTGTACAGCGTGCGCGTGACCTGGTCCTGCCCGCCGGAGGCATTGCGCACGCTCACGGTGATCCTGCTGGCCTGCATGGCCTCGGTCTTGCCGTCGCGCACATAGCGGGTCGGATCATTGGGCGCCAGCTGGTACATGAACAGGCCGAAGCGCCGCGCCGTGGACACGGTGTGGCTCCAGGCCACGTCGTTGTTGAAGCCGATCAGCACCATCGGGATACCCAGGAAGCTGGCGCCACTGACGTCGATCTCGCCCGGAATCGTGAGCTGCGATTGGTAGAAGCGGTCCGGCCCCTTCCAGTACCAGTGCGGATTGCCGAACAGCACGCTGCTGCCGCCCGTGGCCTGCTGGCCGAAGCCGTACATGTTGCTGCCTATGCCCGTGGTGCCGCCCACCTGCAATGATGGCGCCACCACCTGGCCCGGCTTGAGCGCGGCCAGCTGCGTCGCGGCCGACCGGCCCTTCGCCGGCTTGGCCGAGGCCGTTGCCGCCGCAGCTGCTGCAGGCGGCACGGCATTGGCGATCTGGGCCACGAAATTGCTGTAGCCGCCGGCAAGATTGGCCGTATACATGCGCCGCCAGATGTCCTGGGCCGTGATGGCCTGCACCCAAGGCTGGCCCGCGCAGGCCGCATTGGTCTTGGCCCCGGCCGGGGTCTCGCGCACCACGCGGTTGTAGCCGGCCACGAAGCCATCGACCAGTTGCTTGAGCTTGTCGGGCTGGGCCTGGATCATGGCGGCCACGGCGTCATCGGAGACGACATGGCGGAAGAAGAAGTCCGAATCGATGTTGCGCGGCCGGTCGATGGTGCTGTCATAGACGGCCTGGGCATCGCCGCCGAAGTGGCGCGAACGCTCCCCGCGGTAGGTCAGGAAGGAGTCGGCCATGGTGCACAGGTTGTCCTGCGCCTGGGCATAGCCCGCACCATAGCCCAGGCCCGTCCAGTCCTTGGCCTTGATGTGCGGAATGCCCATCTCCGTGCGGCGGATCTCCGCGCTGTACTTGCTGCCGGAGCCGTCTCCCGAACCGCCGCAGGCCGCCAAGGCGGCCAGGGCTATCAATGACAAGGGTTTCCATCCACTGCGAAGCGCTGGGTGCATGCTTTGTCTCCTGGTGTTATGCGTACACAAAGGCCCCGGTCTGCCACGGGGCCCGCATCAGCATAGGAGCGAGGCAAGGCACTGCCTACCCGGCAGTTTCACTAGGAAATGTCTGATGCCCGACAGTCGATGCGGACAGCCACCCGGCTCTCCATCGGCCGGCACGGGCAGAAGACTCAGGCGGCAGATTCAGCCAGCTGGCTCAGCGCCGCCGTCATGCGCCGGTCGATCTTGCGGCTGAGCACCACCGAGGTATAGGTCTGCTGTATGCCGTCGATCAGGCCTATGCGGTCCAGCAGCGCGTCGAGCTTTTCGTTGCTCTCGCAGCGCACGAACACCATGTAGTCGTACTGGCCGCTGACGGCGGAGACCTCCTCGACCTCGGTGAAACGGTTGAGTGCCTGCATTACTGAAGTGGCCGTCTTGGGCTGCACGCGAATGCCGCAGTACGCGCGCACCGCAGACTGCTCCACGCGCGCACCCAGGCGAACGCCGTATCCGGCGATCACGCCTTCCTGCTCCAGCCGGGCAATGCGGGCCACCACCGTCGTGCGCGCCAGATTCATCTGCCGGGCCAGATGCGCGGTGGAAGCCCGCGCATTGGTCTGCAGCAGGCGCAGCAGTTGGCGGTCGGTTTCATCAAGACGGTATTCCATGCAGCTCCCTGGACGTCAACGGCAAGAGCCTATGGCGGCGGCTCGGACGTGTTCAACATTTCGGCAGATATATCCACCAATCCGGCAATTCTATGCGCTGCAAATCGTCGCTTTCATCAACAAGATCCTCGTTTCATCCGAAACCGCCGCATCTGGAGTGCATCCCCATCCCGCATCGCCCAGCAGCGACGGCACATGGGCACCACCAGGCAAGAGTAATGGCTATCAGAAACAAAAGTAACTAATTACAAATCCCCCGACACACCCCGATGCTCCGCCGCTGCATGTCACCCGGCTGGGACCTCGCATAAATACTTAGCATGCATCCCATCCTTCCTTTGGCGACGCTGCTCCGCGGGTAGGGCTGCCGCCTGCGGCCGTACTGGCCGGGCTCGACGGAACACGGCAAACCGCTTGGGAAGGCGCAGCACGCATGATGGATCAGTACTTGCAAATACATGCATTTCCGCTAGATTGGCCCCGCAGGCGTAAATTTTGTGAACTCAAGTTACCCCGCATCCGTCGGCTTCCGACGCATGGCCTGCCCGCAGTTACGCGGCTTGCCGCAGCACGCCAAAGGAGGGTTTTCCGATTTCCCGCTGCCCGCCGGACCGCTCGTTCCCCATGACAAGGGCATGCCCGGCATGCCCGACGAACGCGCGCAGTGTCCGGTGCCTCCATTCAGTCTCCACAGGGGAGACATATGTCATATCGCGCCGTATCTGGAGATCCGTGGATTTCACAAGCTGCAACGCCCTGGCGGGACAGCTTTGTGCTGGGCGGGGTGCTGTTTCTGTGCTCGGCCGTGGCGCTGGGCCTGCGCTCTCCGGGGCATCTGTCATCTCTGTGGCTGTCCAACGCCCTGCTCCTGGGCTGGATGCTGCGCAGCCCCGCCTACAGCCATAGACACTGCTGGACGGCGGCCGCCGTGGCCATGGCGTTGGCCGAATGGTTGTCGGGCAGCCCGCTTGACCAGACCCTGTGGCTGACTTTCGCCGATCTGGCAGCCGTGGCCTGCGGCTGGGTGATGATGCGGCGCCTGCCGCTGCGGGTGCGGCAGATGCGCTCCCCCTCATCGGTGCTGCACCTGGTGATGTGCAGCCTGCTTGTGAGCGTGGTCGGCGCCGTGCTGGGCTCGGTGGGCATGCACCAGCTGATGCATTGGCCCTGGCAGCCCATGATGGCCATGTGGTTCAGCAGCGAGCTGATGCACATGACCCTGTTGCTGCCCGTTCTGTTGAGCTTTCCCGCAAGCCTGGAGCCGCTGTCCTGGCGTGGCCAGCCGTTCAGGCAGATCGTGCAGGCCCTGCTGCCGCTGTTGGCCCTGGTGATCTCCGAGGCCATTGCCATCTACCTGGGCGGGCCGGGCGCGCTGTCCCTGAGCATGCCGGCCATGCTGCTGTGTGCCATGCGCTACCGGCTGTTCGTGGTCGCCCTGCTCAACCTCGCCAGCTGTGCCATCAAGCTGGCCACATTTTCAGATGTACTGCTCACCTCGCCCAGTTCCGAACTGGAGACCACGTTCTCGTTCCGCCTGGGCCTGGCCATGCTGTCCATAGGCCCGCTGGCCGTGGCCTGCACGCTCATGGCCTTCAAGGACATGCTCAGCAAACTGCGCCATGCAGTGAACCACGATGCGCTGACCGGCCTGCTGGCACGCACCAGCTTTCTGGAGCGCGCTCAGCGCACGCTGGAGCGCCTGCAGCGCGAGCACCAGTCGGGCGCCATGCTGATGCTGGACCTGGATCACTTCAAGCACACCAACGACCGCCACGGCCATGCCGCTGGCGACCGGGTGCTGCAGGAAGTCTCGGCCCGCCTGTCGCAGGCGCTGCGCCCGCATGAACTCATAGGCCGCCTGGGCGGCGAGGAATTCGCCGTGCTGCTGCCTGGCGCCGACTGCGCCACGGCCAGCGCCGTGGCCCAGCGGCTGTGCGAAGCCACGCGCGAAATCCACATCGAGACAAGCGATGGCGCAACCATCTGCCCCACGCTGAGCATTGGCATCGCCTGCACGAACATGGCCCAGCCTCCGCTGGGTTTGAGCGCCTTGCTGCGCACGGCCGACACGGCGCTGTACCAGGCCAAGGCCAGCGGCCGGGACCGGTATTTCGTGGCTGGCGAGCGGCCGGACGAGGCCGGTACACCGGCCTTTGCCTGCGAGCATTCCGGGGGCGCCAAGGCGGCCTGACACCAGGCGCCGCCTCGGCGTTTTGCCCGCGCTCAGCGCAGGCGGCGGGCGCCGTTTCCTTCGTCGAGCTTGAAGCCCGCCACGGCCTGGGCCAGCTGCACGGCCTGTTGCTGCAGCGATTGCGCAGCCGCCGTGACCTCTTCCACCAGGGCGGCGTTCTGCTGCGTGACCTGGTCCATCTGTCCAATGGCGCTACCCACCTCGGCAATGCCACGGCTTTGCTCCTGGCTGGCGTTGCTGATCTCGGCCACCAGCGTGCTGAGCTTGCGCACGCCGTCCACGGCCTGGTCGATGGTGGTGCCCGCATTGCGCACCAGCCGGCTGCCCGTGTCGATCTGGCCCACGGAATCGTCGATCAGCGCCTTGATCTCCCGCGCCGCCGTGGCGCTGCGCTGGGCCAGCGTGCGCACCTCGCTGGCGACCACCGCAAAGCCACGGCCCTGCTCGCCGGCACGGGCCGCTTCGACGGCAGCATTGAGCGCGAGGATGTTGGTCTGGAAGGCGATGGAGTCGATCACGCCGATGATGCTTTCGATCTTGCGTGCCGACGCCTCGATGCCACCCATGGTCTGCACCACCTGGCCCACGGCCTCACCGCCCTGCGTGGCGATCTGCGAGGCGCTGGTGGCCAGCTCGCTGGCCTGGCGGGCATTGGCCGCGTTTTGCTGCACGGTTGCCGTGATCTGCTCCATGGCGGCTGCCGTCTGCTCCAGCGAGCTGGCCTGCTGCTCGGTGCGTGACGACAGGTCCTGGTTGCCGCCCGCGATCTCGGCCGACGCCATGCGCACCGATTCCGACGATTCGCGAATGCGCAGCAGCACCGTGGCGATCTTGTCCACGAACTGATTGAAGGACTGGCCGATCTGCGCCAGTTCGTCCCGGCCTGCCGCCGTGAGGCGGCGGGTCAGATCGCCCTCGCCGGAAGCAATGTCCTGTAAGGCATCGCGCGCCACGGCCAGGCGCATGAGCATCCGGCGCAGCACCACGGTCAACAGCACGGCCGTACCCAGCACGGAAAGCGCGGTGATGAAGGCGGCCACCTGCAGCAGCGCGCTTACGGAATGCGTGGCCTGTGCGCGGTCGATCACCACGGCCAGCGTCCAGGGCGTGCCCTCCACCTTGGCGGCATAGACCATCTGCCGCTCTCCATCGAGCACCAGGTCGGCACGTCCGCCCTGCTCGGCCAGGCGCTTGATCAGGGCCGCATCGAGCTCCGGTGCAATCGCCGAAGCGGGCTTGAGCGCCAGCTCGGGCCTGGCGTAGGCCAGCAGACGGCCTTCGCCGTCCATCAGAAAGGCGAAGCTCTTTTCCTGGGGGCGTATGGCCGCCACTTTCCTGGACATGGCCGCCAGCCGCACATCGGTGCCGACGACGGCCGTGATCGCGCCCGAGGCCCCGACCGGATCGACAAAGCTGATCGTCAGCTCACCCGTGCTGGCGTCCACGTAGGCCGGCGTGACGCCCGGACGGCCTTCCCGCACGGCCTGCTTGAACCAGTCGCGCTGGGTGCCGTCGTAGTTCTCCGGCATGGGATGGGTGAACACGGCACGCTTGTCCGCATGCACGAAGTAGGCGTCATCGAAGCCGCCGGCCTGCTGGCCTGCCAGCAGGAAAGGAATCGGGTCAGGCTGTTGCACCGCCGTTTTCAGCGAGCCGGTGATGCGCTGCTTGTCCTGGACCCAGTCGGTCAATGCGACTGCATGGGCCTGCGTGAGCTGGCCGATGTTTTCGTCGATGCCGGACAGCGTGCTGCCGCGCGCCGTCCAGAAGGTGGCCATGGACAGCGCGAACAGCGCGGCCACTGTGATTGCCACGCAGATGAGGATCAGGCGGGCACGAAGTGTTTGAAACATGATGCGTAGTAAAGGCAAAAACGAGGGCTGTGGATGCCCACCGAGCCTATCCGAGACACACCGGCCGCCAGAGCTCAAAGAGTGCGTACTTGCCCTTGCAATTGCACGCTTCCTGGCTGCAGGTGATCCGCTGCCCCCTTCGAGCAAGCAGCGCTTTGCTCGCAACGCCACCGGGGCCTGAGTCGTCAGGTTTTTGCAAGTTATCGTCACATCCTGGACGGATGCATGCTATAGTGTCAATTTGTAACACAGACATTTCCCGCCCTGCAGGCGGGATCTTTTTGTCGCAAACGCCAGGGCCTTGCACCAGGGTCCTGCCGTTTGCGCCGCGCACCCTGTGTTTTTCCCTCCCTCATATTTTTGGGGTGCACCATGCGGCCTTTTCTTGCCCTTCCTGGACTGCCATGGATCAATGAAGGCCCCTGACCAGGATCGGCAGGGAGCAGGATACAAAATGTTTCATCTTGATGCAAAGATGCCGATAAGCAGGCAGACCTGTCATTCAAGGGGAGAGAAACATGAAGCGATGCATCATCAAAGTGGCCGGCGCCTGCTACACGGCCCTGTTTCCCAGCACCTGCGCAGCGGTGGCAGATGCGATGACCCGGTTTCCATACGCCACAAAAATCAGCGTCAGACTCGCCTAGACTCAGGCAACATGGGAACCTGTTCTCAAACAGGCTCTCTGACAATACGCCTGTCGTCATCCGGGTGTTGCGCGGCAGTGTAGGCTCACTTTGCCAAAAGCTCTCCCGGATTCCTTTATATTGGCAGATCAACATTCATTGATATACATGACCACAGACTACAAGACACTGCTGCAGCAGAAAGCCCAGCTCGAAGCCCAGATCGCCGAAGTGCTCAAGACCGAAAAGTCCGGAGCCATTGCCCAGGTGCGCACCATCATCGACCAATACGGATTGACCGAGGCCGATGTCTTTCCCTCGTCCAAAGCCAAGACTGGCGCTGGTTTCCGCGTGGTCGGCGTTCCCAAGTACCGCGATCCCGCCACCGGTGCGACCTGGACCGGCCGCGGCAAGCAGCCCCGCTGGATTGAAGGCAAGGACCGCACTCCCTTCGCCATATGAGATGCGGCCTGCCACGCCCTCCGGCAGCCACGAAGTTGCGACAGAGCCCGCCAAGTGCGGGCTTTTTGTTGCCAGAAGCAAGGGGTTAACCCTATTGCCCAGAAGTTACAAATTCTTCAATGTAGTGCTGATGTGTGAGCCGAGAGGTGCCTGCATGTTTCGGTACCCAAGCAATCACAACAAGGGAAACAGCAGGTATCGCACAGGGAACTGTCCTACACCTGCACTCTCCAAAATCATGATGCCCACTTCATTGCAGCACCCGCAAGCCATGGGCATCCCGTCACGCAACGGCAAGGCACCAACGGCCACTGGAGCAATCCGCCACCACCACGAACCATTTTCCAGCCGAGCCAGGGAGACTATCTCCTCCCTCCCCTCTCACTGACTTACCCTGGCAGGCCCGCAAGGGCCACGGCTTTTCTCTGCAACAGGACCGCCCCCGGCGGTCCTTTTTTTCTGCACGCGCTATCGCAGGGCTGGCACAGCGTTGCCAACCTTGAACACGGCCACCATGCCCGACAGGCGCTGCGCCTGGTCGCTCAGTGCGGCCGCTGCCGCTGCGGACTCCTCCACCAAGGCCGCGTTTTGCTGCGTCATCTGGTCCAGATGGCTGACGGCCTGGTTGACCTGGCCAATACCGTCGCGCTGCTCGGTGGAAGACGCCGTGATCTCGCCAATCATGTCCGAGACCTTGCGCACGCTGCCCACGATGTCATCCATCACCTGGCCGGCCTGGGCGACCTGGGCAGAGCCTTCCTGCGCGGCATCGACCGAGGTGCTGATCAGCCCCTTGATCTCCTTGGCAGCCTCTGCGCTGCGATGGGCCAGGGCCCGCACTTCGCCAGCCACGACAGCGAAGCCACGGCCCTGCTCACCCGCGCGGGCCGCTTCCACGGCGGCATTGAGCGCGAGGATGTTGGTCTGGAAAGCAATGGAGTCGATCACGCCGATGATGTCTGAGATGCGGCGTGCGCTGTCGCTGATGCGGTCCATGCTGGCCACCACATGGCCCACCACGGCGCCCCCGCGCTCGGCCGCCTGGGCGGCGCTGCCGGCCAGGTGATTGGCCTGGCGAGCGGTGTCGGCGGCCTGGCCCACGGTCGCGGTCAGTTGCTCCATGCTGGCGGCCGTTTCCTCCAGGTTCGACGCCGTCTGCTCGGTGCGCGAAGACAGGTTGTGATTCCCGGCGGCAATCTCGGTGGATGCAGTGGAGATCGAGTGCACGCTGTCACGCACCTCCGTCACCAGGCCACGCAGCCGTGCCGCCATGCCCGAGACCGAGCGCAGCAGATGACCGAATTCGTCCTTGCGGCTGTCCTCGGCCGACACGGTAAGGTCGCCCTGCGCAATGGCATCGGTCAGTTGCACGGCTCGCTCCAGCGGACGCGTGATGGCACGCGTCAGCACGAAGGCCAGCGCCAGTCCGGCCAGGAGCACCACGCCCTGGACAATCCAGGCCAGCACACTGGCCTGTTGGCGCGCGGCCTGGGCCTGCTCCATGGCCGCATCGCGCTGGCTGCGCTGCAGCTGCACGAAGACTTCCAGCGAGTCCACATAGCGGCCGATGGCACCCAGGTACTGTTGCTGGACGAACTCGCGGAACGCCGCGGCATCGCCCGTCAACTTGATCTCGCGGGCCCGCTTGTTCAGCGCCAGCACCTCGGCACGGATGCTGGCGATGCGCTCCAGCGCAGCCTTGTCGGCCTCGCTGGCACCCTTGACGATCTCGGCCTGCAGCTTGGTGATCAGGCCAGAGCCTTCCTTGACCCGGCCGTCGAGCAGGCGCGTCAATTCCTCATCGGTGGAGGCATTGCTGGCCAGCACCCGCTCGCCCGTGGTTTCCGTTGCGCCCTTCCATTGAATGGCCAGACCGATGCGGTTCTCATATTCGGACAGCGTCTGCATGCCCTGGTCCATGGCGCGGGCCGCCGCAAACTGTGCCCACAGCGATACCGCAAGCATCATCGCCAACAAGCCGCCCAGCGTGCCCCAAAGCTTGGCGGACACGCTCCATTGATCAAATTTCATTCGTAGAACTCTCGTCGGAAAAACTGAACAGAGGAAAGGTGAAACAACAGGCCACGCGCACTAGCGCCGGCCGTCTTCCGGTGAAAAGCCCCGCCATATCGACATGGCCCATCAATCCGGAAAAGATGACTTGCTTTTTCGTCAGAAATACCGGGAACTTGAGGCTGCGCGCGGGCAGACCCGATATCACCCGCTGTGCACAACGCGGAACAGTGCATATGCAGTGGCAAGCGCCGGTGACATCGGATGCAAAATGCAATGACGCTTGCGGCTGCCGCGCCATTGAATGCCTGGGCTTGGAAGCTGCCAGCCGCCGTCTTTCGCACCTGCAAGTGCATAACACGCTGTGGATGTGTCACTCGATACCGATCGCCTCTATGTACTGATTGCGCCGCTGAGCATTTTGCTGCTCAGTTGCACGCTGGCCGTGTGCTGGCTGGTGCAGCGTCGCCAGCGCTATCTGCTGTGGATTGCCGGCGGCTATGCCCTGGTTTCCCTGGCGCTTGCATGGCAGAGCATTGCCCCCCCCGAACAACTCCACCATTGGGCCGTGTACACAGGCGCCATGTACCTGTTTGGCACCTGGTGCTTTGCGCGCTGCATGGCGGGGCGTTACGGGGTCTCGGCCCATCCCGTGCTGGGTTTGCTCATAGGTGCGGTGGTTCTGGCCGCGCTGTACTACTACAGCCGGATCCAGGTCGATCTGTGGGTACGCGTGCATTGGCTCAACACAGGCCTGGGCCTGCTGCAGTTGCTGCCGGCGCCCGCCATGCTGCGGCGCCGGCCACCGCAGGATTGGCTGGAGAGAATGCTCTACTGGTCCTACGTGGTGTTTGCCGGCTACACCGCCGCCCGGCCGCTGCTGGTGCTGGCCCTGCGCAGCACCGACCTCAATGAGATTGCTCGCTCCACCTACTGGCTGGTGACTCTGGTCAGCACGCTGTCGTTTGCTCTGCTGTTCACCCTGATGCTGCTGGCCTGCACGGTGCGCGATGTCTTCACCGCTCTGCGCCAGGAGCGCAACCACGACTCGCTGACCAACCTGCTCAACCGTCGCGCCTTCCAGGAGGCCGCCGAGCTGCGCCTGGCCGATTCGCACATGGCGCCGGTTTCCGTGCTGATCGGCGACATAGACCACTTCAAGCGCATCAACGACAGCTGGGGCCATGACTGTGGCGACCGCGTTCTGCAGGCCGTGGCCAGGACCTTGCAGCAGCATGTGCGCAGCGACGATCTGGTCTCACGCTTTGGCGGCGAGGAATTCGTGCTGCTGCTGATGCGCACCACGCCCGAGGAGGCCGAGCGCGTGGCCGAGCGCATACGCGCTCAGCTCAGCGCGGACGGCTATGTGCTGGCAGCCGGCCAGCGGATCACCATCAGCTTCGGCATCGCCCCCGTGGCCGCCAACACCGCCCTGACCGATGCGCTGACGCGCGCCGACGCCCTGCTCTACTCCGCCAAGCAGGCAGGCCGTGACCGTGTGCACGTGGCCGCGGACCCCGGCCGCAAGCTGCCCCAGACCGCCTGATAAAGGAAGCAAGGAACGCCTTGCTCGGGCTTGCGCCCGTCAAAACTCGCTGAAAAGAAAAGCCCGCCAGGGAGTGGCGGGCTTGTTCGTCATCAAGGCAGCGTGGGCGCCTTACTTTTTCGCATCCTTCAGGGCTTCCTTCACATCGCCCAGCTTTTTCTGAGCCGTGCCTTCGACCTGCTTGGCAATGCCCTTGGCCTGCTGTTCGGGGCTGTCGATCAACTCGCCAGCCTTTTGCTGCACCTTGCCTGCGGCATCCTTGAGCGTGCCCTTGATCTGATCCGTGTTCATAGCTGCGTCCTTTGCTGCAAGAGCTTCTAAAAAAGGGATGGATCCTTGCAGACCCGACGCAACGATAAGCGCGCCCCGCAAGGACAGGCGCCAGCGCTCGGCAACGATGAGCGTGGTCTCAGGCCTACAGCCTCATCTCTTCCCCGGAGCGCGGCCTGCCGCCATGCCTGTTTCGGAGCGCAGGCGTTTCAGCGCCTCGTCCACCACCGCTTCCTTGTGCGCCTCGAACAGGCCTGCCGCAGCGTCCTTGTGCTCTTGCAGCAACTGGCACAGGCGCGAAATTTCCTCTCTCAATCCCGCCGCACCCTGCTCGACCCCGGCCTGGTCGGCATCGCCGGCTTCGTCCAATTCGAAGCTGCGCCGTATGCGCGCAACGATTTCTGCATTCATGGAACGGTGGCCGGCCTTTGCCGCTTCCGAGATGCGATCACGCATGCCATCCGGAAAACGGACGATGAAGCGCTCCTGGGTTTCGCTGGGAAAGGGTTTGCGTTGCATTGCGCGATGGTACCTGCCGGATGCAAATTCAGATTCATGCCTAGTTGACATGATTCCAAGTTGGCATAAAACTCGAAACGACCCGCCCGGGGCTGTGCAAGCCCACATCCACGCCCTCGAACCACCAGCCCTGAATCCAGGACACATTGCGCAAGGACAGAACCATGCCGGACACAGACATGCCAGCCTCCGTGCATCCTGCGCAGGCCGTCGCCAGCCCGCCCGACCCGGAGACCCTGGCAACAGACGCGCTATGCCACATCAGCGCAGCGCTGAGCGTGCTGGAAATGCATGTGGAAAGATCCAGCCGCGCCATGGTGATCGGTGTCCGCGACCTGCTGCGCGGCTATCACCTCAAGGCGGACCGCGCCGCTGCCGAGCAGCCGGTGGAGGCCCTGGCCAGCAGCGTGCTGCCACAAATGTCCGCCGATCTTCAGGGCCTGCTGGAAATCATTGACCGCGTGAACGACGACGAGACGGACGACCCCATCCTCTATGCCGTGAGCTACCTGCTCAGGGCGGCCAAGAGATTCTCGGATGCGGCGGCGCAGGCCTAGCAGCCTGCGCATCGCCGCTTTCCATCACTCCTCGTTGGTCCACTCCACCCGAGCGCCCAGACTGCGCAGGTTCTCCACGAAGTGCGGATGCGCCCGGCGGATCGGCGTGGCGTTGCGGATCTCCGAGCGGCCCTCGATGCTGCTGGCAACCATGAACAGCGCAATCGCCACGCGGATGATGTAGGGGCTCTCCACCACGGCCGGCGTCAGCGGATTGCCGCCGAAGGTGACCACACGATGCGGGTCCGAAGAAAACACATGGGCGCCGAACTTGGACAGCTCGCCCGTCCAGCCCAGCGCGCCGTCGTAGATCTTGTTCCAGAACAGCGCATTGCCCTGCGCATGCACGCCCAGCGCAATGAAGATGGGCAGCAGATCCACCGGAAAGTACGGCCACGGCGCAGCCTCGACCTTGGTGAGCACATTGCTGGTGAACGGCGTCTGCACCTTCAGCGGCCCCGAGCGCAGCGCGCGTGACCAGCCGTTCTTGTGCTCCACCTGCACGCCAAACTTGGCGAAGGTGCGGTCGATCAGCGGAAAGTTGTCCGGCGTGCTGTTGCGCACCTCCACATCGCCGCCCGTGATCGCGCCCAGCGCGAGAAAGGTGGTGATCTCGTGGAAGTCTTCCTCGAAGGTGAACTCGCCGCCGCTCAGCGGTGCGCCGCCACGCACCGTCAGCCGCGAGGTGCCGATGCCGTCGATGTCGGCGCCCATCATCACCATGAAGCGGCAGAACTCCTGCACATGCGGCTCGCAGGCCGCATTGGTCAGCATGGACTCGCCCTGCGCGGCCACGGCGCACAGCACGAAATTCTCTGTCGCCGTGACGGAGGCGTAGTCCAGCCAGTGGCGCACGGCCTTGAGCGGCTGTGCGCTGTGGATCAGCAGCGAGCCGCTGGCGCGCTCCACCTCACCTCCGAAGGAGCGGAAGATGTCCACGTGCGGATCGATCTCACGCACGCCCAGCGTGCAGCCCTTGACGTTGTCCTCCAGCCGCGCCACGCCAAAGCGCGCCAGCAGCGGCGGCACCAGCATGATGGAAGAGCGCATCTCCTCCGGCAGGCGATGCGACGATGCATCAAAGCGCGTATCGCGATGATGCAACTGCAGCGTGCGTGTGGTTTCGTCCAGCTGCACCTCGCTGCCCAGCGTGCGGAAGATGTCCAGGATCTTGCGCACATCGGTGATGTCCGGCACGCCATGCAGCCGCAGCGGCTGATCGGTCAATAGCGTGGCGCACAGGATCGGCAACACGGCATTCTTGTTGGCGGAAGGAACGACGCGGCCGCGCAAGGGCGTGCCGCCGTGGACGATGAGATTGGACATGGGGGTGCAGCGCAAGCAGCGAAAGGACAACGCGTGATTCTAGGGTTGCCAAGCCCCCCCGGCGGACCTGCATCGGCTGCGCGCACCCGCTGTTTCAACAGGTTTCTTCTCTGGATCGCCAACCCGACAACAAAGCGTCAGGCTCTGCCCTGGAGTTCGTGCCCGTAGACGATGAAGCCACGATGCTCGGCCACCTGGTCATACAGCGCACGGCCCGCTTCGTTGGAAGACTGCGTCTGCCAGTAGACACGGCGCGCTCCCGCCAGGGATGCCTGCTCGTAGACCGCGCGGATGAGCGACTTGCCTATGCCCTGCTTGCGCCGGCCTGCATCGGCAAACAGATCCTGCAAATAGCACACGGGCTCCAGCCGCGTCGTGCTGCGGTGGAACAGGTAGTGCGCCAGGCCCACCAGCTCACCCTCGCTCTCTGCCACCAGCGCAAACACCGGCTCCAGCGGATTGAGAAAGCGCTCCCAGGTCGCCTGCGTGATGTCCTCGGGCAGCGCCGTCTCGCCAGCGCGCCCGTAAAAGGCGTTGTAGCCCTGCCAAAGAGGAAGCCATTGCTGATGGTCCGCCTGTGCAACGGGCCGGATCTGAAGCGTGGGAACGGAGGACATGGAACTCCTGGCAAATGAGATGGGGATCCCGAATTCTAGGGACTGCCAGCCGCCGCAAAGCCGTTGCAGACGCGCTGCTCACACCTGTGAAGACCTGCGGACAGGCCGCACAGCGCGTGCGCAAAACACATACGCAGCGTACAGACCCGGCCTACATGCGGCCACAAACTTGACCCGCACGGAAACGCCGCGAAACCAATTGAAATAGATCCCGTCAGAGGCCGCGCTCCCCAAAGGCTTCCGAAATCACATGACGGAGATACAAGATGCATCGAGTCGTTCCCACAGAAAGCTTCAACCCGGACCCGGATGCCCGCTACCACCGCAGCCTGCTGGAAGCCTTTCCCGTGCGCGGCGGCCAGCAGCTGTTGCTGCTGCGCATGGAGCCACGGCCTCTGCTGCAACGCCTTTCAATGCTTGGGCTGCGCATTCTGAACCGCATCCGCAATTGAACTGGCAAGAACCACCAAACACTCCCGAGAGCTGCACGATGCGCCACCTCTTCCTCGTATTCCTGTGGTCTGCAATCTGCGCCATCTCCTTTGCGGTGGCGATGCTGGCCAGCCCCATGTTCAGCCACGCCATCTGACAGCGGTGCCCTCTGCACCCGCATGCGCGCAGGCCCATGCGCGGCATCTCCAATGACCGCCAGTTTGCCGGCCCGCCTTTTCACAAGGCGGCCATTTCTGACCTGGGTACGAATGACGCACTACACTGCGCCAGTCCAAATGCCTGCAAAGGAGTTGCCATGAAGAAACGCAGACTGCAGATTCACCCCGTAGTGGGCGCATTGCTGATGGGAATTGCCGGCCTTACGGCCCTGCCCAGCACCTGGGCCTGCACCCGCCTTGTCTTTCTTGGTGCGAATGGCCAGGTCGTCACCGCGCGCTCCATGGATTGGAAAAGCGACATCGTCAGCAATCTCTGGGTGCTCCCGCGTGGAATGGAGCGCTCAGGCAAGGCAGGCCCCAACTCGTTGCGCTGGACGTCCAAATACGGAAGCGTCATCACCTCGGGCTATGACGTCTCCACCACCGATGGAGTCAATGAAGCCGGCCTCAACGCCAACCTGCTCTGGCTGGTGGAGTCCCAATACCCGGCCTTCGGTGCGGGCAGCAAGCCTGGCCTGACCATTGCAGCCTGGGCGCAATACGTGCTGGACAACTTCGCCACCGTCCAGGAAGCCGTTGCGGCGCTGGAGAAAGAACCTTTCACCATCGTCTCCGACAACGTTCCCGGAGAGAACCGGCTGACGACGCTGCATCTCTCGATGTCCGACGCCAGCGGCGACAGCGCCATCGTCGAGTACATCAATGGCCGGCAGGTGATACATCACGGCCGGCAATACCAGGTCATGACCAATTCACCGACGTTTGATCAGCAGTTGGCTCTCAACACCTATTGGCAGCAAGTGGGCGGCACCACCATGCTGCCCGGCACCAATCGCGCCGCCGATCGATTTGCCCGCGCATCCTTCTACGTCAACGCCATCCCCAAAAGTCAGGACCCCAACAAGGCGCTGGCCAGCGTCTTCAGCGTGATCCGCAACGCCTCGGTGCCCTACGGCCTGAATACGCCCGAGGAACCCAATATCTCGTCAACCCGCTGGAGAACCGTTTTCGACCACCAGCGCAAGCTCTACTTCTTCGAATCAGCGTTGACGCCAAATACCTTCTGGATAGACCTCAAGGCACTCGACTTCAGCCAGAAAACCGGCAAGGTTCTCAAGCTGGATCTGGGCCCAGACCAGAACCACACCTTCTCGGGCGATGCCACGCGGCAGTTTCAGGAATCAATACCGTTTCAATTTCTAGGCATCTAGGGAAGAGGAAAAATGCGACCAGAAACACCAAATCAACAACGGCCGCTGGCGGCCCCCAACTTTGCACGGTGCCTGCAGGCATCACAACCATGACCGTTACCGTCATCGGCGCGGGCGGCGCGACGGAAGGGCCCGTCAGGGCAGGCCTCGGCACTGATCGGAGTTCTTCCTGCAAACCGCGCCCGTCGGGTGCGCCCAAGCGGAAAATCATCTGGTAGCCTGCATGCAAGCGAGGCGATCAGTGCCTCTTAGAAAGGATCAGCATGCTTTCCAGAATTTGCGCAGCTGCATTTTTCGCTGCCATCACGCTTGTACAAATGCCGGCGATCGCCCAGGCGGACGTTCCGTCCACTGCGGTGACCTTCAAGAAAGGCACGTCGGGCGCGACTGTCCAAGGCAAGCTCCAAGGCAACAAGGAGCAGGCGCACGACTACATAGTGCGTGCGGTTGCCGGGCAGAAGATGACCGTGCACATGGAGACGAAATCCACCTCCACCTACTTCAACGTGCTGCCGCCCGGCAGCGAGGAAGCGCTGTATCGGGGCGAGGTGGCAGACGGCCCCACATGGACCGGTGCATTGCCCGCCAGCGGTGACTACCGTGTGCGTGTCTTCCTCAACCGCGCAGCCGCCCGCCAGGGCAAGTCATCGGCGTACGCGCTCAAGATTTCCGTAGTGGATTGACGTAGCGCGGTGTCCAGACGGTCCACAACCTGCTCGTCCTGCAGACACGCGCAACACATGCTCGGCTTGTTCGAATCCTGCACGGCCAGCTCAACGAAGCCGGCCAGCCTCTGACCAAGAACATGCTCCGCGACCGCTTCGACGCCGCTCGGGATGCCGCCGGCATTCCCAAGGCGCAGTTCCAGCCTCGGGGCCTGCGCGCCACGGCCGCCACCACGTTGGATGACGACGGCGGGATACGGCTGGAGCACACGACGGAGCGCATGACCGCCCAGTACATCCGCCACAAGGTGGGCAAGAAGGTGAAGCCCATTCGGTGAATTGCGGAACACGCGCAGAGTTGCGGAACGCGGCTTGTAAACCTCGGCCCCATCTTGCTACTTCTTCGATAGCAAAGAAAAAAGGCCCCGTATTGCTACGGGGCCTCGTGTTCTTTGGTGGGTCCTGCGAGATTCGAACTCGCGACCAACGGATTAAAAGTCCGATTCACCGAAATAGGCACAAGAGAAAACGCCTTTTACATCAACAACTTGCAGCGATAGCCACGCTTCTGGTGTTTTCGCAATCATGCCTTTTCCACACAATTTTGGCCTACTTTGGGCAGGATTTGGTCATAGTAAAAGGACCATATAGCTCGTCAGCTGCTTGTGCCGGGCTTGGCCCACGCAGATATCCCAGTGGTGACGATTCGCTGATGCCTCCAGCGCAGCATCCTCTACTGCAGTACCTAGCCACTTGGCCGGAATATCGTTGACCTGTGTGCGGCTCCGACGCGTTCCCGTCGTCTTCTCTCATCAAAACCACACCCCGGCAATATTATCGAAATCTTTTTAGGAAATTTTAAATAAAAAACTCTCAGACACTTTTCAGCATCTGAGAGCACGGTGAATACTAAAACAAGGCTTTTATTGCATTACAAGCGATGCCCCCCCTACGACATTCACAGTATTTACCAAACTAAGACCAAAAGCATTTGCCGAAATTACGAAAACCCCTCGCGTACCAGATGTAACAGGAATGCTCAACCCAGTAACAACGCAGCTCGAAATAGTACCTATAGTAAGAATCCCCGTATAACTAGGACCCATTGTGCATACCGCTCCTGGCACTGGCGAAAATACATTATCCACGGATGTATAAAGTTGCGCCTGCAATGAGATAGTAGTTCCCACCAAACTCAATGCATTGGTGTTCTGGATTTGCGCAGTCAATCCAGTTATAACACCATCAGCTGGAAATGATTGAGGTACTCCATCTGCTGCTTGCTGTGCTGTAAGGTCTAGGTTTCCACCAATAAGACTTTGCATTGCAGCAGCAGGAACGTAGCCATTCATCGGCAAGACCGCAACGTTGCCGGGCAAGCCACCTGCAATCGTTGTCAACGCCATGCCTTTCGCGCTGCTGCTCATGATGGCTTTACCACCCGATGCACCTGCAGGGCCTGCGGGGCCTGTAGGACCAGGCAAGCCAATATCACCCTGCGCCCCCGTCGGACCTTGAAGGCCCGTAGCACCAATGGGGCCTTGAGCGCCTGTCTGGCCCGCCGGGCCTTGAACGCCGGCCGGACCTGTGGGTCCCGCAGGACCTGCCTGGCCGGTCGCGCCTGCAGGTCCTGTTGCACCGGTCGCCCCGGTTGCTCCCGTCGGCCCCGGGTTCCCCACAATCGCCCCTGCTGCGCACTTGCCCAGTCGCCCCGTCACATCGTCATAGCAGGCCACGCTGCCAGCCTCCGATGTGTTGGATAGGTTGGGCAGATATACATCGCCTGTTTCCATCACCCGGAACCGCTCTGCATTGCCTGCATTGTTCTTGATGACGAATCCACCATTGGCCGGTGGTGTGATGGTGATGTCGGCGCCGCCAGGAGCCGCCACTGCAGCGCCGCTCAAGACGATGGCCGCAGCGAAAGAGACAGAGCGCAGCGTGAATTTCATGGTTTTCATAGTCTGAATGTGTAGTGGCTAACGTTGTGCAGTGCGGCGCTGACGCCAAAGCGCCAGTCCCATGAGCAGAGAGAGAAGCACCAACCCATACTCGCTCAGTGTGGGAATGGCCGCAGCCGATGGGCCGGGACCTGCACCGATCTGCACAGTGGGCGGAACCGTCGCATTGGTGCGTACCACCGTCGCACCGGGACCCAGGTTGATGACCGCAGTGCCGCTGGCAGCCTGCAGCACCACAGGCTGACCAGGCACTCCCTCGACGGTCAGCGTCCCGAGCACGGTGATATTTGCCCCGACAGGCAGCACAAAGGTGCGGCCCGTGCTGCTCTTGATGGTCAGGTTCTGCACGACCAGGGTGCCGCTGAGCTGGCTGGTGTTGCCCGGATCGCAGCCATCGCGCAGCTCGATCGTGTTGTTGCCGGCATTCAGTGATCCGTTGATCTGCAGGTCCCCGCCCACCGACAGCGTTCCGCCACTGTTCGTGATGGCAGCGGTATTGGAGAACGTAGCCGACGAATCGACGGTCAGCGCGCCGCCCAGATCCAAGGTTCCCTGCATGTCCAGAGAAGAGCAGGACAGGTCCACCGCCCCGCCGGGCGGGACAACCAGAGAGCTGCCCGGCGGGTAGGACCACTGGGCAGCGGCATTGGAGGAGAGTAGGAAAGCAAAGCCGACCCCTGCCAGCCATCGCGAAAGAGAAAACGTCATCAAGCAAGCTCCGCTGGGCATCAGGACCGCAGGGCACGGTCACAGTTATGCGTTAAAAGTGTCAAGCATTGTCAACTGAAACAATATGCAAAACATTGAACTCTTTAATCAAGAAGTCATTCGCGTTTGTCTTCCCACGATTGAGATACTTTCGCTGACCCTAGCGTTCGGTGTACTTCGTGATTCAGCAGACGCATGGACAGCTCAATCTCCTGATTGATAGCCCTGACCTGATCGCGCTTGTCCGCAGCCTCGCTCGCCTCTACGCTGCGGCGGAACTTGCGGAGATCCGAAATCTTCTTGTCCAGTGCCTTGGCTGCGTCATGGGCCCTGGCCAGAGGAACGTCAGCCAGCACCGCATCTGCATCCTCGCCGCGCTGAACGCGGGCCTTGAACTCGTTCTCGCTGACATTGATTCGCTTGAGGTTCTCGTAATAGGCGTTGCTCTGGCCGTTGGCGCCGCGCGTGTTCCCATAGAGCCGGCCTGCCAGAACAACCTGGTGCGGCGCCAGTTCCTCGCCAGTGAAAGCGGACGTGGCCATGGCCACGGCCTTGTTCAACTCGCGGCCCACGCCGCCAGTGATCTGTTCCACCAAGTACTCGATGGCCTCTGGCGTCGGGCTGGCAGCGCCGGGCCGCCATTCGTTGCCGCCCGTCACGGCATTGGCAAAGGTGGCCATCCAGCGGTAAGGCTCCGCAGTCGAATCCTTCACCCGGCTCACGCCCGGCGTCGGGTCGTTTGAATTCCGGTCCTCTCGGTAGATCTCCCGTCCTGTCCAGTCCTTGTTGCGAGCCAGGGCCAGCGCGGGATCAAACCAGGTGGGCGACGCCATCTGCCCCAGATCAGCAGACCCGCCCAGCGGGTTGTAGGCATCGAGGGCCAGCACGGCCATGTCCAGGACGTGCCCCATTCGGCTCTTGGTCGGGTCGTCATGCACAGCCATCTCCACAAGGGTGCGGCCGATGTTGGGGAACACATGGAACCCCAGCGGCAGCGGGATTGCTACATAGTCCTGCCTGCCCAGCGGGATGATGATCGCCCGCTCCTTCACAAACTCGGGGATCTTCTTCCATTCGTCGTCGGCACCATCGCCGCCGCCCATCATCAAGTACCCCGCCATGGCCGACGCCATGCCCAGGGCCACGCCACCCATCATGATCTTGCGCCCGGCAGGCCCCGCCAGCGTCTCCAGCATGCGCTTGTTGCCCTGGATTGCCGCGTTGAGGAACGCAAAGTGCGCCCCCACCACCGAGGTGTTGCGGCCCTTGCGGTTGAAGTTCACCGTGATGTTCTTGGCGATGCTGGCAGCTTCTTGGCGGCTGATGCCCTGGTCCAGCGCGGCCTTGTAGACACCGAGGCGCGTGGTCGCCTCCAGCGTTTCGTTGAAGTCGGACAGCCAGCCCAGCAGGGCCCGGCCGCCGGCGGCAGCTGACGTGCTCTGGCCAGCTTGGTCCAGCGCCTTTTGCAGTGCCTTGGCGCGGTCTTTGGGATCGGCATACAGGTCGCGGTAGCCTGTCGTGCCGCCATCGAGCTGCAGTTGCTCCCACAGCTGCGCCCATTGGCCAGTGGGTGCGCCCTCTTCCTTGCGCTCGCGGCGCAGTTCCTTGTAGATGGCGCGCGTGTTCCGGCGGATGTTGCGAAACACCTCGGCCTGCTTGCCGGCCAGTGGCGTAGTGGACAGCTGCAGCATGGCGCCCTGTAGATCGCGCGCAAGGTTCATGACCCCGAACACAGGGTTGTACTGGGTATTCACCGATGCGAACCAGCGCGTAATCCAGGCAGCAATCCGCGTGAAGCGGTCCAGTTCCATGGCATCCAGATTCTTCATGGCCACGGCCAGGCGCAGGGCCTTCTCGTTACGCTCGTTGAAGACGATGTACCGATCTTTGCCGCCGATGCGCACCGTCACCACGTTGTCGCGCGCCTTGGCGCCCTGATCCACCATGGTCTTGACCAAGCCCGTGTCCGCGTCCAGCGCCTTCTTCTTGGGCAGTTCCAGGCTCCAAAGCTCTTTGTCCGGGTTCTGCGCTGCCAGCAGGTACATGCGCTTGACCACGTTGTTCTTTTCGCCACGCGTCAGCGCCGCCTCTCGCTGCATGACGATGTGGCTAAGGATGTTGGTCACTCGCTCGTTCGAGCCCGTGCGCCTCTTCGATGCATCTCCCTTGGTGCTGAAACCCTGGCCGATGGGATGGGCCTTGCTGTCCGGGTGGGCTTCGTCGCGATGCAGAGGCACATAGTGCTGGTAGGTCTTGCGCCAGGCCGACAGCGTGGCCTGGTCCATGAGCCCGTAGCTCTCCAGCGTCTTCAGGGTGCCGTCGTTCATGCGGTCCACGCGCGCGGCCAACTCGTCTAGCACCTGGCGCTGCTCGGGGCTGTAGCCGTCCATGATCGCCTTGGCCTCGGCATCGCTCATGCCCGACAGGGACAGGCGCTCCTCCTCCGTGCCGTCGAAAGCCTCGGCGCGGTCCCAGCGGTCTTGGTCGATGAGGGCTTGGCCCAGTGCCTTCTGCACCGGGCCGGTGGCCATGCCCTGGGCTTGGGCGCGCTGCAGCTGGCGGCGCAGATCTTCCACCGTCTTGCCAGCGGCATCGCGCTGCGCCTGCAGCTGCTGGGCGCCGGGGTTGCGCTCGGCCATGACGCGGTTGGCTTCGGGAGCGTGGCGGGCGTGCAGGAAGCGCTCCAGTTCCTCGATAGCCACGCCCGTGGCATTCAGGCGCCGCAGCAGCGGCTGCACTTCGTCACGCAGGAAGTTGGCCGTGCGCTTGGCCACGCGCTTGTGGTACAGCTCCTCGCCCCGGTAGGCGTCGTTCGTCTCGCTGACGGTGCCGTTCAGGGCCTTGATGTGTTCCTGGATGCGCTTGAGATCGATGAATTTGTCCTGCCAGGAATACAGGAAATCATCAACGGAGCGGTAGCCGGTGAGGTCCGCCACCTTGTCCTGCAGACGGCCCAGCCTGCCCTTGGAGGGTTCCGGCGTGGCCACGCCGACAGCGGGGCCGCGGCTGTAGAAAACGCGCAGCTTGGGGCTGGGGTCGCCTAGAACTTGTGCGTGCCGCTCAGCAAACCTTCCCAGTACAGCGCCTCGTCCCCGTCGATTGCCTTCACCCGCGCTGCCCTCTCCGCGTAGAAGGGCACGCCAGACAGCCGCTCGCGCAACTGTTCGCCAGCCAGCTTCCGCTTCTGCCGGTCCGCTTCCAGCCACTGCACGTCTTGCTCGGATGGATTGTCCAACCAAGCCAGCCAGTTGCTGTCTTGATAGTTGCTTCCCGGAATTGGAAAGTCGGAACGATCCACTGTCTGCGTCATATTCAATCTGGTTGGAGGTTGGGAACGCATTATCCGTGGCAGCCACGCTCGCCGCAATCATGCGCTCCACATTGCCGACGTCATCCCCATAGATCCAGCGCAGGCCCGGCACTCCGTGACCACCGCGCACTTGGTCAGGGTGTGGCGCCAGGTGGCGCGTGGTGCCGAACTTCAAGGCGCTGGACAGCATCTGCTCCAGCCGGCGACGCAGCGCGGTCTTGCTCAGCCCGTGAGGATCGCCGATGAAGATGCTGTCCGTGTTGTGCGCGAAGGTGGCGGCGATGCTGTACGCCATGGCACCCGAGTCCCCTCGGGACAACTTGGACACGTCCAGCCACACGTCTGTGGTCGGAGGCACATCCTCCGGGTTCTCGCCAGGCCTGCCGGCCACGGCCTCCATTCCCTCCGCCGTGTAGAGCATGTCGTAGACCTGCTCGCCGTATGGGTTGGGCTGGCGTACCGACAGCGTGGCCTTCTTGCCATCAGGCATCTTCAACGTGTATTCCTGCCGGCCGGCAATGCTCACCGGCTTGCTCACCTCGATGTCCGGAGCGTGCTCCTTGGCGATGGCCTTCAGATCCGTTTGCTTCGACTTTGGCAAGGTGAACAAGTCGTCCAGCTGGGACAGCTCCTGCAGCGCCCGCAGGCCAGCGCCGCTGTCCAGGCTGTACTTGGGCCGTGCCGACACCGCCGATGCAGCGGCCGCCGCACCACGCTCCACCCAGCGGCGCGCAGGCAGGATGAAGTCGCGGATGATCTCCGCGTCCGTCATGGCCAGGTCGCGCAGCGCGGGCACATGGGTGCGCAGCCAGGCGCGGATGGCGGCGACGGCGCGGCGGACAAAGCCCAGCTGCGGCTGTGTCTCGGCCATCTCGGCCAGCACCTCCTCGGCCGCGTAGCGCCGGCCCACCAGGTCGTCCAGCTCGCCATACTCCTGCAGCTTGGCGCGCACCTCGCGGGGGCGGGCCACGATGATCTGATCCAGCACCGCATCCAGCTTCTCGCCGAAGGCGCCGCGCAGGCCGTGGTGGCCCAGCGCCTCGTGGTACAGCACGCGGGCCGCTTCCTCGGGCGTGGCCAGTTGGCTCGCCACCAGGTAGACCTCGCCATCGAAGTAGAAGCCCTTGGGCACGCCCTCCGCGCCCTCGGCTGCCTGCAGCTGGTCCGCGTCACGCGCCTCCTGGGGCACGCGCGGGTCCTGCAGGTCGAACACCACGTTGATGCGCGGCGCATTGGCCCAGGCCTGGCGCAATTCGTCCACGACCTTCTGCACGCGCGCCATGGGCGCCAGGGGCGCACGGCGCGCGCCCGCCGGCACCGCGCCACCAGCGATGCGCAGCAGTTCCTGCGCCAGGTGTGCCGTCATGGTGGGCGCCACGGAACTCTCCGCACGCTTGAAAGGCACGCCCGCCGGCTGCTCAGCCCCTTCCTCAAAACGGGACAGCTCGCTGCGCGTGACGGACAGATCATCCTCGGGATACCAATAGATGTTCACCCTGTGGGCCTGGTTGCCGGTCTTTCCGCCGCCAACATGCGCAAACCCGCGATAGCCCATGTCCTCCAGGTTGTAGCGAATGCCATCGAACCGCTCCTGCAGCTCGTCCGCACTCACGCCTTCGTAGCGAGACTCGGCGCGCGCCTCATCGAACAGCTGGGCCATCGTGGTGATGCGCTCACCCGTCTCCGTGTTCTCATCGCGGGCCAGGTCGTCCAGGACGCGCTTGGCCATGGACTGCACTTCAGGCTCCATGGGAGCATCCATGTCATACAGACGGACAGGGGAGTGCTCTGCAATCTCGTACAGCGTGGGCTCACCGCCCTGCCCTTTGCGGGTGTAGCCGGCGGCGATGTCGGCGGCGTCTGTGGTGTAGAAGCCCTGTCCGTAAATGTTGAGGACGTTGCCGCGGTAGACGCCATCGTTGGTAGGGCCGCCTTCGGGCAGCGGGCGGCTGGTGCCATGCAGACGCACGCCAGTACCGCGCGTGTCACGCAGCTTGGGCCGATGGCTCGCTGCAGGTGCTGCAGGTGCTGCAGGTGCTGCAGGTGCTGCAGGTGCTGCAGCAGTGTCTGGCCGCACCGGCCCAGCCGCGGCCGGTTTGTCAAAAACTCCCTGCTGGCCGCTAAGCGCATCCTTCGCGTCCTGGCCCAGCTGGAAGTTCTCAGCACTGGCGGCCTGGCGCTCAGCCACCTCCTTGCGCTCGAGCTCGGCCCGCGCCTGGGCTTCTGCCTGGGCATCGTCGCGTGCACGGCGCTGTTCGGCCTCCTGCTGTTGTGCCAGCTGGGCCTGGATTTCCTCGGGGGTGTAGCTGGAAAGCTCCAGCTCGGGGGCTACGGCGCCGCTGTCGGCGTCTGCTTCTTGCCCTGGGCCGTCTGCGCGATCACCAGCAGCTGCTCGCCCTGCTCCGTCTGGCTCTTGTCGCCGTGCTTCTGGCCCTGCTGCATCAGCACGCTCCCCAGCAGCATCGCTGCCAGTGGGTTCTCGGCTGCCTTGCGGGGTTGGGGCTGGGGCTTGCTGGGAGTCGGTGCTTGTGTCATTGGTCTGTTGTCGCTTTGGGACGGGTTGGCCGCTCAGGGCAGCAAGGATTGCGGCAGGGCCTACCTGCTCGCCGAACATATCACCGCTGGCCGAGGTCGCCAAGGCTGCGGCCATGTATGCGCGCAGGGACTCCACTAGGCGGTCGCGGCCCACGGGCCGGGTCAGGTAATGGCCGCTGTACAGCAGGCGCAGCATGCCCACCGTCAGGGCATCGGGCACGTCGCCCGTCAGCATGTCCACCTGCTGCACAGCGTCGTGCAGGGCCGCGCGCTCGCGCCGGGCCTTCTGCACAAGGCGGATGGCCTGCAGCAGGTTCTCGGTCACGTCCACCTCGGCATTGATGGCGCCGCGCTCGGCCGCCAGGCGCAGGTTGGCCCACTCTCCAGCTACGGTTTTGAGGGATTCGCCGATGGCGCGGATGTCGTTGTCGGTGGAGCCGAACAGCGATTCAACAAGGTCACCATCGCCGTAGGCCTTGTGCACCAGAGCCGCCTGCAGGCGGGTGACGCCGGCCGGTGAGAGCGCGCCGCTCGCATCCATCATGCCGGCCACGTCCTGGCCCTGCTCCTGCAGCTTGCCGATGAACGCGCGGGCAAAGTCCCGGTTTGCCGCACTGTCCAGGGCGCCGCTGTCGAACACATCCAGCACGCCGCCGTCCACCAGGGCGGCGTCCGTGGCGGCCTGCTCCGTGGCGGACAGGCCCAGGGCCTGGCTCTGGCTCTTGGCGCCCATGTTGATCTGGTTGTCCTTCTCGGAATACAGGCGCACCAGCACAGGGGCTTGCATGTTCCCAATGGAGACAGGATCGATGCCGTGCATGTCGCTGTCGGCGGCCAGCTCCTGCCGGTAGGCGTCGGCAGTGCCGCGCTCGTAGGCAGCGCGCAGGCCTGCCACGCGGCCGTTGTTCAAGGCCTTGACCGTGCCCGGGTGCGCTGCGTCGAACAGCGGATTGACGGCGCCGTCCGCGAAGTTGGACGGCTGCACGTCGGCCGCCTCCATCACGCCGTAGCGGAACGGCACGCGCTGGCCATCGCTCATCACGGCCACGTCGGCCCGGCCCAGCGCCTGCACGGCGTCGGCCTGGTCGCCCACGGCGAACACCATGAGCGCGCCAGATTCGGGGCTGCGCGAGACGCCCAGCCGCAGGTAGTCGGGGTTCTGGGCCATGCCCTGCATCTGCACCACGCTGGCCGGCCGGCTGCGGTCGCGGTTCTGGATCTCCTGCACGGGCGTGCCGGCGGCGCCCGTGCCCTCGGGGTTGGCGCCGGCGCGGCGTGTCTTCACTGCGGCCCATTCGTGCTGCAGCTGGTCCCAGATGGGCGTGCCCCGGCGCAGGGTGGCCACCTTCTCGCCGCGCTCGTGCACGAACTGGGGCCAGGTCTTGGACCGCACTGCACCAGGATCAAACGCCGGGGCCTGTTCGGCCGCAGCAGCTTCGGCGGCCACGGCCTGGGGCTCATCGCCCAGGGCTTCCAGCTCGGCCTCGCGCGCAGCATCCTGCTCCAGGCGCTGGGCCAGTGCTGCACGCTCCTCCTGCTGCACCGGGTTCAGGCCCGTGGTGCTGTCGATCACCTCCAGCTCGGCCAGGCGCGTGGCAGCCGTGGTGCTGTCCATGGATTCGGGCGTGCCATCGGGCTGCTGCACGCGCTGCTGCTCGGCGTGCTGCTCCGTCTGTGCCGGCGCCGGTGCCGGTGCCGGTGCCGGAGCAGACGCAGCTGCAGCGCCGTCGCTCTGGCCAGCATCTGCGGTCGTGGCCACGTCCTTGACCGTGTTGCCTTCGGCATCCTTGTAGGTCACGTCGATGACCGTGTTGCGCCCGCCAGCATCCGCCTGGCCGCCCCTACGATCCTTCACGCCGGCCACCACGCCCCGGGCAGCACCTGGTGCAGATCCGCCCAGCGCGCCAAGCACGAAGTTGGCGGCCGAGTCCTCGCCGATTTCCTTGCCGCTGGCCACACTCTTGGTGCCCAGGTCCGAGGCCACGCCTTCCGCCAGCTCCTGCGTGCCCTCCTCCAGCGCAGAGATGCCCGCGCCGGCCGCCGTCTTGCCCAGTACCGAGCGGCCGGCCACGCGGGCCAGCAGCGGGTCGAGCCCACCCGTCACCAGCTTGCCGGTGAAGCGGTCGCCGAACGTGGCCACCGCGCCCTGCAGCAGCGCCGAGGCGTCCTCGGCCTTGGCGCTTGTGATGCGCCGCGCCTCGTCGGGCGCCGCGCCGGCATCGATCATGCGGCGGTACAGCGGGCTGGTGTCCAGCAGCTGCTCGTGCGACTGCTTGGCGATGAACTCCCGCGCGTTCTCCACGCCCTCGCCCGCTGCCATGGCGCCGCCCACCGCGCCGGCCGCGCCCGGGCTGCGCGTAGCCAGCGCCGTGGCCACCACGGGGAACATGCTGCCGAACACATCTGCGCCCTGCATCAGGAAGCCGCGCACGGACGGGTCCTTGCCGAAGTCGATCTCGCCCTTGAGCAGGTTGCCCGTGATCTGGGAATTGGCCACCGCGTCCTGCGTGGCCTGGCTGGTCGTGTCGTTGATGGCCTTCTGCGCATCGCGGCCAGCGCGGGCCAGCGTCTCGGCGCCCGGCAGGCGCACGCCCACAGCCGCGCGCTCGGCCTGCAGCTCGCGCCGGTCGCGTTGCTGCTGCGTCATCGGGCCGTTGATGGACTCGTCTGTGTCAATGCCCGGGATGAAGGCGCCGCCGGGCATGATCGTGGCGGGATCGCCGCCAGCGCCGCTGCGCACCGTGGCACGGATGCCCGACTGGGCCGCCTCGGGCACGGCAGCCACGCCAGAGAGGGCGGCGCCGCCCGCGCGCTTGAACACGTCGGTGATGGCATCGGCCACGTAGCCGCCTATGCCCTGCGGCTTGGGCTTGGGCACATCGACGGAGATACCGCCCAGCTCGAAAAGGTCTACGTCTCCGGGCGGGGCCTGGTCCTGGGCTTCCTTCTTGGGCCTGGGATCGATACCGGCAATCTCGAACAGGTCAACGCCGCCATCGGCGGCGCTTTGGGGGGTCTGGGGCATGCATTACCTCGCGGATGGAACTCCGTCGAGGCTGTCAGGCTTGGCACGCCCCAGACCCTCCTACTTGATGAGGCCTTGAGAGCGCAGCTTGTCGCGCACCTGGTCCTCGGTCATGCCGTACTTCTTGGCCGTCGTGGCAATGGCCTCCGGCGACATGGCCCCCTGCACGGCCGATGCCCGGCCGGCTTTCTCCCCTCGCGTGCGCTTCACTTCTGCGGTGTTGAACTTCACCAGCCCCTCGTCCACGTCCCTGATGTTGGGGTTGTCGGCCATGAACTCCTGGAAGCGCCGCTCCTTCTCCATATCCCGCTTCATGGTGTCCTTTTCTCCCGCATATCGGGCGGGGATGGTTTCCCCAAATGCCTTCTGCACCTTCACCGGGTCATAGTCGTACTTGGCCTTGGCGTTGTCCGCACCCGGTGTCTGCAGGATGCCGGCGCGCACAGCCCGGATCTGGGTGTCCGACATGCTGGGGTTTGACTCGCGCGCCATGGCCTCGCGCACATCTCGCAGCTCGCGCTTGTCCTGGAGCCGCTCGCGGCGGTCTTCCATGGCGATGCCGTGCGATGCGGCGGCACGGGCATCAGCGCCGGCTGCACGCTGATCGGCATGGTCGGCTCGGCGGTCGGCCTTGAGCTGCAGCTGCCGCTGGAAGTTGTCGTGGTTCAGCTTATAGATCGCACCAGTGTCCACGGTGGAGCGAAGCATGGCGTCGGCTTGCTCTGCCGTGGTGCGCACGGGCTCCAGCGGCTTGCCATCGACGCCGACCATGTTCATGACGATGCCGCCGTCCTTGCCGCGCTCGATGCCTGTGACCTTGGAGGCACCACCCAGGCCGTACCTGTTCAGGTACTCCATGGCCGGGCCATAGTTGCCCGAGGCGAATGCTGCGACGGCCGGGCCCAGGGCCTGCTTGCGCTCTTCGGTTTCGAGCTGGGCCTTGGCGTAGCTGGTGGCCAGGGCCTTCTGCGCGGCCTCGTTCGCCTCTTTCGCATAGCCGGCTTGGTGCAGCATGAACGCGCGCTTTTCCTGGTTGCCGAGGAAGTCCGAGAAGGTGGGCTTACGGCGCTGTCCATCCGCGCCCATCAGGCCCGTCTCGAACTCGTCGCCCAGCTGCTTGTCCAGCGCCTCGATGCCGTCCTCGCGTGCCCATCCCTTTTCCGCGCGCGCCTGCTCCTTCACCTTGAATGCCCGGTCCTCCACCTGGCCGCGTATCCGCATGCCGGCCTCGGGGTCATGCTTGGCAATGGCGTCTGCCACGGACATGTAGCGCATCCGGTCAATTTCTGCCTTGTTGGCTTCTGCGCCGCCTGTGAGCTGCTTGCCCATGAAGTTCGTGGTCAGGCCCTGCATCGCCATTGTCTTGGCGTCACCGGCCTCATTGCTGGCGACATAGGCATTCTTGGCCTGGTCGAAATCGATCTTGTAGCCCTGCGCGGCCAGCCCTTCCAGTTCCTTGCCCTGCTCCTCTGTGTAGGCCTGGGACTCCGTGGACTTGGCATTCACAGCATTGGCCACCTCAATATCCCGCCCCACCTTGGCCGTGGTGTCATAGGCCGCATTGAAGTTGTTGAAAAAATCGGCAACAGGAGAACGTCCACGGCGCATTATTTGACCTCTTTGAATTCAATACCCAGCGCGGCGTAATCCACGCGCATGAAACCCGACTCGTCCAACAGAACCGCATCGGGAAACCGCTCCTGCACCTCGTCGGCCATGACACCGACGTATCGCCGGCCAGGTTCGGCCGTATAGGCGAACTCGTAGAGCGGCAGGCCCGTGCGCTCATCTACGCCGATGCGCTGCACATCGGATTTGAGGCGCCGGTCGGAGAACACCCCGAGCTTGGCCAGCCCTGCAGCCGCGCCGCCCAGCCCGCCAAGTAGCCCGCCCACCGACTCGTTCGATTGCATGTTGGCTTGGTGGTTGGCCTGGGCGCCCCACATGCTGGTGGCGTTGCTGCCCATCTGGCCGGCCATGCCACCAGCCTGCCCGTAGCCCGAGTTCAGCCCCGCCAATCCGTTGTTCGCCGCCATCTGTGCGGCCGTGCCAAAGCCCGCGCCCTGCCCTGTGGTTTGCATGCCCATGGCCGGGTAGCCGGCCAATGCGGTTTGCGCGCGGTCGGTCAACGCCCTGCCCTCGGCGCGCGCCGCCGTGCGGGCCGAGTTCTTGCCGGTGGCCATGGCCAGGGCTTCGCCAGCTGCGAGCGCGTTGGAGGCGGCGCCATATTTGCCGTCCGCAGGGTTGATGCCCATGCGCGCCATTTCCGCGTTCTGGGTGCGCTTGGAGCTTTCGTAGGCCTGGGACACGTCGGCCGCGGCCTGGCCCGCCAGTTCCTCGCGCTTGGCCTCGGTGTCGAAGGTGCGCGCATCCTCGACCATCTTGTCCTGCAGGCCCGTCAGCTGGTCACGGCGGCCCAGCGCATACTCGCGGTCGTCCTGGGACTGCTCCCAGGCCTGCCGCTGGGTGTCCAGTGCGAACTGCGTCTGCTCTTTCTGCAGCGGCGCCATCTCATCAGATTGGCTCAGGATCTTCTGAATGGCAGCGTCCTGGATGCCCATGGACTTGACCTGTGCTTCGACCAGGCGCGGGTCGGGCGCGGGCGCGCTGCTGCCCTTTCCACCCTCCAGTGTCATGCGGCCACCAGGTCGTGGGCAGAAGGCCCGTTCGGGCAGAAGATCAAATTCAGTCGTGTGCCAGCGCATGCCTGCACTCCTTTTTCCACATCACAAAAATAAGCACGTCGCCGCCGTCCGGCGCCGCTCCATGTAGCCGGGCCTCCTCTCGAAACCCCAGGTGCTGGTTGAAGCGCCGAGCCAGGGCGTTGCTCTCGTTCACGTAGCCGCTCACGCGATCCACGCCGCACACCAGAAACGGATAGGCAAAGCAGGCGCGCAGGTAGTCGCGCACGAGCCAGCGCGCGCCGGTCTCGGCCGCGACGTGCATCCAGAGGTTGCGGCCGTTGAAGCCCTCGTAGAGCACTCCGGCCACCAGCTGGCCGTCACGGCGCAGACCAATGGCACGCATGTCCTGGGAGCGGGCCAAGCCCGGCACCAGGCCCTGCATGAAGGGCAGCACCGCGTCGAGTTCATATTCGAGGGAATGGGGCATGCCGAGCACGGTGGCAGGCTTGGCACGCATCAGGCGGGTGCCGTGGGCCACACGATGGCCAGCGGGTCGGGCTGGTCGGTGATGTCACGCAGGGCCTGCCGGTAGGTCATCCACGGTGCAGGCACGGGCTCACCTGTCTCCTGGGCGCGCAGCGTCACCCAATCGCATGCGGCAAGGCGTGCATCGCGTTGGCCACGTACAGCGCTCCATGCCAGGCCATCGTCCAGTTTCCACGCACGCTCCTGGGGATCGAAGCGGTGGAACTGGGAAGGCCTGGGTGGTTTTTCGACAAGTCCCCCGCTCCAGTAATAAGCACCGGGATCGCCCAGCGGTCCAGGGATGCGACGGTATGAGGCATCCGCGCCGGGCATCTCACGCAATGATTTGAAAGGCGCATTGCCGCAACGCAGTATGTTGCCCGCGCTATCGATCTGAATGAAATGGATCATCGACGGCCCCCTGTTCCGACCAGATTGGCACTGAACACCTGCAATGTGCTTCCCTCAAGGTTCTGGATCTGGAGGGAATAAACGGTGACGCCGGGTGGCGGCCCAGCGTCAAACCCTGAAATCAGGGCGGATTGCTGGAAGCCTGCCGCAGCAGAAGTGCCGGCGAAGCGCAACGCATTCCCGCCGCGCGAAATCGTCAACCCGATGGCTCCCGAGCCGCCATTCGGCATGAAATGGGCCATGCCGATCAGCACCACGCCCGAGGCACCACTGGCGGGGTTGTCGATCCAGATGTTGCAGATGGATCTTGTCTCCCCTGGGGCCAGCGTGAAAGGGCTGGTCACAAGATCGCTGGTCATGGACGTGACCGAGCCGCCCGCGATCTGCAGTGTGCCAATGGCCGCCTGGCCGATGTAGGCCGTGCCGATGGCAGCCGTGTCCATGAACACGCCGATGTTGTTGGACGTGATGCGCTGCAGCCGGTTGATGAAGTCGCTGGTGTTCATCGTCGTGCCGTCCGGGAACGCCACGGTGTCGCCGATGCGGGCCTTGTCCTTGGTGGCCAGCGGCCCCAGGCCATTGACCTGGGCGGCCTTGAGATTGCGCAGCCATTGCGCGTCCAGGCCGTTGGCGTCCAGGATGACGTTGCCGGCGTTGTCGCGCACGGTGAGCCCGCGTGTATCCACCTTGCGCGCGGCCACGGTGCCGTCCACCAGAAGGTCGCCGTTGAGCACGGCCGCCGGGATCACCCAGGCAGCGCCCATCCAGTGCCTGGTCTGGGTGAAGCTGGACCCGTTGCTGATGGTCACGGCATCGCCCACGATCAGGTGGTTGGTGTTGGGCGCACTGCCGCTGTTGCCCAGGGCCTGCCAGACGGCCTGGCGCGCGGTGGCGTCGCTCCAGAAGCTGCCGCTGGCCGCCAGTTGCACCGAGCCGCGCAGGCCGTCCACGAGCTTCTTGCCCAGGCCGTCGATGCGCATATTGCCCTTGAGGTAGACATTGCGCTGCAGGTAGATGCCGTCGCCATCGACGCCGAACACCACGTCCTCGGGCCGGGGCGTGGTCATCATCCCACCCGAGTAGTTGGGCGACACGATGGCGAACTTGTCCGCCATGATGATGAAGGCGCTGGAGGTCTTGCCGTTGACCTCCTCGGCCGCGATGCCGTAGCCGGCCAGGGCCCCGCCGGCCTGCACCTTGAGCGTGTACTGCGCGCGCAGGCCTTCGCTGTAGCCGGCCAGCACCGTCATCTCCTGCTCCAGCATGGCGCGGCCCGGTTTGCCGTCCTGGTAGTAGTTCCCCAGGGACGCCTGCAGCTGCAGCACGTTGGTGGCCATGGCGCGCTGGCCGTCCGCGAACGCCGCCTGCGTGGCGCGCAGGCCTGCGCTGGCGTTGCGCAGGCTGGCCGTGACCTCGCGCACGGCCATGGCCAGGCTGCGCTCGTTGCTCTGCACCACGGTCTGCAGCTCGCGCACCTCGGCACCGCGCTTGGCGGCCTCGTCGGCGATGGAGCGCAGCAGCTCGTCACGGATCTCCTGCGCCAAGTGGTCGAAGCGGCTGGGGTCGTCCAGGGTCTTGGCCAGGCTCTTGAACAGGGGGGACTCGATGATCTCCTTGGCAAAGCGGTCCACCGCCACGATGGCGGACAGGCCACCGCCCAGGTCGATGACCGTTTCGCCCTCACCGGGTGTCTTGTCCTTGGCCAGCAGCTGGGTGACTCCCTGCACCGAGCCCTGCAGGTCCAGCAGCTCGCGCAGGGTTACGGCACGCTCGAACTCGTTGCCTCGCGCGCCGGCCCGCACTTCCAGCCATTCTGTCACGTCCTGCATCCAGTTGGACAGGGCCTTGTCCTGGACATTGACCCTGGCCAGGGCCGGCAGGCGGGCCGCGCCTGTGTCGATTTTCTTGCGGTTGGTCATACGCTGCGCAGCTCCTCCGTGGTCGAGCACAGCACCACGCTGGTGACGCGGGCCGCGCCCTCGATCTCCACCTGGTGCTCCAGCCAGCGCCCGGGCGGTAGGCGCTGCGGCTGCAGGTCGGTGAACTGGGCCGTGTGCTGCAGCTGGCCGTCGCCCCAAAGGCGCAGGGTGATCGGGTGCTGGGCGTCCTGCAGGCCGTAGACCTTGGCCCATGCCAGCGGCAGCTGCTGACCCTGGGTGGCCAGGCCTGTGCGCCAGCGCGCCGTGCGCAGGGCATCGCCCGTGAAACATTCCAGGATGTCCTGGCCGCGCGCCACATACATGAGGTCGTTGAAGCGGTCCACCCAGACCGCCGTCACACCCGCGCCGCCCAGGTCGGCATGGCCGAGCTTGGCCCCATCCTGCGCGCTGAACGCCAGGCAGCCGCCGCCGGCCCCGGCGTAGAACAGGTAGTAGACGCCCTCGTGCTCGGCCGCGAACATGCTGGCCGGCTGCATGCGCTGCCAGTCCTGGCGCGCGATCAGCTGCCGCGTCACCACCTGCACGCCGCCCGGGCTGGCCAGGCACAGGCCATCGGGCGAGGCATAGAGCACACCGCCCTGCACGGCCACGATGGAGCGGCGCGCGCTGCAGGACTGATTGCTGTCCAGCTTGATGGCCGACATCTGGGCCGAGTGCGCACCCGTCACGAAGTACGGGTTGCCGGCCGTGCCCACGAACAGGGTCCGATCGAACACGGCCATGCCCACGATGGGCCATTCGGTCGTGACCTGGTAGTCCACGGGCCAGGCGTAGGGGATGTAGGGCTCGCAGAAGGCCACGGTGTTGTCGATGAAGCCGGCCATGATGCCGTTGGGCATGCCCGTGAGCCCGCGCAGGTAGGGGTTGGCGCCCACGCTGGGCTTGTTGTCGCCCTCGTACTGGCTGTCCATGCGATACGGCGGCGCGGCCCAGGTGAACTGCGGCTGCAGGCTGTCCAGCTCCTCGCCCTTCTTGTCATCAAGGAAGCTGGCCACGGATATCTGCAGCTCCTGCACCAGCTGCCAGGCAGCCGCTGCGGCCGAGGCGTTGCTGCGGTAGATGCGCCACTTCACGACGTGGCGCGCGGCATGTTGCTCCCCTGTCATGGCCTGGGGCCGCTGGATGGTCACGGTGTCGTTCTGGTCCACCTCCAGCATCTCGGAGATGGGCGACGGCTCGGACTCCTCGCCCCAGTCGGTCACGAAGGCCACGACGTAAAAGCGCGAGTCCACCACGCGCTCCACGGTCTTGCCGGCCAGGTCGGCCACGCCGCCCAGCTGGTCCAGCCAGGTGCCGATCACGGCCGTGTCGCCCGTGGCCGCGATGTACTGGCTGGCCAGCTGGGTCTGGATGCTGGACACCAGGGTGCTGCAGCGCTGCTGGATCTCCACCAGCCGCGCGTTGAAGCTGCCGGCCTGGGCCGAGGCATCCGACTTGCTGTCGGTGTAGGCATCGAGGGCCTTGTAGTAGGCCTCCAGGTCGCGCCGGTACTGCACCCAATCGGGGTGCTCGATGGCGTTGTTGTCGGCGTCGAAATGGTACTGGGCCACCTTGGGCTCGCTGGGCTTCGTCGGCGCCGTGCCCGCGCCGGCCCAGGACTTGGACAGGGCAAGGTCTGCGAATTCCTTGAGCAGCTTATCCAGCTCGCTGCGCCAGTTCGTGCATTTGCTGCCGGGCGCCACCGAGGCCTCCACCAGGTCGGCCAGCTTGGCAGCCTGGTCGGCCGTGAGCACGGTTTCTCCGGAGCGCTCGCCAGCCGTGTCCGGAAACTCGTGCTGTTGCAGCGCCTCCACCAGCTCGGACCTGCGAAAGGGATAGCTGTACGGCATGGCGGCCACCGGCACGGCCCAGCCGCTGGCCGTGCTGATGGCCCCGAGCCGCGTGGTGTCCATCTCGCAGGCCTTGGCGCGGGCGGCCGAGACCACGGCATAGAGATTCCCAGCCCAGGCGCCGGCCCCTACGGCGGTAGACAGGGACAGCCCGTAGTTGGATGTGGCGCCGGCATAAGCCTTGCCATTGGCATCCCAGCGGATCGCCTCCTGGTGGCCCTCGTGCTGGATCACCGTGGCCAGCAGGTCCGCCCGCACCAGCTCGGCGAAGTCGCCATACAGCCAGGTCTTGGCCTCCTCGGTCGTGAACTCATCCACCACCTGCAGCGTGACCGTGGGCTTGACCGGGCGCACCACGCCCAACAGCCGGTCGTTGCCGCGCACGTCCAGCGCACGCGGCGCCGCGCTGCCGTCGTTGGTGGTCTGGTAGGTGCGCTCGGTGGCCTCGTCGTTGATCTGGCCCTTGACCAGGGACAGCTCCTGCACCCAGGAGCGGATGGGCGCGGCCGGGTTCTGCTGCACGGCGCCGCTGGCATCGCGCGCGAAGCGGTGCAGCGTGCGGGTGCCGGCCAGACATGCCGAGTGGCGGCGGTCGGTGGCCAGCGGCCAGAACTCGGAGCTGGGCAGGAAGAGATTGAAGTGCTCTCGGGCGAAGTTCGCGCCCAGCGCGCGATCGGACACGCTGGGCGCCTCGCCCGGGAATGCGGACAGCTTGTAGGTGGTCATGGCCCGCTACCGTGTCAGGCTTGGCACCGCCTCACACTTCGACCATCACTGCATGGGTGAAAAGTGCGTCAAGGTCCGCAGCCGAAAGGTTCAGTAGCTCCCCCATCAGCGCAATGGCGGGGCTGCTGCGTCGCCACTCCGTTGCCCTGGCAAAGCCAATGCGCGTGGTGTACCGCAGCGCGGCATCCTCAATCCCATCAATGGTTTGGTGGAGAGCATCCTCAGTGATGCCACGCAACACATACAAAGCAACCAGGCCTTGGGCTGGCGTGCAAGTTTCCGGAATGGCCGGCGATGGGTCCGGTCCCATTGTTGCTTCCACCTCGACGATCATGGCCTCGTACTGCGCGGCTTCCGCCCCCAGGTCTTCGCGCAGTTCAGCCATCTGCGTGTTGCCGTAGGCTCTGCACTTCACGACCTCTGCAGCGTCGTCCACCCATGTGGCCTCAATCGCAGGAGCATTCTCATATCGAATAACGCTGTGTAAAACCTTCATGCCAAAGATCCCTTTACCAGCGCAAAATTAATAACAACACTATCACTGAGCGTAGCGCCAGAGATATTTCGAAGGAGGAAGCGTATGCCGCCGCCTACTACGTGTGCAGAAATCTGATAGCCGTATCCACTTAGCGAATCTGACCAGAGCGATGCAACAACGATATCGTTCATAGAAACTGTGGCGTTATTACAGAGAAATGTCACCGATGCAGAATCTGCCATGGGAGAGTTGTGCATCACAATTCGGCCACTCGGCTTATTGAGCGTTACCGTGGTCGATTTATTTGTTGTCTGCGTGACCGTTCCACCAGCCCCCGATCCGTAACCGAAGCCACCGTTACCGACGAGCACAGCACCCCCGTTGGGGTTCAAGAATAGCCATTGATTCGATGTGTAGTCTGCAGCAATCCGGGCTTGCAGCCAGTAGGCACCCGACTGGTACACACCGAAATCCAGCGCTACGCTTCCGCCCTGAAGGCGGGCCACGGAATTGGGATCTGCGGCACCGCCGAATACTGCTGGCCCGCCACCAGTCAGCGAAACATTCACGGCCGAAAATTTGGAAAGAGGCGCAGCAGTCCCAACACCCAGGTTCCCGTTAGCATCGATGCGCACGACTTCCGCAGCAGCGATCTGGAACACATATTGAGCTGCACGGCAAATCTTGGCAGCAAAAGAAGCGCCTGATCGCACCAACGTAGACTCGATATAGGCAGGCCCGTCCACATCAATAAGCAAACGATTGGTCGATCCAGATAAATCGAATTTCTGCGCGGGCGCCGGTGTTCCAATCCCCAACCTGCCTGCGACATCAATCCGTATGCTCTCGGCGCCGCCAGTGTAAAAAGTCATAGGAGCATACGAACCAGCCCCTTCAAATGCTGACTCCAAACGAACATCTACATTACCGGCAGACCTTACACCAAAGTATGTAGCATTTGTAGTGTCTGAGTTTCCGTAGAGCCGCAAATGAGCACTGGTCGCTGCACCGTTTGGGATAACACCTACAACAGTTCCACCATTCACCACATTACTCTGCAGCAAAAATCGTCGGTTGGGTTCTGCATTACTGAAATCCGCCAACAGTCGAAGCCCATTGCCAACGAAATTCAAGCTACCAGCAACTGAGTTATCCCCCACCTTTGATACAGCTCTATCGAGTGCTGCCTGCAATCCGGCTACGGTTTCAATGGCCTGAGTACCCGTGTGCGTGCTCCGGTCCCGCAGTTGCGCGTCGGTGGCATTCTTGGTGGCACCAGTCGCCACACCGCTGAGCTTTGTCGCAGCCTCGTCGGTGAAATCGTTGGCGCTCAAGCCCTTGCCTGACACCTTGTCCACCTTGCCCTGCAGATCCGCCGCCGTGGCCATGGGCTGGGCAAACGTGGGGTTCGGGTACTGGCCGGCCAGCACGCCACCGGCCGCGCCGGTCGGTGCACGCGGATTCGACATGCGCTCATCCGTGGTCTGCACCACCTCGCGCATACCCCCGGCCGTCATGCGCATCTCCAGCAGGTCACCCGAGTTGTAGGCCCGTGGCGTCGTGCCCTCTTGGCCACGCAGCACCGTGAGCCGGCACTCGCCGATCACCGAGTTATCGACGGACGTGACGCGCAGGATCTCGTAATCGGTTTCCAGGGAGCCGTTGCGCTTGTAGGCCGTCAGCACGTACCAGCCGCCGGCGGGAGGATTCAGCAGCGTGCCGGCGGCGCCATCGGACACGCGCAGCACGCCATAGTCCAGCTCGCTGGCCGGGGCGCCCGTCTGCGGCGCCGCGCGCACGTCGGCGATGAACTGGGTTTGGAAGTTGTTCAGGAACAGCTGCGGCATTTCTATTTTTCCTTGATGGGCACGATCAGCTCCACCTCTTTCGTGCGGCCGTCATTTGTGGAGGCGGCCACGCTGATCTGGTACTTCTGGCCGCTCAGGCCGCCCGCGTAGATCCAGACCTTCACGCGCTGGCCCACGAAGGCAAAGGACGGCGGCATGGGCATGGCCGGCTGCACCTTGAGCTGCACGGAAACAATCTCGTCGCCTGGCGGAAACCAGTCGGCGAACTCGATGTCGTAGTCCTGCGTGTCTGCAGGCTGCATGGGGGAAGTGCGGAACATGCTTTGCCCCTGGTCGGTGACGTAGAAGGTGGTCATTCCTGCGGGCACGAGGAAGGTGCGGGATTCGGGCGCCTGCTCATCGAAGGGCAGGCGCTTGTGCACGGCGGGATCGATGTCGATGAAGGCCACGCCCTGGGCCTGCAGCGGCGCGCGCACCAGGCGCTGGCCACGGGCCGTGATGGCAGCCTTGGCCTGGACCAGCGCAGCCAGGCGCGCCTCGACCCGCCCCTGCGTGACAACAAAGGCCTGGCCCTTGCCGTCTACAGGCGAACGCAGCCAGCGGCGCACGTAGATGCGGCCATCGGCCGTGCCACGGGCCGTGGGCGTGGATTGCACTGGGCCACGGCGTAGCAAACGCGCCTGGGGCTTGAAGCTGGCACGCGCGGTCGCGTCCACGCCAATGCGGGCCTGCACATGGGCCGTGACCGTGGCGCTGGCCCGGGCCTGGACTGCCACTCGCCCTCGCACGGGCGGCAGCGTGACCTTGACGATGGCGCGGCCCGTGGCAGCCAGCAGGCTGCGCACATGGACGCGGCCCAGCACACCCTCGACCGCCGCGCGCGCCACGGCATCGGCCGAGAGCTTGGCGTGCACGCGGCCCAGCGGGCCATTCAGCGCAGCAGCTGGTGCCGAGTGGACCACGGCATAGGCGAGCACTCTCCCGCCGGCACGCACACGGGCATAGCCCTTGGCGTCGACGCGGATGCGCACCACGGGATCGGAGGCCCGCCCGTTCAGCGCGAAGCCATTGAGTGCTCCCCGGTTCATGGCTTACAGCAGCTGCAGCGTGAAGTCGCCCGTCAGCGCCTGGCTGTCCACCAGGAACACGTCGTTGATCTGCAGCGTGCGCGGCGTGGGCAGCGGCTCGGAATACATGAGTGTGGCCGTGCCATCCGTGGCCGAGTCACCTTCCATGATTCCGATGTGCGTGACCGTGACCTGGGCGCCCGTGACGGGCGGAAACTCCGCGCGCACGGCGTTGTAGGTGGCGCCGTTGTTGGGCGCGGCAAAGGCGCCCGTGGGCACGCGCTGGTACCACGATGCAGCCACCTCGGTGCCGGCGGTGAAAGCGTCGGTGGGATCGGCCGTGAACAGGGCGAAGAAGGTGTTGCGGATGGCCGGGAAGGCCTGCTTGCGCAGCGTGGCGCTGATGATCGCGTTGGCGAGGGATGTGCTGAAACCAGCCATGACGGCTCCTATGGCTTCGAGCACTCCAGCGCCCCGATTGAAGATGCCCGCCAGGATGGCAGGCTTGGTTCACTTCTGGGCCACGGCCGTTGTGGCCGCAGCCTGGGCCTGAATGCCCAGCGCCTCGTTGTAGAGGGCGCGGTGCGCCGCCGCGATGGTGGCGTTGCCCCCGAATTCGGCATCGATGGACCAGGCCCGGAACAGCACGAAATGCCGCAGCGCGTCCATCCAGCGCTCAGGGACCGAGGGCGTGCCGTTCTCGTCGGCCAGATCCACAGCCGCGACACCCAGCACCGCCCGCACCTTGGTGCCGGCTGCCACGGGCGGATAGACCAGGAATTCCTGGGGCGTGCCCAGGTCGTGCATGTAGTGCTGCACCTCCCGGCCCGGAGAGCCCGAGCGCCAGGCGCCGGCCACGGCGTCCAGCACCCACAGGTCGGTCTTGGTGATGCGCCGCTGCGTGGCGTTGGCGTTGTTGGTGATGTCGATCAGCGTGAGCGCGTCGGCCGGCAGCGCCTGGCGCCACCCGGCGGCCAGCACCAGGTCGCGCGGCTGGGCCATCTGGTCGGGCCGCTGCTCGGCAAAGGCGCGCTGCGCCGCGTTGAACCAGTCCAGTAGATCCGCGCGGGTCCAGCGGATGTGCCCCTTGTCTTGCAGGTCGCGCGCTGCATCGTCCAGCAGTTGGGCCACAGTCAAAGCCATGATGCCCTCCCCCGCGAGCCGCGGCTCGTGTTGGAGCGCCAGACGTCGGCCGTGGCGTCATCCATGGCGCGCTGGAAGAACGCCAGGGCCACGCCGGCCTGGTCGGGCTTGTAGTAGTCCGTGCCCTCGGTGGCCAGCAGCTCGGCCTTGGCGCCCTCGCGGATGGCTTCATGGTAGAGCGAGGCCACCTCATCGGGCACGCTGTTGCCGCGCAGGGACGGCATCAGAGAGGCGTACACCTGCAGCCGGCCCGCGCTGCCCGTGCGCACGGTGAATTCGCGCAGGTTGGTCGTGACCAGGTAGAGCTTGCCGCGCAGCTCCTGCTGCCAGGGATCGGCCGGCAGGTCGCGCGCCTTGGCCACCTCCAGCGGGCGCCCGGCAAGCGTGGCGCGCTCCAGGCGCAGCAGCTCCGCGCCCTGGGGCAGCTCGAAGGTGTATTCAGCGAAGGCCTCGCCGGTCACGTCGGTAGGCTCCAGCCATTCCTGCCAGGCGCGCGTGGCCTTGAGGAATGTGCGCGCGGCGCGGTTCAGCGCCATATGGATGAGCGGTACCGGCGCCTTGGGGGCGGCCAGGACCAGCTCAGGCATCCAGTTCTCCCAGCTGGCCATGGTGCGATCAGCCGGTCACGTTGGAAGCGCGCGAGGCCTTGCGCACGCGGCCGGTGGGGGCCGAGTCGGATTCCTGGGGCATGCCCGTACCGCCGTCCAGGTCGTCGTCATAGTCCGGGCCCACGCCGGGCGAGAAGGTGCCGCGCGAGGATGGAGCCTTGCCGTCCTGGGCTGCGCGGCGGGCTTCGCGCTCGGCAGACAGGCGCAGGAATTTCTGCTCGGCCTCGAACTCCTCCTCGGTCTGGAAGTTGCGGGCCAGCAGGTGCTTGGCATCTGCCTCGTCCTCAACGTCGCAGGCCAGCGGCTTGCCCTCGAAGACATAGGTGGCGCCCTTCAGGCGCACGATCAGGGTTCCGTCCTTGCGTGCGGGCAGCGAAGTGAACAGCTTCATGGTGGTGGTTCTCCGTGGTTCAAAAAAGCCCCGGCAGCAGCAGCCACCGAGGAAAGCCCCTTGCGGGGCGCGCACACGCTGTCAGGCGTTCGTGTAGATCAGGTCCAGGGCGAAGAGGCCTGCGGCCGTGCCCGCGCCTGTGATCTTGAGGACGATGCGGCGGTCTTCGTCCTTGGGCACCAGCTTGGCAAAGGCCGCGGGCACCAGGTGCACATAGCCGCCGGCCGCGCCCGCGTCGTTGTCCGTGACCCAGGCGCCGCCGCCGTCGTCGGCCGCAGCGCTGATGTCGCCGGCCGCATCGGCCAGGCCGATGGAGGCCTTGAAGCCCGCGCCCAGGGCGGCAGGCACGCGGATGAACAGCGACACGGGCAGCGTGCCTGCGGGCAGGATGCCGATGACGCCGCGCGCGCCCACGGTGTGGTCGGCTACTGCCAGGGGTTGGCCGAAGCGCGAGCGCACCAGCTCGGAGCCGCCGGGGGTGATGGGGGCCTGATGGCCTGCGGCCACGGCACTGAGTTGCTTGAAAGCCATGTCTGACTCCTTCTATTCGGTGGGGTGGATCAGCGCGACGCGGCGGCGGTATCGACGCCGTACACGCCGTGGTCCTGCTTTTCGCCTTCGACCTCGAAGACGGTCTTCTTCACACCGAAGATGGACGACGTGGTGATGATGACCTGGTTGCCACGGTCGGCCGTTTCCTCGTGCCAGCCGTAGCGCATTCCGGTGCCGGGCGAGCCGAAAGCGATCACGCCGGCCTGCGCACCCATGAACAGCGCGCGCGCCGTCTCGAGGTCGCCCGTGGCTCCGTGGGTGTTGTGGCGGATCACGTTGCGGTGGCTGTGCAGCACCACATTGCGGTGCATGCCCAGTGCACTCTTGAACAACGGCGACTTCAAACCCAAAGCAGCAGCGGCTGCCTTCTGGATTTCCAGCCAACCGCCCGTGCCCGTTTCCTTACGGAGGTCGTCCTCTTGGAACTTGTGCATCACCATGACGAACACTTCTTCGCCATCGACCACGCAGGGCTGCAGGACGGGGATGTTCGTGGCGCCGCCGCCCTGCGTTTCCGCACGGACGATGGCGCGGTCGATCACGCCCAGAGACATCTTGTCGGTCGCGTCCAGATTGGTCACGGCCGTGGCATCGCCACCGAACAGATGCTGATTGACCGTGGGTGCTGTCAGCGCGTTCTTGGCACGGCCCTGGTAGCCCAGAGGCAGGATGAAGTTGGCATTGATGCCGCGCGAGCCCGACAGGTAGGTGAAGGTCAGTTCGTCCTGGAAGCGGCCCCACCAGCTGGACTGCTGCTGCTTGGCACGCACGCGCAGGTCATGCAGCGTGCGCTTGCGCGACATGCGGCCGCCAGTGTTGACACCGCCACGCGCCTGGTCGATGTACAGCTCATCGGTGTAGAAGCGCTGACCTTCTTCCTTACCTTCAAGCACATCGTCGCCTTCAACAGGCGCCATGCGCAGCTCGGCCAGCAGGTCATAGCTGATGAGGTCGCCGGCTTCGGATTCCAGATCCGTCAGCAGCTGGATAGGGGTCTTGGCGCCCTGGCCCACGGCCGCGAAGCGCTTGCCGAAGTACGAGGCCTGCGACACATCGAGTGCCAGGTTGCCAGAAAAGCGCTTGACGGCGCGGGGGCTGTTCACGCCCACCACTGTTTTGCCCATAGGAGTGCTCCTGTGTGGTAGCGAGCACTCCAGCGCCCCGGTTGAAAAATGTTCCAGCCCTCAAGATGGCAGGCTTGGTACGGGCCGCAGCGCGGCCGGTGTCTTTTTGACGGTGGTTTCAGGGGCAGCCATCACGACCATGCGCGCGGCCTGCCCCTTCTTGTATTCCAGCTGGATGCGGGCGCCGCCCACCTCCAGCACATCGCCCATGCGCAGCTCCACAAAGATGCGGCGCGCGTCGGGGGTAGAGGAAGCAGACGGCATGGCGGCGGTGTCAGCCCAGGCGGTTGTAGCGTTCACGCTTTTCCTCGGACATGCCAGCCAGCGCGCGCTCGTAGTCCAGGCCCGTGAGCTTGTCCAGTTCGGCGAACTCATCGCTCACGGGGTCAGCATCGCCTGCGCCGCCGGGCACGTCGGCCAGGTTGGTGACCACGGCCGAGGCATCGGGCTTGCGCTGCACGTCGGCCGGCTTCTTGGTGGTAGCGACGCCGTGCAGGGCGACCACGCGGCGGTGGCCCTCCTCCAGGAACCAGCGCATGGGCTTGTCCTCGTTGCCGGGCGCCGCGCCCAACGCGCGCACGAAGGCGTCCAGGTCGGCCTGCTTGGCCTTGTCCTGGCGGTAGTCCACGATGCCCAGCGCGGGGTTCTTGGCCGCGTCTTCCAGGAAGCCGTTGATGGTGCTGTTCCAGGCCTGCTGCGCGGACTGTGCCTGCATCTCGGCCGACATGGTGGCCCGCGTCTTCATGTCGCGCAGCGTGTCGCGCTCGTCCTGCAGGCGATCCAGCTCCGCGTCCAACTCGGCCTGCTCCAGCTCGCCCTCGTTGAACTTGGCGCGGGCTGCGGCCACGGCGTCCTTGTTGGCCTTCACCTGGGCGTCGTAGTCGGCGGGCAGCTCTGCGCGGTATCCGCTGGGCTGCTGCGCAGTCTGCGGATTCGGTGCCGGTGCTTCGGTCGGCTGCGTGGCATCGGTGGGTTCTGCAGGCGCTGCAGCAGGAGCGGCTGCAGGCGCTGCAGCGGGCGCAGCGGTGGTTTCAGTGGGTTCGGTGGGAATGCTGGGCTCGGGCTTGCCCTTGCCCGCGTCTGCGTCGTCGCCCTCTTCTTCCTCTTCCGCATCGAGGGGGCCGCGCCCCAGGGCAGCCAGCGCTGCAGCGTTGTCTTCCTCGGGGTCGTAGTCGTTGTCGTCGGCTTCCATGGCCTCGCGCTCGGCGTCGGACAGGAGGCGCAGGTGGTCGTCGTTCAAGCTCATGTGTGCGTCCTTTCGTGGTTTGGATCACGGCAGGGTGGCAGGCTTGGTACGAAGAATCGGGGGTGCGCAAGGCGCATGCGTTAGCGCTCACACAGCAAGTCAAAGCGTCAAATAGGAACCCACGTAATGTATAAAAATCGATAGCAAGCTCACCATTACTAACTACTCCACCCAAGAGCGGCGCCAAAGCAAATACAACATATAGACAACGAATCATTCCTATGGCAACATTGCAATTACCTTTAGTAACATATATACATTGAAGCTAAGGCAAAAAGTATTAACCAGATTTAGATAGGAAAATAATGGGCAACTTCTCTTACAAGGTTAGGCACGGCGAAATTACTGGCCCTAGAAAAAGCACCTTTACACTGAAGGAATGGGATGCGGCTTATAAAGAATTCTCTTCTGGTGATGCAGTCGATCTAGGATTATACAATTCTGGAAAATATATATATACAAAGCTCCAAGAAATTAGAAAAACGCTAGTGCAGTCCACATTGCCAAAACTGGATAAATGCACTCGAATAAAAGCACTTATCTCTGCGGCAAATCATCAGTATGAGGCTATGGAGATACAATTAAAATCACAAACTCCTAAAATATTCAAAAATCTGAAATATGGAAAAGCATTACCGATACACGAAATAGCAAATGTGCAAATAAAAATGGCAGATGGAATTAGTAACAATGCAAACTCAGTACTAGGCGGACTACTAGACGGCATCTCACTACCTATAAGATCTGCCATTCGTGAAAAATCCACATTACCCGAATGCACATTCGATGACGTCAATTGGAACGACGTTATAAATGAAACGAATTTTGGAATCTTGTACCACCAAGCAGAGAGCCTTTGGGACGACTGCGTGTGGAATCAATACTCGATCATTGAAGAAAATGGAAAAATCATCGCCAAGCCTTCAGATATAAATACAAAGCGAGGAGTCGTAAGCTCTGCCAGCAGAAAACTCGCACTTAATATTGAAGGAACCATATCGGCGCGCAAGGAAATTATCTCACAAAGAAAAGCAGACAATATTTCCACAATAAAGGAAATAATGGCAATTAAAACGCAAGGGGACAATCAGAAAATAGAGTTTAGCGAAAATATGCTCGACCCTACCAGTCAAGCTATGCTAACGGCCACTCGTAGAATGGCCTGTCCTCCATATTACGAATCCATACTCAGTGAACCCCATGAAGTATTGGCTGGCGCGTCTCTAACGCAGCTCCTAGATGCATGGATGGTTGTGACCGGTGCTTCAAGAACCTTGTGGGAAACCACATCGGAACAGCGGAAATCGAAATCATCTAACACACCCAAAGGCGTTAGTGACATGACGAAATACATTCCGTATTTTACAACAGATGCTCTTGTAACAGCGATACATGAGGCAACCAACACCACTGCACCACAAGCACAAGCGATAGTTGAATTTCTGACCTATAAGGGACTCGAAAAGCAAGAATTCTGGACACAACCTCTAGTTCGCGCAGATTCTTCACAAAATGTTTACCCAATTTTCGGAGCCATTGCTGCACCATCAAACCTTAACTATGTGCTCGAGCGGTGGATGGCACAACTTAAGGTCAAACTTGATAAGCGAGGCGGCCCATTTGAAATACACTTGCGAAATTTTATTTCAAACGCCATATCAGCCTCCTCTATTCTTTCTAAAGAAGCAAAATCTGTAACACAGGATCTCACTCTCAAATTTAAAGATTCTTCCACAGCTCAGATTGATGCAATATTCTGCATTGGCTCAACGGTATTTGTAGTAGAAGCCAAATGTATACTTGAGCCAACAGACTCTGCGAGTACAGGAACTCATCGCTCAGCGATTGAACACGCAATAGTGCAAGCTAGATACAGGGTAGATCTAATAAATAAAAACAAGGATGAATTTTTAGAAATAATGAAAAAATTCGAATGGAATTTACCGTCTGACTTCTCAATTTTTCCACTCGTGGCCGTAAGCACTATTGCGCATGCCGGTATCCCTTGGGATGGAGTTCCTGTGGTGGATGAAAGAATTCTCGCTAGCTTTTTTTCTGGTGGCTTTCAGGATGCGCTATTCAGCACAATGACCTTCAATGTCCGTAATCGTGCAGTACGCTTGTTTTATAGAGATGCTGCAGAGGCAGAAAAAATCAGCAACACCTATTTCTTGTCTCCTCCACACTTACAGAAATACCACGAACAATTATCTGAAAGAACTGTCCCAATTTATAAAATATCATCCGATGACTGGGGTGGTCACATAATGGACATAGCCTAATAAAGCTTAAAAAATGGCTGACGACATTAAAAATGTCATCAGCCATTTTAAATAAGTCCATTAGATGGCACAGATATTATCTTGTCAATTATTCGTATTTATATTCAATATAAATTAGCATGTGCACCTAATTTTTTAGACAAATGTGGAAATATTATGGGCCACGCACTTTGGAGTGCTTCCACATCAGCAGCGTGTCCTGAAGCCGTTTCTGCCAATTCTCCATATGCCGAGCGGCAGTCGTCGTATACGGCGTTGACGGCAGTGGCGTACTCAAGGACGGCGGCGGGGGGAGCGCTGGCAAGTCGGCGGGCGGCATCTGCGGATTGCTCGCGCAGGCTGTCAGAGACAGCGCGTAGCTGCTCAAGATCACGGCGCAGCAGCGCCTCGCGGGTTCGGGCGGCATTCAGCGCCTCCTGGTATTTGGTGTTGATGGACTGCTCTGCGCGGCGCACTCGGGCGTCGGCCGCGCGCTGTGCGGTGCTGACAGTCAGCTTTTCGCCCACAGCTGCAGCGCGGGCCTCGGTCAGGTCGGCACCCAGGCGAGCGCCCTGGTAGGTCCAGGCCAGGAACGCGGCCAGGCCGGCGGCGGCCAGATGGGTGATGGCGCGCACGCTCATTGCTGCACGTCCATGCATGCGGCGTGCCGCGCCTGCTGCCGCGTCCAGACGCCACGGCAGACCTTGTTGCCGGGCGTGCTGCAGTCGAAGCGCCACCGGGTGGGCTTCCCGCCCGCGCCCCACTGGTACGCGGCGTAGCCCTGCAGGGGCTGGGCACTGGTCATGAAGCGATAGGCCAGGTAGGCCTGGCAGGCACCGGCATAGTCCCCGGCCCGCGTGCGCGACAGCATCGAGGAGCCGCGCCAGGCCCCGCAGCCGTACTGACCCGCGAAGTCCACCGCCTGGGCAAACTCGACCTGGTGCACCAGCGTGTCGCCCAGGGAATCGCGCACACAGGCCCCGTACTGCTGCTCCAGCAGGTTGGTGGCCAGGTCGCGCGCGCGCTCCCTGGTGATGGGAGGATCTGCCATGGTCACGCGCGTGCCGTCCTCGTAGCGCGTGGCGCCATGGCCAATGGTGGGCACGTCGCCGCGCACCGGGATGATGGGCGCGGCGCTGAACCCTTCGGCCGCGATCCAGGATGCCAGGATGGCGGCGCCGATGCCCAGGCCTGCGGCAGGCACTCGGCCCCCGCTCATGGCCGCGCCTCGCATGCTGCTGCCAGCTCCTGCGCTTGGCGCGCCCGGCGGTCCTCGCGCTCATTGCTCCAGCGCCACAGAAGGTAGATGACCTGCAGCACCACGTAGAGGATGGTCAGGGCCGTGGCCGTGTGGGTCATGGTCCAGCCGTTGGCCACGTTTGTGGCCACCACGGTGACCGGCGGCGCGGCCTTGGCGCCCTCCACGGCCGCCGTGCGCACGATGGTTTCTCGATCCATATCAGTCCTTGTTGTCGAATTGGTTCAGCCGGCCCGACATGGCGTCGAGCGTTTGGCGGCTCTGGGCTTGGATCTGGGCCACGCGCTCGCGCGAATCGGCCTCGATGTGCGCCACCTGCAGGCGCACGTCCTGGTCGCCCTTGATCTGCAGCGTCTTGTTGGCCAGGTCGGCCTGGGTCTTGGCCAGCTTGCGGCGCAGCTCGTCCAACTCCATGTCGGCATCGCGGCGCACGGTGGCGGCCACGCCTTCCATCTGCTGGGCCAGCGCCGGGTTGCCGCCGGCGGCGCGCAGCTGCTCGGCCTCGGCTTCCAGCTTCTCGGCGCGGGCATTGATCTCCCGGACCTTGGCCTGCTGCTCGGCCAGCGCCTGGCGCGCGCTCTCCTGCTGCATCTGCAAGGCCTCGGCCTGGGCCTGCATCTGCTGCTGGACCTGCTGCTGCTCCTCGGGCGTGAGGGGCTTGTTGGGGTCGCGCTCGCCGGTCAGCTTGCGCAGTTCGTCGGCCACCAGGTCGTTGTTCGGCAGGTCCGAGTACTCCATGGCCAGCGTCATGATGCGGATGGCCACCTCGGGCGGCAGCCGGCCCGCCAGCTGGTTCAGGCTTTCGAACATGACCTGGCGCAGCGTGCCCGAATAGTCCTGCTCAGACACCACGAAGTCGGCCATGCTGGACGTGATGTCGTTCAGGTAGCGCACGCTCCCGTCTGGCTGAGCCTCAGGCTGGTTGACCTTCACCCAGTCCAGCCGGCCCTTGTGGCCGGACAGGCGAATCACCTTCTCTTCCGTGTACCACTGCTCCACCAGGCTCAGCAGCTTCTCGCCCTGGATCTGCACGGCGAAGCGCAGGTTGTCAAAGGGCTGCGTGGTCACGACCGAGCCTTGCAGCTGGCGGGCCTCGATCGCGCGCCCGCTGACGGCATTGGTGCGCCGGCCCAGGTTCTCGTCGCTGATGCCCGCGGACTTCTGGATGGCCTGGCCGTCCAGCGTCATCATCTGCACCTGGCCGGCGGCCATCTCGCTGTCGCGGTGGACCTCGAACTTCTTACCGGCCTTGTAGATCACCACGCCGTCCGGCTGGTTGACCTCCTCGCGCGCCTCGTTGATGTCATCGAAGGCGCCCTTCTCCGCAAAGATCTGGTTCGTAGACAGCAGGAACAGCGCCTTGCTGGCCCGCTTGTTCATGTCCATTTGCAGGTCGCGCACGCGGCGCACCACGCCGTAGGGCATGCGGTCCCGGCCGCGCCGGTAGCACCAGATGGGCGTCAGGCTGAAACTGTTGTGGCGCATGGGCGTTGGGCCCAGTGCCAGCAGATGGCCCTCTGTGAAGACTGCGACGTGCATGCGCATGGCGACACGCTCCACGATGGAGCCACCGTGCGCGCCCACCACGGCACGCAGCGCATGGTCCCAGGGCTCCACGAACGAGCCCCTGAACGGGCCGCTGGTCACCACCTGAACGGACGCCGGCATGCGGAACTGGCACTCGATCAGACGCACCCGGCGCCGCGCCTCGCTGTCGATGTTGCCGCGCCCGCCGGCCAAGTAGCTGCCGCTGGTGCCGCTGACATGGCGCTCGCTGGTGTGGCCCTGGAAGAAGAATTCGTCCTCGGCCCACTGCTGGGCGCTGAACTCCTCCTCACGCAGCACGGCCCGCTCCAGCACGTCGCGGCGCTGCGGGTACATGGTGATGGCCACGTCCTCATCCACCCAGCGCGTGCGGAACAGGTAGCGTGCGTCGCTCAGGTCCGGCTCCATGGCCATCGAGTCCCAGAGCACATTGCGCCAGTCCTCGTACTTGTCGTAGATGATGTCCTTGGTGGGGTCGTTGCGCACGCCGGAGTCCACCCAGCCCACGCCCACCTTCACGGTGTCCTCGAAGGCGCGCGAGCGGTTGAAGTTGGTGCGGTTCACGTCGCTGACGTACTTGAGCACCTTGGTCTTCACGTCGGCCAGCTGCACGTCGTCCTCGGCACGCGGCAGCACGCTCCAGTCCACGCGCGCGCGGCGCTCCGTGCCAATGAGCCAGTCGCACATCACCGCCACCTCGTTGAACACCAGGGGCACCTGGCCGCGCTCCTCCAGCGTGGCCGCATCGGCCGGGTCCCACTGGTCACCGTCATAGTAGTCGGCGTCGATGGACATCTGCAGGCGGTTCTCGGCCTGGATCTCGCGCTCGCGGTAGTACCAGCTCAGGAGCTTGCGCAGGGTCTTGCGGGCCTCGGGCTGGTCCAGCGGGTGCGGCGGCGTCTCCTCCTCGGCGTCGAACTCCAGCGGCACGTCGTTCAGGATGCGCTCGCCCACGCCCGCGCGGCGGTTGAAGTGGGCCTCAAGCTGGGACATATTCGGCCCCCGCGTCAGGGATGGTCAGGGCCTCGGCCGCGATTTCCTTGCCATCGGACTTGACCACCAGCGTGCCGAACTCCTGGCCCGCGCGCTGCCATGTGGGCTCGCTGGGCATGCTCACCAAGTCGGGCAAGCCCTCGTTGACGATGGTGGCCACGCGCACCCAGTTCGGCCGGTTGGGCTCGATGCCCAGCACCTCGCAGGCCTTGACGCAGGCGCGGGCCAGATAGACGGGGTCATCGTAGAGATAGGCCGCGCTCTCCATCACCACGTACCACGGGGCTTTGGGGCGGTAGGCGGGGATCAGGACAAGCGCGCGCTCGGCATTGATCCAGGTGTAGACGGCCAGCAGGTCCCCATGCTGGCGGTGAAGGTGCGCTTTGCGCAGGTCAATACATGCAGGCATGCCCGCGAAAGTGGCAGGCTTGGTACGGGATCAGCGTGCCATGCCGCCCGCGCGTCGCCTGATGGGCACAGCGCCCGCCGTGTCGTTGTCCATGCGCGGCAGCGACATGGCGATGTAGCGCCACACGTCGGCGCCATGGCTGGCGTCGTCGTGCAGCGGCTTGCCCGGCTCCCCTGTGCGTGGATCGATCAGGCGTTTGTACCGGCTCAGGCAATCCAGCAGCAGCCCGCATTTGCTTTCATCGACATATGCCGTGGAGAAGATGCCGCGGGCCATGCGGATGCCGGCCTCGGTGCCGAAGATCGGCAACACCTCGACCTCGCGGCCCAGGTCTTCCAGGATCTGGGCAGATGTCATCCCAGTCTTGGCATCGCCCTGGTTTGCATCGTGGGGCAGAAAGTCTGTGCCCCAGCGGTAGGGCAGCTTCTCCATCTCCTCGATGTAGCTCTCCAGCGTGCGCCGGTTGTCCTGCAGGTAGTTGATGACCCGCCAGTCCACAGGCGTGCGCTGGACCATTGCGATGGCCATGTTGTCCGCGTAGCCCAGGTCCCAGACGGTGTGCACGGGCAACTTGGGGTTGTAGGGCACAAGGCACACGCGGCCGTCTGTGTAGAGCCGTTCCACCTCCTTGGCATAGATCGCGCCCGCAACGGTGCGCTTGGGCTGGCCCTCCCACACGTTCCAGTAGCTGTCCGGGTCGCGCTTGAAGTGCCGGCGGCGCTCCTTCTCCAGCACCTCGGGGAACCAGGGGTTGTCGCGCCAGTTGATTTCGCACAGCCAGGTTTCGCTGTCGGCAGCATCGATGAATCGGGCATAGGTGGCGTCCGTGGCCAGGTCCGGGTTGAGCGTGAGCCAGATTTCCGAGCCGGGCCGGCGGATGGTCGGCACCAGCACCTCCCAAGACCGCGCGCTGACGCTCTGGGCCTCTTCCACCCACACGATGTCGATGGCCTCATAGGACTTGATCGAGTCCACTGTGTGGCTCTGCAGGCCCGCAAACAGGATCAGCGTGCCGTTGGCGCCGCGGATCTCCGTGTCCAGCACCTCGTAGAAGCCGCCCAGGCCCAGCGCCGCGATCTGGTCGGACAGCAGGCGGTGCACCGAGTCCCGCATGGACTTCTGGATCTCGCGCGCACACAGGATGCGCAGCGGCCGATTGCTGCCCATCACCAGCAGGGCCATGGCCACAGACCAGGACTTGGCGCCGCCGCGCCCGCCGTACATGACCTTGAAGCGCTTGGGCTGGAACAGGCCGCGCAGCTTGGAGGGGAACTCGACCCGGACGCGCGAGCGGTCAACCTCGTAGTCCTCGGCGAAATCTGGTTCCGGGTCCTCGCCGGCCAGGTGCGCAGCCTGCAGGCTGGTGGACAGCAGGTTCATGCGCCCTCCCCGTCTCGGGGATCGTGCTCCCGCGTCGGCGCATCCACGAAGTGCAGCTCGAAGTGGCCCACGTTGCCGCCGCCGTTCGGCCCCTTGCCCGCGTCCTTGTCGTTCATGCCGAAGGCCTGGCGCTCCATGTCCACCACGATGCGCAGGCTCTCGGCCAGCACCTTCATGGTCTTGGAGCGCTCCGGCAGGCTGATGACCTTCTGGTAGAGGTCGTTCAGCTTGTCCATGCCGTTGTCATCGGGCGCGCGCAGCATCTCGCCCAGCTCCTGCAGGTAGGCCACCGTGTCCGCGTCTGCCATCTGCTCCAGCTCATCCAGCAGCGCGTTGGTGATCTTGCGTGCCCGCTGGATGTCCCGCCTGTGCGCCAGCCGGATGGTGGCCACAGCCTGCGCATTCGCGTCCACCACCTCACGTTCGGACGCAGTACGCTCCGCGCGTACCTCGCTGCGTACCGCCTCTTTGCGTACCAGCTGCTCTGCCTTCTCCTGGATGCGCTCCGACAGGTCACGGCTCCAGTCGTCACGCTTGGCCCGCTTGCGGATCGCCCCCTCGCTGATGCCCTGCTCCGCTGCGATCTGCCTCAGGCTCTTGATGCCAGCCCTGTAGTCCAGCTCGATGCGCTCCCACTGCGGGGCCTGCTTTTGTTCCTTGCTCATCCTCCCGAAGCTGGCAGGCTTGGGACGGCATTCCGCAAAACAACCCTGAGGAAGCAGCTCTGTCGCAGGGCATACAGGCGTACTGCGCTGAACACGAGTCGTGTGCCGATCCTGGCGCGGAGTCCTGATGACACGTAACATAAAACAAGGCCCGCAATTGCGGGCCCTGCTTCCATCACAGACTAGCTTTTGCGCCTACTGCAGCCTCAAGGGCGCAACGATCGGCGAGGGAAGGCCAATCTGAGCTGCCGTAACGGGCTGCAGCAGCCAGCCGTACTGGCCCCCGGTAGAGGTTCCGCAACTCGAATTGTCAAACCCTGTGATACCTGTCGGCATAACGGCCAGGACCGTTCCGTTGGACTGAGGTGTCGCCGAGGTCACCATGAATGAGCCCAGCGAAAGCGACCATACAACCGTCTTGGCGTAGATGGAGCTTGCCGTCGTGGGACTGCCTGAATTCAAGTAACCTTCACCTGAGCAGTTGCCAGGGCCCGTGCCTTTGTAATAGATCTGAGCGTTGGGAAGCGTCCCATCCCAGGACATCACCATCAGGTGGCCCGTGCTGGTCACGAGAGTGATGTTATTCCGCGCCGCGCTCACCACCTTACCCAGGGTCACATTGTTGGCGTCAACCAAAGTCACGCCGCCGCCGGCAGGACCAGCAGGCCCTGTCGCGCCCGTGGCACCGGTCTCGCCTTGAATACCCTGGGGACCCGTCGCACCCACATTGCCCGAAGCTCCTGTGGTGCCGGGGACACCCTGGACGCCTTGTACACCCTGCAAGCCCTGAGGACCCTGCGGACCTATGGCACCGGTATTGCCCGTAGGGCCGGTGGCACCCGTGGCGCCTGCCGCACCTGTTGGGCCTGTCGCACCTGTCTCACCAGTAGCGCCCGTCGGACCCGGGGCTCCCGTCACGCCCGTGGCGCCTGTCGGCCCCGTTACGCCTGTCGCTCCAGTAACACCTGTCGAGCCCGTGGCTCCCGTCGCCCCTGCGCCTGTAGGACCCACGGGACCAATAGCCCCTGTGGCGCCCGTGGGTCCTGTTGCCCCCGTCGCACCCGTGGCTCCTGCGCCAATGCCTGGAGCGCAATGCACCAGTTGTCCCGTCACGCCATCGACACACAGCAGCTGGCTGCCAGTGGCTGTATCGGCCGGCAAAGCCGGAACCACGACTTCACCTGTGTTCTGTACACGCAGACGCTCGGCTCCTGCCGAATTTTTGATAATGAAATTGCCGCCTGGAGGCATGGTGATGCTGACATCAGCAGCGTGCGCGACAGGCGCGAGGAAGCCAGCGCTCAGGCACAAAGCAAAAATCAGGCGAGAAGGTACGTTGATTTCTTTACGGGACATAGTTCAGCTGCCGTTGAGATAAAAGCACTTGGGCACCCTGCGCCAGACCAAGGAGCCCAGGATGAAGGGAAGGAATGAACACTCAGGAGGATGTGCGGCTGCGGCGTTGGCGACCCAGGGCCAGACCACCCAGCATCAAGCTCATCAACATCAGCCCATAGGTACTGAGCGTGGGAATGCTTGCCGGAGAAGTCACCACCGGTGCCCCGATCTGCACATTTCCAGGTACGGCGCTACCGCTGGGATTCGACAACGTGGCGCCAGGCCCCATCGTGACGACGGCAGTGCCAGGGCCAGACGAAGTCAGCACGACCGGCCGGCCAGGAGTGCCGAGAGTCAGCGTTCCAAGAACCGTCAGGTTGGTACCCGCCGGCAGGACGATGGTGGGCGGGGTGGCTGTGGTGCTGATCAGCGTGAGATCTTTCACGATGATGTTTCCACTCAGTTGAAGAACAGAACCAGGCGCACAGCTGTCCGACAGGACCACGCTGCTGGCTCCCAAATTCAGAGGGACGGTGCTCGTAAGGTCCCCGCTGACGTTCAGTTGCCCCCCCGTCCCAGTGACCGTAGCCCCTGAGTCGAAAGCGAACGAGCCGGTGTCAAAACTCCCCGTACCCAAAGTCAACTCGCCCTGCATGATGACCGCCGTGCAAGGAAGCTGAAAAGAGCCTCCAGCAAGATCAATGCTGCTCCCCGGCGGCACGACCATCTGCCCCCATGCCGATCCACACACCGCTGCGCTCAGAACCAGCGAAGCAAAGCTACGCTTACCCAGTCCTACCATTTGATGATCTCCGCGACGGGGCGTTATGCCCCTAAGTTTTCAAGCGGGCACGCAACCTCCTTGGTGCAGGCCCCACCGCAGGATCATCAGATACAAAATAGCATTTAGTTAACAAAAATTAACAATTGATAGCCTCATTTCATTTATCGAAAACTATTAACTATTAGTGTGCTACCCAAAGGCGTGCTCTCAGTATGCGTAGATTTCGCCCGCTTGGGGCTGGCGTTCCGTGGTCGTGGTCATGTTGTCGATCCCTCTTTCAGTCTGTAGCGATGCACTGGCTTGCGCGCCGGCAGCTCGGTGAGCCGGCTTTCCACCTGGCCCTCACGCACCAGGTACAGCAATGCCCAATCGATCTCCCCTTTGCTGCGGCCCAGGGCTAGGACCAGCTCGGAATGGAAGAACCAGCGCCCGGGGGCCTGGCGTAAAAATCGCAGCAGCACGTCGGTGCCGCTCCCCGGGCGGATGACGCCTTGAGGGCGCGGGTTGTTGTGCCGCGCCCCCTCCTCCTGCCGGCCCTCCAGCTGGCCAGCCATCCAGTCCATGCAGCTCAAGCGGGGCCACCTTCTTGTTTTAGCGTGTCGTCGCGGTTCATCTTCGCGGCCTTGGTTTCCAAGATGGTCCTCTTTTAAAAATCCAGAATCGGCGTGGCGTTGAGGAGGCCCAGCGCCCACAGCACAGCGGTGCGGTCGCGGGCATCGATGTTCGGGGCGTAGGCCAGAGCACGCCATGCCAGGACCTGACGCAGGTGCGCGGCCATGAACGCGGCTTCCTTGCGCACAGCAGGCGCAGGCCCCTGGTCCAGCCAGGAATGGCACGCGGCACAGCCCCAGGCGCTGTAGTGGTCGTCGGCTTTCCTGCGCTCGCCCTTCCCGTGGATGGACAGATTGCTGTGGCAGCAGACGACCGTGGTGCTGTCGTTGGTGCAGATCCCCGGTACCAGCAGCAGGCACTGCTGGCCCTTGGCCAAGGCACGCAGGCGCGGGTTGCGCCGGGGCACGGTCTTCGGCGCGGGCACGACCTGGTGCTGGTCGATGAGCGCCACAGCGGCAGCGCGCGGCCGGGCATCGGCCATGGTGCGGGCAGCGCGGGCCTCCAGGCGCTGTTCGCGCGCCAGCTCGTGGGCGGCATGGGACGCAGGAGCGGCCCGCCGGCGGAACCCTGCCCCGCCGGACTTGAAGGCAGTGCGGCGCATCAGGACTGCTGCTCCATGAACAGGCCCAGCTGCTGGCCTCCCTGTTCCACCAGCCCCCGGCGAGCCAGCGCACCGGCACGCCAGCGGGCGCGCATGGCCTCGGCCTGCATCCCGGTGATTTCGGTCCTGCGGTCGCCGCTGTCGTGGCCTGGGCAGTAGTCGATGCTCTCTGCCCAAGAGCCATGGCCGCGCGTCCGGAAGAACATCGTTCCAGCGCTGTGGACACAAGCCCGGCACAACGGCGCATCGCAGGTATGGACTGCCCGGTACCGGATGGGGATCGCGTGCGACGGCGCAGCCAAAAGGTGCGGCGCCTTCTGCTCCAGCTCGCCCCGCTTGCGCTCCCAGCCCAGCCAGGTATCGCACAGCAGCTCGGCCTTCCCGCCGCAGAACAGGCATTTGCGCGCGGTCATGGGCACACCCCGCCAATCACCTCACCCGTGTCCGGATGGGTCTGCTCCCGCTCCCACTGCTCGAAGGTCGCCGGGAACTCCACGTCCAGGTCGCTGATGGCGTGGGCCATCACCCGGTCGATCAGGTCGCCGTACTCGCGCACGCCCAGGCTTTCCGTGCTGATGCGCTCCTGCGTGGTGGTCGTGGCGCCGCTGATCGGGTCATGGTGCGTCACCGCTCGGCTGCCCAGGTACTCGGCGCGGAAGTGCTCCTTCCAGGTGGCTTTCGAGTGCCGGCGGCCGTCGATGACCACCTGGCGCGCGATCTCTGCCAGCACGAAGTCGTGATAGAAGGTCCGCTGCCTGTCGGTCTTGGCGTCCTCGTGCAGGCGCACGAACACCTCCAGCCGGCGGCCAGCCTCCCACTGCTGCATGCACCAGGGCGCCACGCGCTGCAGGAAGTTGGCCCGGGCCTGCTCGGGGCCATCCCAACGAGCGTGAAGAGCAATCTCAGCCACGGCCACCTCCCCGCAGATCCGCCGCGCGGCGGAATGGCCAGGCCACCATGGCCGCATCGCGGCTGTGCTCGTTGCTCGGGCCGGCCCAACCCGTGATCGCGGCGAAGCGCTTCGCATCCAGCTTGCCGCCCTTCCCTGCCGGGCTGATGCCGTGGGCCGGGATGCCCAGGTCTGCGCAGTGCGCCGTGATGTCGGCACAGCGCGCGTCCACCTGGCCAACATTGCGCGCCATCTTGGCGCTGGCGGCGCCGGTCTTGCCGCGCGTCCAGGTGTGCGACTGCAGCCGGCTGTCCTCGAAGACCACGCGCGACGGCATGCGCGCTGCCAGCGTGCGCTCGATGTGGTGCGGCGGGATCGTCAGCAGCTCCACCAGCTGGCCGTCCACGAAAACGGCCACGCCCGTGTTGGCTCCGGGGTCCATTCCAAGAATTACGCTCATGCCCGCGCCCTCCCCGGGATCAGCGCGGTGAACATGCCGCCCTCTTCCCGCCACGTCTCGTTCCTGCGGATCTGGCCGATGGTGGGCTTGGAGACGCCGTAGCGCTCCGCCAGCACGGTCTCCGATTCCGCGCTCGCACGGATGGCCCGTACCTTCTCGATGGTCAGCTTGCCGCGCGCTGCCTGTTGTGCGCGGGCAATGCGCAGCTTGGTCAGCGGCGTGAGGCTGCGGCCGCGCGCTTTGTCGGCGCGGGTGCCCAGCTTCATGTGCTCGTAGGCCACGCATGCGGGGTCATCGCAGGCCGCACGGACTGTCTGCTGCAGGCCCAGCGGACCCCGCTTGATCGTCCAAACCACGCGGCGGGCTGCCGTGGGTGGGCCGTCCGGCCCGAAACGCACCATCGGGCCACGGCGCGGGTCGATGTAGCCGGTCCAGATCAAGCAGCCATCTAGCGTGCGACGGCACTTGCCTTCGATCAGCTGCAGGCGCAGCTCGTCGGACATCACCCAATCGGCGGCCACGTAGTGAGGGAAACGGTCCAACTGAATCAGGCGGATGCGCCCTTCAGACACGAGCGCGTCAACGATGGCGCGTAGCTGGGCGCGTGCCGAATCAGACATGGTGCCGGCCAGGGCAGCGTACTGCACAGGGCCGGCTTCAATGGTGGCCAGCACCTGGTCGCGGTCGAATTCAAACCTGCGGGTCATCGGGTGTTCCTGAGAGCGAAGTGGTAGACGCCGAACCCATCAGGGCCGGCGCTTTCGGTGCGGACGTGGCCGGCGCGCACGGCTGCCTCGGCCTCTACTTGGTTGACGGAGATTTCGCGGCCGCGCTGGACCGCGTAGAAGCGGAAGCCCGGCCGGTAGCGCAGCACGGCGCCGGTCTTGAGCAGCTGCAGCAGCGTCATCGCGGCCAGCCCTCCATGCCCAGGGCCCGCATGGCGGCGCGGATGGCCGTGCGCGTCAGCGTCTGGTCGCCGGCCTGCACGCGCGCCACGATGCGGCGAGCCCAGTCCTTGCCGTCGCCGTGCGGCTCGATCTGCACGTGCAAAGGCGCTGCGTTGGGCGCCGGCAGGGCCAGCAGGCCCAGCTCCTGCGCCCAGGTCTTGCGCGGCGTGGCGGCCCGGCACATGGCCTCGAATTGCGGCAAATGTGGCGGGTAGTCCGGGTGCTCTGCCGTCAGGCGCGCCACGGCGGCCTCGATCACGTCCGGCGCGTACTTGGCCAGCGTCGTGCGCCAGACCCGCATCGCGGCGCGCACGCCCAGGTCGCGGCCTTGGTCGTCCAGCACGCCCGTAGCGAACTTGCTCAGGAACAACGAGCCGTAGCAGCCCTGCATCACGAGGAACAGGTTCTTCACGGCCGGGTTCGCGGCGGCTTGGTCCGCCGGCTCTCGCGCACCATCGCGCAGCGCTGCCGGTGCCAGCGCAGAAATTTTTTGCATTGCTCAGTCCCCCACGATGGCCGCATAGGCGGCGCTGTGCTTGTTGTTGCCCCGGGTGGCGCGCTCGCCCTTCTCCCGCATGCAAGTCGCCTTCAGGTACTCCACGGGGTCCGCCGGCCGCGCCACGACCGCAGCACGCACGGCATCGACCACGATCAGGTCGCCGTAGTCCTTGACCAGCTTTCCCACGAACGAGCCGCACTGAGCCGGCGGCAGGCCTGCCTGAGCCAGCAGGGACTTGCCCGCACGCCACAGCTCGTCCTTCGTCATCTCGCCCGGCGGCTTGGCGACGGTGGCGGCAGCGCCGCCCGTAGCGTTAGCTACGGAATAAAGAGTTCCCTCTCCCTCTCTGTTCCCTCTAAGAGCGTTTTCCGCTGGAACTGGGCCGGAAGTCGCACCGTTTTCCGGGCGATTTCCGGCGGAAATCGCTGGGGGCTCCGGTGGAATTCCGTGGGGGTAGGCGCCGGAATTCCACTGATCCGGCGTTGGAATTCCGAACAGGGGCTTGCCGGATTTCTCCCGCGCCTTGTTCTCTTTCCGCAGGCGGTCCAGGAACTTTCCGTAGGCGTGCCGCCGCTTCGCCGCGCCCGCAGCCACGGCCTTCTCAGCGATCACGGGGTGGTACAGACGGCCATCGCTGCACTTCACGAAGCCAGACAGGGCCTCGGACCGCACCTTCTTCCATTCGCGCACGCTGATGGGCATGCGGCCGTAGCCGGCCAAGTTGGCCAGCTCTACGTCGTCATCGGGCAGCGAGGCAGCGGGAATCTGGTGCCACGCCGCGCACCACAGCAGCACGCCAGCGCGGAACGCATCACCGTTGGGCGTCGATGCAAAACGCGAGTCGCGCAGGCGCCGAACATCCAGCTCCATGTACGGGAAGTCGCTCAAGTCGCAGTCAGCGGGTACGAGGGGTTCAGGAAGCTGTTGCTCGGGCATTCCCCACCTCTTCCTCGGCCGCAGTCAGACCAAAGGTCTCCGGCGGGGCTCCAAGCGCTTCCACCATCAGCGGATTGCCCCGCAGCTGGCGCACGATCAGACTTGCCTCATGCAACGCTTCTTTCGCATGCTCTTCCAGCAGCGCCTCGATGTAGGCCGGACGCTCCATGCCCTTGGCCCTGGCCAGCGCGTCCAGCACGCGCAAGGTATTGGCGTCGCACTGCTGACGCAGTTCCATGGTGTCCACGGACGTGCTTCGCGAGCCACGAGCAAACGCAACTATTCCCCGCACGACCCGGCTCATGTGGGAGGACAGGCCCGTTCGAAGCTCATCCATGGGAAACCTCGGCTGAGCTACCTGTCGGCAGATATTCCGGCCAGATTTCCTGCCAATCGTCTGGATACCAGACGTGCCTAGGCACGACACCTCCAGTAATGCGCTCGATGCGCACGGCGGTCTTAGGACGAGGGCGGCGTACGCCGTCCCGCCAGTGCCGGACCTGTGCGTCCTGCTTCGCGCCGGCCAGTTCTCGGAACTCAGCGACAGAGGGGGCACCTGGCGCTTCGAGGAACCGACGAAGCTCCTCGCACTGTTTGCATGGCTTGGATGTAGTCATGCAGCAATTCTATATCACAAGATACTTTTTATGTATCTTTTGCTACATGATCAAAAAAGTAGCAATAGATGCCGGACAACTAAGCTTCCAGCATGGACAACGAGGAACTCAACGCATTCCGCCGGGCGCGCCTAGACGCCCTGGCCACACACATGGGGGGACGGGCTGCACTAGGCCGAGCACTGGGCTACAAGGATGGCTCCTACGTCAACCACATGGTCAAGAACCTGAGGCCAATAACTGAGAAGACGATCGCGCAATGCGAACAACTCCCGGGAGCCGCAGGATGGTTTAGTAACACGCTCTATCAAGAGCGCGCACTCTCCCGAGAAGTGGTTGCAGCGATTGCCAAACTCGAGCCCCAGGAGATACGCAGGATCGAAAATCTGCTGCGCGGGATGCTCGATCTACCGCAGTTGCGCGCCCCACAATAGAGTCCCCCTATCGCTGTAACAATTTGACAAATGCAGCGAGACAATGAATACTGTATATATTCACAGTATTCATGAGGCCAGAGTGAGCACGTCATCTAGCGAGTCCCCCAGTTCAGTTCAGTCACTTCATCACTTTGGCGGGGGCCTCCTTCACTTTCCCACCACCCAGGAGCAAGAAGCTTTTGCGCGCGGGCGCATTGAGAGCGCAGCAGACCTGATTGAGGTTTGCGCCTCGACAATGCCCACCAACACCTCGCTGCACCAGGTGCTTATGCAAGCGTACAGCATGCTGCACGAGGCGAACGAAGCCCTCCCAACATTCAACTAAGCCCACTGTGCGGATCATCAGATCCGCCCTTGGGCCTTTTTTTTTCAAGCAATCTGTATCTTTAGGTATTGATCAACAATGTATCTTTTGCTACATTTCAACCTGTCAGCAGCAATCTCGCTGCCGCCGGGCGCCACCAACATGCCGCCCTCGTTCATGCAGCCGCACGGCTGGGTAAACACAGGCACCGCGGGCGGCAGCGGGATACAAAAGGTCGTCGGCGCACTGCCTCACTGAACCAGCCTCTGCTCACGCAGGTAAGCGCTGCCGGGAGACTGGGACAGGCCCCGCAGAACCCTGAGCTGGGGGGATTGGAGAAATACGGCTTGAGGCATGCACTGGGATGCCAAGAAAAGAAAAGCCCAGAACGATCTTCGGAGGACCAACCTCCACACCCGGCCCAGCCGGGGAAAAAACGCAGCGTCTTGCAACCAGGGCGCTGCGTTTTTTTATGGCGACTCGGGGCGCCCTCTCCCCGCTTTCAAGGAAAACACATGTCCGCACTTCTCGCCGCCCAACTGGCAAAGCTGTCCGAGTTCGATTTCATCGTTGTGGTGGATGCCAGCGGCTCCATGACCACAGATGACGTGAAGGGCCGCACTCGCTGGCAGGCCGTGCAGGAAACCGCCGAGCAGTTCACCCGCGACCTGGCCAAGCTGGACAGCGACGGCATCGGCCTGGTGGTGTTCAACGGACAGGCCGTCGATTCGTTCGATGGCGTGGACGCCAACAAGCTGGCCGAAGTGTTCGCTGCCCGTTCGCCCCGCAGCTCCACCCCGCTGGCCGAGGCCCTGACAGCCGCGCTCAAGCTGGCCGGCAAGTCGGACAAGAAGGACTTCGTGATCGTCTTCACCGATGGCGTGCCCGATGACCGCGCAGCTGCGGCCAAGGTGATCGTGGATGCCTCCAACAAGCTGCAGAGCGACGATGAACTGACCTTCCTGTTCGTCCAGGTGGGCCACGACCGCGCCGCGACCGACTACCTGCGCGACCTGGACGACAACCTCAAGGGCGCCAAGTTCGACATCGTGGATGCCAAGACTGTGGCCGAGGCCGAGTCCTTTGCCAGCACCGCCGACCTGGTGCTGGCTGCAATCGACGGCTGATCCATGGTCGATCTCATCCTGCTGACGTTTTGCGTTGGCATGTTCGCCGCCGGTTTCTGGACCGGCTCCAAGTACAAGCGGCCCTCTGAATTGCTCAAGGCCATGAAGACTTGGCTCCACTGACCCCCATGCCCTGGCCAACGCCAGGGCCATCACGCTGGCGCCCTTTCCGAGGACGCCGCCGCGATGGAGCCTGAGCCATCTACTGGATTCAGATCCGGCTCTATCGACTTGCTTGAACTACCCCTCAGGCACGACGATTGCTAGAGGAAGACGCTGCCCATCTCAATGGGGACCTAGGCGTGGCGAGCCGAAGCGGGTGAGAGCCCCGCGCGATTTTTAGCCGGGCTAGGAACATTCTTTGGGGTCTTTTCAAATTTTCCTAGCACGCCGCATGGTGCCGGCTCTTTGCACCAAGACCCTGTGCAAACACCCGGGTTCATGAACTATTGATAGCAGCCGGAGGTGTGGCATGCAACGTGTGACCCCGACAGAGAGCTATAACCCAGACCCCGAGGCACGGTACTACCGCAGCCTTGCCGAGGCCTTTCCCTGTGGCCCTGAGGAAGCAGTGTCTCTATTCGGACCAGGGAGACGCATCGTCCCTCTTTTGGCGTGCTTGGCGCTTCTCGTGCTGCTGTGCTGGGTTCTTCTAACCTGAAGCTGGCCCATGTACAGCTAATGCGCATTTTTACTGCTAGCTGCAACTTGTGCAGTTTGAATTACAAAGGTCCTTTTAAATCGATGGACCGTTTCTGATTCCTTTTTACAAGCCGGGTCTGAGTTTTTCACCACTTAATCCTCGGTTTCAGACATGCCCTGCCCCGGGGCACCGGCTCTCTTCCGTTAAGGCCCGCAGCTACTGCTCGCGGGCCTTTCTTTTTTCTGGTCTGGGAAATCCCATGAATGCACGACTCCCCTCTATCTGCTGGGCCTCAGTGGCCGCTGCAGAGAACGCGGCGCGCTACGACCGCGCCGAGGCAGAAGACGCCGAACTGGACACCTACGTCCGCGAGTACTACGGCCCGCCCTTCACTGCTGAGTTTGTGCAGGAGGCCCTGCAGGCCGCGCAGTACGAGCTGGCCAAACAGATCGCCGCCGCCAGCGAGCGCATGGGCCAGAGCCTGAACCCCGAACATCCGCAGCTGACCGTCATGGGCAACTCCATGGACGAGTGGCTGCGGGCCTATGCCCGCCAACGTGCCCGCGAAGACATCGCGGACCTTCAACGAAAGCGCCACCGAACGAGGAGCCACCATGGACCAACGTGACGAAATCCCGGACCCGCCGCCGCTGGCATGGCTGATTGCCATGCTGCTGGGCATCAGCCTGCTGTGCCTGCAGGCAACGCTGGACGATGAGCCCGGCAAGGCGCCGCCCGCCACCGTCAGCGCGCTGGCGTGCCCCGGCATGCATGCGGAATGGCTGGACGAGAGGCAGGTGGAATGCCACCGCGAGAAGCCATGAATCTGGCTGACCTGACCGACGCCGAGAAGGTGCCTCTGCTGCTCGAAATGCTTGAGGAGGCAGGGGAACAACTGGACCGTGCGTGGCCCGCTGGCGGGCGCCGCTACCTGTCTGCCGTCCGCGAAATGCGCGGCGATCCGGAAGACCCGGAATGACCGCCCTATCCACCAAGCGCCACGCCGGCGCCGACCATCGCCCGCTGCTGCGGGCGTTACTTTTTCCGCAACCTCCGAGGTTCCCATGAACGCTGTTTCAAAGACCGAAGCGGCAGCCATTGACCTGATGCCGACGGCAAACGCCGCGCCCGCTGCCCTGGTCATGTCCCCTGCTGCGCACTTCCTGCTGACGCTGCAAGAACGCGGCGTGCCGCCCGAGCAGATCGAAAAATTGATGGATCTGTGGGAGCGAGGTGAGCGCCGAGAGGCAGAGAAGGCCTACAACGAAGCACTGGCCGCTTTCCAGGCCAAGGGCATCAGAATCATGAAGCGCAAGGCCGTGGACTTCACCACAATGAAAGGCCGCACCAGCTACATGCACGCCGAACTGGACGACGTGGTGCAGGCCGTGGGTCCGGAACTATCCGCCCACGGCTTCTCGCGGTCCTGGGAAACCAGCCAGGCCGGCCGCGACATCACCGTGACCTGCAAGCTGCGGCATCGTCTGGGCCACAGCGAGAAGATATCGCTCACGGCCCAGCCCGATGAGACGGGGGGCAAGAACGCCATTCAGGCCATCATTTCCACCACGACCTACCTGCAGCGGCACACGCTCAAGCAGATCACGGGCGTGGCCGAGGCCGGCGAGGACGACGACGGCCAAGGCGGCGCCGCTGCCCCACTGAATGCGCATGCGCAGGGCTGGGTGGACTACATCATCAGCGTGCGCGGTACCGACAAGTTCGCCGAGGCCTGCCGTGAAGGCCGTGCCGCCCTCACCGAAGACCGCGCTGGCCTGATCGCCTTCAACGCTGCCGCCACAAGAGGCGCGCCATGAGGCCCATCCTGTTTCGCTGCTCGAGCATCGGCAGGTTGATGACCGCGCCCGCGAGCATCGACCCCGCGCTGATCACGCCCGAGGTCGAGGCCATCCAGGCCAAGAAGGAGCGCACAGACCAGGAAAAGGCCCTGCTCGAAGACCTCAAGCTGCGCACGCTCAGCGAAGGCGCCAAGACCTATATCCGCGAGCTGGTGCGGCAGGAAATATGGGGCGTGGACTTCAACTTTTCGAGCAAGTACACCGAGAAGGGCAAGGCTGTGGAAGCGGAAGGCCTGGCCCTGCTGAACCGCGTGCGCGGACTGACCCTGGTCAAGAACACCGAGCGGCGCAGCGACGGCCAGATCACGGGTGAAGCCGACACCGTGGATCTGGTGCGCCGCTGCGGCCACGACCTGAAATGCTCGTGGAGCCTGCAGACCTTCCCCGCATTCGTGCGCGACTGCGAGGACTCGCTGTATGCATGGCAGATGCGTGGCTACATGCGCCTGTGGAATCTGGACCGCTGGGAGGTCAACTACGCAATGGTGGACACACCCGAGGAGCTGCTGGGCCCTTATGAACCGCAGGAGCTGCACCTGGTCAGCCATCTTCCGGAACATCTTCGGCTGACCACCTGGGCCATCGAGCGCGACCGCACCCTGGAAGCTCAGATGGATATCAAGCTGGAGTTGGCCCGGACCTACTACGCGCAGTGCATCGCGGAATTCGCGGCCACGCACCCGGAGCCAGCGCCTGCCGCCAGCGACGAGGCACTGCCGGAGCCCGAACTGATCGGCTTCGACCTGGCCACGCAGCCTGATCTGCATGTCGAGGTGGAGATTGCACCCATCCCTACGCCGCAGCCCGAACCACCGGCCGCACTCCAGCCGGCTGTGCTGGACCAGCAGCAGCTGCAGGAGCTGGTGGCCAGCGGCCAGACCTTGAAGTTGGGCCAGATCAATGCCCGCCTGGGCATCCTCGAGGTCAGCGCCATCACAGCCAACGCGGTGGGCGTGCAGACCGTCAAGGAGCGTGGCGCGGTGCACATGCCGGAAAGCAGCTTCACCGCTTTCTGCAACGGCCTGATCGCGCACATCACCGACGTGCGTGACAGCTACCAGGCCCAGCCATGAGCCTGCGCAGCGTGCTTCTGTGCGCCGCCGGCATGAGCCTGCCGGCCGACAACATCGGCTTTGCCGGAGCCTTCCTTCTCGCGGCTGCGTTTATCAATTGATAATTGATTCTTAAAGGCCCTGTTACACGGGCTTCAACTTTCCTAAACCCAATGGAGAAATCGAAGATGACTGACTACAAGACCCTGCTGCAGCAAAAGGCGGAACTGGAGGCGCGCATCGCTGAAGTGATGAAGACCGAAAAGGCCGGCGCGGTCGCAGAGGCCCGCGCCCTGATTCAGCAGTACCAACTGACCCAGCAAGACGTGTTCCCCACCTCCGGCTTCAAGGCGAAGGGCTCGGTGGGCGCGCCCAAGTTCCGTGATCCCGAGACTGGCGCGATCTGGACCGGCCGGGGCAAGCCTCCGAACTGGATCAACGGCAAGGACCGCGCGCCATTCCTGATTGCCGAGACGGCAGCCTAATTGGCGAGTTCGCGCAGGCTCGCGAGTATGCGATTCTGCGTTGCTTTATCCGCAGGGTCGTCGACCTCAATCACAAGCAGGTGATATGGCTGTTGCACGGACCTACTCATTGCAGCGAGCGCTGGCACCTCGTAAATCGGAACCCCAAGTTTTTCGCCGGGGCGTGAAAGCATAACCATGCTGGCATGCCATAAATTCACTGCATTGAGTTTCTCTTCAGGTATTCGAATATCCATAGCGATTTACTCCTCCATCTCAATTGCAGAAACGCTCTTGTTTGAGACGAATTTCCAATGAGAAGCCCATTAGATAACGAGCGAAAAATTATTCAAAGCCGCATTACATATGCGCACATCTAAGGAGGCATGAGCACAGCGCATGGGCGCTGTCCTGATACCTCCCCTCCCCCTTCCAAAGCCAGCCACCGAGCTGGTTTTTTTTCGTCCCGAGGAATCGCCCCATGGCGACAAAGCACGTCATTTCCGTATCCGGCGGCCGGCAGCACGACCTCCTCGCCGGCCTGGACGAACCAACCGCATGCGCATCTGCCTACGGTCTTTGCGAGTGACCACGAAATGACCACCAAGACGACCACCACCAGCTGGACACAGCAGCAGATTTCCCGACTGCGCAGCCTGTATCCCGACATGCCAACAAACCAAGTTGCCAAGGTCTTGGGCTACAGCACTTCAACGATCTACCGCCAAGCCGCTGCCCTGGGGGTCAAAAAGTCCCAGGCCTTCAACGAAAGCGAGCACAGCGGACGAATTCAGCGCGGCAGGGATGACCCCCGCATGGTGGCCACACAGTTTCAGCCTGGCCTCACGCCTTGGAACAAAGGCGTGCCGGGATCGACTGGGCACCACGAAAACACCCGAGCAACGCAGTTCAAGGCGCGCCGGCCCGAAGAGTCCCGGAACTACTTGCCCATTGGCAGCCTGCGCGTCACGCGCGACGGGATTCTGGAACGCAAGATGACCGATGACCGGAGCATCGTCCCAGCCCGGCGCTGGACAGCTGTGCACCGGCTTGTCTGGGAGGCAGCGAACGGGCCTGTACCAGAGGGACATATCGTGGTGTTCCGGCCTGGCCAACGCACCACGCAGGAAGCAGAAATCACAGCTGATCGCCTCGAATGCATCAGCCGCGCCGAGAACGCGCGCCGCAACCATCCCGCCCGCAAGTCTCCGGAGTTGGCCAAGCTGGTCCAGCTCAAGGGCGCCATCACCCGCCAGGTCAACCGCATTGCAAAAGAGAGCCAACCAAAATGAGCACACCGCACATCACCCTAGTTCGCCAGCAGTTGCTGGACACGCTGACAGATCTTCGCAACCGCGATCAGCCCATGGACGTGGATCGCGCCCGCGCAGTGGCTCAGGTGGCCTCTGTTCTCGTGGACACGGCCAAGGTCGAAGTGGAGTACTTGAAGGTCACGCACTCGGACCGGAGCGACTTCCTCGAAGCCCCGCCCACGGCGCCACAGTTGCCGGCCCCCAGCAGCACACCAACAGCGCACAACCCCTTCCCTACGTCGGCCCGCCACACCCTGGCCGGCTGATCAACCGCATCCACCATGCTCCGGCCCGCCTTGCGCGGGCCGCTTCGTTTCTGCATCCACATGTCCAAGACCACAGCCCAGAAACCCTACACCCCTCCCAGCAACTGCTACCAGGGCACGGAGCTGCAACCGCATCCAGGCTTGCCTGCCTCGCGCCTCTATGCATTCACGCTGCCCAGCCGCGTAGGCGGGCAGCTCTACTACCCGGCGCCCGCGCGGCGCATGGAGCCTTTCCCAGCCTGACTCGGAGCGACACCATGACGATGATCAACACCCCCCTGGTGCTGCTGGCACAGCAGTGCGGCGCCACCTTCCACACGCCAGGCCCGATGCGCGCGATTCGCGGCATGGCCTTCACCTTCGACCAGCTGGATGTACTGGCCGAGCGCCTGCGCACCGAGCCCTGCCATCGCGCCGCAGCACCTGGTGCTGCCGTGAGCGCTTTCCGGGAATACCTGGCCGTCCATCCCGCGCTGCAGCTGGGCGGCCAGGCCATGGACGACATGGCCCTGGAACTGGCCAGGGTCGCCCTCAGCCTCACCACCACCGAAACTGTGAAGGAGCATGCCCCATGCGCATGATGTGCCCCCACTGCGAACGGCCGGCATACACCCGGACCAGCATGCAGCTCACAAACACGGGCCGCGAAACTATATTTGTGTGCAAGAACTTCTATTGCGGCCACGTCTTCTCGGCGGTCACAGAGATCAACCGCACGCTCAGCCCCAGCGCAATCCCAAATCCCATGGTGATCCTGCCGATGAGCACGCACATCAAGCGCAAACTGCTGCAGACCCAGCTGGATGCCATGCCTTCGTCCCATTTCGACGGACGCCCACATGAGGCAGCCGCGACATGAGCAGGTCGAACATTGAGGAAGCGTTCCATCTGGCCGGGTCAATCTACGCCGCCGGCCTGCTCGCCCGCGCCATGGTTGCCATTCAGGGCCTGAAAGACGCCGCCAGACTACCGGAGCACGAGGGTCAGGGCATCACCATACCTGCAGCGGCCTGGCAGGCCTTTGCCGAGCAGCACACCAGCGTGCTGCAGAAGATCCAGCTTCAGGGACTCAAGGCCCCGGACCTGCCCCACTGACCCATCACCACATCAACCACGCCCCGCCACCGAGCGGGGCGTTTTCATTGGAGAAACGCATGTCCCAGGACAGCAAGATCGAATGGACTGACCACACATTCAACCCATGGGAGGGTTGCCAGCGCGTAGGGCCTGGTTGCGACCACTGCTATGCCGAGACGCGCAACGCGCGCTACAGCGGAGGCCAGGCCATCAACTGGGGGCCGGGCGCGCCGCGCCGCCGCACAAGCGTGTCGAACTGGAACCTGCCGCGCCGGTGGAACGCGCAGGCAGAAGCGTTCCAGGCGCAGCACGGCCGCCGCCAGCGCGTGTTCTGCGCGAGCCTCGCTGACGTTTTCGATAACGCAGTCAGCCGTGAATGGCGCGATGACCTGGCAGCCCTGATCCTGGACACCGCGGACCTTGACTGGCTCCTCCTCACCAAAAGGATTGGGAACGCGGGTGCCATGCTGGGCGAAATGTTCCTCGACGGCCCGCCCGCGAACGTCTGGTTGGGTGCGACGGTTGTCAACCAGGCCGAGGCCGACCGGGACATTCTCAAGCTGCTCCGCATCCCCGCGTCCGTGCGCTTCTTGTCGATGGAGCCGCTGCTCGGTCCGGTGTCGTTCGAAGGCTTCTTCGCCAACCCCAGCAATATTGCAGACGGCACCAACGCGCTGGAGGAACTGGACTGGGTGATCGCTGGCGGCGAGAGCGGCCCCGGCGCGCGGCCCACGCATCCCAACTGGCACCGTGAACTGCGCGACCAGTGCGAAGCCGTGGGCACGCCGTTCCTGTTCAAGCAGTGGGGAGAGTTTGCGCCGGCCCTGTCCGGCCTCTACTTCCACCCGCTGGAGGGCGGCCCACAGTTTCGGCCCCGAGTTGCTGACCAGACCACCCACGACTTCGGCGACGGCTATGGCGCCGTGCGCATCGGGAAGAAAGCGGCCGGCCGCGAGTTGGATGGCAAAACCTGGGACGAATTCCCTGTTCTGCAGCACACAGCCTTGCGAAAGCCCCATGAGTGAAACCGCGCTCACGCTCAAGCAAGCCGCCGAGCGGCTGCAGGTTTCCTACGGCACCGTCTTCGAAAGGCGGCACGAGATCGCCTTTCGCCTACCCGGATCGCGCATATGGCGCGTCTGGCCATCCGCCCTTGCCGCCCTCAACAAACCTCGCAACAATGTCACCCGGCTATCGTTGCGGAACCAGGATAGTGAATGCCCATCCGCAAAGATCAAACTTCCGGAATCTGGTGGATCGATCTACGCACGCCAAGCGGCGAAAGAGTTAGACGATCTTCTAAAACGACCGAGCGCAAGGCAGCTCAGGAATACCACGACCGCCTGAAAGCGGAGATGTGGCGGCAGGACAAGCTGGGGGAGCAGCCGCAGCGGCTTTTCGAGGAAGCTGCCGTTCAATTCCTCCGCGCCTCTGCTGGACAGAGCGACTACGACACCAAGGTTCGGCACGTCGCGTATTGGCGCACCGTCTTCGGCGGCAGGCCCATCAGCTCTTTAACAAGCGACGTCATCCTTGACAACCTGCCCACGCACTTCGTGCGCCACGGCTCAACGGTGCAGCGGCCCACGTCGCAGAGCACCAAAAATCGGTACATCGCCACCCTGCGAACCCTTCTCAACATGTGCGAGAAGATGCAGTGGCTTGGCCGCGCACCCATTCTCAGCAACTACCGGGAGCCGGCGGTTCGCATTCGGTTCCTGACCCGCCAGCAGGCCCGCGCCTTCATCATGGCCTTGTCTCAGGACTGGATGCGGGACATCTGCCGCTTCGCCCTTGCCACGGGAATGCGAAGCGCAGAGATCCTCACGCTGACCTGGGACAAGGTAGACCTGAAGCGCTCGACGGCCTGGGTCAGCGCCGACGCCTCCAAATCGGGTTCCGCGCGAGTGGTCCCGCTCAACAGCGAAGCGCTCGACGTGCTGAACGCGCGCCCCAAAGGCATCAACGTCTTCACGCGGCCTACCGGGGCACCTGTGAAGCAGGTCGATGCGCGAATTCTTGCCCGGGCCTTCGCCGCTGCCGGCGTCGAAAACTTCCGCTTCCATGACCTGCGGCACACCTGGGCCAGCTGGCATGTCCAGTCCGGCACGCCCTTGTTCGTGCTGAAGGAGCTGGGAGGCTGGAAGACGTTGGAGATGGTGAAGAAATATGCCCACCTGGCGCCGGAGCATCTGGCCCAGTACGCAAACGCGGTCATGTTTTGGTCAGAGCAGCCCACCGAGGACAAGAAAAAAGCCCTTACGCTTGATGCGTAAGGGCTTGATTTCATTGGTGTTTATTTGGTGGGTCCTGCGAGATTCGAACTCGCGACCAACGGATTAAAAGTCCGCTGCTCTACCGACTGAGCTAAAGACCCGAACCACGCTTTGCATGCATCAGATGCTGTTCAGCGAAGACATAGATTCTAGCACCAAATTTTACGCCTCAATTCTTGATGCGGCTCAGTTGATCGATGACCCAGCCTGCGGCGCACTTGCCAAAGGTGGCGGTGACGGCTACCACCGAGCCGTAGCCGTGGCAGTTGAGCGTGCCGTCGCCTTCGATGGCGCAAGAGGCATCGGGCGGGGCGACGGCCTCGCGGCTGAAGACGCAGGCGATGCCGATGCGCTTGCCTTCCTTGGGCGCGCCATGCTCGCGGCGCAGGCGGTAGCGCAGTTGGGCCAGCAAAGGGTCGTGCGTGGTGGCGCTGAGGTCTTCGATGTCCACCTTGTGCGCCAAGCGCTTGCCGCCGGCCGCTCCGACCGAAATGAAGCACTGGCGCGTGGCGCGCGCATGGGCGGCCATGGCAGTCTTAGCCTTGACCTGGTCACAGGCGTCGATGACGGCGTCCGCGTTCTGGGGCAGCAGGCGCAGCCAGTTGTCCGGATCCACGAAGTCGTCGATGCAGTGCACGCGGCAGGCCGGGTTGATCTGGGCAATGCGCTCGCGCATGGCTTCGATCTTGGCCTGGCCCACGGTGGTGGAGAGCGCGTGAATCTGGCGGTTGATGTTGGACTCGGCGACATGGTCCATGTCGATGAGTGTGAGCTCGCCCACACCGCTGCGCGCCAGCGCCTCGGCGGCCCACGAACCTACGCCGCCGATGCCCACCACGACGACGTGCGCGGCGCGGATGCGCGCGGCGCCCGGCACGCCATACAGGCGCTCCAGGCCGCCGAAGCGGCGCTGCAGGTCGGCATCAGAAAAAACAGCGCCTGCTTCAGGCGCTGTCTTGTCTTCTCCCGGAAGGGATGAAGAGACCGTATCGCTCATCACTTGAGGCTGGCGAGACGGTTCTTGGCCGCGGCTGCGGCTTCGGCGTTGGGATAGGCCTTAATCAGGTCTTCCAGCGTCTTGCGCGCGCCCTTGGTGTCCTTCATCTCGATCTGGCAGTTGGCGATGGACAGCGCCGCCTCCGGCGCCCGGCCATGCATGGGGGCTGCCGCCAGCAGCGCGCGGAAGTTGGAGATCGCGTCCTTGTAGTTGCGATTGGCGTACTGCGCATTGCCCAGCCAGAAGCGTGCCGAGGGCACGTAGCCGCTCTTGGGCCACTGGTTCAGGAAGGACGAGAATGCCGTGCCGGCTTCGGCAAAGCTGCCTGCGCGGAACTGCGCCAGCGCGGCTTCGAAGTCGCGCTTCTCTGCCGGGTCGGCCGCGAATTCCTGGCCGTCCACCGTCACCGTGACCGGCTCGAACTGGCGCAGGCGCTCGTCCACGCCCTTGGCGATGTCGCGCTGGCCGCGCTGCAGCTCGGCCACATCGCGCAGCAGCTGCTCGTTCTGGCCGCGCAGCTTGGCTTGCTCGGACTTGAGCTGCTCGATCTGCGACTGCAGTTCGAGCAGGCCACGGCGCGTTTGCGCGCTTTCCTCGGTCATGCGCTGCTGCGACTGCTGCATGCTGTCGACACGCTGGCGCATTTCCAGGATGGCGCGGCGCGCCTCGTCATCGCCGAACAGCGCGGCATGGCCGCTGGCGGCGTAGCCGGCCATCAGGCCGGCAGCCAGCAGCGTGCGCAGCGCGGTGCGATGCAGGATCGGGGAGCGCTGCATGTTCATCAACGGTAGGACAGTTCAGCGCGGCGGTTTTGCGCGTAGGCGTCTTCGGAATGGCCTTCGGAGGCAGGCTTTTCCTTGCCGTAGCTCACGGCTTCCATCTGCGCGTCGCTCACGCCCAGCAGGCCCAGCGAGCGGCGCACGGCTTCAGCGCGCTTTTGGCCCAGGGCCAGGTTGTATTCGCGGCCGCCGCGCTCGTCGGTGTGGCCTTCGATCTGGACCTTGCGTGCAGAAGACGCCTTCAGGAAGCGTGCATGGGCTTCTATCTGGGGCTGGGCGTCGGCCTTGACGACGTAGCTGTCGAAGTCGAAGTAGACGATGCGGCTGACGCCCTGGGGACCTGCCTTGTCGGCAGCCGAGCCGGTCAGGTCCACGCCCGAGATGCCGCTTTGCGAGGTGCTGCCGGTGCCGGCACCGCTGCCCTGGCCCGTGCTGGAGGCGCCCGCGTCGGTGACCGGGGTTTCGTCGAGCTTGACGCCCGAGCTGCAACCTGCCATGAGTGCGGTGACTGCAAGTGCCAGGGAAAGTCGTTTGATGGTGATCATGAAAAATCTCCGTATGTCCGGATGGACTTCGTGCTGAGTTGACTTGTTGACTGAAAAGAAATCGAGGAAGCCGGGCTATCACTGGCGCTGGAACGGACCCCAGTCGGGCTCGCGGATGTCTCCGCCCTGCCCTGCCAGCCGCGCCTTGATCTTGCCGTCCAGCGTGGTGGTCATCAGGGACTCGCGGCCCTGCTGCAGCGTGGCGTAGACGATCAGGCGGCTGTTGGGAGCGAAGCTGGGGCTTTCGTCGGCCGTGGTGTCGGTGATGGCATTCACGGTGCCGGTGCCCAGGTCCATGACGTGGAGCTTGAAGCCGCCGCCCACGCGCGAGATGTAGGCAAGCCACTTTCCATCGGGGCTGACACTGGGCGAGATGTTGTAGTTGCCGGTGAAGGTGACGCGCTCCGCGCTGCCGCCGGAAGCCGGCACCTTGTAGATCTGCGGGGCGCCGCCACGGTCGCTGACGAAGTAGATGGAGCGGCCGTCGCTGGAGAAGTTCGGCTCGGTGTCGATGCCGCTGCTTTGCATCAGGCGGCGGGGCTCGCCGCCCTGGGCGCTGATCAGGTACAGCTGCGAACCACCATCACGGCTGAGCGTGACGGCCAGCGAGTTGCCATCGGGAGCCCAGGCCGGCGCGCTGTTGGAGCCCCGGAAGTTGGCGACCAGGCGACGGCGGCCGCTGGCCACATCGTGCACATAGACCACGGGCTTGCGCGACTCGAAGGACACATAGGCCAGCTGGGTGCCGGTGGGCGACCAGGCGGGCGAGATGATGGGTTCCGGGCTGGACAGGGCGGACTGCGCGTTCTCGCCATCGGCATCGGCCACCCACAGGCGGTAGTTGCTTCCTGCCTTGGTCACGTAGGCGATGCGTGTGGAGAACACGCCTTTCTCGCCCGTGAGTTTCTCGTAGATGTAGTCGGAGATGCGGTGGGCCACCAGGCGCAGGTCGCCGGTGGTGACGGCAAAGCCCTGGCCGCCCAGGTCCTGGCCCTTGACCACGTCCCAGAGGCGAAAGCGCACGTCGTAGCGGCCATCGGCCAGGCGCGTGATGCTGCCCACGGCCAGGGAATCTGCGCTTTTCTGGCGCCACATGGCGACATCGGGGCGCGAGGTTTCATCGAGTTGCACGCCGGCCGTGTCCACGGCGCGGAACTGACCGCTGCGCTCCAGGTCGGCCTGGATGATGGCCGAGATCTTCTGGGGCGCCTGCCCTTCTCCCTTGAATGCTGCAATGGCGATGGGCAACTGGGTCAGGCCCACGCCCGTCACTTCGACGCGGAACTGGGCCAGCGCGGGAATTGCAGGAGTGGAGGCAAGAGCGGCCAGCAGGGTTCGGCGCGAAGGGCGCGGCACGGCCGCCAGGGAGGAAGGAGAAAGGAGTCGGTCAATAGTCATTGGCATTCATCAATATCTACGGGAAGACCCCGGTACTTGCACAGGTGCGAATGTTACACACACTGGATGCGTCACGATGTAAGAACGTGCACTGTAGGGTCTGTCGGCCCAGGCTTTGTCGATCCCCGCCAGCCGCATCGGTTCCCCATGGGGCAGCCCCAGGCAAGCCCGCCGTAAAATCCGCGCTTCATGCACGCACCATCCTCACCGCCGCCGGCCCCTGCGCCGTCCGCCGCACCGGCGGCCCATGATCTCGCCAGCACCCTGACCCTGTCGCAGCGCCTGAAGCGCCTGTCCCCCTATTTTGGTGGTCAGCGCCTGGCCTGGACGATGGCCGTGGCCGCCACGCTGGTGGGTGCGGTCACCGAGCCGTTGATACCGGCATTGCTGCAGCCGCTGCTGGACAGCGGCTTCACCGACGGCACGCTGCCCCTGTGGTCGGTGCCGCTGGCCATCATCGGCGTGTTCCTGGTGCGGGGCCTGTCGCAGTTCGTGGGCCAGTACGCGCTGGCGCGCATTGCCAACGAGGGCATGCTGGCGCTGCGCAGGCGCCTGTTCGAGCGGCTGCTGGCGGCCGACATGGCCTTGTTCTCGCGCCAGTCGGCCTCATCGCTGTCCAACACCGTGGTCTATGAGGTGCAGACCGGCTCCACCCTGCTGGTGCAGGCCATGCTGGGCATCTCGCGCGATGGCTTCACCCTGGTGGCGCTGCTGGGCTACCTGCTGTATCTGAACTGGCAGCTGACGCTGGTGGTGGCCGCCGTGGTGCCGGGCGTGGCCTGGATCATGAAGACGCTGTCGCGCCGCCTGTACCGCATCACCAAGATCAGCCAGGAGGCCACGGACTCCCTGGCCTATGTGGTGGAGGAGAACGTGCTGGCCCACCGCATGGTGCGCCTGCATGGCGCGCAGCAGGGCCAGCAAAAGCGCTTTGGCGGCCTGAGCGGGCAACTGCGCAAGCTGGCCATCAAGGCCACCATCGCCTCTGCCGCGATGACACCGCTGACCCAACTGCTGGCCGCTGCTGCCCTGTCGGCCGTGATCTGCATCGCACTGTGGCAAAGCCGGGGCACGGGCGCCGCCGCGGCCAATGTGCAGGATGTGACGGTGGGCAGCTTCGCGGCCTTCATCACGGCCATGCTGATGCTGATTGCCCCCATTCGCCGCCTGGCCGATGTGGCCAACCCCATCACGCGCGGCGTGGCGGCGCTGGAGCGCGGCCTGCATCTGCTGGAGGGCTCGGGCGACGAGACCGGCGGCACCCAGGTGCCCGGCAAGGCGCGTGGCGAGATCGAGCTGCGCGACGTGTCCGTGCAGTTTGGCGAGGACAAGGCGCCCGCCCTGAGCCATGTGGATCTGCGCGTGCGACCCGGCGAGGTGGTGGCCCTGGTGGGGCCGTCCGGCGCCGGCAAGACCACGCTGGTGAACCTGCTGCCGCGCTTTCTGCAGCCCACGGATGGGCAGTTGCTGCTGGACGGCACCCCCCTGCCCGAATGGGATCTGGCCGCCCTGCGCCAGCAGTTCGCCATGGTCAGCCAGGATGTGGTGATGTTCAACGACACCATTGCCGCCAATGTGGCGCTGGGTGGCGTGGAAGACGAGGCACTGCTGTGGGCGGCGCTGGACGCCGCCAACCTGGGCTCGCACGTGCGCGGCCTGCCCCAGGGCCTGCAGACGGTGGTGGGCCACAACGCCAGCCAGCTGTCCGGCGGCCAGCGCCAGCGGCTGGCGATTGCGCGGGCGCTGTACAAGGATGCGCCGGTCCTGATTCTGGACGAGGCCACCTCGGCACTGGACAACGAATCCGAGCGCCTGGTGCAGGAGGCGCTGACACGGCTGATGCAGGGCCGCACGACCCTGGTCATCGCCCACCGGCTGTCCACCATCGAGCATGCCGACCGTGTGGTGGTGATGGAGCGCGGCCGCATCGCCGAGCAAGGCACGCATGCCGAACTGCTGGCGCGCGACGGGCTGTATGCCAGGTTGAGCAGGAACCACGCCACCTGAGCGGACAGGATTAGGGGCGGCCATGCCGCTTTCGCTTGCGGCTGGCGGCTACCAGCTCCCGCGCGAGGGCTGGGTCTTGCGTTCGGCCTTGATGGCCTTGGTGAGTTTGTCGACCATGTATTGGCGGTCCACCTGCCTGGCGAAGTCGGCGGCGGTGAAGCCGCGCTGGTTGCGCAGGATGACGTCGGCGCCTTCGGCGATGAGCAGGTCCACCACGGCTTCGCTGCTGTACTGGGCAGCCAGCATCAGCGGCGTGGTGCCGTTGGGCGATTCGGCGTCGATGTAGGCGCTTTTGTCCAGCAGCAGCTTGATGATGTCCAGCGTTTGGGGCAGGTCGGCCGAGGTGGCGTAGTGCAGCGGTGTCCAGCCGGGGCGGTTGACATCGGCGCCCCGGCGTATGAGTTCCTTGGCCAGGTCCAGGTGGCCCTTGATGCAGGCCATCATCAGCGGCGTTTCGCCCTGCTGCGAGGCTTCGTTGACCTTGATGCCTGGGGACTTGAGCAGCACGTCGAAGACGCCCAGGGAGCCCTGGTGCAGGGCCGCAACCAGGCCCGGGCGGCCGCGCGTGTCGCGCGTGTTGGGATCGAAGCCGCGAAAGATCAGGTTGACCATGGCGCGCTCGTTGTCGCTGACGATGGCACGCACGTAGTCGTCGTACTGGCTGGCGTGCGCCAGCCCGGCACCGGCTGCAGCCACGGCCGTCAGGGCGCGGCCGGCCCGGGCCAGCCAGCGGCGACGGTCCACGCGGCCGACGGCCGCAGCATTCAGTCTCATGCGACAACCCCCTTGAAAAGCTGATCGAAGTTGGCACTGGTCAGGGCGGCCACCTCCTCGACCGGAATGCCGCGCACCTGTGCAATCTGCTGGGCCACGTACGGCACATACGACGGATTGTTGGTCTTGCCGCGATAGGGAACGGGCGCCAGATAAGGGCTGTCGGTCTCGATCAGCAGGCGGTCGGCCGGCACGAAGGCGGCCACGTCGCGCAGGTGCTGGGCGTTCTTGAAGGTGACGATGCCCGACATCGAGATGTAGTAGCCCAGGTCCAGCGCCGCGCGCGCGACCTCCATGGTCTCGGTGAAGCAGTGGAAGACACCGCCGGCCTGGCCTGCCGAGCCGTCCTCGCCTTCTTCGCGCAGGATGGCCAGCGTGTCGTCCGAGGCACTGCGGGTGTGGATGACCAGGGGCTTTTGCGTCTGGCGCGCCGCGCGGATGTGCACGCGAAAGCGCTCGCGCTGCCACTCCAGGTCGGCAATGGTGCGGCCGCCCTTGCGGTCTTCCATGCCGTAGTAGTCCAGGCCAGTCTCGCCGATGGCGACCACGCGCACCAGCGCGGCGCGCTCCACCAGGTCGCCCACGCTGGGCTCGGTCATGTGTTCGGTGTCGGGGTGCACGCCCACGGTGGCCCAGAAATTGTCGTGGTCCAGCGCCAGCTGGTGCACATCGCCGAACTCCTCCATCGTGGTGCAGATGCACAGCGCACGCGTGACACGCGCGGCCGCCATGGCCTCGCGGATCTCGGGCAGGCGGCTTTGCAGCTCGGGGAAGTTCAGATGGCAGTGGGAATCGGTAAACATGGAATCTCGTGGTTCAGAAACAGCCATGCCGACCCGGGAGCTGTCCTCCCTGTCGGCATGCATGGCAGGCAGGTGCACCTGAAACAGGTGCAGCCATCAGACCGTCTGCGTGGCCTTGTCCGAGCTCAGCGCCGCGCCCAGGATGTTCTCGATCTTGGCCTTGAGCTCGGCGGATTTCTCGTCCTTGGGAAACTGTATGCCTATGCCCTGCGTGCGGTTGCCCGAGGCGCGTGCGGGCGTGATCCACGCCACGCGACCGGCCACGGGATAGCGCTGGGGCTCGTCGGGCAGGGTCAGCAGCACGTAGACATCATCGCCAAGACGGTACTCACGCTGCGTGGGCACGAAAACGCCCCCTTCGGCGAACATGGGAATGTAGGCAGCGTACAGCGCGGCCTTTTCCTTGATCGCCAGTTGCATCACGCTGGGACGGGGTGTGGAGGGTGCGGTGCTCATGGATGGTTTGCAGACATTGGTTCGGTGAGCGGCCGGCGCAATCGGCACCGGGCCCAGGGCCGTAGGTTAACAGGCCGGGCTTTCATGTGGCGAAAAGCGCCTGGCCATGTTCTCCCGTGCCCCACCCTTCATGCCCGGCGCTGGCGGGCAGGCTGGCCGGACATGAGCACGCGCCGCGCCTCTGCGGCCAGGGCTTCTGCCATGAGGCCTGCGTTGAAGGGATGGTCGGCCGTGCGCGCGGCCTGGGCCAGGGTTCGCGACCATTCGGCCAGCAGGCCCATGTCCAGCGGCCGCGAAGGCAGGTCGGCTGGCGTGAAGTAGCGCGGCGCGGCGCCTGCGGCCAGTGCCATCAGGTCGTGGCAGATCTTTTGCAAGGCCTCCACGGCATGGGGCGGCGCGTAGGCGGCCAGGGCCGCCACATCGCCCTTGGCCAGCGCACGCGGCAGCTGTGACCACGACGCCATGTCGCTGCCGCCACCGCTTTGCGCCAATGCCAGTGCATCGCCGGGCCGCCCGCCTGCTGCGCGCAGCGCCACGGCGGCCGCTTCAGGGGGCACGCCCTGCGTGTCCAGCCAGGAAAGGGCCTCTTGCTGATCCGGCCAGGCCATGGTGTGGATCAGGCAGCGGCTGCGAATGGTGGGCAGCAGCTGGTGCGATGCCTCGCTGGCGAGCACGAAACGCGCATCGCCTGGCGGCTCCTCCAGCGTCTTGAGCAGCGCATTGGCCGTGATGGCATTCATCTGCTCGGCCGGATAGACCAGCACGGCCTTGCCGCGCCCTCGCGCACTGGTGCGCTGGCAGAACTCCACGGCGTCGCGCATGGCCTCGACACGGATTTCCTTGCTGGGCTTGCGCTTCTTGTCGTCGATGTCGGCCTGGGCCTTCTCGGGCAGGGGCCAGCCCAGCGCCATCATCTGCACCTCGGGCATGAGCACGCACAGGTCGGCATGGGCGCGCACGTCGATGGCATGGCAGCTGCCGCAGTGGCCGCAGGCGCCCTGCGGCGACGGCGACTCGCAGAGCCAGGCACGCACCAGTGACAGCGACAGCGCGTACTGCCCCAGGCCCGAAGGCCCCTGCAGCAGCCAGGCATGGCCGCGCTGTGCGAGCAGGCGTGTGCGCTGTTCGGCAATCCAGGAGGTGTCGGTCTCGGCCGGCTGTGGCAGGGCTTCGTTCATGCCGCACCTCCCTGGCCGCCGACCATGATGGCCAGCCAGCCCCGGCGCACCATGACCTGCGTGATCTGCTGCCAGACCGCATGCCGGCTGGCGTTGGAGTCGATGCGGGCAAAGCGCTGGGGCGCTGCTGCAGCGCGCGACGCATAGCCCTGGGCCACGCGGGCGAAGAAGCTGCCGGGTTCGGACTCAAAGCGGTCCGGCACGCGGGCCGAGGCCAGGCGCTCGGCGGCCACCTCGGCGGGCAGGTCGAACCAGAGCGTCAGGTGGGGCTCGCGCAGCAGATCGGGCTGGGGGGCGGTGCCCGTCTGCACCATGCGCTCCAGCGTGGCCAGCGGCTGCAGGTCGAAGCCACGGCCTGCGCCCTGGTAGGCAAAGGTGGCATCAGTGAAGCGGTCGCAGAGCACGACCTCGCCGCGCGCCAACGCGGGCTCGATCACCTGCACCAGGTGGTCGCGTCGCGCGGCAAAGGCGATCAGCGCCTCGGTCAGCGGGTCCATGGCGTCGTGCAGCATCAGCGCGCGCAGCTTTTCGGCCAGCGGCGTGCCGCCGGGCTCGCGCGTGAGCGTCACCGTGCGGCCCTGGTCACGGAAAGCCTGGGCCAGCGACGCGATGTGCGAGGACTTGCCGGCGCCATCGATGCCTTCGAAGCTGATGAACAGGCCGGCGGGGGTTGCATTGGTCATATGGAAAGAGAGGATACGCAAGCGCCGCGGGAACCGCAGCAGCCCTGGGGAATATCTCAGGGCTTTTGCTCAGGGCTTTTGCTGGCCGCGCTGGTAGCGGTTGACGGCGCGGTTGTGCTCGTCCAGCGAGGCACTGAAATGGCTGGTGCCGTCTCCGCGCGCCACGAAATACAGCGCCTTGGTCTGGCTGGGCTGCACGGCGGCCATGAGGGCGGCCTTGCCGGGCATGGCGATGGGCGTGGGCGGCAGGCCCGCGCGGGTGTAGGTGTTCCAGGGCGTGTCGGTCTGCAGGTCGCGGCGGCGCAGGTTGCCGTCGAATTTCTCACCCAGGCCGTAGATCACGGTGGGATCGGTCTGCAGCAGCATGCCGATGCGCAGGCGGTTGGTGAACACGCCTGCGATCTGGGCACGGTCGGCCGCGCGGCCGGTTTCCTTCTCGACGATGCTGGCCAGGGTCAGGGCCTCGTCGGGGCTCTTGAGTGGCGTGTCGGCCGAGCGCAGCGCCCAGACATCGGCCAGGCGCCGGTCCATGGCATGCAGGGCCCGGCGCAGCACGGCCAGGTCGGAGCTGCCCTTGGCATAGGTATAGGTATCGGGGAAGAACCGGCCCTCCGGCGCCACCCCGGGACGGCCCAGGGCCTGCATCAGGGCCGCATCGTCCATGCCCGCGCTTTCCTGGCGCAGGAATTCCTCGCGGGCCAGGGCTGCGCGCACCTGGCGCCAGTTCCAGCCCTCGACCAGGGTCAGCGCCTTGAGCGATTCCTCGCCACGCGCGAGCTTTTGCAGCAGCACATAGGGGGTCAGGCCCGTGGTCAGTTCATAGTTGCCGGCCTTGATCTGCCGGTCCTGCCCCGAGACGCGGAACCAGGCATACAGCAGCCGCGCATCGGTCTGCACCCCGGCCTTGACCACTTCGCGGGCGACGCCGCGCGGCGTGGTGCCGGGTTCGACCTCCAGCTCCAGCGTGGGCTGGGACAGCGGCAGGGGCTGGTTCAGCCACCACCAGCCGGCACCGGCCAGCACGGCTGCCAGCACCAGCAGCATCATCAAAGCGCGAAAGATAAAGCGCACAACCTCGGTCCAAGCAAGCAATAGAGCGGCTGATCATAATTCAGCCATGACCCAGCCTTTACTGAACGGCATCGCCCCCGTTTCCCATCTCGGCGTGATACGCGCCCTCGGCGAAGACGCCGCCCCATTCCTGCATGGCCAGCTGACCAACGACTTCGCGCTGCTCGATCTGCAGCATGCGCGTCTGGCGGCGTTCTGCACGGCCAAGGGCCGCATGCTGGCCAGCTTCATCGGCTTCAAGCGCAGCAAGGACGAGATCCTGCTGCTGTGCGACCGCAGCCTGCTGGCACCCACGCTCAAGCGCCTGTCCATGTTCGTGCTGCGCGCCAAGTGCAAGCTCAGCGATGCCACGGCCGACTTCACCCTGCTCGGCCTGGCCGGCGACTCCGCCGTGCAGGCCCTGGGCGCGGGCGCCGCACCCTGGACCAAGTCGGACGACGGGGCCGCCAGCCTGATCGCCCTGTACCCGGCCGCCGGCCAGCCGCGCGCCCTGCGCGTGGCCCCTGTCGGTGCGCCCCTGCCCGAAGGCCCCGCACTCAGTGAGGCCGATTGGCTCTGGAGCGAAGTCGCCAGCGGCATCGCCACGCTGTCGGCACCCGTGGTCGATGCCTTCGTGCCGCAGATGCTCAACTACGAATCGGTGGAAGGCGTGAACTTCAAGAAGGGCTGCTACCCGGGCCAGGAGGTGGTGGCCCGCAGCCAGTTCCGGGGCACGCTCAAGCGCCGCGCCTACATCGCCCATGCCCAGCAGCCGCTGGCAGCCGGCATGGAAGTCTTCACGCCCGAGGATCTGGAGCAGGCCACCGGCACCGTGGTCCAGGCCGCCCCGGCGCCCGGCGGGGGCTGGGACGCCATTGTCTCCATGCAGATCAGCTCGGCTGAGCAGCGCCTGCTGGCCCACGCCGCCCTGGGCGAGGGCCAGCGCGCCGATGCCGCGCAGGCCGTGGCGCTGCAACTCCAGCCCCTGCCCTACGCGCTGCGCGAGGACATTTGAGATTTGGGCCTTGCACCGCCTGAGCTGCCTGCAGCTCAGGCGGTGAGCACTTTCCTCATGGTGATGTGGGGAATGCCGGCCTCTTCATAGGGCTCGCCCTCGGGCGTGAAGCCCGCGCGCAGGTAGAACGACTCGGCATGGCGCTGCGCGTGCAGCACGACTTCGCGGTCGCCGCGCTGGCGGGAGGCCTCCACCAGGCTGTCCAGCACGATGCGGCCCCAGCGGCCGCCGCGCACGCTGCGGTCCACGGCCATGCGGCCGATCCTGCCCGCGCCGGGGCTGTCGCTGACCAGGCGGCCGGTGGCAATGGGCTGGCCCAGGCCGTTGTAGACCACGGCGTGGCGGGCCACGGGGTCGAACTCGTCGATCTCGATCTCGCGCGGCACGCCCTGCTCGTGCACGAACACGGCCAGGCGCAGGCGCTCGGCGTCGCGGCCCAGGTCGTTCCAGCTGCCCGATGCCACGCGCACCACGCTCTGGCCGGCCTCATAGGCCGTGAGCACGTCGCGCAGCTGCTGCGGCACGGGCAGCGGCTGGCGCGTGGTGGCATCGGCGAACACATAGACCAGTTCCACGGTGTTGAGCAGTTCCATGCCCCGGAAGATGCCGGCCTCGAACAACAGCGAGGTATTGCCCTGCCTGGCACAGCGTATGCCCACATGCAGCACGTCGCCCAGCGTGGCCGATGCGTGGTAGGTGGTGGTGGCCTTCTTGACGAACAGCTCGCCGCCCAGGGCCGCGAAGGATGACTCATAGGGCATGCCCAGCTGGCGCCAGTAGTCGGTGACGGCCACGTCGGCGTACATCAGGTAGTGGGCGTTGAAGACGATCTTCTGGGCGTCCACTTCGGACCAGCGCACTTCGATGCGTTGCAGCGTGCGGAAATCTTGGCGTTGCATGGGTTTTTCTCTCCTGTTGTCTTGGGTGTCTTGGGTGCCCTGGCTCTCAGGCCGCGAAGGCGTCGGCCAAGGCGCGCGCCATGTCGGCATGTGCACGGCGCGCTTCGGCAATGGCGCGGCCCATCTTGACGAATTCATGGGTCACGCCCCGGTAGATCTCCAGATCCACGGGCACGCCCGACATGCGCAGCTTGTCGGCGTATTCCACGCCCTCGTCCACCAGCGGGTCGCATTCGGCCAGGCCTATCCAGGCTGGGGCCACGCCGTCCACGTCAGGCGCCAGCAGCGGGGCGAAGCGCCAGTCCTCGCGGTCGGCAGGGCTGTTGAGGTACTGGGCAAAGAACCAGGTGATGGCCGGCTCGTCAATGACCAGCCCGTGGGCGAAACGGCGGTGCGAGTCAGTGTCCTGGTGGGCCGTCGTGCCCGGGTAGATCAGCAGTTGCAGGGCCAGCTTCAGGCCTGCATCGCGCGCATGGATGGCGCAGGCTGCGGCCAACGTGCCGCCCGCGCTGTCGCCGCCCACGGCCAGGCGTGCAGGGTCGGCGCCCAGCAAGGCGCCCTGCGAAGCCAGCCATTGCAGCGCATCCCAGGCGTCGTTGTGGGCCGTGGGGAATTTGTGCTCGGGCGCGCGCCGGTATTCCAGCGAGATCACCATGGCGCCCGAGAGGTGGGCCAACTGGCGGCACAGCACGTCGTGCGTGGCCACGCTGCCCACGGTGAAGCCGCCGCCATGCAGGTACAGCAGCACGGGCAGGCCAGAGGCCGGTGCCTGGGCACGCTCCTCAGGCGCATAGAGCCGAGCGGGCAGCAAGGCGCCATCGCGCGCGGGAATCTGCAGGTCCTCGACACGCGGCAGGACGGGCTTGGGAATTTCGAGCACGCCGGCGCCCGCCTCATAGGCGGCGCGCGCACCCTCGGCGCCCAGCTGGTGCATGGGCGTGCGTGCGGCGCGCTCCATGCGGCGCAGCACATCGCGCATCTGGTGGGTCAGGGACGCCGGCAGCGGCGTGGCGTGGGGGCGGGATTCGGGCTGGGGCACGTTCAGGAGCAAGTTCAGGGACAGGTTCGATCGGAGCCATCTGGCAAGGCACGGCAGGCGCCGCGCAGCAGGCATTGTGCCGCGAGCACAAGGCCCTGGCAGCCATGCGATGGCAGTGCACGCCCGTGCTGTCGCCCCCGTGACCGCGCAGGCGCCCTCTCAGGGTTTGCTTTGTTTGCAGTGCAGCACGCGCGGTCTAGATTCGGCGCACTCCCCCTGATCCCCACCACGGGCCGCAGCGGCCCGCAACGAGTCACCGACCATGGCTTTCATCAACTACGTCACCCAGATCCAGTTTGACTTCGGCGCCGTGCGCCTGTTGCGCCAGGAGTGCGAGCGCGTGGGCATCACGCGGCCGCTGATCGTCACCGACCAGGGCGTCAAGGCGGCCGGCGTGCTGCAAAAGGCGCTGGATGGGCTGGGCGACATGCCGCACGCAGTGTTCGACCAGACGCCCTCCAACCCCACCGAGGCCGCCGTGCGTGCGGCCGCTGCGATCTACCAGGAGCAGCGCTGCGACGGCCTGATCGCCGTGGGCGGCGGCAGCGCCATCGACTGCGCAAAGGGCGTGGCGATTGCGGCCACGCACGAAGGGCCGCTGTCGCACTACGCCACCATCGAGGGCGGCTCGCCGCGCATCACCGAGCGCGTGGCACCGCTGATTGCCGTGCCCACCACCAGCGGCACGGGCAGCGAGGTGGCGCGCGGCGCCATCATCATCGTGGACGACCACCGCAAGCTGGGCTTTCACAGCTGGCACCTGGTGCCGCGCGCCGCCATCTGCGATCCGGAACTGACCTACGGCCTGCCCGCCATGCTGACGGCCGCCACGGGCATGGACGCCATCGCCCACTGCATGGAAACCTTCATGGCAGCCGCCTTCAATCCGCCTGCCGACGGCATTGCGCTGGACGGCCTCACGCGCGGCTGGGCGCACATAGAACGCGCCACCCGCAATGGCCAGGATGCCGAGGCACGCCGCCAGCTGATGAGCGCCAGCATGCAGGGCGCCATGGCCTTCCAGAAGGGCCTGGGCTGCGTGCACAGCCTCAGCCACAGCCTGGGCGGCGTGAACCCGCGCCTGCACCACGGCACGCTCAACGCCATGTTCCTGCCCGCCGTGGTGCGCTTCAATGCCGAGGCCGAGAGCGTGCGCGCCGAACAGCGCCTGCAGCGAATGGCCCACGCCATGGGTCTGGCCTCGGGCAGCGACATTCCCGAAGCCATACGCGACATGAACGCCCGCCTGGGCCTGCCCACGGGCCTGGCCGCCATGGGCGTGGAGCGCGCCCAGTTCGCGGCCGTGATCGGCGGGGCGCTCAAGGACCATTGCCACGGCACCAACCCGCGCCTGGCCAGCGCCGACGACTACGAGCAGATGCTGGCCACCTCGCTGTGAGCCGCCGTAGCCGCTGTGAGCGGGCTCAGTGGCCGGGCGGTGACTGCTCCGGTGACTGGGCCGGTGGCGGCGCCGGTACAGACGCGGGAGCGGGAGCCGGCGCCGGCGCCGGCGCTGCGCCGCTTTCCATCATGCGGCGCACTTCCACGGTCTGCATCAGCTGCTCGGCCATGACGGCCAGCAGCTCCAGATCTGCCGGCGAGACCTCGCGCGGTGCGTCGTCCATGATGCAGAAGCTGCCCAGCACCGCGCCGTGGCGGTTCCTGAGCGGCACGCCTGCGTAAAAGCGCAGCCGCATGGCCTGCAGTGCGGGGTTGCCGGCAAACCGGGGGTCGCGCGCTGCGTCGTGCACCACCAGGGGCTCGCCGCCGTGCACCACATACGAGCAGATGGACTGCCCGCGCGGCATCCCGGCCGATGCGGGGTCGCCCTGGTCCGCCACCAGCAGGCTGCCGGGCGTGTGCACGCGGTCGGCATCGACCCATGAGACCTGGGCCCATTTCACGTCGAAGGCATTGGCGGCCTGCTGGGCTGCCTCGTGGTACAGCGGCGGCAGGCCGGGCCCGAGCACGCCGCTGTCGCGCAGCTGGCGCACGCGCTGCTCATCGTCATCGGGAATGGGCGCGGCCAGGCCCTGGCCTGCCGCGTCGGGCAGGCGCAAGGCGTCCACCCACAACTGCAGCTCGCGCAGGCTGGACACGCAGGCGGCGGCGCCGCAGCGGCGCGCGAACTCGGGGTCGGACACCACGGCCGGCGCATTCCACAGCGCCAGCACCACGCGCAGATGCGGCCAGTGGCGGCGCACCCGCCGCATGATCTGGCGCGCCACGGTCTGGGGCTGGGCGCTGAAGACCGAGAGCACCAGCAATTGCGCCTCGGCAAGGGCCTGTGCGCCTGCATGGCCCTGCGGCAGGCCGCCGCCCTCGCCCTGCCCCAGCTGGCGCCATTGCGGATCGGCCGCCAGCGCCCAGTCCGAGCAGCTGACCACGTGGCCGCGCAGCGCCTCGCTGTGCGCCACCATGGCCGCTGCCAGGGCATCGACCTCCCAGCGCGCGCCCACGCAATGGATGCGCAGGGCCCGCGAGGACAGGTCTGCGGGCGCGGGATGGCTTTCCCGCAGCTCCTCGACCAAGGCATCCATGCCGCTGGACAGGCGCAGCCGGTGCTCGGCCGTGGCCGACTCCAGGTGCTGCTGGGTGGCCAGGCGCAGCGCGGGGATCGCCACCTCGTCATAGAAGCCGGCCACTGCGGCCGAGCGTTCGTCCGCCGAGGCCCGCGCCGGCAGCCTTGCGTCCACCAGTTCATGCGCCAGCGTGACCGCATCTTCCACATCGTCGGCCAGCAGGCGCTGGTACAGCCGCTGGGCCGGACCCAGCACGGGGGAGCTGCCCAGCAGCACCTCCATGAACTGCAGCGCCGGTATGTAGCGGCCCAGCACCAGCAGGCAGACCGTGAGCGGCGTGGACAGGATCAGCCCTATCGGCCCCCACAGCGCCGTCCAGAAGGTCGCGGCCGCAATGATGGACAGCGTGGACAGGCCCGTGCTGCTGCCATACAGCCAGGGCTCGATGAGGTTGTTGCTGATCAGCTCCAGCGCCATGATCAGCCCCAGCGTCATCAGCAGCATCTGCCAGCCCGGATCCACCGCAAAGGCCAGCGCCAGCGGGAAGGCGGCAGAGATCATGGCGCCCACATAGGGAACGAACCGCATGATGGCCGCCAGCACCCCCCAGAGAATGGCGCCCGGCACGCCGATGAACCACAGCCCCGCCGCCATGGGCAGTCCATAGGTGATGTTGACCACGAACTGCATGCGCAGGTACTTGCCTATGCGCTGCGAGGCCTCGTCCAGCGCGTCGGTGGCCACATGCAGGTTGCCGCCCATCAGGCGCAGCAGCCGGTCGCGCAGGTCATCGCGGTCCAGCAGGATGAGGATCACGAACAGCAGCACGATGCCGGCCGTGGTCACGGGCTCGGCCACTCGGCCCAGCCACTGCAGCATGCGCGCCGTGGGCTTTTGCTCGGGCGACTGGATCTCCACCTTCTGCACGCGGGGCGTGGTGGCGCCGCGGGAGATCTCACGCTCCACCGTGTCATAGGTGCGCAGGGCGCCGTCCCAGGCGCTGGGCATGTTGGCATTCCTGCGCAGGCTGCGCAGCTTGTCGCGGATGGTGCTCTGGTAGGTGGGCAGGTCGGCGCTGAGCTGCTGCACCTGGCTGCCCAGATAGGTACCCATTCCGGCCAGCGTTGCCAGTGCCATGACCACCACCAGCAGCGTCGCCGCCATGCGCGGCAGGCCCCAGCGCCTGAGCCGGGAGACCGCAGGATCGAGCAAAAAGCCGAACAGCAGCGCCAGGGCCAGCGGAATCAGCAGTCCCTGCCCGAAATACAGGCCCGCGATGATGATGCTGGCCACCAGCAGGCCGGTGAGCAGGCGCAGCGCAGGCACCATGTCGGCCAGCTGTGCCAGGCCCGGCAGGGCCGAACGCACGCTGCGTGCGAAAGCCGCGTCGGCAGCGGCCGCGTTGCCGGCCGCATCGGCTGCGGCGTTCTCAGCGCCTGGTTTTCTGGAAGGCGCTGGTGTGAGGTCGGGATGTGGATTCATGGGGGGACAGGCATCAGGGCTTGGATACGTGCGTGGATGCTGCCGCACTTGCGCCCATCGTGGGATTGCACAGCGCGCTGCGGGCCGGCCCTGTCAGCGGGCACCGCAATCGCTGGAACTCCGCCGCCGCCGCTGCCACAGCTCACCAGCTCACCAGCTCACCAGCGCACACGCACCACCGTGCCGCCGCCAGCACGCGGCGCCAGGTCCAGCGTAGCCCCTATGGCGTGGGCACGGCGGTGCATGCCTGCCAGGCCCATGCCCTGCGCCTCATCGGGTGTACGGGGCGGCAGGCCGCGGCCGTCGTCTTCCACGCGCAACTCCCAGCGCAGCTCGCGGCGCGCGCCGGGATGGGCGCCGTTCGCCCGCGCAATACCCGGCTCCAGGGGCTGCAGCACCAGCCACAGCGTGCTGGCCTGTGCGTGCTGCAGCACATTGCTCACGGCCTCCTGGGTGATGGCAAGCAGGTGCTGGGACGACTGGCCTCGAGGAAGATCGGGCAGATCGGGCAGGCCCGGCTCGGACTGCGGATCGGCCACGCTCCAGCGGATCTGCATGCCACGGCGGTCCAGCACGGGCTGCAGCCGGTGGCGCAGGCGCGCCAGGCGCACGGGCAAGGCGTCCTCCACGGCGTCCATGGCGTCCACCAGCAGGCGCAGGTCCAGCAAGGCCTGCTCCAGCAACTCCTGCGCCTGGCGCTGCCGGGTTTCGCTCGGCTCCAGCAAGGCCATGGCATTCACCAGAAGGCCGCCCACGCCGTCGTGCAGATCGGCGGCAATGCGCCGGCGCTCGGCCTGCACCTCGCGCGAAGGCCGGGGGCTGCGCCTGCGCCGCCACAGCAGCAGCCTGCGCAGGCGCGAGGCACCCATCGCACACAGCAAGGCCGTCAAGACCAGCAGGGCCAGGCTGCACAGGCGAAGCCACAGCGGAGCCTGGTCGCCCTGCTGCCAAAGCCAGGCGCAAAGCGCCAGCATCTGCAGCAGGCCCAGTGCCAGGCAGACTGCCAATGCGCGAAGGGAGTCCTTCATGGCCATGCGGTGGGAAGCGGCGGCGGGGCGGGCCGCACGGGCCCCTGCGGCGCCAGCCAATCAGAACAGGCCGCGCAGCGATGCAAAGCGCACCGCCTGGGCGCGTGTGCGCACCTGCAGCTTGCGGTAGATGTTCTTGATGTGCGTGTTGACCGTCATGGCGCTGATCATCAGGCGCGAGCCGATCTCGGCGCTGGTGTAGCCGCTGGCGACCATGCGCAGCACCTCACGCTCGCGGGTGGACAGGCGGTCCGCCTCGTCGGGCGAGCGGCGCTTGGGCTCGGCGCCCTGGGTCTTGTCGAAGCGCTGCAGCAACCTGCGCGCCAGGCTGGGAGTGACGGATGCGCCGCCATTGGCCACCTGCAGCACGGCCTGCGGGTAGTTGCCGAACCAGGAGTTCTTGACGAGGTAGCCCGTGGCACCCAGCTCGAAGGCGCGCAGCACCTGCTCGTCGTTTTCCATCACGGAGATGATGACGGCCTCGGCCGTGGGCCGCACGGTCTTCATCATGTCCAGCAGCTCGAAGCCCTCGCCGTCGCCCAGGTTCAGGTCGACCAGCATCACGTCGAACTCGTGCTGGCGAATGGCCTTGCGACCCTCTCGGACACTTCCGGCCTGGGCCACGACCAGGGTGCGCGGGTCGTTCATGATTTCCTGGGCAATGACCATGCGGATGTGGGCATCGTCATCGACCAGCAGCACGCGCACGGGCTTGTCGGGCTGGCCGGCCAGATAGTCTGGCCACATGGCGGAACTCAGGCCCGTGCCCAGCATGGCCTGGGCGCGCGAGGAATCGGCGATCAGGGGACGGGCATCGGCGGGAACGTCGGATGGATTCATGCTGTTCTCCTCAAATGTCACGTCATGTATATGACGCAACCGATCACATACGCGCCTTTCACATTAAGAGAAATCGCCACCGATATCCACAATCTTTGACGAAGTTTGTGAAAGATTGCGTAGCTTGCAAATTAACACATTTGTGTGAGAAGCCGGGTCCGTACTTTCTTGATCACCTGACCGGCAGGCCTGTCGGGCCTGGCAGGCCATGCCCTTCCCGATGCCCGCCATCCTCCCCTTGATCCAGCCTCATGACAGCCCCCGGTTCAACGCCTTCCTCCTGCGCCTGCACCGAGCGTATGCAATTCGATACACCGGGTTGTCTGGATGGCCCCATGCCCGCTGGATCAACGGCCTGAAGCGAAGCTGCAACTGCAAATTTTCTGTCGTTACACCTTGAAACTACCCAACTCCATTCACCTCCCAATGCCGCTGCTTTAACGCGATGCAGCCCGCCAGCCAAAGGTTTGCACGGGTAAGTACCCGCCACGTGGATCAGCGCTCACGGCTACCCCGTACAAGAGATGGAACGGCAGGGGCACCCCAAGCACATTGGAGTCCAGACAACGAGCTGGGGTCCAGGGAGACAAGGCCGGAAACCTCCGCAAAGTGTCTGAAAAACGGGTGCTTACACACCTTTTCCTGGTAGTCCGATTCCTTATCAAGGAGCCATCATGAAATCGCTTGCAATTCTTTCCCTGAGCCTGATCGCAACAGCAGCCATGGCTGGCCCCATGGGCGGTGGCGGTGGCGGTGGTGGCGGCGGCGGCGGCGGCAGCAGCAGTTCCCAGATCGAAATCAACGGCCCCAGCGTTCAGGTCACCCTGCTGAACAGGAGCGGCGTGCTCAACGTAGCAACGGGCGGTGGCAAGGCCTCCCAGAACCTGGCCAGCAATGCAGGCAACGTCACCATCGACCGCAGTGGCAGCTCTCTGCAGGTCGTCGCTGCCACCGGCAGCGGCATCTTGAACAAGGCCGATGGCTACGCAGCAGTGGCCGTCAACAACCTGGCCTCCAACTATGGCGAAGTGGAAGTCAAGAACACTTCGATCCAGGTGGTGGCTGCCAAGAACTCGGGCATCGTCAACTATGCCGGTAACGGTTCCATGGCAGTACAGAACATCTCCAGCAACAACGGCTGCGTGACCTGCTACAACAACCACTGAGCCTGACTGCCGGACGAAGGACACTGCCGGACGGCCCCAGGCCTTCCGGCAGCACCTTCCCGGCGAATAGCCAGCTCACCGCACCAGGAGAGCCCACCATGCACACCGCCGCCCATCTCTGTTCGGCTGCCCTACTGGCCTGGCTCGCACTCGGAGCGCCCCCCCTTCATGCAGCAGCCCCCGGCGAAGATCCAGTGGTGCTCAGCAAGCCTGTCGACTATCTGAGACTGCCCACGGCCAAGCAGCAGACATCGTCGGGGCTGGACACCGTCACTGACATCCCCATCAACGTCAAGGCCAAGATCGCGCGCTACGAAGCCATGTCCATGACCAATGCTCCCGGCATCTCCACCGAGGCGAACGTGGTGACCACGACCACAACGAGCAGCACGGGCATGCAGCGCACCTGCACCCAGGACCTGGCCAGCAACACCAACGCCAGCGCGTTCAACCGCTACGGGCCACAGACCAAGGACCAGATCGTGGTCCTCAAGGGCGACCTGATCAACGTCTGCCGCTAGTGCGGCCAGGCGGCCCGCGACCCGGCCGCCTTTCATTTCCAAAACCCATTTCCGGTGCCGGTGCCCCTGGGCGCCAGTGCCCTGGCTCGCCGTTTTCCAGCAGAGGTCCATCATGCGCAACCGCCTTCCAACGCCAGGACTTCCCCGCCCCGATGCCGCGCTGCAGCCGGCATTCGGCGGACATGCGGACAACCGAGGGACTTTCCGCCAGCGATGGGCTGGCAGACAGGGCTGTATGCGGGTGGTGGCCTGCGCGGTATCGGCATCCATCGTGCTGCTGTCGGGTTGCGCGCCGCTGGATGCGCGCAAGGATTCCAAATACCTGGAAAAAGTCTATGCGGCCGACCGCCCGGTGGTGCGGCCGGTGCGCTCCATATCGAGCTTCTCCGATTCGCTGATGTGCATGGACAGGATGTTCCGCAACAGCCACATGCCCACGGTGCTGATCACCAGCAAGCAGTTGCCCGACTATTCGGGCCGCGTGGCCGTGGCCGCCAAGGAGATGGTGGTCACCGCCCTGTCCCAGATGTCGCGCGTCAGCAGCGCCTTCCGCTACGTGGACTATGAGGTGGACATCGCCCGCCAGGACACGGTGCAGAACCTCACCACCATCTTGCTCAACAACAACCAGATCCAGCTGCAGCGCCCGGCCCTGTATGTGTCGGGCGCCGTGTCCTTCATGGACCAGAACGTGCTGCGCAACAACGTGGACATAGGCACCAGCGCCTCGCGCCTGGAAACCGGCTACAGCGCCAACCGCAGCGGCGCCGTGCTGGGCATGGAGCTGCACCTGGGCGACTTCCGCACGCGCACCATCATTCCGGGCCTGGATTCGGCCAACGAAGTCGTCATCGGCAACGGCAGCCAGGGCCTTGACCTGTCGGGCCGTATCGGCAACTACGGCGTGCAGTTCAGCGTGGGCCGCGACTATGCCCAGGGCTCGGGCCCGGCCGTGCGCACCCTGGTCGAGCTGGGCATGATCGAGCTGCTGGGCAAATGGTCACGCCTGCCCTACTGGCAGTGCCTGACGCTGGACCAGACCCATCCCGACTTCCAGCGTCAGCTGCGCGACTGGTATGAGGAAGGCGAAGCCGGCATCCACCAGGAGCTGGTGCGCCAGTCGCTGATCAGCAAGGGCTATCTGCCGCCCGACGCACCGGCCTTCACCGCAGGCAACCCGCAGTGGCGCGAGGCCATAGGGCGCTTCCAGGCCGACAGCGGCATGGTGGTCAATGGCGTGGTGGACTTCAGCACCTACGAGCGCGCACTGCGAGACTTCGTGGCCGTCAGCGCCGATGGACACATGACGCGCATCGGCTGGAACACCAAGAGTGCGGCACCGGTCACCACCGCCTCCGAGAACGTGGCCGTGGCCACGGGTGACTACCGCTACGGCGCCCCCGCGCCCGACCGCAAGCTGGACCTGTGGGTGGAGAACATCACGCCCACGCGCACCTCTTTCGAGACGGGTGAGCAGCTGTTCCTGTCCACCACCGTGTCGCGCGCCTCCTACCTGTCGTGCTTCATGGCCGGTGCCGATGGAGAGGTCACCCGGCTGGTGCCCAACGATGTGAACCGCTCGGGCTGGATCACCGCCGCCCAATCCGTTCGCCTGCCAGACTGGATGAGTCCCAACCCCGGCTACGTCATCAACGCCGGGCCTCCCGGCAAGGAAGGCGTGGCCTGCTTCGCCACCGAGCAGAACATGACCGACAAGCTACCCACGCTGCTCCAGGGCAAGGCCTTCATCGCCATCCCGGGCATGCGCTCCCTGGAGGATGTCAACCAGTACATGGCCAACTCTCTGGGCGCCGACCAGTACACCGGCTCGGCCCGCTTCTGGCAGGTGGTTCCGGCCCAGGCCAAGCGCTGATGAGCGGTGCACGTCACAAGCCAAACAGAGGCAATTGCCATGCCCTCCAGCGCTCATGAATCCCCGCCACGGCGGCGCATCGGGCTGCGCCTGACCGCAAGGCTTGTGCTGCCCGGACTGCTGGTGGTGCTGCCAGGTCTGGCTCCCGCCGTACTGCCGCATGTGCAGGCGGCGGCCCGCTTCACGCCGGTCATGCCCATTCGGGTGGCGACGGCCAGCGTGTACGGTTCCCAGCCGGGCACCAGCAACATCACCTCGACCTCGGACACCGCCCAGCAACGGGCCCTGTCCCAGCTACGCAGCCGCGCCGAAGGCAAGGGCGTGAGCCTGGCCACGCAGCGCGAGGCGCAATGGGTGATGGGCCTGCTGGCACTGCATGGCATTGCCATGGCGCAGGACGGGCCGCAGGCCAGGCAATGGTTCGAGCGCGCGCAGCGCGCCGGCCATCCGCTGGCCAGCGCGGGACTGGCCTGGTGCGCCATGGACGGCTGCGGCCAGCCGCCCGACCCACCGGCCGCAAGACCCTGGATCGCCCAGCTGGCCAAGACCGACCCGGCCCGCGCCCAGTACCTGGAATGGCTGCTGGCGCGGCGCCTGGCACCGCTGTCCACGGCCGAACCCGTGGGCGAGGCCTTGGCCGTGGCAGGCACGCCCGACCAGGAACTGCTGCAGCGCGCAGCGCGCTCCGGCAGCCCCGGCGCCCAACTGGAATGGGGCCTGGCACTGCTCGCGCAGGACGAGCCCGAGGCAGCGCTGCGCCAGTTCCGCGCGGCAGCGGCGCGCTCATCCAGCGCCGCGACCAATGCACAGATGCTGGGCGAGCGCCTGCGGCCCGCAGGCCAGCTGGTGTCGGCGCAGGGCAGCTCCACGCCTGCAGCGCAGGGACCGCAGGCCATGCAGCGCACGCCGCAGCTGAGTGGAGCGCCCAGCGAGCAGGATATCCAGGTGCGCCAGCCCGTCACGGCCCAGCAGCAATGGGAGCAGGCGCAGCGCTACCACCGCGGCGACGGCGTGCCGGCCAACTACACCGAGGCGCTGCGCCTGTACCAGCAGGCCGCATCCCACGGCCATGTGGCATCGCGTCGCATGCTGGAGCTGATCTACTCGCGCCCCGCACCGGGCGGCGGCGTGGACATCGGATGGATGCAGCAGCTGGCGCGCATAGACCCCATGACCATGCAGCCCATGGCGCCCGTCAGCCCCGCGCCCTACCGGCGCGATCCCACGCCGCTGTTCGACATGGTGCCGGCGCCCTGGCACAGGCACTGAGGCAGGAGCGAGGCGCTACAGCACCACGTCCAGGCCGGTGTCGGCCATCCAGTCCACCGGGTCCTGGCGCAGGACCATGTCGATGTCCAGGCCCAGGGCCACGCCCACTTCGCCGGGAAAGCTCACGGCCAGGGCACGCTCGTCCCACTGCGCCTCGCGCGAGCGGGCGCGCCAGGCAGCGATGTGCAGCACGCAGGCCAGCGGATCGAAGCCCGGCTGGGCCAGCGGCGCGTACAGGTGCTGCAGCGCATCGGCCAGCAGCGGTGGAAGGTTCCAGCGGCGGGCCAGGCCCGCACTGACATGGCTGTATGTGTAGCCGCACAGCCGCATTTCCAGCTCGGCGCGACGCGGGTCCAGCGGGCCGACCAGTTCGGTGATGGTGGCGGCGCGGCCGGGGTCGATCATGTGCATGGCCAGCTCCCCCAGGCCATGCATCAGCCCTGCGGCATAGGCCGCCGTGGGGCTGGCCTGCACGGTGCCGGCCAGCGCGCGCGCCACGCGGGCGGCTTCCACGCTGTAGCGCCAGAAGGCCGGCATGGCCATGCCCGGCACGGCATGGGCGCCCACGCCCAGCGGTATGCCCCGCACGATCTGGCGCAGCTGCGCGGGCGCCAGCAGGGCCAGCGCCTCGGGAATGCCGGTGACACGTCCCGCCATGCCGAACACCGGGCCGTTGGCCTGGGCCAGCAGCCCGGCGGCCAGCGCAGGATCGGCTGCGAAGAGCTGGCTCAGCCGGCGCAGGCTGGGCTGCTCGGGCACCAGCTCGCGCAGCAGCAAGGCCACGATGCGCGGCTGCGCCGGCAGGGCCAGGGCCTGTGCCAACAGCGTCTGCAGGTCCAGTGCATGCGCAGCCATCGCGTTTCCTGCCTTGCCGTGCGCGGGACTACTTGCGGGTCTGCAGCTTGGCGAAGGCCGAGGCCATGGCCGATTGCTGCACCGGCTCGGGCGCACGGCGCGGCCCGCCCTGGCTGCCGCGGCCTGCGCTCTCGAAGCGGTTGTCACGGGGGCCGTCGCGGCGCGCCGGTGCCGCATCCAGCTTCATGGTCAGGCTGATGCGCTTGCGCGCCACATCGACCTCCAGCACCTTGACCTTGACGATCTGGCCGGTCTTGACCACCTCGCGCGCGTCCTCGACGAACTTGTGGCTCATCTGGCTGACGTGGACCAGGCCGTCCTGGTGCACGCCCAGGTCCACGAAGGCGCCGAACTGGGCCACGTTGCTGACCGTGCCCTCCAGCGTCATGCCTTCCTTGAGGTCCTTGATGTCCTCCACCCCGTCATTGAAACGGGCCACGACGAAGTCCGGACGCGGATCGCGGCCGGGCTTTTCCAGCTCGCCCAGGATGTCCTTGACGGTGATGGCACCGAACTGCTCGCTCACGAACTGCTCGGCCTTCAGGCCCTTGAGCACTTCGGAGCGGCCCATGAGCTGGTCCACGCTCTTGCCCGTGGTGGCAATGATGCGTTCGACCACCGGGTAGGTTTCCGGGTGCACGCCCGTCATGTCCAGCGGATTGTCGCCGCCGCGGATGCGCAGAAAGCCCGCCGCCTGCTCGAAGGTCTTGGCGCCCAGGCCGGCCACGTCCATCAGCTGCTTGCGGCTCCTGAAGGAGCCGTTGGCATCGCGCCAGCGCACCACGGACTTGGCCACGCTGCCCGACAGGCCCGAGACGCGCGACAGCAGCGGCGCCGAGGCCGTGTTCAGGTCCACGCCCACGGAGTTCACGCAGTCCTCGACCACGGCGTCGAGCTGGCGCGCCAGCTCGCTCTGGTTCACGTCGTGCTGGTACTGGCCCACGCCAATGCTCTTGGGGTCGATCTTGACCAGCTCGGCCAGCGGGTCCTGCAGGCGGCGCGCAATGCTGGCGGCCCCGCGCAGGCTCACGTCCACGTCGGGCATTTCCTGCGAGGCGAACTCGCTGGCGGAATACACAGAAGCGCCAGCCTCGCTGACCACGACCTTCTCGATCTGGCGGTCGGCCTTGCTGGCGATCTTGATCAGGTCGGCGGCCAGCTTGTCGGTCTCGCGGCTGGCCGTGCCGTTGCCGATGGCGATCAGGTTGATCTGGTGCTTTTCGACCAGGCGGGCCAGCACGGCCAGGGAGCCGTCCCAGTCGCGGCGCGGCTCGTGCGGGTAGATGGTGGTGGTGTCCACCAGCTTGCCCGTGCTGTCCACCACGGCCACCTTGACGCCCGTGCGGATGCCCGGGTCCAGGCCGATGACGGCGCGCTGCCCCGCAGGGGCGGCCAGCAGCAGGTCGCGCAGGTTGTCGCCAAAGACCTTGATGGCCACCTTCTCGGCGTCTTCGCGCAGGCGCGAGAACAGGTCGCGCTCGGTGGACAGGCTGAGCTTGACGCGCCAGGTCCAGGCCACGCACTTGCGAATCAGGTCGTCGCTGGCGCGCTTGGCGTGGCTCCAGCCCAGGTGCAGGGCAATCTTGCCTTCGGCCAGGCTGGGCTGGCCGGGCTCGGGCTCCACGGGCTGGACCAGCTTGGCCTCGAGGATTTCCAGCGCGCGGCCGCGGAACACCGCCAGCGCGCGGTGCGAAGGCACGCGGCCGATGGGCTCGTCGTATTCAAAATAGTCGCGGAACTTGGCGACCTCGGGGTCGTTCTCGTTCTTGGATTCGACCTTCTTGGAGCGCAGCAGGCCGTCTTCCCACAGCCATTCGCGCAGCTTCTGCACCAGGGCCGGGTCTTCGGCCCAGCGCTCCGACAGGATGTCGCGCACACCATCGAGCACGGCCAACGTGGTCGAGAAATCAGGGCCCGGCTTGCCGTCGTCCAGGGTGGTGGCCGGCTTGCAGAAGGCCTCGGCCTCCTTGTGCGGGTCCAGCGTGGGGTCGGCAAACAGCTTGTCGGCCAGCGGCTCGATGCCGAATTCCTTGGCGATCTGTCCCTTGGTGCGGCGCTTTTGCTTGAAGGGCAGGTAGATGTCCTCCAGCTCCTGCTTGGTGGGCGCATTGGCAATGGCCAGGCGCAGCGCGTCGGTCAGCTTGCCCTGCTCGTCGATGGCCTTGAGCACCGCGCCCCGGCGGTCCTCCAGCTCGCGCAGGTAGCCCAGGCGTTCGTCGAGCTGGCGCAGCTGGGCATCGTCCAGTCCGCCCGTGACTTCCTTGCGGTAGCGCGCGACGAACGGAACCGTGGCTCCGCCATCAAGCAATTCGACCGCGGCACCCACCTGCTGCGGCTTGACATTCAGTTCTGCGGCGATTTGGGCAATGATTTTTTGCATTCGAGAGGCGCCCCGTGGCGTGGAATCCGGAAAAGCGGCCAAGTGTGCCACACGCGATTCGGGCCGGGCCGCTAGCGGCCGACCCGCAAATGCAAGCATTTCTTGCAGGCCAATGAATTCAAGGGCTTGCAAAATCAATCCACTGCCTGCTTTTGCCGGGGCCCTGCGGCAGGCAGGCACCCTCTGCCACAATCACCAGCTTCGAATGCAAGACGATCTGTTCGGTTCTCCCCCACCATCGGCCCCTGCCCCGCCGCCCGCGCCTGCCGGCCGCACACCGGCACCGCGCAAGGCCGCCGGCGCCGTGCAGCTGGCGCCCCAGGCCCTGCAATGGCAGGCGCTGGCGGACCAGCTTGCGCAGGGCCTGCGCATGGGAGTCTCCACCTGGTCCTACCCGGGCTGGGAAGGTTTGATCTGGGATGGCGCCTATGACAAAAGCGTGCTGGCCAAGAAGGGACTGGAGGCCTATGGCCGGCATCCGTTGATGCGAACGGTCTGCGTGGACCGCAGCTTCTGGAGGCCGTTGACGGCCAGCCAGTACCTGGCCTTCGCGGGCCAGGTGCCGGCTGATTTCCGCTTCGTGGTCAAGTGCCCATCCGTGGTTACCGACGCGCAGGTGCGTGACGAGGACGGCAAGGGCATGTCGCTGAACCCGGTGTTCCTTCAACCCGATCTGGCCGTCACCAGCTTCGTCGAGCCCACGCTCGAAGGGCTTGGCGAGCGGCTGGGCGTGCTGGTGTTCCAGCTCAGCCCGATGACCTGGGGCCTGCTCAGCCGCCCCACCGAACTGCTGGCGCGGCTGCAGGCCATGCTGGAGGCGGTGCGCGCGGCGCTGGCCGCCCATCCGCTGGGCGCGCAGATCATCGTGGCGGTGGAGGTGCGCGACCCGGAGCTGCTGACGCCGCAGTTGGCCGACACCCTGCGCGCCAGTGGCGCCACCTTCTGCCTGGGACTGCACGGCAAGATGCCCCCCATCGAGGAGCAACTGGTTTTTCTGCGCGGGCTGTGGCCCACCCCGCTGGTCTGCCGCTGGAACCTGAACCGCGAGTTCGGTGCCTACGGCTATCCCGATGCGCAAAAGAAGCACGACCCCTTCGACGAGATCCGCACGCCCGATGCGCACACGCGCGCCATCCTCGCCAAGACCATCGATGGCATCACCAGCCGCGGGCTGCCCGCCTTTGTGACGGTGAGCAACGATGCCGAAGGCTGCGCGCCGCGCTCCATCGCGCTGCTGGCCGAGGCCGTGGTCCAGGCGGAGGCGGCCCGGGTTCAGCGCTTGCCGTAGGCGCGCTCCACGCGGGCCACGCGCAATTCATAGTGCTCGTACCAGGCGTCCTTGCCCAGTTGCTGGGCGACCAGGTGCTCGGCATCCTGCTTCCAGCGCGCGATGGATTCGGCCGTGGACCAGTAGGACACGGTGATGCCGAAACCGTCCTCGCCGCGCGTGCTTTCCGCACCCAGGAAACCCTGCTGCTGCGCGGCCAGGTCCACCATGCGCTGGGCCATGAGGCCGTAGCCATCATCGTCGTCCGGCGTTCTGCGCGACGAGAAGATGACGGCGTAGTAAGGCGGCTCGGGGGTGTTGGCAAAGGGGCTCATCGTGGTCGGGCGGCAAGTTCTGCGGGCCCGCAGAATACACCGCCCGCGCTCAGGAATTCGCCGGCTCAGAGGCGGACGGCGCCTGCACCTGCTCGCCGCCCAGCACCTTCCACAGCGTGACGCGGTTGAGCTGCTCGGACAGGCGCAGGCCGATCAGGGTCTGCTGGGCCGTGTAGAGGCTGCGCTGCGCATCCAGCACGGTGAGGTAGTTGTCCACGCCGGCCTTGAAGCGTGCCTCGGACAGGTCGAAGGCCTTTTGCGTGGCCGCGACCATGCTGGTCTGGGCGGCCAGGCGCTCGTCCCACTGCGCGCGGTCGGCCAGCACGTCGGCGGTCTCGCGGAAGGCCGTCTGCACGGCCTTCTCGTACTGGGCGATGGCGATGCGCTGGTTGGCCTCGGCCACCTGCACGCCCGCACGGTTGCGGCCACCGTCGAAGATGGGCAAGCGCACCAGGGGGATGAAGCTCCAGGTGCTGCTGCTGCCGCCAAAGAGGCCATCGAGCTCGCGGCTGCCCGATCCCACGCTGACCGTGAGGCTGATGGTGGGGAACATGGCTGCGCGGGCGGCGCCGATGTTGGCCTCCATGGCGCGCAGGTTGTTCTCGGCGGCCTGGATATCGGGGCGCGCCAGCAGCACGCTGGAGGGCAGCGGTGCAGGCACGGGCTGCAGCGCCGCCGCAGGCTGGGCGCCGGCGCGCAGCGTGGCGGCGCCGGGCAGCAGGGCATCGGGCAGCGGACCGCCCACCAGCAACTGCAGGGCGTTGCGGTCACGCTCCACCTGGGAGGTGAAGCTGGCCACGTCGCCGCGCGCCGTGTCCACCGTGGTCTGGTTCTGGGCCAGCACCAGGCCCGAGGTCGAACCTATCTCATGCATGCGCCGCGTCAGCTCGTAGGCCTTCTCGCGGCTGGCCAGGGTGTCGCGTGCCAGCTGCAGGCGGGCCTGGTCGGCGGCCAGCGTGAGCCAGGCGTTGGCCACGTCGGCCACCAGGCCGATCTGCACATTGCGCCGGTTCTGCTCGCTTTGCAGGAACTGCTGCAGCGCGGCCTCGCTGAGGTTGCGCACGCGGCCCCAGAGGTCGATCTCGTAGCTGGCAAAGCCCAGCTGGGCCGTGTACTGGGTGCTGACCGATGCCGATTGCGTGGCGCTGGTCATGCCGGCGGCCGTGCGCGCACGGCTGGCCTGGGCCTGGGCGTTGACGCTGGGCAGCAGGTCGGCGCGCGTGATGCCGTACTGGGCACGCGCGCGCTCGATGTTCTCCACGGCCACGCGCAGGTCGCGGTTGTTGGCCAGGGCCAGCGCAATGACCTCGCGCAGCTGCCGGGACTGCACCCAGTCCAGCGCGGCGGCCGCCTGCAGGCTGGCCTCGTCGGCCTGTGCCGGATTGGCTGCGGTGCTGCCCACCGTGTCGGGCACGGGCATGTCCGGCGTGCGGTGCTGCGGCGCAAGATTGCAGCCGGACAGCAGGGCCGCCAGCGCGGCCGCAGCGGCGAGGGTGGAACGGTGCATTCGGCGCCTCATGCTGCGCTCTCCTTGGTGGTATGGGGTGAGTCGGTTGCCTGCTGCGGGCTTTCTTCATCCGTGCGCGAGTGGCTCTTGAACCAGCTGCGGATCAGCAGGAAGAACACCGGCACCAGGAAGATGCCCAGCACCGTGGAGGCCAGCATGCCGCCGAGCACGGCCGTGCCGATGGCATTGCGCCCGCCCGCGCCGGCACCCGTGCCGATGGCCAGCGGAATGACGCCGAAGCCGAAGGCCAGCGAGGTCATCAAAATGGGCCGCAGGCGCAGGCGCACGGCCGAGACCACGGCGTCGAAGATGCTCTTGCCCTGCTCCTGCAGCTGCACGGCAAATTCCACGATCAGGATGGCGTTCTTGGATGCCAGGCCCACCGTGGTCAGCAGGCCCACCTGGAAGTACACGTCATTGGTCAGCCCGCGCGTATAGGTGGCGGCCAGCGCGCCCACCACGCCCAGCGGCACGGCCAGCATCACGGACAGCGGCACGGTCCAGCTCTCGTACAGCGCCGCCAGGCACAGGAACACGAAGAGGATGGAGATGGCGTACAGCAGCGGCGCCTGCGCGCCCGACTGGCGCTCCTGCAGCGAGGCCCCCGTCCACTCGTAGCCTATGCCGGCCGGCAGCGTGCGCAGGATGTCCTCGACGATCTGCATGGCCGTGCCCGAGCTGACGCCCGGCGCGGCGCGGCCTTCCATTTCGTAGGCCGGGTTGCCGTTGTAGCGCATGAGCTGGGGCGAACCGTAGGCCCAATAGCTGCTGGAGAAGGCGCTGAACGGCACCATCTCGCCCTTGCCGTTGCGCACCGTCCATTTGGCGATGTCCTGGGGCAGCATGCGGTGCGGCGCATCGCCCTGGATGTAGACGCGCTTGACGCGCTCGTTGTTCAGGAAGTCGTTGACATAGGTGCCGCCCATGGCGCTGGACAGCACGCTGTTGATGTCGGTGTACGACAGGCCGAGCGCGGCGGCCTTGCGGTCGTCGATGTCCAGGCGCAGCTCGCTGGCGTCCTCCAGGTTGGTCATGCGCAGATTGGTGAGCTCGGGGCGCTTGCGGGCCTCGGTCAGGAATTTTTCCTTGGCCTGCAGCAGCGCCTGGTGGCCCAGGCCGTTCATGTCCTTGATCATGAAGTTGAAGCCCGAGCTGGAGCCCAGGCCGCGCACGGCCGGCGGCAGCATGACCAGCACGCGCGCATCGCGGATGGAGGCCAGCTCCCGGGTCGCCCGGTGCGCGATCTCGGAGGCCGACTGGCCCGGCAGCGGGCGCTCCTCCCAGGTCTTCAGCCGCACGAAGGCGCGTGCCGAGGCCTGGTCGCCGTTCAGGCCAGAGACCTGGTAGAAGCTCAGCACGTCGGGCTGCTTGGCAAAGTAGTCGCGCACCTCGTCGAGCACGCCCTGCAGCCGCGTATCGGCCGCGCCCGAAGGCAGGTTGATGTTGACGAAGACAAAGCCCTGGTCCTCGTCCGGCAGGAAGGAAGTGGGCAGGCGCGCCATCAGCAGCCAGACCACGCCGCAGACGGCCAGGAAGATCAGCATCATGCGCTTGGCCCGGCGCAGCGAGTACGCCACCGTGCCCTGGTAGCGCGCGGCCGTGGCGTCGAAATGGTGGTTGAACCAGCGGAAGAACCGGTCGTTCACCCCCAGGATGCCGCTGCGGATCGGGCGGTCATGCCCTGCCCCGCCCGCTGCGGGCGGCTTGAGCAGCGTGGCGCACAGCGCCGGCGTGAGCGTCAGCGCCACGAACACCGACAGCGCCATGGCCGCGACAATGGTGATGGAGAACTGCCGGTAGATCACGCCCGTGGAGCCGCCGAAGAAGGCCATGGGCACGAACACGGCCGACAGCGTCACGCCGATGCCCACCAGGGCTGGCGTGATCTCGCGCATGGACTGGCGCGTGGCCTGCTTGGGCGACATGCCCGTCTCGTGCATCACGCGCTCGACGTTCTCCACCACGACGATGGCATCGTCCACCAGCAGGCCGATGGCCAGCACCATGGCGAACATGGTCAGCGTATTGATCGAGTACCCGGCCAGCGACAGCACGCCGAAGGTGCCCAGCAGCACCACGGGCACGGCGATGGCGGGGATCATCGTGGCGCGGAAGTTCTGCAGGAAGATGAACATCACGATGACCACGAGGATCATGGCCTCGCCCAGCGCGCTGACCACTTCCTTGATGGAGGCGCGCACGAAGGGCGTGGAGTCCGAGCTGACGAAGTAGTCGATCTCGTTGGGAAAGAAGGGCTTGAGCTCGGCCAGCTTGGCGGCGATGGTGTCGGCCACGTTCATGGCGTTGGCGCCATCGGCCAGCACGATGCCCATGCCCGCGCCCGGCAGGCCGTTGAGCTTGGCCTTGATGGTCAGGTTGTCGGCGCCCAGCTCCACGCGGGCCACGTCCTTCATGAGCACCACCGAGCCGTCCACGGACGACTTCAGGACGATGTCCTCGAACTGCTCCACCGTCTTGAGCTTGGTGCGCGCCGTGATGGTGGCGTTCAGCTGCTGGTCCGCCACGGCAGGCAGCGCGCCCAGCTGGCCGGCCGAGACCTGGGCGTTCTGCGAGTTCAGCGCATTGACCAGGTCCGACGGCATCAGCGCGTACTTCTCCATCTTGGCCGGGTCCATCCAGATGCGCATCGCATAGTTGGTGCCGAAGACGTTGACATCGCCCACGCCGTCCAGCCGGCCGATCACGTCGACCAGGTTGCTGGTCAGGTAGTCGCCGATGTCGACCGCGGTCATGGCCGGGTCCTTGGAGAAGAAGCTGTAGGTGACCAGGAAGTCCTGGCCGCCCTTGTTCACGAACACGCCCCGGCTCTTGACGGCGTCGGGCAGGCGGTTCACGGCGGACTGCAGCTTGTTTTGCACCTGCACCTGGGCCACGTCGATGTTGGTGCCCGGCGCAAAGGTCAGCGTGGTGCGCGCGCGGCCCGAGGCGTCGGACGTGGAGCTCATGTAGAGCATGTTGTCGATGCCCTTGAGCTGCTGCTCGATGATCTGGGTCACCGAGTTCTCGACCGTCTCGGCCGAGGCGCCCGTGTACTGCGCGCCGATGGTCACGCGCGGCGGCGCGATGTCGGGGTATTGCTCCAGCGGCAGCGTGAAGATGGACAGCGCGCCGCCCAGCATGATGACGATGGCGATGACCCACGCGAAGATGGGCCGGTTGATGAAGAACTGAGCCATGTGACGGGTTCCTGCGGCTTAGCCGGCGGCGGGAGCAGGAGCCGCTGCCGGTGCAGGAGCTGTAGCAGGCGCCTTGTCCGCAGCGCCAGGTGCTGCCGGCCCGTCGGCCGGCTTGCCCTTGCGGGCCTGGGCCTTGGCGCGCAGGTCCACCTCCACGGCACGCACCTTGTCGCCGGGCTTGATGCGCTGGAAGCCATCGACCACCACGCGCTCGCCGGCCGACAGGCCGTCCTGCAGCAGCCACATATTGCCCACGGCCCGGTCGATGTTCACGGGCCTGCGCTCGATCACGTCGTCGGCCTTGGCCACCAGCACGCTGGCCTTGCCGGTCAGGTCGCGCGTCACCGACTGCTGAGGCACCAGCAGCGCCTCGGGCGCCAGGCCCGTGGGCAGCAGCGCCTGCACATACATGCCGGGCATGAGCAGGCCCTGCGGGTTGGGCACCACGGCGCGCAGCGTGACGCTGCCCGTGGTGGCATTGACGATCACGCCGGCAAACTGCAGCTTGCCCTGGTGGCCGTATTCCGTGCCATCGTCCAGGCGGATACGCACGGCGACCTTGTCGCCCTCCACCTTCTGGAAGCGCCCGGCATCCCAGTCGCGCTTGAGCTGCAGCAGCTCGCTGGTGGACTGGGTGAAGTCCACATACATGGGGTCCAGCTGCACGATGGAGGTCAGCGCCTCCGTCTGGTTGGCCGTCACCAGCGCGCCCGGCGTCACCGTGGACAGGCTGATGCGCCCGCTGATGGGCGCCTCGATGCGGCTGTACTTGAGGTTGATGCGCGCGGTCTCCAGATTGGCCTTGGCCACGGCCACGTCAGAGCGCGACTGGGCGGCAGCGGCCTGGCTTTCCTCGAAGGCCTGCTGGCTGATGGCATCGATCTTGACCAGTTCGGCGTTGCGCCGCGCCGTGGCCTCCAGCGTGCGGGCGCTGGCCTCGGCCTTGGCCAGGGCCGCCTGGGCGCTGGCCTCGGTGGCGCGCAGCGAGGCCGCGTCGATCTGGTAGAGCTGCTGGCCCTGGCGCACCAGGGCGCCTTCGGTGAACAGGCGCTTTTGCACGATGCCCGAGACCTGGGGCCGCACCTCGGCGGTCAGCGAGGCGCGTGTGCGGCCCGGCAGCGTGGCCTCCAGCTGCTGGCTCTGCTTTTGCAGCGTGACCACGCCCACCTCGGGCGCAGCCTTGGCTGCGGCGGCGGGCGCTGCATCCTGCCTGGAGCAGGCGGCCAGGCTGGCGGCCAGTGCCAGCGCGCACAGCACGGCAGCACCGGGGCGCTTGCTGCGTGCAAGCGAGGCAGAAGGTTGTGCGTGCCCTGCGCCGGGCTGGGAATCGAAAGGCGCCGCAAGGCGCGTACTCGGCGAAAAAGGCACGTCAAAATTCATAGGAACAGCGAAGTCGTTGGGGGCATCGCACGATTGTGCAGTGCCCATATTTCTTGTTTGTAAAGTGGATGGCATGCCACCGCAGTCTCGCGGCAAGACCATCCAGGATGATGCAGGTGTCGGAGCGCGCCGACACATGCAAGTTCAATGCCATTTGCCGGTCTGTTCAGTGCCTGGCGGCGGGCGCCGTGCGCACGCGCAGCATGCTGAACACGCCCGCCATGGCCGCAAAGCAGCCCGCCACGGCCAGGGCCACGATTTCGGCATGGCCGCCATGCCCGCCCGAGACGGTGAAGATGGTGGCCAGCACCACGGCCCCCAGCGTCTGCCCCGTGAGCCGCGCCGAGCTCAGCATGCCGCCGGCCGCGCCGCTGCGTGCCAGCGGCGCCGAGGTCACGATGGTGTGGTTGTTGGGCGACTGGTACAGCGCAAAGCCGCTGCCCGCCAGCAGCATGCGCCAGACCATGTCCAGGGTCGAGGGCGCATCGGGCATGGCCGCCAGCGCCCACAGGCCGCAGGCGAACATGGCCATGCCGATGCCGCCCAGCAGCCCGTCCGCATAGCGGCCGATGAGCCGGCCCGCAATGGGAGCCGTCATCACCGTGGCCAGCGGCCAGGCCGTGATCAGCAGCCCGGCCTCGATGGGCGACATGCCGTGCGACTCCAGCAGCAGGAAAGGCAGGGCCAGGTAGGCCAGCATCTGCGCGCAAAAGGCGCTGACCGATCCGCACATGGACAGCGCGAACACCGGAATGCGCAGCAGGTCCACCGGCAGCAGCGGCGCAGGCAGGCGCCACTGGCGGCGCACATACCACAGCCCCACCAGCAGGCCCGCGCCCAGCAGCCACCAGCCCGAAGGCAGGGACGACTGGGCATCGCCGGCGCGCATGCCCAGCTGCTCGCCGCCCAGGAAGATCAGGCTGAACATGAGGATGTTGAGCAGCACATCCAGCGGCGACAGCCGCGCGCCCGCGTGTGCCGGCACCGCATTGGCCGGCAGCGCCCGGCGTCCCAGCCACAGCGTGAACAGGCCCAGCGGCAGGTTGGCCGCAAACAGCCAGGGCCAGCTGGCCACCGACAAAATGGCCGCCGCCACCGAAGGCCCGGCCATGGATGCCGTGGCCACCACCAGCGAATTGACGGCCATGCCCCGGCCCAGCAAGGCACGCGGATAGATCAGCCGCACCAGGGCGGCGTTGACGCTCATCACGCCCGCAGCGCCCAGGCCCTGCAGCGCCCGCGCAGCCACCAGCGTGGGTAGCGATGTGGCCAGCATGGCTGCCAGCGAGGCCAGGGAGAACACCAGCATGCCCACCAGATACACGCGGCGGTAGCCCAGGCGTTCGCCCAGGGCCGCCAGCGGCAGCAGCAGCACCAGGCTGGCAAGCTGGTAGGAATTGACCACCCACAGCGTATGGGCCGAGCTGGCCTGCAGCTCGCGCGCCATGGCTGGCAGTGCCAGATTGACGAGGGTGCTGTCCAGCACCGACAGCGTCAGCCCCAGGATGATGACCAGCATGGCCTGGCCACGGGGGCCGGACGCAAGTCCGTCGGGTACAGGCCCACCAGCCTCTGCTGCGGGAGCCACGCTCATGAATGGCCCTTTGCACCCACGCGGTGGGCACGTGCGCCGCCCAGCGTGATCCAGGCCAGCGCCACGCCGATCAGCGCGCCCGTGGCCATGCCCACCACCATGGGCAGGGGCTTGCCCGTGGAGAACAGGCCCACGATCTGCATGGCCGCCGCACCCGACAGCATCTGCAGCGTGCCCAGCAGCGCCGAGGCCGTGCCGGCGATGGCGCCATGCTCCTCCAGCGCCAGCACCGAGGTCGTCGGAATCACCAGCCCCATCAGCGCACTGGCTACGAAGTACAGGCCGATCAGCACGGCCAGCCGCTCACCGCCCAGCAGGTAGTACGACAGCAGCGACAGCATCACCAGGCCCGAGCCGGTGGCCGCCACCTTGACCACGCGCACCAGGCCGAAACGCTGGCCCAGCCAGCCCGTGAACTGCGCCGCGCCGATGAAGGCGATGGCGTTGAGCCCGAAGGCCAGGCTGTACTGGGTGGAGCTGAGCCCGTAGTAGTTGATCAGCACAAAGGGCGAGCCAGCCAGGTAGACGAAAAAGCCCGCCATGGCGCAGCCGCCGATGAAGACCAAGCCCAGGTAATGCCAGTCGCGCAGCAGCACGCCGTAGGCGCGCAGTGCGCCGGCCACGCTGCTGTCCAGCCGCGCGGCGGCCCCGCGCGTTTCCTTCAGGCCCATGAACACGGCCACCAGGCCGATCACGGCCGCCACGGCCACGGCCCAGAACACGCCGCGCCAGCTGCTCACGGCGATCACGCCGCTGCCGGCCAGCGGCGCCAGGATGGGAGAGACGCTGAACACCAGCATCAGCAGCGACATCATGCGGGCCGCCGCGTGGCCGGTGTGCAGGTCGCGCACCACGGCGCGCGGCACGGCCATGCCGGCGGCCGCGCCCAGGCCCTGGATGAAGCGCAGCACCACCAGCGTCTCGATGCTGGTGGCCATGGCGCAGCCCACGCTGGCCAGCGCGAACACGGTCAGGCCGAAGTACAGCGGCGGCTTGCGCCCCACCATGTCCGAGACCGGCCCGTACAGCAGTTGCCCCACGCCCAGCGAAAGAAAGAAGGCCGTCAGGCTGGCCTGCACCGCGCCCACCTGGGCACCCAGGCTGCTGCCGATCTGGGGCAGCGCAGGCAGGTACATGTCGATGGCAAACGGGCCGATGGCCGAGAGCAGGCCCAGGATCAGCACCAGGCGCAGCGTGTGGGAATCAGGGGAAGCGGGAGAAGAAGAGGGAGAAGGCATAGACGCAGACATAGACGCGCCATTGTGGCGGCAAGCGCTGTGGGCTGCAGGGCGGTGCTCACATTTCCTGGGCAGGCAGGCCGGCGCGTGCGGCGCTGGCGGCTTGCCGTGGCACAAGTTTGCGGGGCCGCAACCCTGTTACGCTCGGATACGAGATTGCCAACACAGCAGCATAGACACCCCATGCACTCAACCACGCCCCTCTTCCTGCCGACCCTCAACGCATTGCCAAGGCCCCTGCTTGCCGCCCTGCTGCTGGGCGCGTGCATGCAGGGCCCGGCCCATGCGGCGCCGCCGCAGGCCCGCGGTGACGCCAAGACCGGCGCCACTGCCATGCTGGAAGTGTCCGAAGACGGCCGCGACGTGATCGACCGCCGCGCCCGCCTGCTGTGGCCGCGCTGCGTGGAAGGCATGCACTGGAATGGCAAGACATGCGCGGGCCTGCCGGAGCTGTTCACGCACAAGCAGGCGCAGGCCCTGGCCGCCGAGCGGGCCAAGCAGGACGGCGTGCGCTGGCGCCTGCCGCGCGTCAACGAGATGCGCCGGCTGATCTCGCGCGATATACGGCCGCAAGGCCTGTCGCCCGAGCTGTTCCCGGGCGCGCCGCGCGGCTGGCACTGGACGGGCACGGCAGCGGTGAACGCACGGCCCGTCAATCCCTACAACTACAGCAACATCTCGGGCAGTGCCGGTACGCAGCTGTCGGCCCAGCAGGCCTGGGCGATTGACCTCGACAGCCTGGAGACGCGGCCCGACATGGGGCGCGGCAACCAGCTCATGGTGCGGCTGGTGCGGCCCCTGCCCTCCGCGCCGCCAGAGGAAAAGGCCGAGGCTCCCGCCAGGCCAGCCCCCCACCGGCCGGACCCGGACGAGGAGGACTGACGCTCAGGCCGCGCGCAGCGAGGCCTTCAAGCTGGCGCCCAGTTCGGGCTTGTGCGCGAACGGATCGGTGGGATTGCGGCCCTGCACCACATCCTCCATGCGGGTCTGGACCGAGCCCAGCGCCTGCGGATGGCTGTAGATGTAGAACTGGTTGGCCGCAATGGCGTCGAACACCTTCTGCGCCACATCGGGGGCCGTGACCTTGCCCGAGCCCACGGCCTTCTCGCTCATGGCCTGGCCGATCTTCTGGCTGGCCGTCAGCGGCTGGGCGGCCAGGTGGCTGGGCCGGTTGCGCTCGCTGTGGCTGATGCCCGTGGGAACGAAGAAGGGGCACAGCACGCTGGCGCTGATCTGGTCGGAGACCAGGGCCAGGTCCTGGTAGAGCGTCTCGGTCAGGCTCACCACGGCATGCTTGCTGACGTTGTAGATGCCCATGTTGGGCGGCGCCAGCAGGCCGGCCATGCTGGCCGTGTTGACGATGTGGCCCTCGAAGGACGGGTCGGCCTTGGCCGCCTCCAGCATCATGGGCGTGAACAGCCGCACGCCGTGGATCACGCCCCAGAGGTTGACGCCCAGCACCCACTGCCAATCTTCCAGCGTGTTCTCCCAGACCAGCCCGCCCGCGCCCACGCCTGCGTTGTTGAACACGAAGTGCGGCGCGCCGAACTGCTGGCGCACCTCATCGGCCAGGGCCTGCATCTGGGCTGCGTCGGACACATCCACGCGGCGCGCCAGCACGCGCACGCCCTGCCCTTCGAACTCGGCGGCGGCCCTGTCCAGCGCTTCCTGCTGCACATCGACCAGCACCAGGTTCATGCCCAGCTTCGCGCCGATGCGCGCGCACTCCAGGCCGAAGCCCGAGCCTGCGCCCGTCAGCACCGCCGTCTTGCCCTTGAAGTTCTTGATCATTCCCTTGTCTCCTGGTTTTTGTGGTGGTTCAGATCAATTTGACGAGTTGCTTTCCAAAGTTCTTGCCCTTGAGCAGACCCAGGAAAGCGGAAGGTGCGGAGGCAATGCCTTCGGCAATGCTCTCGCGCGGGCGCAGCTTGCCGGTGCCCACCAGGCGGCCCAGTTCCTGCAGCGCCTCGGGCCAGACTTCCATGTGCTCGCTGACGATGAAGCCTTCGATGCGGATGCGGTTGATCAGGATGAGCGCGGGATTGGTCATGGGCAGCGGCGTGCCGTCGTAGCCCGCGATCATTCCGCACAGCGCGATCCGCGCAAAGGCGTTGGTGCGCAGCAGCACGGCGTCGAGGATGTAGCCGCCCACGTTCTCGAAGTAGCCGTCGATGCCCTGCGGGCAGGCGTCCTTGAGCGCCTTGGCCATGGTCTTGGTGTCGGGGTGCTCGCGGTAGTCGATGCAGGCGTCGAAGCCCAGCTCCTCGGTGGCGTAGCGGCACTTCTCGGGGCCGCCCGCAATGCCCACCACGCGGCAGCCGCGTGCCTTGGCCAGGGCTGCGAACGCGCTGCCCACGGCGCCCGTGGCGGCGCTGACCACCACGGTCTCGCCGGCCTTGGGGGCAATGATCTTGACCAGGCCGTACCAGGCCGTCACGCCAGGCATGCCCACGGCGCCCAGGTAGTGCGACAGCGGCACATGGGTGGTGTCCACCTTGCGCAGCATGCCGGGCGCATCGCCATCGACCACGCTGTATTCCTGCCAGCCGCCCATGCCCACGACCTTGTCGCCAACGGCAAACTTGGGATGGCGGCTTTCCACCACCTCGCCCACGGTGCCGCCGATCATGACCTCGCCCAGCGGCTGGGGCTGGGCATAGCTCTTGCTGTCATTCATGCGGCCGCGCATGTAGGGGTCCAGGCTCAGGTAGTGGTGGCGCACCAGCACCTGGCCTTCGGCCAGCGCCGGGGTCTCGGTACTGACAAGGCGGAAATTGCTTTCCACGGCTTCGCCCTCGGGGCGGTTGTCGAGCAGGATCTGCTGGTTCACGGGCATGGGAAAACCTCCGGTGGCATCACAAACAATGGAACCAGTTCCCGGTGCTGCCGGGGCTGGCGTGTGGCATTGGGTATCTGGCAAATTCGCCGTGCGGATCAGTCCGTGGCGAGGGTTGTCTCAGCGGCGGCCGGCTTGGCCACGCGCGGCATGTACTTGAACGTTCCGGTCGCATGGCTGCACAGCCGGCCCGAGGCATCGAACACGCGCGCCTCGGTATAGGCCATGGAACGCGTGCGGTGCAGCACCACGCCCTTGGCCACCAGGGGGCCGCGCGCCGGCTGCATGAAGCTGGTCTTCATCTCTATGGTCACGCAGCCCATGTCGCGCTGCAGGCTGCGTGCGGCCACGGCCATGGTCACGTCCAGCAGGGTCATGGTGGCGCCGCCGTGGGTCACGTCAAAGGTGTTCAGGTGCTCGGGACGCGCCTCGAAGCGCAGTTCGGACTCCCCGTCCTCCATGCGGTGCAGGGTGAAACCCAGGTGGTCGACGAAGGGGATGGGGTGGCCAAAATCCAGCACGAAATTCTCCAGTTCAGATCGCAATGCAGGCGAGCATAAGGGCGCCCGAAGGCACCATGGCGCGCGGCGGCCCGATCTGCGGGAAAAACTGTCACCTCGGCAGCAGCGCCGCTGCGGCTCAACCGCCCACCAGGGCGCTGACGCCGCCGTCCACGGCCACCCACTGGCCCGTGATGTGCTTGCCCGCGTCGCTGGCGTACAGCAGGGTCAGGCCCTTGAGGTCCTCGTCGTCGCCCAGGCGGCGCAGCGGGGCGTGGGATTTCATCTCGTCCTCGCCCAGGGTCTCGATCAGCACGCTGGCCATCTTGGTCTTGAAAAAGCCCGGGCAGATGGCGTTGACGGTGATGCCATGCACGCCCCACTCGCCGGCCAGCGCGCGCGTGAAGTTGATGACGGCTCCCTTGGAGGTGTTGTAGGCAATGGTCTTCATGCCCAACGGGTTGCCGCCCAGGCCTGCGATGGAGGCCAGGTTGATGATGCGCCCGGTCTTGCGCGGGATCATGCTGCGCCGCGCGATCTGCTGGCTCAGCAGGAAGTAGCCGCGCACGTTGAGGTTCATCACCTTGTCCCAGGCGGCCACTGGGTGCTCCTCGGCCGGCGCGCCCCAGCTGGCGCCTGCGTTGTTGATGAGGATGTCCACCTGGCCCAGGCGCTCCAGGGTCTCGGCGGCCAGGCGCTCGATGTCGGCCTCGTTGGCGCAGTCGGCGGCAATCCAGCGGGCGTCGATGCCGGCGGCCTGCAGCTCGGCGGCGGCTTCCTCCAGGTCGGCAGCCTTGCGCGAACTCAGCATGATCCTGGCGCCCGCCTCGCCCAACGCATGGGCCATCTGCAGGCCCAGGCCGCGCGAGCCGCCGGTCACCAGGGCGGTCTTGCCGGTGAGGTCGAAAAGTTGCTGCACATTGCGAGTCATTCGTCTGTCTCCTGGTCCGGGTCTTGTGTGCCGGTCATGGGTGGAATGGAGGGCGGCCCTCCCTTGCCGGGACGGCCTGCAGCGGCGATTGTGCAAGCCGCCCCGCCGTGCCGCATGTCACATGCGTGTCCGGCCCGTCAATCCCCGAACAGCGAGCGCGTGCCGCCCCAGGCCGCACCCTCGATCTCCAGCATGCGCAGCTTGGTCAGCGCACCTGCGCCGCCCGAAAAACCGCCCGGCTGGGCGCCGGCGGCCAGCACGCGGTGGCAGGGAATCACGGGCGCGAAGGGGTTGAGGCCCAGCGCCTGTCCCACGGCGCGCGACAGGCCCACCTCGCCCAACTCGCGCGCGATCTCGCCATAGGTGCGCGTATGGCCGGGAGCGATGGCACGCGTCAGCTCGTAGACGCGGCGGTGAAATTCCGACACGCCGTGCCAGTCCAGCGCCAGTTCGGCCAGATCCGGCAATGCCAGGCCTGCGGGCAGCATGCGCCGTGCCCGCAGGTCGGGCAGCACCGGGCCGTCACGCAACTGCTGCGCGCTGGGCGCGGAAGGCTCCACGGTCCATTCGCCATGGCCCGCCATGAGCACCTGCACGCCGGCGATGGCCTGTGCCACGCTGGCCGGCAGGTCCTCGGCGCGCACCGCTGCCGCATAGCTGCCGGGCCTGCGCAATTGCACGCCGCGCAGCATGCGCGTGCGCGTGGCAGCCGGGCCGTCCACCTCGGGCAACTGAAAGGCCGCAAGGCCGCAGTCGCCCCAGGCCACGCCGCAGGGCCCCAAGCGCGTGGCAAACAGCGCATGGCCCGTGGCTTCGGGGTCCCAGGCCGGGCTGCCCGTGGTCGATTCGTTCGTCATGGCGGTGGTTTTCTCCTTGCAGGCGATTGTGGCCGCATGGCTGCAGCCGCTGCCCGCAGCGACCCCACCGGCACGACACTGTAAAAAAACACTGGATAAATACTGGATGTGCAGCCAGTTATTACTGTATATTTCGCCAGTCATCATCCTCATCTCATGAACCATGGACATGCAAGAAGCCGCCTTCACCGTCACCTTGTGTGACTACCCCAACCTGCCCGAGCAGGAACGCAACAAGGCCGAGGCACGCTATGCCCGCGTGCTCGAACGCCAACTCGGCAGTGCCGAGCAGGTCAGCGAAACCCTGTCGCTCGTACAGGGGCTGGAGGACATGCCTCCAGAGGAAATCAGCGAAGACGCCAAGCTCGCCTTCACCCGCTGGATGAAAGCCGCCCGCGCCGCCACCGAGGCCGGCATGCAGGGCCTGGGCGATGGCGAGTGCAGCTTCTTCGAGGTGCGCCGCGGCTGGCGGCATTGAGCCTGCCCGCGGCACCGCTGAATGGGGCCTGAGCCCGGGTTTGCCTGGGCTGGGCCCCAAACTGCATACACTGGCAGACCTTTTCGTCGGCCCCTGCCTGGTTCCAAGCGGTTCCACCGGGCATGCCCGGCGCCCCTGCCAGACCCAGCCTTTCCCATGCAAGCCCTGCTCGACGCCATCGCCCGGATGGCCCTGCCCTCCGACGCCCAACGCATCTTCCACGGCCGTGGCGGCCTGTACCCGGGCTGCGAGCATCTGGTGCTCGATGCCTTTCCGCCCGTGCTGGTGCTCACCAGCTTCCAGCCGCTGGACGAAGACGCCCTGGCCGCCATCGGCACGGCGCTGTCACTGCGCTGGAGCGAACTGGCACCGGGCCAGCCCCTGAACTGGGTCTACCAGCTGCGCCAGCCCGCCGCGCCCGCCGAAACCCGGCTCATGGCCGGCGAAGTGCCAGACCCGCACATCGTCACCGAGGCCGGCACGCGCTACCGCGTGCAGGTGCTGCGCGGCCAGAACCACGGCCTGTTCCTGGACATGGCCGAAGGCCGGCGCTGGGTGCACGCGCATGTGGCCAACCATCCCGAGCACCGCCATGGCATCAAGGTGCTCAACCTGTTCGCCTACACCTGCGCCTTTTCGGTGGTGGCCCTGCAGGCCGGGGCGCGCCATGTGATGAACATGGACATGGCCCAGGGCGCGCTGGCCACGGGCCAGCAGAACCACCGGCTCAACGATCTGTCGGGCGCCAGCTTCCTGGCCCACGACATCTTCAGCAGCTGGGGCAAGATCACGCGCGGCGGGCCCTACCACCTGATCGTGGTGGACCCGCCCAGCTACCAGAAGGGCAGCTTCGTCGCCACCAAGGACTATGCCCGCCTGATGCGCCGCCTGCCCGACCTGCTGCGCCCCGGCGGCCATGTGCTGCTGTGCCTGAACGCGCCCGAGATGGGCACGCAGTTCCTGACATCGCAGATGCAGGAAGTGGCCCCCGAGCTGGAGTTCGTCGAGCGCCTGGCCAATCCGGCCACCTTCGCCGACATCGACGCCGAGCGCAGCCTCAAGGTGCTGGTCTACAGGGCGCCCGCAACCCCCGCAACCCCCGCAACACCCGCAGCGGCCGACACGGCTTCCTGACCCGCCCGGCCCTTGAGCGCACGGCGCCCCGCATAGACGGCGGCCGGGCCCAGTTCGCGCTCGATGCGCAGCAGCCGGTTGTACTTGGCCGTGCGGTCGGCGCGCGACAGCGAGCCGGTCTTGATCATGGCGCACTGGGCCGCCACGGCCAGGTCGGCAATGCTGGTGTCCTCGGTCTCGCCCGAGCGGTGCGACATCACCACGCCGTAGCCGGCGCCATGCGCCAGGCGCAGCACGTCCCAGGTTTCGGTCAGCGTGCCGATCTGGTTGATCTTGACCAGGATGGCATTGCCCACGCCCCGGGCAATGCCGCTCTCGAACAGGCCGGGGTTCGTGCAGAACACATCGTCGCCCACCAGCTGGCAGCGTCCGCCCAGGCGCCGGCCCAGGGCCTGCCAGCCCTCGATATCGTCCTCGGCCATGCCGTCCTCGATGGAGACGATGGGGTAGTGCTCCACCAGTTGCGCCAGGTAGTCCACCTGCTGCTGGCGGCTGCGCACCAGGCCCTCGCCCGCGTAGCGGTAGCCGTCCTCGCCAGGGAATTCGCTGGCGGCCGGGTCCAGGGCCAGGGCGATGTCCCTGCCGGGGCGCAGGCCGGCGCGCTCGATGGCGGCCATCAGGTGGTCCAGCGCCTCGGGCGCGCTGCGCAGGGCGGGCGCAAAGCCGCCCTCGTCGCCCACGTTGACGCTGTGGCCTGCGGCCTTGAGCGCATGGCGCAGCGTGTGGAAGACCTCGGCGCCCATGCGCAGCGCCTCACCGAAGCTGTCCGCCCCCACCGGCAGCAGCATGAACTCCTGGAAGTCCAGCGGATTGTCGGCATGGGCGCCACCGTTGATGACATTGATCATGGGCACGGGCAGCACGCGCGCCTGGGCACCGCCCATGTGCCGCCACAGCGGCATGCGCTGGCTGGCCGCCGCCGCGCGCGCCACGGCCAGCGACACGCCCAGCAGCGCGTTGGCGCCCAGCCGGCTTTTGCCGGGCGTGCCGTCCAGCTCCATCATGGCCGTGTCGATACGGCCCTGGGCGTCTGCCTGCATGCCGATCAGCAGATCGCGCAGCTCGGTGTTGACGGCCTGCACCGCCCCCAGCACGCCCTTGCCCAGGTGGCGCGAGGCATCGCCGTCGCGCCGCTCCAGCGCCTCATGCCGCCCCGTGGAGGCGCCCGAGGGCACCAGGGCCAGGCCGCGTGCGCCGTCCTCCAGTTCGACCTCGACCTCCACGGTGGGATGGCCCCGGCTGTCCAGCGCCTCATGGGCCGCGATATCGGTGATCTGCATGGAAACTCCTTTTCGTCAAGAAATTGAACTGTGCAAAGGAGCTGGCAAGCCTGCAAAACTCCAATGCACAGGCACCCATGCTAGAAATCACGACGATGCGGGACAATGCAGTTTTTCTGCCCATGCGTCAGCTTTTCTGACGAATTGATTGCCATGAGACAACTGCCGCCGCTGGCCGCCCTGCGCGCCTTCGAGGCCATTGCCCGCACCGGCTCGGTGACCCGCGCGGCCGAGGAACTGTGCCGCAGCCACGGTGCCATCAGCCGCCACCTGCGCCTGCTGCAGGAGCACGCGGGCGCGGCGCTGTTCGAGAAAGAAGGCACGGGCCTGCGCCTGACCGAGGCCGGCGCCGCCTTCCATGCCTCGGTGCGCACGGCCTTCGACCAGCTGGAGACCGCCTATGCCCAGCTGGCGCGCGACGCCCAGGCACCGAGGCTGCATGTGGCCTGCAGCGCCACCTTTGCCATGCGCTGGCTGGTGCCGCAGCTGGCGGTGTTCTACCGCTGCCACCCGCATATCCGCATCCGCCTGTCAATGACCTCGGCGCGCGAGATGCGCAATGAAGGCGCCGACCTGATCATTGCCTGGGACCTGTCCACCTACGGCGAGGCAGACCGCCGCCGCGCCATCGAACTGGCGCCCGTGCACTTCGGCGCAGTCTGCACGCCGGCCTATGCCCGGCGCCGGCCCGCCAACCGCGCGCGCATTGCACATGAGTACACGGCCAGCGCCTGGAACCAATGGGAAGCCCTGACGGGCCAGCCCGTGGCCCTGGGCGAGACGCTGGCGTTCCCGCACACCCACCTGTGCATAGAGGCAGCACTGTCGGGCCTGGGCGTTGCCCTCGTGGAGCAGCGGCTGATCGCACGCGAGCTCCAGGAGGGGCTGCTGGTGGCGCCCCATGGCTTCGTGCCCTTCGATGGTGGCCTGCGCGCCGTGCCCGCTGCAGGGCGTGCGCTGCCCGCCCAGGCAAGGGTCTTCATCGAATGGATGCGCAGCGCGCTGGCCAGCTAGAGCCGCCCCCACTCCCGCAGGCGCCGGTACAGCAGCCCGCGGGAGACGCCCAGCATGCGGGCGGCCTGCGAGATATTGCCCTGGCAGCGGGCCAGGGCCTGCTCGATCAGCTCGCGGCTGGCCTCGCCCAGGGAGGACGGTGCCTCGGACGGCGCCTCGGCGGGCGGCGGCAGGGCCTCGATGGCCGGCAGCCCCTCTTCGACCTGGGAAGATGCCTCATCCAGCCTCGCCTCCATCCACAGCGTCAGTCCCGTGGGCAGCATCTGCGGGCGCGCCTGGCCGTGGTGGGCCAGCTCCAGCAACTGGTTCAGGCCCAGGCCGAAGACTTCCTCTGCCGCCATCCCCTCGGCGGGCCGGCGCGGGCTATCGAACAGTTGGGCACCCACGCCGTTGAACCAGCGCACCATGCCGTCGCCATCCACGGCGGCCAGCCCTTCCAGCGGCGTGCCGAACATGCTGCGGCTGGACTGGAAGCGCAGCAGCAGGTGCATGCGGGCGGCGCCCACCAGCAGCCGGTTCTCGATGCAGGTGGCGTACATGTGGGCCATGGCGCCTGCGTCGAAGCGAAAGGGGCCCGCCTCGCTGCTCAGGTCAAGCATGGCCACGGTGCGCCCGCTGGCATCGCGCACGGGCGCGGCCGCGCAGTGCAGCGAGGCCAGGCAGCGAAAGAAATGCTCGCCGCCACGCACATGGCAGACCTCGCCCGTGCGCACGGCCACGCCGGGTGCGCCCGTGCCCACGGCATCCTCGGCGATATTCACGCCCACGCGTGCGGCCGTCAGCAGCAGCGGGCCGTCGCCCGGCGTGGGGCGCGAGGCGATCAGCACCACGCCCTCGCAGCAGGTCAGCATGGCGCGCGCCTGGCTGCCCGCGATCACGGTTTCGAGTTCGGCGATGGGGTCGCGCGCCGCCTCGATCAGCGCGCGGTTGTGGGTCAGCAAGGTGGCCGTGCGGATCTTGCTGACCGGGTCGAAGCTGATCTTCTCGTCGGGGCTGCGGCTGGCGCCCAGGCAGCGCGTCCAGGACTGCAGCACGGGCTCGGACACCAGGCCCGATGGGCGCTCGCCGCGCTCGAAATAGCGCTCGCGCGCCAGCGCCACCCGGTCCTGGCGCGAGGCATAGAAGGGGTTGGAGGACAGTGGGGCGGGAGGCGGCTGTTGCATGACGGACATCAAAACTGCCGCGATTGTTGTTCCGCCACGGCACAGGACAGCACTAGGGAAATCACCCGTGTTGGAACGGATTGCCGGGCTCGGTAACCTCGGGCATCGCCACAGGCCCGCCCGCAATGACACGCTCCCAACACAGCACAAGACACACCCGGCCCGCCCTGCCCACCCTGGGCGCCGCACTGGCCTGTACGCTGCACGCCCTGCCCGCCCACGCGGCGGACGCAGCGCAGGACTCCAGCGAGGCCCTGCTCGCCCCCGTGGTCATCACGGCCAGCCAGCCCGGCGCCGGCCCCGACCTGTGGCGTGCCACGGCCGCCATCGACAGCGTGGAAGGCGCCGTGCTGCGAGACGGGCAGATGCAGATCAACCTGTCCGAGAGCCTGGCGCGCGTGCCGGGCCTGGTGGTGCTGAACCGCCAGAACTTCGCCCAGGACCTGCAGATCTCGGTGCGCGGCTTCGGTGCGCGCTCCACCTTTGGCGTGCGCGGGCTGCGCCTGTACGTGGATGGCATTCCGGCAGGCGCGCCCGACGGCCAGGGCCAGGCCGCCAACTTCACGCTGGGCAACGCCGCGCGCCTGGACGTGGTGCGCGGCCCGGCCGCCGTGCTCTACGGCAACAGCGCAGGCGGTGCACTGCTGCTGTACACCGAAGACGGCGAGGAACCGGGCCTGTGGCGCAGCGGCATGGCCGTGGGGCCGGACGGGCTGTGGCGCCTGTCCACCCAGCTGCGCGGCACAATCGGTGGCGGAAAGCCGGACCAGGCGGATGGTGGCTCCGCCCCATGGCGCTATGCCATCCACATCGAGCGCTTCGCCACCGACGGCATGCGCCCCCAGTCGGCCGCCGACCGCAGCACGGCCCACATGAAGCTGTCACGCAAACAGGGCGACGACCAGTGGCTGCTGCAGTACCAGGAGCAGCGCGCCAGCGCCCAGGACCCGCTGGGTCTGACACGCGCCGAGTTCGAGGCCGACCCCGGCCAGACCACGGCCAGCGCGCTGCGCTTCAACACGCGCAAAAGCGTGCGCCAGCGCCAGCTGGGCGCCGCCTGGCAGCACCAGTTCGGCGCGGGCCAGCGCCTGGAACTCATGGCCTATGCGGGCACGCGCTCCGTGCTGCAGTACCAGTCCATTCCCGTGGCCACGCAGGCGCCGCCCTCGCATTCAGGCGGCGTGATCGACCTGGACCGCGACTACGCGGGCATGAACCTGCGCTGGCGCAGCACCCATGAGGACGTGGCCGGCGGCCGGCTGGACTGGTCGGCGGGCCTGGCCTACGACTGGCAGGGCGGGACCCGGCGCGGCTACGAGAACTTCATCGGCAGCCAGCTCGGCGTGCAGGGCCGGCTGCGCCGCGACGAACGCAACCAGGCGCGCTCCGCCGACCCCTACCTGCAGGCCGAGTGGAGCACGCAGAGCGTGGCCCTGAGCGCCGGCCTGCGCCAGGCGCGCGTGCGCTACCGGTCCGAGGACCACTACATCACAGCCGGCAATGGCGACGACAGCGGCAGCATGGCCTGGCGCGGCTGGCTGCCCTCGCTGGGCCTGCGCGTGAACCTGCTGCCGGAGCTGGTGGCCCACGCATCGGTGGGCCGGGGCATGGAAACGCCCACGCTCAACGAAGTGGCCTACCGGCCCGGCGGCCAAAATGGCATGAACACCGGCCTGGCCGCCAGCGCCCACAACACCGTCGAGGTCGGCCTGCGCGGGCGCCACGGCAACGCGGGCTGGAACCTCACGCTGTTCGAGACGCATACCCAGCGCGAACTCACCGTGCTGTCCAACACGGGTGGGCGCGCCACCTACCAGAACGCAGGCCGCACGCTGCGCCGGGGGCTGGAATTCTCGGGCAACGCCCAGTGGGGGCCGCTCACGGCCAGCACCGCCCTGACCTTGCTGCAAGCCCGCTACCGCGACAGCTTCCTGACCTGCGAGGCCACGCCCTGCACCACGCCCACCGCCCCGGTGGACGCAGGCGCACGCCTGGCCGGCACCGCGCCGCGCCGCCTGTGGAGCGAGCTGGCCTGGCAGCTGTCGCCGCAATGGACCTGGACCGTGGACATGCTGCACAGCGGCCCCGTGGCCGTGAACGACCGCAACACCGACCGCGCGGCCGGCTACACCGTCTGGGGCTCCAGCCTGCGCTGGTCACGGCAATGGCAGCAGTGGAGCGCCCAGACCTTTGTGCGGCTGGACAACCTGTTCGACCGGCGCTTTGCAGGGTCGGTCATCGTCAACGAGGGCAATCAGCGGTTCTTTGAGCCGGGTGCGGGACGCGGGCTGTCGGCCGGGGTGACGGTCAGCCGGACGTTCTGAGCTGTTCCACGGCGGTACAGATCCGCCCCCGGGTAAATCCGAATGTTGTGACCCGAGGTCGCTTTTTTTATCGTCTCCCACATGGTGCCCTTGCCCCCAGCGCCATGCACGCAAAAACAAACCACACAGGAGACGAGACAACATGAAGACCCACGTGCTTTCCTCCACGCTGCTGGCCGCCGGCCTGGTGCTGGCCCTTCCCGGCGCCACGCTGGCACAGGCCGGCCTGCCAAGCAAAGGCTCGCCCGAGCACATACGCGCCGTCACCTCGCGCATCGACTCGCAGAGCATCCGCGACAACGCGCGCAGTTCCAAGGACTGGCCCAGCTACGGCATGGACTACAGCGAGACGCGCTTTTCCAAACTCAGGCAGCTGGACACGGCCAATGTGAAGCGGCTGGGCCTGGTCTGGTCGTATGACCTGGAATCCACGCGCGGCGTGGAGTCCACGCCCGTGGTGGTCGATGGAATCATGTACGTCACGGCCAGCTGGAGCGTGGTGCATGCGGTGGACGTGCGCACCGGCAAGCGCCTGTGGAGCTACGACCCCGGCGTGGACCGCGCCAACGGCTTCAAGGGCTGCTGCGACGTGGTCAACCGGGGCGTGGCGGTCTACAAGGGCAAGGTGTATGTGGGCGCCTTCGATGGCCGCCTGGTGGCGCTGGACGCGGCCACGGGCCAGAAGGTCTGGGAGCAGGACACCATCATCGACCGCGCCTACTCGTACACCATCACGGGCGCGCCGCGCGTCATCAAGGGCAAGGTGCTGATCGGCAACGGCGGTGCCGAGTACGGCGTGCGCGGCTATGTCACGGCCTATGACGCCGAGACCGGTGCCCAGCAGTGGCGCTGGTTCACCGTGCCCGGCGACCCGTCCAAGCCCTTCGAGAACGAGGCCATGGCCCGCGCCGCCAAGACCTGGGACCCGGCCGGCAAGTGGTGGGAGGCCGGTGGCGGCGGCACGGCCTGGGACACCATGGCCTATGACCCCGAGCTCAACCTCATGTACATCGGCACGGGCAACGGCTCGCCCTGGGCGCAAGCCAAGCGCAGCCCGGCCGGTGGCGACAACCTGTACCTGGCCAGCATCGTGGCGCTGAACCCCGATACGGGCGAGTACGTCTGGCATTACCAGGAGACGCCGGGCGACAGCTGGGACTTCACCTCCACCCAGCCCATGGTGCTGGCCGACATCAAGGTGGGCGGCAAGCCGCGCAAGGTCATCCTGCATGCGCCCAAGAACGGCTTCTTCTTCGTGATCGACCGCACCAACGGCCAGTTCATCTCGGCCAAGAACTTCGTCGACGTGAACTGGGCCAGCGGCTACGACGCCAAGGGCCGCCCCATCGAGACACCGATTGCGCGCAGCGGCGACCGCGCGCGCGACGTGATCCCCAGCCCCTTCGGCGCCCACAACTGGCATTCCATGTCCTACAGCCCCGACACGGGCCTGGCCTACCTGCCGGCCCAGCATGTGCCGCTGACCCTGCAGGACAACAAGAACTGGAAGTTCAACGGCGGCTCCCTGCCCGAGCCGCACAGCAATATCGGCTGGAATACGGCCACGCTGGTCAACATGGAGCCGCCCAAGAGCACGCCCTTCGGCCGCCTGATCGCCTGGGACCCGGTGGCACAGAAGGAGCGCTGGCGCGTGGAGCATGCCTCGCCCTGGAACGGCGGCACGCTGGCCACGGCGGGCAACCTGGTGTTCCAGGGCACGGCCGACGGCCGCTTCGTGGCCTATGACGCGCGCAACGGCAAGAAGCTCTGGGAAAAGCCCACGGGCACGGGCGTGGTGGCCGCACCCATCACCTATGAGGTCGATGGCCGGCAGTACGTCTCCATCGCCGTGGGCTGGGGCGGCGTCTACGGCCTGGCCGCGCGCCACACCGAGCGCAAGGGCCCGGGCACGGTCTACACCTTCGCGCTGGACGGCAAGGCCGAGGCGCCTGCCTTCGTCGCCTACCAGCAGGGCAAGCTGCTGCAGGGCGTGCCCTACGACAAGAGCCTGGTGGCCGAAGGCACGGCCCTGTATGTCAGCAACTGCGCCTTCTGCCACGGCGTGCCCGGCGTGGACCGGGGGGGCAACCTGCCCAACCTGGGCTACCTGGACCCGGCCTATATCGAGCACCTGGACAAGTTCATCTTCAAGGGCCCGGCCATGTCGCGCGGCATGCCCGACTTCACGGGCAAGCTGAGCATGGACGACGTGGAAAAGATCAAGGCCTTCATCCAGGGCACGGCCGACGCGGTGCGGCCCAAGTAGCCAACGCGAGCCGCCCTCCTCCCCTCCCCCAACCTCCCATTCCCCTCCCCGGCCCTGCTGCCCTGCAGCAGGCCTGGGCAGGGCTTTGCCTGAAAACACCGGACCGGACTCTTCGCCATGCCATCCAAGCCCTTCACCCGCGCATCCCTGGCCCTGGCAGCCATGGCCGCATGCGCCACCTTCAATGCCCACGCCGTCGATATCGACGCGGGCGACTACACCGCCCTGCCGCCCGGCACCACGCTGGGCATGGTCTATTACCAGCACGCCACGCGCGACCGCCTCTATGCCAATGACGACCAGGCGCCCATACGGCCGAGGCTGACCTCGGACATCGGCATAGCGCGCGGCGTGCACTTCATGAAGCTGGGCGACTACGTGATCGACCCGCAGTTCCTGCTGCCCTTCGGGCGCCTGTCGGCATCGCGCGATATCGCGGCCATGGGCAGCAACACCGGCGTGGGCGACCTGATGCTGGCCGCCACCCTGTGGCTGACCAAGCCCGGCGACAAGGAGCACTTCGGCATCACCCCCTTTGTCTGGCTGCCCACGGGCCAGTACAGCCGCAACGACCCGCTGAGCCTGGGCGAGAACCGCTGGAAGGCGGCCCTGCAGGCCGGCTGGATCAAGCCGCTGGGCAAGCGCGTGACCATGGACCTGGCGGCCGATGTCACCGTCTTCGGCAAGAACGACGACTTCGGCGCCCACAGTGCCACGCTCAAGCAAAAGGCGCAGTTCCAGTTCCAGGGCCTGCTGCGCTACCACCTGTCGGAGACCTCGGACCTGCGCCTGGGCCTGTCGCACCTGACGGGCGGCGAGACCCAGGTCAACGGCGTGTCGCAAGGCGACCGCCAGTCCACCACCAAGGTCTCTTTCGGCGGCGCGGTCTTTGTCGCGCCCAAGACGCAGTTGCTGGCCACCGTGGGCCGCGATCTGCATGTGCGCCAGGGCTTCAAGGAGAACGCCCGCATCAACCTGCGCCTGCTGCAGGTTTTCTGATCCCACACCCCTTTCCCCCGTTCACCCCCAAGGAGCACACCATGAACCTCAGCGACATCCAGCACCAGATCACCGAGCGCGCCAGCGCCTTCCTCAACCGGGGCATGCATGACCTCTTCATCGACGGCCAATGGGTGGCGGCCCGGACCGGCCAGCGCCTGTCCACCGTCAACCCGGCCACCGAAGCCGTGATCGCCGAAGTCGCCAGCGCCGGCCCGGCGGACGTGGACCTGGCCGTGCGCGCCGCGCACCGCGCGCTGCACCTGGGCCCCTGGGGCCGCATGCGCCCCGTGGAGCGCGAGCGCCTGATGCTGCGCCTGGCCGACCTCATGGAGACCCATACCCAGGCCCTGGCCGAGGTCGAATCGCTGGACAACGGCAAGTCCGCCGCCATTGCGCGCGCCGTGGACATCGCCATGGCCATAGACTCCATCCGCTACATGGCCGGCTGGGCCACCAAGATCGAGGGCATGACGCACGAGCACTCCGTGCCCTTCGCGCCCGAGGCCCAGATGTTCACCTACACCCGGCGCGAGCCCGTGGGCGTGGTCGCCGCCGTCGTGCCCTGGAACTTCCCCCTGCTCATGGCCAGCTGGAAGCTGGCGCCAGCGCTGGCCGCAGGCTGCACCCTGGTGCTCAAGCCCGCCGAGCAGACGCCGCTGACCGCGCTGATGCTGGCCGAGCTGATCCAGGAAGCGGGCTTTCCGCCCGGCGTGTTCAACGTGGTCACGGGCGACGGCCCCGGCACGGGTGCGCCCCTGGTCTCGCACCCGCTGGTCAACAAGGTCAGTTTCACGGGCTCTACCGAGGTGGGCAAGCTCATCGGCCATGCCTGCATGGACAACATGACGCGCATCACGCTGGAGCTGGGCGGCAAGTCCCCCGTCATCGTGCTCGACGACTGCGACCCCGCCACGGCTGCGGCGGGTGCGGCCAATGCCATCTTCTTCAACCACGGCCAGGTCTGCTGCGCGGGCTCGCGCCTGTACGTGCACAAGAGCATGTTCGACCGCGTGGTGGCCGACGTGGCCGACCAGGCCGCCCGGCTCACCCTGGGCCATGGCCTGGACCCCCGCGCACAGATGGGCCCGCTGGTCTCGCAGGAGCAGATGGAGCGTGTCTGCAGCTACATCGACATAGGCCGCAGCCAGGGCGCCGAGGTGGTGACGGGCGGCGCCCGCGCAGGCCAGCGCGGCTACTTCGTGCAGCCCACGGTGATGACCGGCGTGCAGCACGACCACCGCGTGGCACGCGAGGAAATCTTCGGCCCCGTGCTCGTGGCCATGCCCTATGACGACCTCGACGAAGTCGCCGCCTGGGCCAACGACACGCCCTACGGCCTGGGCGCCAGCATCTGGTCCAACAACCTGTCCAAGGTCCACCGGCTGATCCCCAAGATCCAGTCCGGCACGGTCTGGGTCAACTGCCACAGCACCCTGGACCCGGGCATGCCCTTCGGCGGCTACAAGCAGTCCGGCATGGGCCGCGACATGGGCCGCACCGCGCTGGATGCCTATCTGGAGACCAAGTCGGTGTTCATCAATCTGTGAGGGGGTGCGGCGGGCTGCCCCCGGGCCCGCCTGCTCCTGCTCTACGGCGTTTCCGAATACCCCTTGGGCCATCCCCCCGGCCGGTCGCAACACTCCTCCCAGCCCAGCTTGCGCGAGGTGTGGCCTATTCCGGGGTTGAAGGTGTTGGTGGGGTCCAGCTCACGGTAGAAGCCTGCCAGCGCGGGCTTGGCCACGTACAAGTGGCCCACGTTGTGCTCGGCCGGGTACTCGGCGCGGCGCGCGTCCAGCAGTTCCCACATGCGGTGCTCCATGGCCAGCGGGTCCACGCCCTTCTTGACGATGTAGTCCTGGTGGAAGACATGGCAGAAGAAGTGGCCGTAGTAGAGCTTGTGGACCATGTCGCGCTCGACCTCGGCGGGCAGCTGCTCCACCCATTCGCGGTCGTTGCGGCGCAGGGCCACGTCCAGGGCCACGATGTCCTCGACCTGGGCGCGGTGCACCTCGCGGTAGCGGATGGCCGCGCCCGCGATGGCGAAGCGGTGCAGGAAGGCCTTGCGCCCCTCGTCGGCATCGCACTCGAACCAGCCGCCCGTGGTGCTGCCGCTGAAGTGCCGCGTGAGGAATTCACGCGTGGCCTCGGCCGTGTCGTTGGACACGCGCACCAGCAGGTGGTGCTCATAGCGGTCGCGCCACTGGCGCATGCGCGCGGGCAGGTGGCTGGGCAGCAGGTTGGTCAGCGCCTGAATCACGCGGTCGGTGACGCCGCGCAGCCCGAAACGCTCGAAGAAGCCGTCCATGCGGCTCTTGAGGGCGAAGGCGGCCGGCACCCTGGCCGTGCCGAAGCGGTCGATCAGCAGGAAGGTGTCCTTGCCGTATTTCTCGCCGATGTCGTAGGCCGTGCGGTGGATGTACTCGCCGGCAATCGGCAGGCGCGGCAGCGCGGTCAGCAGCTCGCGGCGCACGGCCGTGAGGTCGTCGGGCGCATTGCTGCCTATATAGAAGACGGTGCTGGGCTCCTTGGGGAAGGTGTCCAGCCGCACGGCGAACAGGCACAGCTTGCCGGCCGAGCCCGAGGCCTCGAACAGGCGCGAGGGGTCGGCGTTGAAGCGCGCGGGCGTGTCCTCGTCCACGGCGCGCACGGCATCGGCATAGCGCGGGTCGGAGGCGGCGCGCTGCGCATCGTGAGCGATGTCGGACTCGGTGTAGTCGCCGTTTTGCAGCCGCGTGAGGATTTCCTCGGGCGTGCGGCCCAGGGCGATGCCCAGGTGGTTGACGAGTTCCAGCGAGCCGTCGTCGCAGACGCGCGCGTACAGCGCCAGCTCGGTGTAGGCCGGGCCGCGCCGCACCAGGGCGCCGCCCGAGTTGTTGCAGATGCCGCCCAGCACCGAGGCGCCGATGCACGACGAGCCGATCACCGAATGCGGCTCGCGCCCCAGCGGCGCCAGCGCCTGCTCCAGCCGGTCCAGCGTGGCGCCGGGCAGGCACACCACCTGGGCGCCGCCGCCAATGACCTGCACGCCGGTGATGCGCAAGGTGTTGATGAGCACGATCTCGCGGTCGTAGTCCGCGCCGTCGGGCGTGGAGCCGCCCGTCAGGCCCGTGTTGGCGGCCTGCATGATGACGATGCGCCCGGCCGCCACGGCGGCCTGCACCACCTTCCACTGCTCCAGCAGCGTCGCGGGCCGCACCACGGCCAGCACCGGGCCCTCGCCCGTGCGGTGGCCTTTGCGGAAGCGGCGCGTGGCCTGGTCGTCGGTGAGCACATGGGCCGCGCCCACGGCCTGGCGCAGCTGCTGCAGCAGGGTTTCGCGGGACACCTGGGGCATGGCGGAGATGGACGGCGCGCTCATGCTTCGCGCACCAGCAGGTCACCGGTGATGTCTGCCACCTTGCTGACGCTGGTCAGCGTCATGGCCACGCGCATCTCCTTTTCCAGCAGCTCCAGCAGGTGCTTGACGCCGGCCTCGCCGGCAGCGGCCAGCGCGTAGATGAAAGCGCGGCCGATCATGGCGCAGTCGGCGCCCAGGGCGATGGCGCGCACCACGTCCAGGCCGTTGCGGATGCCGGAGTCGGCCAGGATCTTGATCTGGCCCTTGACCGCATCGGCAATGGCCGGCAGCGCGCGGGCCGAGGACAGCACGCCGTCGAGCTGGCGGCCGCCATGGTTGGAGACGATGATGCCGTCGGCGCCAAAGCGCACGGCGTCCTTGGCGTCCTCGGGGTCCAGGATGCCCTTGATGACCATGGGGCCCTTCCAGAAGGCGCGTATCCATTCGAGGTCCTTCCAGGAAATGGAGGGATCGAAGTTGGCGCCCAGCCAGCCGATGTAGTCGGCCAGGCCCGTGGGGCTGCCCCGGTAGGCCGAGATGTTGCCCAGGTCATGCGGGCGGCCCAGCAGGCCCACGTCCATGGACCAGGCCGGATGCATGACCGACTGCCAGTAGCGGCGCATGGCGGCATTCGGGCCGCTCATGCCCGAATGCGCATCGCGGTAGCGCGCGCCGGGCACGGGCATGTCCACGGTGAAGACCAGGGTGGAGCAGCCGGCCGCCTGGGCACGCTCCAGCGCGTTCTGCATGAAGCCCCGGTCCTTGAGCACATAGAGCTGGAACCACATGGGGCGCTTGATCTTGGGCGCCACCTCTTCGATGGGGCAGACCGAGACCGTGGACATGGTGAACGGAATGCCATGGGCGTCGGCCGCGCGCGCGGCCTGCACTTCGCCGCGGCGGCGGTACATGCCCGTCAGGCCCACGGGCGACAGCGCCACGGGGATGGACAGTTTCTCGCCGAACAGCTCGATGCTGGTGTCCAGCCGGCTCATGTCCTTGAGCACGCGCTGGCGCAGCGCCACGGCGGCCATGTCCTCGACATTGCGGCGCAGCGTCTGCTCGGCATAGGCGCCGCCGTCGATGTAATGGAACAGGAAAGGCGGCAGGCGCTTTTGCGCCGCCGCACGGTAGTCGGAGGTAGAGGAGATGATCATGATGGGTGTCTCATGTCTTTCGTATCAGGTCTGAAGTGGGCAGCAGCGCAGGCGCGGCGTCCAGCGGCAGCCGCATGGAGCGCTCGCGCCGCGCGCGGTCCTCGTCCAGGCGCTGGATGGTGGTGCGCACATGCTCCAGGTGCTCGCCGATGCATTCGCGGGCGCGCTGCGGGTCGCCGTCCAGGATGGACTGCATGAGGCTCTGGTGCTGCACGGTCAGCTCCTGCAGGGTCTGGGGCGCGCTCAGGCGGAACATGTCGTGGCGGTTGCGTTCCACCGTGGACAGCACCACGGTGAACAGGCTGTGCATGACCTGCACCAGCACCAGATTGTGCGAAGCCTCGGCAATGGCCAGGTGGAACTGCGCGTCGGCGCGCGCCGCCAGCTCGGCGTGGCCGCTTTGCTGGTGCTGGATCATCACCTCGAAGCAGCGCTGGATATGGTCCTTGTCCTGCGGCGTGGCGCGCTGGGCGGCCAGCCAGGCCGTGCTGGTCTCCAGCGCGTGGCGGGTTTCCAGCACGTCGTAGCGGTAGTGGGAGTCGGACTCCATCAGGCCGGCCAGCGGCCGCATGGCGTCCTTGAGCCAGTCCGCAGGCTCGGCAGCCGGCGCCGGCTCCTGCAGGTAGGTGCCATCGCCGCGCCGCGCCACCAGCACGCCCTGGCTGGTGAGTTTCTGTATCGCCTCGCGCACCGAGGTGCGCGAGACGCCCAGCTCGGCCGCCAGTTGCCGCTCCGCGGGCAGCCGCTGTCCGGGCTGCACTCCGCTGGCCTGCACCAGGGCAAGCAATTTCTCGACAACTTGATCGGCAACGCGCATGGGGATTCTCAGAATTGGTTTTCAGTGATTCACGGCGCTATGCGCCAGCCTCATCGCATGAAACCCGCACTGCCCAAGCCAGGGACACCGAGCAAGGGCCGCCCCGCCGCGAGGGTGTCGTCCCCCTCCCCCGCGAAGCGGGTAGAGAGGGGGAAGGCGCGCAGCGACTCAGGGGGTGTTTCATGTCAATACCCCGGAATCATCCACGTAAACACATAGGCTTGCAGCGTCGTGATCACCCCGATGATCACGGCGAACATCAGGCTGTGCTTGACCGTGAAGCGGAACAGGTCCGACTCACGCCCTGCCAGGCCCACGGCTGCGCAGGCAATGGCGATGGACTGGGGCGAGATCATCTTGCCCGTCACGCCGCCCGTGGTGTTGGCCGCCACCGTGAGCACCTGGGGCAGGCCCAGCTGCTGCGCCGTGGTGGCCTGCAGCGCGGCGAACAGCGCGTTGGCCGAAGTGTCCGAGCCCGTGAGGAACACGCCGATCCAGCCCAGGAAGGGCGAGAAGAACGTGAACGCCTGGCCCGTGTGTGCCAGCGCCAGGGCCAGCGTGGCCGACAGGCCCGAGTAGTTGGCCACGAAGGCGAAGGCCAGCACCATGCCGATGGAGTAGATCGGCACGGCCAGTTCCCTGAAGGTCTCGCCCAGCGTGGCCACGGCCTTGGCCGGCGACAGGCGCGTGAAGGTGATGGTGATCAGCGCCGCGATCAGGATGGCCGTGCCGGTGGCCAGCAGCCAGTTGAAGGTGTAGACCGCGCCGTAGGGCGCAGCGGCGGCCACGACGGGGGGCGTCTTCTCCACCAGGTTGTGCAGGAAGGGCACGGGGATGTTGATGACGGTGGAGGCCAGCGGGCCGCCTGCGGCGAACAGCGCCTTGAAGGGCTTGATGCTCCAGATCGTCACCATGGCCGTGAGGATGATGAAGGGCGACCAGGCCTTGATGACGGCGCCGGCCGTCAGCGGTGCACCGGAAGCGGCGGCGGGAGCCTTGACCGCCGTGGCTGTCTTCGCAATGGCAGCAGCCTTGCCGCCCTCGCCTTCCGTGTCGAAACGGAAGATGCGCTTGGGCTGCCAGACCTTGAGGAACAGCGTCAGCGCCACCAGCGAGACGATGGCCGAAGTGATGTCCGGCAGCTCCGGGCCGATGTAGTTGGCCGTGAGGAACTGCACCAGGGCAAACGAGCCGCCGCCCACCAGCACGGCAGGCCAGGTTTCCTTGACGCCGCGCCAGCCGTCCATGATGGCCATCAGCCAGAACAGCACGAGCACGGTCATGAAGGGCAGCTGGCGGCCGGCCATCTGGCCGATGGCGAAGGCGTCCACGCCCGAGACCTGCCCCGCCACGATGATGGGAATGCCCATGGCGCCGAAGGCCACGGGCGCCGTGTTGGCGATCAGGCACAGGCCCGCCGCATACAGCGGCTTGAAGCCCAGGCCCACCAGCAGCGCGGCCGTGATGGCCACGGGCGCGCCGAAGCCGGCCGCGCCCTCCAGGAAGGCGCCGAAGCAAAAGCCCACCAGGATGAGCTGCAGCCGCTGGTCGGGCGTGACCGACAGGATGGACGAGCGGATCACGTCGAACTGCCCCGTCTTGACCGAGATCTTGTAGAGGAACACGGCCGCCACGATGATCCAGGCGATGGGCCACAGGCCGTAGAAGAAGCCGTACACGGCCGAGGCCAGTGCCGCGCTCACGGGCATCTTGTAGAACAGCAGCGCCACGCCCAGCGCCAGCGCCACGGTGACGGTGCCGGCCTGGTAGCCCTTGAGACGGAACCTGGTAAGCGCCAGGAAGAAAAAGATGATGGGAATCAGCGCGATCAGCGCCGAGATCCAGATGTTCCCGGCGGGATCGTAGTTCTGCTGCCAGATGGTTTGCATGACCGTGTCTCTAGATGATGGGGAGGGCGCGGTAAGCGCCCCTTGTCGGCCACTCCCTCTCGTTGCAGCGTTGGCATGCGGTGCGATCCGCACAGGATGTCTGCTGGCTGGCCGCAACGATGACCGGGAGTGTTCCCCGCGCTGGCGCCTTGTGGGCCATTGGCAAATTGGTCCAACCAATTAAACCAAAATTCAGACCATTGCGCGAAGTGGTGGGATTCTCAGAGCTTTCAAGTGAGCAGATGAACAGGGTAAACACCTAAAAAAGTGCAGATAATGCACCACAATGTTTATTGGTCAGACCAATCATGGATGTTTTGGTGCAACGCATGTTCAAGTCCCCGCCAGGCAAGGCCCCAGGCGGTGCACAAACGCAGCGCACGCGGGAGAAAGATCGGCGGCAGCGCTGTGCCCGCAGGTCCGGCGCTCATGCCTGACGTCCCCAACGGAAAAGCCCGCTCCCTACAATGCAGCCTCAGCGGTCGGTGTACCGCCCTTGTACCTTCGGCGCCCGGGTCAGCCCCGGGCGCCTTATTAAACCGCCGTGTATCCGGACGGCGGTGGCTGATTGAACGGAGCCCATCCATGAACCACATTCCTGCGCGCCGCTCGGCGCTGCGCCAGGCGGCTGCCTGCGTGCTGGCCGCCTCCACCCTGTCCAGCCTGCCTGCGCTGGCCGCCGAACCCGCCGTGCTGCGCGTCTCGGCCATCCCGGATGAAGCTCCCACCGAGCTGCAGCGCAAGTTCGAGCCGCTGGGCAAGTACCTCTCGGCACAGACCGGCATGAAGGTGGTGTTCACGCCCGTGACCGACTACGCCGCCGTGGTCGAGTCGCTGGCCACACGCAAGCTGGACCTGGCCTGGCTGGGCGGCTTCACCTTCGTGCAGGCCAAGATCCGCACCAACGGCACGGCCATCCCCATCGTGCAGCGCGAGGAAGACGCCAGGTTCACCTCCAAGTTCATCACGGCCAACCCCGCCATCAAGACCCTGGCCGACCTCAAGGGCAAGAGCTTTGCCTTTGGCGCGCCCTCGTCCACCTCGGGCAGCCTGATGCCGCGCTTTTTCCTGCAGCAGGACGGCATCAACCCCGAGAAGGACTTCAAGACCGTGGCCTTCTCCGGCGCGCATGACGCCACCGTGGCCTTCGTGGCCGCAGGCAAGGCCGAGGCCGGCGTGCTCAACGCATCGGTCTGGGACAAGCTGGTGGAGAGCAAGAAGGTCGATACCAGCAAGGTGCGCGTGTTCGCCACCACGCCGCCCTACTTCGACTACAACTGGACCGTGCGCGGCGACCTGGACCCGGCCCTGGTCAAGAAGCTGACCGACGCCTTCCTGGCGCTGGACCCGGCCAAGCCAGAGCACAAGGCCATCCTGGAGCTGCAGCGTGCCGCGCGCTTCATTCCCACCCAGGCCTCGAACTACGAAGGCATCGAGGCCGCCGCCAAGTCGGCCGGCCTGCTCAAGTAAGCCGCGGCAGGCGCAATCCATGAGCTTTGAACTGCAAGGCGTGGGCCTGACCCACGCCGGCGGCGGCATTGCGCTGCGCGGCGTGACGCTGGCCGCACGCCAGGGCGAAGCCATTGCGCTGATCGGCCCCTCGGGCGCGGGCAAGACCACGCTGCTGTCCGTCATCGGCACGGCGCTGGCGCCCAGCCAGGGCCGGCGCAGCGTGCTGGGCGACGAGGTGCCTGCGTCCAGCGCGGGGGCTCCCCGGCTGCTGCGCGCGCGCATCGGCACGGTGCACCAGGCGCCGCCCGTACCGCCGCGCCAGCGCGTGGTCACGGCCGTGCTGGCCGGGCGCCTGGGCCGGTGGCCGGCGTGGAAGGCGCTGGCCTCGCTGCTGTACCCACAGGACACCGCTGGCGCGCGCGAGGCCCTGGCCCGCGTGCAGCTGGCAGACAAGCTGTTCGCGCGCTGCGACCAGCTCTCGGGCGGGCAACTGCAGCGCGTGGGCATTGCCCGCGTGCTCTACCAGCAGGCCGAGCTGATCCTGGCCGACGAGCCCGTGGCCGCGCTGGACCCGGCCCTGGCCCTGTCCACCGTGCAACTGCTGGTGCACGAAGCCGCCGCGCGCGGCGCCACCTTGGTCGCCAGCCTGCATGCCGTGGACCTGGCGCTGGCCTGCTTTGCGCGCATCGTGGGCATCCGCGATGGCGCCATCGCCTTCGACCTGCCGGCGGCAGAAGTCACGCAGGAACATCTGCGTGCGCTGTATGGGTCCGAGCATGCTGGCGATGATCCCTCCCGCCCTGCGTGGACACCCGCGCCCGCCGCCTTTGCCGCACCGCTGTCCGCATCCGCATGCCGTTGAGTTCCGATCTGCACGCGCTGCGTGATCCCGCCGCGCCCCGCCGCCTCGGCGCCCTGGTGCTGGCCGCCGTCGTGCTGTGGCCGCTGTTCCAGGGCGCGGGCTTCAGCCTGGGCGCGCTGTTCGATCCCGGCAACCTGCAGGTCATCGGCCGCTTTCTGGCCACGTTTCTGCCGCCCGAGACCGGGCGCGACTTCCTGGGCTACCTGGGCCGCGCCACGCTGGAGACCCTGGCCATTGCCACGGCCGGCATGGCCCTGGCCTTTGTGCTGGCCGTGCCGCTGGCCTACCTGGTCACGGGCGCCGCGCGCGAGCGGCGGGCGCTCAACCCCGTCACGCGCGGCCTGCTCACCATCCTGCGCGGCGTGCCCGAGCTGGTCTGGGCCCTGGTCTTCGTGCGCGTCTTCGGCCTGGGGCCGGCCGCTGGCGTGCTGGCCCTGGGCCTGACCTATGGCGGCATGCTGGCCAAGGTCTATGCGGAAATCCTGGAATCGGCCGACCCCGCACCCGCGCGTGCCCTGGCGCAGGCCGGCGCGCGCCGGCCGCTGGCCATGCTCTACGGCCTGCTGCCCCAGGCCGCGCGCGAACTGACCTCGTACACCGTCTACCGCTGGGAGTGCGCCATACGCGCCTCGGTGGTCATGGGCTTTGTGGGCGCGGGCGGCCTGGGCCAGCTCATGGACCAGGCCATGAAGATGCTCAACGGCGGCGAGGCCTCCACCATCTTGCTGACCTTCATGCTGCTGGTCTGGGGTGCCGACCTGCTCTCGCGCGGCCTGCGCCGCGCGCTGGACACGCCACCCGCCGCACGCGCCAGCGCCTGGGGCTGGCGCAGCGCCCTCACCTGCGCCGCCCTGGCGCTGGGCGTGGCCGCCAGCTTTGCCATGCTGGAGATGGACCTGCCCTCGCTGTTCACCGGCGCGGCGGGCCGGTCCATGCTGGAATTCGTCATCAGCTTCTTCCCGCCCGACACCAGCGCCGAATGGCTGCGCAAGGTGGCCGTGGGCGTGTGGGAGACGCTGGCCATTTCCGTGGTCGGCACCCTGCTGGCGGCCGTGCTGGGCCTGCTGCTGGCGCTGCCGCGCTGGCGCGCTCCCTGGAGCCTGGTGCTCAACGTGCTGCGCTCCGTGCCCGAGCTGGTCTGGGCCACCATCACCGCCCTGGCCGTGGGCCTGGGCCCGTTCGCAGGCGCGCTGGCGCTGGCGCTGCACACGGCCGGCGTGCTGGGGCGCCTGTATGCCGAGGCCCTGCAGAACCAGCCCGCCGCCCCCACCCAAGCGCTGCGCCTGTCCGGCAGCGGCCGCGCCATGGCCTTCCTCTACGCGACGCTGCCCGGCGCCGCGCCGCAGTTGCTGGCCTATACGCTGTACCGCTGGGAGATGAACATCCGCATGGCCGCCATCCTGGGCTTCGTGGGCGCGGGCGGGCTGGGGCAGCTGCTGTACTTCGAGCTGTCGCTGTTCCACTATGCCCAGGCCAGCACCGTCATCATCGCCATGCTGGCGCTGTCCGTGGCCGTGGACTGGGCCAGCGCGGCGCTGCGCAGGCGCATGGGTTAGGTGGTGGAGGCCGCGGCGCCCTCGCCTTCCACCTCGACCAGGTAGTCGATCAGCGCCCGCAGCTTCAGCGGCACATGGCGCGTGGGCGCATAGACCGCATGCACCACGCGCGGCGCGTACTTGCCGCACAGCGCCCAGCCCGGCAGCACGGGCGCCAGCTGCCCGGCCTGCAGCGCCGCCTGCGCCGCAAAGTCCGCTACCACGCCGATGCCTGGCCCCTGCTGCAGCGCCTGGATGATGCCCAGGCTGCTGGCAATGGTGATGGGCGTATTCACCAGCAGACGCGTAGCGGGCGCGTCCGGCTGATGCCCAGCGCGCTGCGGACGCAATTCGACCTCGTTCTGGAACTGGCCGTAGCCCAGGCTGATGAAGGGATGCGCCAGCAGTTGCCCGGGCTCCGTGATCTGCGCATGCTGCGCCAGATAGCCGGGCGTGGCCACCAGCACATAGCGGATGGTCTTGAGCGGCCGCGCCACCAGCCCCGGCGCGATCTGGCCCGGCACGCTGATGCGCAGGCCCAGGTCCAGCCCCTCGGCCACCAGGTCCACCATGCGGTCCGTCATGTCCACCTGCACCTGTACCTCGGGCCAGCGCGCGCAAAAACCCGGCAGCAGTGGCGACAGCCAGAGATCGCCCAGCACGGCCGGCGCGCTGATCTTCAGCAGCCCGCGCGGCTGCTGGCGCAACTGGCCGGCCAGCGCCTGCACGGCCTGGGCATCCTCCACCAGCCGCAGGCAGGCCTGATGGATCTCGGCCCCCGCCTCGGTCAGCGACAGCGAGCGCGTGGTGCGCTGCAGCAGCCGCAGCCCGAAATGCGCCTCCAGCCGCCCCACGCTGCGGCTCACGGCCGAGGTCGTCAGCCCCAACTGCCTGGCCGCGCCCGCAAAGCTCTGGTGCTCCACCACACGGGCGAAGACCAGCATTTCATCCAGGGGCATGGCGGTATCGGGCAAGGCGCTACTCCGGTCTTTGTTGCATGGTAGGCAATATTAATTTGAATGACTCATGGATTGTTGATTGATTGCAAGGTCCGCAAGATACGGCCATGCGCTCCATACCGAAGCGCGCCCAGGAATCGACACCATGTCCCACAGCCCCAGCCTCACCTCTGCAACCTCAACCACACGGCCCCGAGCCAGCCAGGGCGGCACCTGGCGCATGCTGCTGGCCATGGCGCTGTCGGGCACCATCGGCCTGCTCGTCGTGGAAAGCGCACTGCCGCCGCTGCTGGTCGTATTCGCCCGCTGCGTGCTGGGCGCACTGGGCCTGGGCCTGTGGCTGGCCTGGCGGCGCGAATGGGTCGCCCCTCAAGGCCGTGAATGGCTGTGGCTGGCTGGCGGCGGCATCGCCCTGGTGCTCAACTGGGTCGCCCTCTTCAGCGCCTACCACTACAGCTCCATCGCCGTGGCCACCGTGGTCTACCACGTGCAGCCCTTCATGTTGCTGGCCCTGTCGGCGCTGCAGGGCGAGCCCGTTGAACGCCGCAAGCTGCCCTGGCTGCTGCTGGCCCTGTTGGGGGTGGCACTGAGCAGCGGCCTGGTCGGGCTGGATGGCGTGGATGCATCGCATGCTGGAACAGGCGCCTGGATAGGCGTCGCCCTGGCCCTGCTGGCCGCCGCTCTCTACGCAGGCACCACGGTCGCCACGCGCCGCCTGGGCCACATGCCCTCGGCCCAGATCGCCATGCTGCAGATGCTGGCGGGCGGACTGGTGCTGAGCCTGTGGGCCCTGCCGCTGCTCACCCATATCGCCGCAGCCAGCCCGCAGTTGCTGTCAGCGCGGGCCGCCTCCATGGTGCTGACCCTGGGACTGGTCCATACGGCCTTCATGTACACGGTGATGTATGCCGCATTCCAGCGGCTGCCGGCGCCCGCCATTGCGGCACTGTCCTTCGTCTACCCCGCCATGGCCTTGCTGGTGGACCTGGCCTGGTTTGGCGCTGTTCCGTCGGCGGCGCAGTGGGTGGGAATGGGCTGCATTGTGGTGGCGGTGCTGGGGCACCGGCTCACGGGCCAGTCCTAACGGTCCAGCGCAAACAAGCCGAACGTAATCTGGTGCGAACGCCCAGGTTTTCCGGAGCAGGATCAGAATCGTTTTCGGCCTGATCGGAAAAACATGATCGACATCAAAACCCCAAAACCATCATCCTCGTCAAGAGAAATCCACTACCCCAATAGCGGATTCTCAAAATAGACGAGAGAGTTCAAATTTACCGTGCGGAATAGCATGCACCCTGCGAAATTCGTGCAATAGAGTAACTGCAGGATCAGAGACAAAGGTCTTTACCCCAAGATCCTGAAGTTACCACGGATTTTAAGGAAACCAGATCAACCGGAAACTGTCAATCATCAATTTTTCTTGATGATGTAGCTGGGGCTGGTAACAATGTTCGCATAAGGATCAATCCTCATGCAATTGGAGGATGAGGGGTTTGTGCTCAGAGTCGTCCATCCGGCAGGACCTGGCTCACAGGCCTCAAGCTGGTAACCCGAGGGCGCATTGCTGATGAAGGCATGTGTCGTGTTCAGAGCCCACGTGATACCGCCTACACTACTGTGCAGTGTGCACTTTCCGCCAACAGCTTTCTTGACCCAATGCCCCGGCGCAGGATTGGCTCCATTACACTCAGTTCTTGTCTGCAACGTATATCCGCCATCCAGCCACATATAGGCATGGTTTTGCAGCAACAACGGTGGCTGTCCATTTTCGTTGATGAAGTAGGCTACGATTTTATGCCTTTTCCCATCACGTTCGGCATATGGCACATCCAGAGTTCCACTGAAACCGTGCACACCGGAGTCTCCGCATATATTTCCTACCGCCTGCTCGCGTGGGATATTTGCATGCAAAGCACCTAGGAATTTATTATCTGCACTACCGCTCCAGAAGTGAACCCATCCGGAAACGCCAGGCGTTGCCGGATTACACGCCCATCCTTCTATGTGAGCGCCATCGGTATAGGTATTGGACGTGGAACCGATCCACCCTTCCGCCAATGCATTCGACGACAAGAAAGAAGCAAAAACTACCGCACAACCAACATATGCAATCTTCATTACGGAAATCTCCTCAAGTACAATAATTTTAAAACCACACCGACTTAATTTTATTTTTTCAACTCCTTTCATTTCATGCGCTCAGTATATTTTCCCATATACCATTCCCACTGAGTTTCAAAAATTATTTGGCACACTCACTTAAGACACCGAACAAGCATCATTGCTCTGTCGTATTTTTCTCAACTGCGTCGAGGCGACAAGCCTAACTCGGTATGAAGATTTTTGCAAACCCCCATTTTTTCCCTGGACAAACAGTTAGCAAGCCAATAATTATCCAACATGCAAAATAAGCACTCACTCACCACAATACAATCTATAGCCTTGACTGTGGGTGCCACAAGCACGAATGCAATGCAAGCCCCATTCACTCATCGTTTCCTTACCAAAGGCGAAGTGGGGGTATCGAGGGCGAATGGCACGACCATGCATCTCACGTCCCTCATGGAGATGGTCATGTTGAGGTCATGTTGATGAAAGAGATTCTCTATGAATACGATCGGTGCGATCGACGAAGAGATACAACATCTCACTTTCAGGCCAGCCAATGACATGGGCATCTGCCGCAAATATGGTGGTGCACTGCCTCAGTTCGCCGGGCACAACAATAGGACAACTGATTTCACGGGGCGACGAGGTTATGGCAAGCGCCTTGTACCGTATGCACATTTCACCATGCCCTCCCACGTGCATCTCTTCATCTTGCTCTCCCGCTGAATGTGGCTCTACGCACGATCTCTACGCAGAGGGGCGGCACGGATACTTCGCGTGCCGGATGCGGTGCGTGCCCGATCCAGCCTGCCGCACTTTCCTTTATCTATCCGGCCATGATATTGCTGGTAGACCTGACCCGCTTCACCGTCGGGCCATGGGCCACGCAATGGGCCGGCATGGCCAGCACCATGGCAGCAGTGCTGGCGGCCGGCTGGTGGAAATAACTGAAAGCCGACACCCCAAGACTGCGTTGCGGGAACACCAGGACAATCTGAGCCAGCCATAGAAACCGTTGAAATCTCTGAACCTTCTTGGTGACCACCGGGTTCCAGGCAAAAGCCAATACTTATAAAGGCCCGTCCATGTTCTGCCTGAAGCGAAATCCCCCGTCTGAGGCCGCGTGCTGCGCGGCGCCGCCGCCCTTGCCTCTTGCTCGCCGCCATGATGCTGGACAAGCTGCCCCTTCTGCCCAGGATCGCTGCTTTAATGGCGCCCAATGGCTGCTGTCCGGACGTTCTGCGCGCTGGCTGATGGGTCTTCTTCAAACCTGTTAGCAAGACGACTGCAAAAGCTCAGGCCCGGATGCAACTTCCCGGCCTGCGAAAGCGTCCTTGACAGACTGGATATCAGGTACCGGCACCATATCCAGGACTGCACCTGCGGCTTGCAAGGCGAAATTTATCTAATACAACTAGACGTGAACCGACAATAGGTTGTTTGCAGATTTGAGCCTGGACATCAGGACGACGCCTCCGATGTCGCTGTGCAATCTCTGCCTGTTGTAGGTGCTGCCAGATAGAAAAGGCATTAGTCCACTCGGCTGAGTTCAGGTACGCCCAGCCATAGTCTCATTCGCGAAGCATCCACTGAATGAACTTCTCGACCTTGCCATTGGTCTGCTGCCGGCGCATCCAATTGCGGCGCTTTCATGGGTCACCGCGCAGGCCGGTGCACTTCGCTGCCGCTGGGCGTGACGGAATGCAGGACATTTCTGCGATTCATCAATCCTTCATGAACCCAAGTCAATTGTTTCAACATATTTCAATCAACAAAGTCTGTCGTACATTTCGAATTATTTCTATCTAATAAACCTGTATGCTGTGCCGGTTTTCCAGCCAGCCGCAACCAACCAGTCGGAATAAAGAGGGAGAAATAATTGGCCACTATCGAAAAAGGATTGATGGTAGACAAAAGCGTCGAAGTCAAGACCTATCCGTCCATAGAGCACGGCGCTTTGCTGTCCGTCACATCCATCGTGCTGCACCGCACTGACTCGTCCACAGCCGCCAGCGTGCTCAATGCCTACAAGAGCGGCCAGAAGACGGGGGCGCACTTTCTGATCGAGAAGGACGGCAAGATCTACCAGACGGCCAGCCTTGAGCGCATCTGCTGGCATGTGGGAATTCTTCAGCCGCGCTGCGTCAACGAGAGCACCTGCGATCCCACGGAACTCAAGAACATCAATGCCCTGCTGCACCAAAAGGGCCTGAGCTTCAGCAAGCGGGCCAAGAATGTGTCATCGCACGAGAACACAAAGGCCTATCCGTTGCGTTATCCGGCCAACAGCGACTCCGTGGGCATCGAGGTGGTGGGCCGCTTCCTGCCATCGACCAAGGATTACGAGGCGCCCACCCAATCGCAGCTGTTCCAGACCAAATGGCTGACCCAGCAATTGGTGGACCACTACAAGCTCAAGCTGCTGTCCGATGTCTACTCCCACGGCGCCATTGCCCGCAAGGAAGCGACCGAAGGCGCCCAATTGCTGCGCTACATCTTCACGGGAGCCTGAGCCATGCCATCCAGCCAGCTTTTCAACAATCCCTCTCGCAGCCTGCGCATTGCCGCCTGGGCTGCCGTGATGCTGTGCCTGCATGCGCCGCTGCAGGCCTCATCTACATCCACATCCACGCCCACGCACAAACACGCGGCCAAGGCGGCGCCCATTTCCGTCATCGGCCCGGTCACCCGTTCCGTAGGCACGGGCGAGACCATGGGCTGCGAGAAAGTCAGCCTGGACGCCACCGACGTGGCCCGCTATTTCGCGACGGCAAAGCAAGTCTCGGCTGGCAGCTTCCACGAGGAATCCATCATCCTGCCCTGCAGTTTCAGCGGACGGCTGCTGCGCTCGGGCAAGGTCTATGAATGGAACATCAACGCCGCCGGCGCCGGCTACCTGCGCAGTGAAGATGGTGAACAGGACCTGCGCTACCTGTGCCGCAAGGCCTGCGAGAAGGCATTGCCGCAGTTGACGGGGCTTTGACCTGTTGTTCAGACATTGTCTGCACGGGCGTCTTATCGCTCCCATTGAGTGGTGCCACATCCTCCTGTCAAACACAGCGGATACGATGGCGCCTCCCACAATATTCCCAACAGACCATGGAACGACTGATTTCCCAAGGAATGCATGCCTTCAGCCAGGGCGACCACGCGCGAATGCATGCGCTATGGTCTGGCACCACGGTTTTCAGCCATCTGGACAATGAAGCGATTGCCAGCCTCTTGGCCAGCATTCAGGCCACTGCCGAATCAGGCCAGGGTAGCGAATGGTCATGGCTGATGCTGTGCCTGGTGTATCTCGATTCCAGTGACCAATTCACCGAGGACCGCGGTATGGCATTGCGCCAGGTCGGCGAATGGGCGCAGCGCGCACTGGCAATGTCACCAGGCAATGCCTATGGACACCGCTATTTGGGCAGTGCCCACTATTGGCTGGACGAACCCGAGCCCGCGCTGGCCGCCTACCGCAAGTCTCATGCCTTGCAGCCCCAGGTGGACTTGCAAGCCCGCATTTTCGAGATGGAGCATGCCGTGCCCTGGCGCAGCATCTTTTCCTATCCCGAGTTGGCTGATAGCCCGGCGGCACCCGACTACTACACGGCCGGCGTGACCGTGGGCAAGTGGAAGCGCCCCGACACGGATGCAGCGGCCCTGCAGGAAATCGAGCGCCTGCAGACCACACTCTACGAACGCTGTCTGGAGCGCTTCGCCAGCGCCGGCACGCCGGCAAACGGCCAGGAGGCCGCGCCCGCCGCGCTGGACATCCACACCTATGCCATGTGCTGCAACAACCTGGGCGTGCTGTACAACGCGCAGGAACAGTACGAGCAGGCGGCCGCCGTCCTCGAAGCCGGGCTGCAGCAGACCTGTTTCCGGGCCCTGCTGGAAAACCTGCGCCATGCCTATCGGCAACTGGGGAACCGCAAGCAAGCCACCGACCTGTCCCTGCTGCTGATGGAGGACTACGCGCTTGATACCGGCCTGTATCTGGACTGCGCGCAGACCGCATGCGCCTATCTCAACGAGACCAGCCACCACCAGGACGTCCTCGACATCGTGGCCGAAGCCGAGCGCCGCTATGCGCAGCTTTCGTCTCAGCAACAGCAAGCGCCATGGGAAGTTCGCAGCATGAGCTTCGTTCATGCGCACAAGGTCACCGCCCTCAGGGCCCTGGGCCAGCTCAAGGCCTCGCACCTTCAGCCTGAACTGGTCGAGATCGCCCTGCGCCACGATCCGGACGATGCCCAATTGCTCGGCATACGCGCCCACATGCAGGGAGCCCGGCAGCAGGTGGGTGGAAAAGGCGGATTCTGGTCGCGCCTGTTCGGCTGAGCCACACCGGGCGACCGGGCCACCAAGAAATGTAGGGCACCCAAGATGCTGGCAACCCTCAAAAGACTCCCAGCGCCAGCCCGGCCCCCATCGCCTCCCCCAACGCCCGGCACTGCTCCAGCTCAGCTGAGGCAATCCGCTTGGGTGCCAGGATGGCTTCGGTGGTCTGGGCGTGGGTGCAGATGATCAGGGGCTCGGCCACGGGCTTGAGGCGCCAGCCGGTGGCGATGCGGGCGATCTGGCGGGCGGCATTCTGGCCGTCGCTGCCGGCGCAGATGAGGCTGGCATAGGGCCGGCCGTTGATGCGGTCCAGCGCCGCGTAGTAGCTGCGGTCGAAGAAGTCCTTGAGCTGGCCGCTGATGGCGGCCAGGTTTTCCGGGGTGGCGAAGAGGTAGCCGTCGGCGGACAGCACATCGTCGGGGCCTGCCTCGCAGGCGTGCAGCAGGCGCACCTGCACGCCCTGGCCTTCGGCCGCTGCGCCGTCGCGCGCGGCCTCGGCCATCTGGCGGGTGCCGCCGGTCATGGAGTGGTAGACGATCAGCAGGGTCTTGCTTGCGTTCATGCCTCAAGCATAGAGCGCGGCCCGCCCAGCCACCGCGCCGACCTCAGAAATCCATCGATGCCGACACCACGAAGGTGCGCGGAATCATCGGCGAGACGGCACCCCAGGACGTGACACCGGCCCAGGCCTTGCGGTCGGCCACGTTCTGCACCGTGGCGCGCAGCGTGGTCTTGCGGCCCGCGATGCGGGTGGCATAGCGCAGGCCCAGGTCGGTGCGTGTCCAACCCGGGATGCGCAGGCGGTTGGCCTGGTCCACGAACTGGGCGCCGGTGTAGGCCAGGTCGCCGACCAGGGTCAGGCCCTCAAGGGCGGGCACATCCCATTCCACGCCCAGGTTGGCCAGCAGGCGCGAAGTGCCGATGGGCCGGTTGCCCACCAGCGCAGGCGTGGCCGAGCGCGTGATCTCGGGCTTGAGCCAGGTCACGCCACCGAGCAGGCGCAGGCCGCGTGCGGCCTCGCCGTAGGCATACAGCTCCATGCCCAGGTTGCGCTGCTCGCCGTTGGTCTTGTAGACGCCCTGGTCCAGGCCACCGCTGGGTTTTTCAATGCTGAACAGGGCGGCCGTGGCCATGAAGCTGCCGAAGTCGTACTTGCTGCCCACTTCGTACTGGCGGCTCTTGTAGGGGCGCAACACCTCGCCGTAGTTGCTGGCGGCGGGCGGCGCAATGTCGCCCTTGCTCAGGCCTTCGATGTAGTTGGCGTAGAGGCTCCAGTTGGGCGCCTGGCGCCAGACCACGCCCACGGCGGGCGTGGTCACGCTCTCGTCGTAGACATTGGCGGCGCCGCCCGTGAGCACGTTGTAGTTGGTGGACTTGATGGCCTGGTGGCGCAGGCCCAGCGACAGTTGCAGCCTGTCCTGCAGCAGCGAGAGCGTGTCCACCAGGGCCAGGCTGGTGTTGCGGTTGTCATGAATGCGCGGAATGGCCGAAGGCCGCGCAATGCTTTGCGGCGCATGGGCAACAGGCGCATAGATGTTGGACGCCACCGCCGAGCCCGCCTGCAGCGCACGGTGGAAATCCTCGCGGTAGCTGGCCAGCTGCAGCGTGACCGAATGCTTGACACCGGCCAGCGCAAAGCGCGAGCGCAGGCCTGCGTCGATGGTGCTGCGGTCCACGTCGAACACCGCATAGGTGGGCGTGATGCTGGTGGCACCCGCAGCACTGGTCAGGCGCGGGGCGGAGTCATAGATGCGGTCCACATTGGCGCGCGACTGGCCGATGTTGGCGAACAGCGTGAGCTGCTGCGTGAGGTCCAGCTCGGTGCGCAGCAGCACGGCGCGCTCGCGATTCCTGGACCATTCCCAGGGCTGGGTCACGTTGAGTGTGCCGTCGGGCGCAGCAGGCATGGAGGAGAGCCCCGTGGGCATGATGGGCCGACCCACGCCGTCGATGCGCTCGTCCTGCGAGAGCAGGTCCAACGTGGCGCGGAAGCGCTCCACCTCGTAGTCCAGCGCCACGGCCAGCACATGGCCGTCGGTGCTTTGATGGTCCATGGACGTATCGCCGCCGTACTTGCTGGCGTTCACACGGATGCCGTACTGGGCCTCGTCGCCAAAGCGCCGGCCCACGTCGGCATGGGCACGCCAGAGGCTGTCCGAAGTCCAGCCCGTGGTCAGCCGCGCCACATCTTCATTGGCGCGCTTGGGAGCGATGTTGATCACGCCGCCCACCGAGCCGTTGGGCGACATGCCGAACAGCAGCGCGCCCGGCCCCTTGACCACCTCGATGCGGTCCACGTATTCGGTGCGCACGCGGTAGTTGGGGGCAATGCCGTAGATGCCGTCAAAGGCGATCTCGCCCGAGTTGCCCTCCCAGATCGGAAAGCCCCGGATATAGAGGTTGTCCACGTTGCCGCCCGGCAGCACGGTGTAGCGCACGGAAGGGTCGCGGTTCACCGCCTCGGCAATGGTGCCGGCCTGCTGGTTGCGCACGGCCTCGGACGTGTAGCTGGTGGTGCTGAACGGCGCCTGCATGTTGCCGGTATTGCCCAGCACGCCCAGGCGCACGCCCTTGGCCACCTGCCCGCCGGCGTAGGGTGCGGGCAGCAGGCTCACATACTGGTCACCGGCCGTCACGGTGATCTCGGACAGGCGGTGCGCATTCTCAGGCGCGTTGGCCGCAGCGGGAAGCAGCGTCAGCGTGCCGCCCTCGATGCGGCCCTGCAGGCCGCTGCCCTGCAGCAATGCCGCCAGGCCCTGGCGCACATCGTGGCTGCCGTTGAGCGCCGGGGCCTGCCGGCCCTGCACCAGTTCGGAGGAGTAGGTGAGCTGCAGCCCCGCCTGGCGCGCAAACTGGCTCAGCGCCTGGGCCAGCGGCTGGGCCGGCACGTCGAAGGACACCGATTGCGCGGCGGCCAACTGCAGTTGCAGGCCCAGCACCAGGCCTGCACATGCATGAAAAACCGCTGTGCGGCGGAGGCGGAGGCGGAGGCGGAATCGGAATCGGGAGGACTTGGGAGCGGACATAAGGACTTTCTGGAAGACAGGCTCATTGCGAATCGCCGGCACAGGCAGGACGCCCGGCCTTTCATATGCAAATACGAGTCACTCCCAAAAACCCTGAAAAAAACTTCACGGCTCCGCGCGCCCGCCGCGCCGCGCAATCCGCAGCCCGCCGTCGTCCAGCACGCTGACCTGCACCGGCGCGAACTGCGGCAGCCCGCGCAGCCAGCGCTCGGTCTGGGCAATGCGCACATGGCCGCTGATGGCCAGTTGCGCCGCGCCCTCCTCCACCACCAGGCGGCGCCGCGTGTAGCGGCCCAGACGGTGCACGACGCGGCCCAGCGGTTCCTGCTCGAAGACCAGCTCGCCCTCGCGCCAGGCCGCGGGCCGTTGCTGGAGCTGCGGCTGCCAGGCAGCGCCATCGGCATCTCCCGCACCGCCGTCCAGGGGAATGCGCAGCGACTGGCTGTCCTGCAGCAACTGGCTGCGCCCGGTGGCCGCATGCTCCACCCGCACCTGGCCCGACTCCACCTGCACGCGCACCGCATCGGGCTCCAGTTCCACACCAAAGCGCGTGCCCAGCACGGTCACGCGCAGGGGGCCGGCCTCCACCACAAAGGGCCGTGCCGCATCGCGGGCCACGGCAAAGAAGGCAGCGCCTTCCAGCAGCTGTGCCTGTCGCAGGTCGGCACGGTAGGTCAGCGCCACGCGGCTGGCGGCATCCACGCGCAGCACGCTGCCATCGGGCAGCTCCAGGCTGCGCTGCACGCCCGTGGCGCTGGCCAGTTCACCTTGCCACAGCACGCGGCGGCTCCACATCTGCCAGGCGGGCCAGGCCGCGCAGGCCATGCCGGCCACGCCCAGCAGTGCGCCAAGGGCACGCCGCCGCCGCTTTCTGGAAGAGGCCTGCAAGCCCGCATCCACCCCGCCGCGCCAGCGCAGCAAGGCGGCTTCCAGGCAGGCATCGGCCTGCATCAGGTCACGCTCCACGGTGTTCAGGGAGACCTGCAGGCGCCGGGCGATGTCGGCCTGCCGCTCGCCATGCAGGCGGTGGGCCAGCAAGGCGGCCTGCATGCGCTCGGGCAGGTCTGCAATCGTGCGCTCCACCACAGCCAGTGCCTGCCGGTACATGGCTCGGTCGGCCACATCGCCTTCGGCCTCGGGCTGCAATTGCGCCCAGTCGTCCATGCAGCGCTGCTGCGCACCGCGCTGGCGCAGCCTGTCTATCGCCAGATGCTTGGCCGTGGCAAACAGGTAGGCCCGCGCGGCTTCGAGCGTGGGCGAGCTGCCATCGGGCAGCTGCGGCGGCGCATCGGCCAGGCGCAGCCAGGTTTCCTGGGCCAGCTCCTGCGCCTCATCACGGCTGCCGGTCTTGCCGGCCAGATAGGACACCAATTGCTGCTGGCAGGCACAGAAAAGCTGGTGCCAGCGCGCAGCGGTCCAGGAAGCGGAAGGGGTGGGCATGGCCGGGGGGAGGTGATGAATCGATAACGAGAATGACTATCATTCTAGTTTTGTTTGATCCAGGCAGGCCCGGCGGACTGGCCATCGAAGGCAAACTGTCCACCCATCAACATCCGGACCACATGCCCATGATCTTCCTGGCGATCACATCTACCGGCTTGGCACAGGCACTTCTCGCCGCCACCGAAAATGACTCCGTCTGGTGCGGCAGCGATGCGATTTCCGAGGCCGACTACGCCGCCCGACAATGGCCCAACCTCAGCCGCTTTGCCTACTCGCTGGAGGACCGCGTTTTGATCGACGATGCCGTGTCCACCATTGAGGAGCACCATCCGGGGCAGACGATCTGGGTCGAGGCCACGGCCGTGCGGTAGCGAAGTCTCGGCCCCGCTACCACTTCAACGCCGCCACCCGCAGCGCATCCACCGCCATATCGATGAACGCCCGCACGCGGTGTGCGGCGTGCCGTCCTTCCCTGTGCACTACATGAATCGGTAGCGGCGGCCGCTCGAAGGGCTCCAGCACCAGGCGCAGTGCGCCGTCCTGCACGGGTTTGGCGATCTGGTAGAGCGGCAGGCGCGTGATGCCTTGCCCGGCCAGGGCGCAGTCTGCCGCAGCCTCGTTGGTCATGGACATGAGGCGCGGCTGCAGGCGCACGGCCAGGGCCTTGTCGCCTTCGAGAAACCGCCATTCGGGCGTGGAGGTGAGGCCGGATGCGGTGATGGTGGTGTGCTGCGCAAGCTCCTCGGGCCGCTGGGGCACGCCGTGGCTGGCCAGGTATGCGGGCGAGGCGCATAGCACCTGTCGCACGCTGCCCACGCGGATGGCCTGCAGCGAGGAATCGGGCAGATCGCCGATGCGCACGGCCACGTCCACGCCCTCGTCCACCAGGCTGACCACGCGGTCCACAAACCAGCAGTTGACGTCCACCTCAGGAAACCGGCCCAGGTAGTCGTGCACCACGGGCAGCACGTGCATGCGCCCGAAGTTCACGGGCGCCGTGAGCGTGAGCCGGCCACGCGGTGCGGCGTGGGCGCTGGCGGCATGCTCGTCGGCCTCTTCCAGCTCGGCCAGGATGCGGCGGCAGCTGTCGGCGTAGGCCGTGCCGGCCTCGGTCACGCGCACGAAGCGTGTGGTGCGCGTGAGCAAGCGCACGCCCAGGCGCTCCTCCAGGTCGGAAACCGCGCGCGTCACCACCGAAGGCGAGACCTTGAGCCGACGTGCAGCCGAGGCGAAGCCGCCCGTGTCCACCACTGCGAGAAATGCCGTCATGGACTGGAAGCGATCCATCTGTGCCTGCCTTGTCTGTGTCGTGTATCTGCCCGGCTGCGAGCGGCCCGCGCAGGACTGCCCAGGTTTGTGCCGGCGCTTTGTTCGCGTTCCCGCAAGAGTGACTTGCCGTCGCCGGGGATTCTAAAGATGCGGACGGAGAAGGAGGATACGTCCCGTGGCGCCGACAACCGGCGCCTTCACCACCCCCAAGGAACCGCAATGAAGCTCTACCACTTTCCCCTGTCCGGCCACGCCCATCGCGCCCGCCTCTTCCTCGGCCTGCTGGGCGTGGAGCATGAGTTGGTCCACGTGGATCTGGCCAACGGCGCGCAGAAGAAGCCCGAGTTCCTGGCGCTGAACCCGCTGGGCCAGGTGCCGGTGCTGGATGACAACGGTACGGTGATTGCCGACTCCAACGCCATCCTGGTCTACCTGGCGCGCAAGCTGGACCGCCAGGACTGGATGCCCCTGGGCGCCCGGGCCGAGGCCGAGATCCAGAAATGGCTGAGCATCGCCGCCGGCCCCATTGCCTTCGGCCCGGCGGCGGCCCGGCTGGTCACGGTGTTCAAGGCCTCCTTCCAGGCCGCGGAAGTGATAGCCCGCGCCCACGCCATCCTCGGCAAGATCGAGGCGCAATTGACCACTCGCCCCTTTCTCACCGGCAGCGCGCCCACGATTGCCGACGTGGCCCTGTACAGCTACATCGCCAGCGCGCCCGAGGGCAATGTGGACCTGCAACCCTACCGCGAGGTGCGCGCCTGGCTGGGCCGCATCGAGGCGCTGCCGGGCTTCGTGGCATTCGCCCAGACACCGGCCGGCCTGCGGGCCTGAGTGCCTGAGCCACACCTCACCTGAAACCCCGGCAAAGGAGCGCACCATGCACCCGCAACCCCTGCAAAACCCCGCCTCGCCCTGGCATGCGGGCGAACTGGCAATCCAGCACAGCGTTGGCGTCGTGGACCGCATGGACATGCCGGGCCGCAAGTTTGTGCGCCCCTTCCTGCTGGACCAGCACCGCGAGTTCTACCCGCTGCTGCATTTCGTGGTGCTGGGCAGCGTGGATGCGCAAGGCGATGCCTGGGCCACGGTACGGGCCGGCGAGCCGGGCTTCCTGCGCTCTCCCGATCCATCGACCCTGCATGTGGCGGCGGGCCGTGATGCGGCCGACCCGGCCGAGCCGGGCCTGGCCGATGGCCATGCCGTGGGCCTGCTGGGCATGGACCCCATGACGCGCCGGCGCAACCGGCTCAACGGCACCGTGCGGCGCAAGACAGGCGTTGATGGGGCGGGCGTCTTCGACATCAGCGTGGTCCAGAGTTTCGGCAACTGCCCGCGCTATATCCAGAACCGCAGCGTCCGGTTTGTCCGGCCTGCCGGGGAGCCTACGCAGGTGCCGGCGGTCGAACTGGCATCGCTGGACCCGCGCGCACAGGCCCTGATTACGCAGGCGGATACGTTCTACGTGGCGTCCTACGTTGATGGGGAGGATGGCCTGCGCCAGGTCGATGTCTCCCACCGTGGCGGCAAGCCGGGCTTTGTGCGGATCGACGCCGATGGAACGCTGACCATCCCCGACTTCTCGGGCAACCTGTTCTTCATGACCCTGGGCAACTTCCTGGTCAATCCCAAGGCGGGCCTGCTGTTCATCGACTCCGAAACCGGGGAAATGCTGCAGATGACGGGCGAGGCCAGCGTCATCCTTGACTCCCCGGAAATCGCCGCCTTCGAGGGCGCCGAGCGCCTGTGGACCTTCAAGCCCCGCCGCATCGTGCGCCGGCCCGACGCCCTGCCGCTGCGCTGGAGCATGGCGGCCGACAGCTGGTCGCCCCACCTGCAGATGACCGGAAGCTGGGCCGATGCCAGCCAGCGCCTGGCCGCCGCCCGGCTGGGGCGGCAGTGGCGACCGTTCCGGGTGGCGCAGGCCGTGGATGAGAGTTCCACCATCCGCTCGCTCTACCTGGAGCCGACCGATGGCATGGCCACGGTGGCCCCCCTGGCCGGCCAGCACCTGCCGCTGCGCCTCACGCTGGCGGACGGCAGCCATCTGCAGCGCACCTATACGCTGTCGCTGGCGCCTTCGGACGGGCGCTTGCGCATCAGCGTCAAGAGGCAAGGCCGCGCATCCAGCCATCTGCATGGCCTGAAGCCCGGCGATCTGGTCGAGGCCCGCCCGCCCGCTGGCAGCTTCACCGCCGATGCGGCCCTGCGCCGCCCCGCCGTGCTGCTGGCCGCGGGCATAGGCATCACGCCCTTGCTGGCCATTCTGCGCCACATCGTCCACGAAGGCCGGCGCACCCGCAGCCTGCGGCCCACCTGGCTGTTCCAGGCGGCTCGCACGCGCAGCGAACGGGCCTTTGACACGGAGATTGCCGAACTGGTGAAGGCCGGCAATGCCGAGGTGCACTGGGTGCGAACGCTCAGCCAGCCCGGCACGGCAAAGGCCGGCCGCGACTACGACCATGAGGGCCACATCGACATGGCCCTGTTGAAAGCCACCCTGCCCTGGGACGACTACGACTTCTACCTCTGCGGCCCGGACGCCTTCATGCAGGCCGCCTATGACGGCCTGCGCGAACGCAATGTGCCCGACGAGCGCATCCACGCAGAAGCCTTCGGTCCCTCGGCCCTGAAGCGCTCCGTGGCAGGCGCAGCACCCGCCGCCAAACTGCCTGCACCCGCCACACAGCCTGTCCGCATCATCTTTGCCGACTTGGCCAAGGAAGCGCGCTGGAAGCCCGGCGACGGCAGCCTGCTCGAAGTGGCCGAGGCGCGAGGCCTGGAGCCCGCCTTCGGCTGCCGGGGCGGCAGCTGCGGCGACTGCCGCACGCGTGTGCTGCAGGGCGGGGTGACCTATGCCTCGCCACCCTCCTTCGCCGTGCCAGCGGGCGAGGCCCTGATCTGCTGCGCCGTGCCTGCGCAGGGGACGGGGGAGGCTTTGCATCTGGCGTTGTGAGGAGCCTGTCTCTGCGCGCTTTCCACATCAGGACATACCGACGGCAAAAGGCACATCAGCGATTGCTGCCCAATGCCTCGCTGCATCTAGCTTTCTATCTGGACGAGTATCGATTCATCAAGCTCTATGACTTCAAACAGGCCCTGACCCCGCTCATAGACCTCCCCTGACAGGAACCGAACCACTTTCTGGCCGATGTGCATGCACATCTCCACGACAAAGCCATCTGCATCCCGGCGCATGTCTTTTATCCGCACAAGACCCAAGGGCAACTCAGCCAGCAGTCGGTCACGGTAACCAATGGATGCAGGCACGCCGGGACCCGACTCAGACGCCTCTGGAGTCACAAGGTACAGGCCGTGAAACCCGCTGCCATCGTCGATACGGGAAAGCAATGACCAGACACGTCCGTCCATCAGTTGGATCCAAATCTCGATGAACTGGAGATAGGGCACCTGCGGATGGCTCCAGACTGCTTCGCCAGGTACCCAGTGATGCCGACCTGATTCATCCATATCCCAGCGGCCGCCTACGGCCAACGCCATCTCGCAAGCTCGCCAGCCCACAATCACCTGCTGGTCGAGATCCTGAAAGGACGGGAACTGGCGCGGCCCCATGGGCTGGATGGAGCTCCCGGGGGCCGGCTCGTTGTCGTCGATATGGACTACCGCGAACCCTTCCTGCTCACTCGGCGGCTCGAACATGGCAAACACGCTGCGAATGGCCTGCTCCGGCACTTGGTGATCGGCTCGCCGCTGCGTGTTCCTCCGCAAGGCGGTCTGCAAATCGGCTTTGAGCCAAATACAGACTACGGGCACGCCATGTGATCTGGCGATCTGAATGGCACGCTCACGATGCACCGTCTTCGGAAGGGCGGCATCAAAGAACACCGCATCACCACCCAACGCTGCGGCGTTCTGTTGAATCCAGCTGCTCTTTCCTGCAGCTTGCACCCCCACCACCACATAGAGCTTGGTCGCGGGCGAGCTGGCAGACAGTGCTTTGTCCAAGTCCCGGTACGCCAACTCCCATGCGGCAGCACTGCGTTCCGGGGTGAACAGGCGCCCTTGTTCGGTTTCCAGATAGTGGTCTGGATTGATGTGCTTTGTAGTGTCCATGGTGAGCTGCAAGATTCTGGATCACTGTAGCTGGGCACGGCGCCGTACCGTCCGCAGACAAACGAACCCGCCATGCAAAACGGCCTTGATCGATACACTCGCTGCAATTCCTGCGCCCTCGTACACGCCGCAAATCCAAAGCCCTGCCCATGCAACTCACCAACTGCCTGCTCCGCCTGTCGCCCTTGGTCCTCACCTGCCACATCGGCCTGGCCTGCGCACAGATCACCACGCCCTCAGCAGGCACCTATGTGCGCAAGGGCGGGGGTGGCGATCTGGTGGTGCGGGCCAATGGCAAGTTCCATATCCAGACCGTCGGTGCCAACGGCCATACCTGTGAGCTGGAAGGCACCATCACCAACGGCCGGGCCAGGATGGCGAATTCGGCCTGCGCCGTGGACTTCACGCCTGCAGGCCAGCGCGTAGGCGTCGACACGGCCACCGCCGAGGCATGCCGGGACTTCTGCGGCATGCGGGCCTGGTTCGGTGGCGATTACCTTCGGCCCACACCCGGCTGCACGGACAAGGCCATTGCCGCATCGCGCAGAAACTTCAAGCGCGCGTACGACGCCAAGGACTACCGCCTGGCGCTGACCACGCTGGCGCCGGTGCTGCAGGACTGCGATGAGGTGCTGACCGGCGTTACCAAGGGCTGGCTGCGCAACGACCTGGCGCTGGCGCAGCTTCGCTCGGGCGACGCAGCCGCCTGCCGCCAGACCCTGGCCCCGCTGGCCGAGGAAGCCGGCAAGACGGATCAGGAACTGCGCGAGGCCTATCCACCCACCGATGCCGATGTGGTGCTGCCCATGCTCAAGGCTGCGCGCACCAATCTGCGCTTGTGCAGTTGAGCGGAGCCATCGCCATGAAAGATCCCGCATCGCCCAACGCAGGAGTCTCCGGGCATTTCCGGCGTGAGGCGAAGTGGATGCTGTGGGTGCTTGGCGTGCTGCCCTCGGCGCTTGCCTTGCTGGCAGCGTGGCTGGCGCCGCTGATCCTGAACCATGTGGAGAAAGACAAATGCCTGAAAGCTGGAGCACAGATCTCCAGGCAAACCGGCAGGTGCGAAAGCACTGAACAGGCGCCCCTGAAGGAGTGACTTGCGGGCTATACCGTTGCCAGCCTGGCGCACGACGATGCCCTGTGCTTGGGCATGGTGCCCATGCTGTAGCGGATCGGCGGCGGCCCGGGCGTCTTGCCCTATCCTTGTGCGCTTTCATTCCAACTGAGCAGCGCCCTTGAACAGGGCTTGACCCCTTGCCCCCATGACCGATATCCGCCCCGCCCACTTTCCCGAAGACCTCGACGCTGTGGTCCGCATCTTCCGGGAATACGTGGCCAGCCCCACCGTGAGCCTGGACTTCCAGGACTTCGAGACCGAGTTCGCCGCCCTGCCCGGCAAGTACGCCGCACCCGAGGGCTGCGTGCTGCTGGCCTGGAAAGACGGCCAGCCCGTGGGCTGCGCCGCCCTGCGCCAGGTGGATGCGCAGACAGGCGAAATGAAGCGCGTCTACGTGCGCCCCACGGTACGCGGCGAGAACCTGGGGCGCCGCCTGGTGGAAGGCATCCTGGACGCCGCACGGCATGCGGGCTACACCCGCATCTGCCTGGACGTGCTGCCCGAGTTCCAGGCTGCGCAGCGGCTGTATGAAAACCTGGGTTTTGTGGATGCGGAACCGGTGAGCTTCAATCCCGTGCCGGGCACGCGTTATCTCGGACTGGATCTTTGAGGCATGCGCCCTCCGGCAGGCGGCCTTCAGCGCCTGCAAGGCTTCCGATGCGCTGACACCCGGTCCCTGAGTCCTCGTCTGCAAGCATTCGGCACGATAAGTCCCTAGCCCATACCCCGGTCCAACAGCCTGCCCGCAAGCGCAGCGGCGGTACGGACCACCTCTCCCCGCCTCCTTCACCGCAAATGCCCGTGGCCGAGCCGGGCAGCCTGCGCTTGTGCCCCGTGAATACCGCCCATGGCGAATGGCGCTGCCTGGGACCAAACGCTCATTGGCAGCATCTCTATTCACCTGGCATTTCAAACCTGATTTTAGGAATTGTCCTAAGGAAAATTCTGAAAATGATCTGCGGGCGACTTCTTTGATTGACCTCGTGCAGGCCATGAAATCAAATGGGGACTCTTGGCACAGCAAACATCAGAAACCCGCTTGGACACTGACAGCGGATTATTCGCCTGCTTGCAACCACTCATTTCTGTCAAATTTCCTTTATTGATCAAGGCGCATTGGGTGGAATCATCGATTCCGCTTCCGATCCAGCGTCTCCATACACCATGCCAGCCTCCATTGCCGCCACCTTCTATCAGATTGGCTATGCCGACATGCTTGCTCGCCAAATGGAGCAAAAACAGATCGATGCCATTGTGCTCACGCCACAGGAATACGCGGACATACTGAGCGACAAGGCGCGTAACAATCCTCGCCTGGCGGCCACACTCCATGCCATGCTGGCCCACAGTGCGCTTGGGCAATATTGGACACACACCGCCAGCCCGACTGCAGGCAAACCCTGGGTCGCTCCCGCCTCCCTGATGGTCAGCGACGCGTACCTGATCACCAAAACGCTGATTGCATTGGGCCTGGCCGGTGCCCGCTCCTATATCAAGACAACCGCCACAGGCACCTATATCATCATCACAGGCTACGCGGGACTTCGCCGCCAGCTGCTGCAAGGCACGCGATTCCTTGCCGCCAATCCACGCATGGTCCAGATGGGCCTGGGTATTCGCGGTCTGCAGAATGTGGCCAAGGGTGGGTTCCTTCTGAGCCTGGTGGTGGGCACCGGGATAGAGACACTGGACTTCATCTTCAATGACGAGAAGACCATGCATGATCTTGTGGGCGGGATTGGGGTGGAGGCGGCCAAGGCGGGATTGGCGACGATGGTGGGCCTTGGCTTGGGAATAAAGCTTGCAACGGCAACGTCCCTTGCAATTCTTCCTTTGGCTGCTGTGGCAGTGGCCGTACTTGTCACAGGAATTATCTTGAATCAAATAGACGATGATTTAAAAATCAAACAACATGTGATCAACATGCTACGCATTTCCACAAGCAGCATGCCTCAAGGAATATATCGAATAAATATCGACAAACTCAATCTGGAGAATCATAAAACAAATCATCAGATAGAGTATAAACTTAACGAGTGTTCCACAGAAATTTTCAAAAATGAATTTATGTGCCGCACAAATCGCAAAAACTAATCAATAAAATGTTGGACGCAAAAAAAATAAGGAAAACCTTGACTTGGGGCATCCCTTTAGATGTTTTCGTTTTTATTCTTTGCATTTGGTACATTAAGCATGCAATATTTAATGACATTAAGGATCTCGTTGAATTATCAGCATCAATAAGAATAACACCCGGAGCACCAGTCGTAGCATATTTTCCCGTAATATTGGCAGTTGGTATAATTTCTTCATTATCCAAGGCAATACCATGCAAAACATCAATTTTAAAGGTAACCGAACGCAGCTTTAACGCAACCATGCTGGCAGGATTAATAATCATGGCCTCTTGCCTTGCCCTCATAACTCCCTTGCAATACTATGCAATGCCCAAACTTGGCTATACACGCTGCAATATCCTGGAAGGGCACCCCACCATATATTTCACGGACTGGGTCAAAAACCCCGAATGGTGCGTTCGCGGAAAAACCAGGGAATGGGTCAAGGAGCAGGCCAGGCTCTCCGGCAACCTTGAAAATCCCTGAAATAAAAAAAGCGCAGACCACATGGTCCGCGCTTTTTTTGCATCCTCCGGCAGCCGTGCTGCCAACTCCCTCAGAACGCCTCTTCACTCATCTGCGCGCAAGTCATGTCGCGCTCACGCACGACCTTGAGCCAGGCGCCGATCTTCGGCAGTTCGTAGCCGAAGAAGTAGCGCATGGCGGCCATGCGGCCAGCGTTGGCGGGTTCGGCCAGGGTGGCGTCCTTGGCGAGCACGGCCAGGGACACGTCCAGCCAGGTCCAGGCCAGCACCGTGTGGCCAAAGGCCTGCATATACGGCACGGCATTGGCCAGGGCCTGCTGAGGATCGTCGGTGGCCCATGCGGCCTTGGTGGTGGCGCCGACTTCCTGCAGCGCCTTGGCCAGTTCATTGGCATGGCCGGCCAGTTCGGGCCGGGCCATGGCGCGCTGGATGGTGTCGTTGATGCGCGTGGCCAGCAGCTGCAGGCCCTTGCCGCCTTCCATGAGCACCTTGCGGCCCAGCAGGTCCATGGCCTGGATGCCGTGCGTGCCTTCGTGGATCATGTTCAGGCGGTTGTCGCGCCAGTATTGCTCCACGGGGAAGTCGCGCGTATAGCCGTAGCCGCCGTGGATCTGGATGGCCAGGGAGTTGGCCTCCAGGCAGAACTCGCTGGGCCAGCTCTTGGAGATGGGGGTCAGCACTTCCAGCAGCAGCCGGGCCTCGGCCACGGATTCGGGCGTGCCGGTGTGCTGCTCATCGACCAGGCGCGCGCAGAACAGGTTCAGCGCCAGCGCGCCTTCGCAATAGGACTTCTGCGCCAGCAGCATGCGCTTGACGTCGGCGTGCTCGATGATGCGCGACTGGGGCCGCGTGGCATCCTTGCCGGCTGCACCCGGCGCCCCCTTGATCGGCCGGCCCTGCGGGCGGTTCTGCGCGTAGTCCAGGCTGGCGTGGTAGCCCGCCATGCCCAGCATGGTGGCGGCCATGCCGATGGAGATGCGGGCCTCGTTCATCATGTGGAACATGCATTTGAGGCCCTCGCCGGGCTTGCCGACCAGGTAGCCCACGGCCCCGGCGCCGCCGCGCACGGGAAAGCGCCCTTCCCCGAAGTTCAGCAGCGTGTTGGTGGTGCCGCGCCAGCCCAGCTTGTGGTTGAGGCCGGCCAGGGCCACGTCGTTGCGCTCGCCGGTCAGCTGGCCTTCGGTGTCCACGAGCTTCTTGGGCACGATGAACAGCGAGATGCCCTTGACGCCGGGCACGGGCTTGCCGTCCGGCCCCGGGATCTTGGCCAGCACGAGGTGAACGATGTTCTCGGTCAGCTCATGATCGCCCGCGCTGATCCACATCTTGTTGCCCTTGAGGCGGTAGCGCGGGCCCAGCGCATCGCTCTCGAAGTCGGCGCCATCGGGCTCGGCACGGGTGGCTATATCGCTCAGCGAGGAGCCGGCCTGGGGCTCCGACAGGCACATGGTGCCGGCCCAGCGGCCGTTGAATTCATTGGCGGCGAAGACCTGTTTTTGCATGTCCGTGCCGTGGGCCATGATGGCGTTGGCATTGCCCGAGGTCAGCATGTTGGAGCCGATGCTGATGGAGGCCGCCGCGAAGAAGCTGTTGGCGGCCGCCTCCACCGTATAGGGCAGCTGCATGCCGCCGATGTCGTAGTCCTGGGCGGCGCTGAGCATGCCCGAGTCGGCATAGGCCTGGCGCGCATCGTGGGTGCACCGGGGCAGGATGACTTTCTCGCCATCGAACTGCGGCTCCTGCGTGTCCACGGTGCGGTTGAAGGGGGCGTATTTCTCGCGGGCGATGCGCTCGCAGGTGTCGAGCACGGCATCGAAGGTGTCGCGCGAATGGTCGGCAAAGCGCTCGCGCTCGCCCAGCGCATCGGCGCGCAGCCATTCATAGAGCAGGAAATCGATGGTGGAACGCAGGCGCATGGTGGGGTCCGGAATCAAAAAAGAAGCCGCAGGCGCCGCCAGAGGGAGCGCGTGCGGCCAACAGGAGTAACGGGAACAGGCGGTGGCGGCCGCAGCCGCCACCTGTACTTACAGCACTTCGAACACGCCGGCGGCACCCATGCCGCCGCCGATGCACATGGTCACGCAGACACGCTTGGCACCGCGGCGCTTGCCTTCGATCAGGGCGTGGCCGGTCAGGCGCTGGCCCGAGACGCCGTAGGGATGGCCCAGGGCGATGGCGCCGCCGTTGACATTGAGGCGGTCGTTGGGGATGCCCAGCTTGTCCCGGCAGTACAGCACCTGCACGGCAAAGGCTTCATTGAGCTCCCACAGGTCGATGTCCTGCACCGTCAGGCCCAGCTTCTTGAGCACCTTGGGCACGGCGAAGACGGGGCCGATGCCCATTTCGTCAGGCTCGCAGCCGGCGACGGCAAAGCCCAGGAAGCGGCCGATGGGCTTGAGATTGTTGCGCGATGCATAGTCCTCGCTCACCACCACGCAGGCGCCTGCGCCGTCGGAGAACTGGCTGGCATTGCCGGCCGAGATCACACCGCCGGGCAGCGCGGGGCGGATGCCCGAGATGCCTTCCTTGGTCGTGCCCTCGCGCACGCCCTCGTCCTTGCTGCAGGTCACTTCCTTGGTGATCAGGCCGCGCACCTTGTCGGCCACGCCCATGGTCACGGTGATGGGGGCGATCTCGGCATCCAGCAGGCCGGCCGCCTGGGCCGCGCAGGCCTTTTGCTGGCTGGCGGCGCCGTATTCGTCCATGGCGTCACGGCCGATGCCGTAGCGCTTGGCGACCTGTTCGGCGGTCTGCAGCATGCTCCAGTAGATCTCGGGCTTTTGCTTGGCCAGGGCCAGGTCCTGGATCATGTGCAGGTTCATTTCCTGCTGCACGCAGGAGATGGATTCCACGCCGCCGGCCACGTAGACATCGCCCTCGCCCGCGATGATGCGTTGCGATGCGGTGGCAATGGTCTGCAGGCCCGAGGAGCAGAAGCGGTTGATGGTCATGCCCGATGCGGTGATGGGCAGGCCGGCCTTGAGCGCGATCTGGCGCGCGATGTTCATGCCGGTGGCGCCTTCGGGGTTGGCGCAGCCCATGATCACGTCATCGACGGCGGCGGGGTCAACGCCTGCGCGCTGCACGGCGTGCTGCACGGCATGGCCGCCCAGCGTGGCGCCATGGGTCATGTTGAAGGCACCCTTCCAGCTCTTGGCCAGGGGGGTGCGGGCGGTGGAAACGATCACGGCGGATGTCATGGATATTCCTTGTATGGCGGGTTTGCGGTGGTTCGCAAAAAGTTCGTGCGCCGCACGTCTCAGCTGAATTGCTTGCCTTCGGCCGCCAGCTTCGCCAGCAGCGGGGCCGGCTGCCAGAAATCGGCGTCGTCGTTGGGGTTCCTGGCGAAGCGGTTCATGGCCTGGACCACGTTGAACAGCCCGACCTCGCCCGCGTAGTGCATGGGGCCGCCGCGCCAGATGGGAAAGCCGTAGCCGGTCAGGTAGACCATGTCGATATCGCCCGACTTGCCGGCGATGCCGTCTTCCAGGATGTGGGCGCCTTCGTTGACCAGGGCGAAGACCAGGCGCTGGACGATTTCCTCATCGGAGATCTTGCGCGGGGTGATGCCCAGCTCCTTGCGATGCGACTCGATCATCTGGTTGACCAGCTCGGACGGGATGGCGTCGCGCTTGCCCGCCTGGTAGTCGTACCAGCCCGCACCGGTCTTCTGGCCGAAGCGGCCCAGCTCGCACAGCTTGTCGGCCGTGCGGCTGTACTTCATGTCGGCGCGCTCGACAGCGCGGCGCTTGCGGATGGCCCAGCCGATGTCGTTGCCGGCCAGATCGCCCATGCGGAACGGGCCCATGGCGA